>Ga0210405_10002002_pt1 | contig 21878 bp, 19 predicted proteins | sample IncBWH11MmetaG_FD_155492 | JGI IMG/M metagenome (GOLD analysis project Ga0210405, IMG submission 155492) | Forest soil microbial communities from Barre Woods Harvard Forest LTER site, Petersham, Massachusetts, United States - Inc-BW-H-11-M | ecosystem: Environmental > Terrestrial > Soil >... | reverse complement strand
TACGGACTCTCCTCGGTTACCGAGAGCATGATACACAAGCTCCCCTCGGTAAGCAAGGGGAACGTTTGGGCTAAGGCTGCGCTGTCGGTCGGGGAGGGCTCGTATTACGGATTACCAGACATGTCCGGCTGGCAACAAGCGGCTGTAGTTAGGATAGACTCTTTGAATTATCCGGGGAGTGGGCATGGGAAATAATGGGGCAGCGTTTAAAGCCTGGCTGTATGCTTACGGCCAGGCGTGGGAGAACCGTAATCCCGAAGCCGCCACGGCGCTGTTCACCGAAGACGGCACCTACCAGGTCACACCCTTTCTCGAACCCGTGCGTGGGAGAAAAGCCATTTTCGAGTATTGGTCCGAGGTGGCGCGCATGGAAGAAAACATCAGATTTGAGTACGAGATCCTGGTTGCGAAATCTGACCTTAATATCGCCAGATGGTCGGCGTCGTTTGTTATTGTTCCCCAAGGGCTGCAAACTCAGCTGGACGGAATCTTCCTGATTTCTCTCGATGAGGAAGGTCGCTGCAGATCGCTTCGGGAATGGTGGCACAAACAGCAAAAATGACCGCCGGAGCAACCACGTCACTCAGGACGGGAGCAGATGCACCCAGGCTGAGTTTTGGCGAGAGGATTCCAGCACTCCAGAAATGAAACGAACACCAGTTACGCCGTCCTTTACGCCCGGCACTAGCAGGGACGAAGGCGCCGGAGCGCGGCCCGCGTTTCGTGCGGCGATTTGTTCTGCCAGGTCCGCATACAGTTGAGCGAACGCCTCCAGATATCCCTCGGGATGGCCGGAAGGGATTCGGCTGGCGTGTTTCGCAGAATCCGTCGCGCCTGCCCCGGCACGGCTGATTGTAAGCGGCGGCTTGCCATACGGAGTAAACCTCAGATAGTTCGGATTCTCCTGCCCCCACTCGAGGCCTGCCTTTTCTCCATAGATTCGCAAACGAAGATTGTTCTCGTTGCCGACGGCCACCTGGCTGGCCCACAACATTCCTCGCGCGCCGCCGTCAAATCGCAGGAGCATTTGCACGTTGTCGTCAAGGCGGCGTCCCGGCACGAAAATGGAAACGTCGGCGGCGACCTGATCGCAGCGGAGGCCGGTCACAAAGCACGCGAGGTTATAGGCGTGCGTTCCGATGTCTCCGAGGCTGCCGGCAGGGCCGCTCTGTGCAGGATCGGTGCGCCATACAGCTTGCTTCTGTCCCGTCGTCTCGAGCGGCAGGGTTAGCCAATCCTGCGCGTATTCCACTTGCACGACACGAATTCTCCCCAGTTCCCCTGCCTCGATCATCTCTCTGGCTTGCCGCACCAACGGATAGCCCGTGTAATTGTGCGTTAAGCCAAAGATGAGCCCGCTGCGGCGAACGATTTCCGCAAGCGCGAGCGCATCTTCCACGGTCGTGGTAAGCGGCTTATCACAGATGACATGAATTCCCGCCTCCAGGAACGCTTTCGCCGGCGCGAAATGAAGATGATTGGGCGTCACAATCGAGACGGCGTCAATGCGCTCCGGCCTTTTCGCTTCCGCCGCGGCCATTTCCGCGAAGCTTCCGTAGGCGCGTTCCGGAGCGATATGCAGTTCTTGCGCCCCGGCGCGGGCGCGCTCGGGATTGGACGACAAAGCCGCGGCGACCAGCTCAAAGCGATCATCGAGCCGTGCTGCAATGCGGTGCACCGCTCCAATGAAAGCGCCCGGCCCGCCGCCGATCATTCCCAGCCGGAGACGCCGGTTTCCTCCATCAGTAATTTTTGAATTTGCTGTCATAAGCCCCGTCCCATTTCAATCGAGTCCTAACATCCGGCGATTGGCGCGTTGATCTGCTCCTGAACTTGCGAAGTCATCGAAGCTGCTGCTCGCAGCCTGGATAATATGCCGCTGGATAAAAGGAGCCCCTTCCGTAGCACCCTGCTCGCTTGTCTTGATGCAACACTCCCACTCCAGCACCGCCCATCCAGCAAATCCATACTGCGTGAGCTTGGAAAATATGGCGCTGAAATCCACCTGGCCATCTCCGGGCGAACGAAACCGTCCCGCCCTGTTGATCCAAGACTGATAGCCACCGTACACGCCCTGGCGGCCTGTCGGACGAAATTCCGCGTCCTTCACGTGAAACATCTTGATGCGGCAGTGATACAGATCGATGAATTCAAGATAATCGAGCTGCTGCAACACGAAATGACTCGGGTCGAAAAGCACGTTGCATCGCGGATGATTGCCGACGCGCTCCAAAAACATCTCAAACGTGATCCCATCGTGCAAATCTTCCCCTGGATGGATCTCGAAACACAGATCTACTCCCGCTTTATCAAATGCATCGAGGATAGGTCGCCAGCGCGCGGCCAGCTCTTCGAATGCAGTCTCAATCAGTCCCGCGGGCCGTTGCGGCCAAGGGTACAAGTACGGCCATGCAAGCGCGCCGGAAAATGTAACATGTGCCTTGAGTCCTAGGTGAGCGGACGCTTTCGCCGCGAACAATAATTGCTCGACGGCCCAGGCTTGCCTCGCCCGGGGGTTGCCCCTCAGTTTCTCTGGCGCGAATCCATCAAGAGCCACGTCATACGCGGGGTGCACGGCCACCAACTGGCCTTGAAGGTGCGTCGAGAGCTCGGTGACCTCCAGACCGTGGCTCGTCACGAGCCCACGGATCTCGTCGCAGTAGGTCTTGCTCTCTGCTGCCCGCTGCAGGTCAAACAGGCGGACGTCCCAGCTGGGGATTTGTACGCCCTTATAACCGAGTTTGGCGGCCCACGAAGCAATGCTATTCAAACTGTTGAACGGCGCCGCATCGCCGGCGAACTGCGCCAGAAAAATCGCCGGTCCTTTGATCGTTTTCATTATTCCCTCAACTCCAAGTCTCTGTTTTCATCGCAGACCGGCGAGAAGGTCGACGGTGAGTTGATCCAGGCGTTCATAAGGCAAGCGCTTCTTGCAGATGGCATCTTTGTCGAAAACGTGGGCCAGCAAGGTAGACGCATGCTTATTCGAATATTTCCCGAGCTTGGGGAAACCAGTACTCCCACCGGAAATTTCCTGGAGGATGGCACGAATCTCCTTGTCGGCATTCCAACGCACTGCTTTCTCTTTGAGGATCAGATAAGTGCGCATACAGCCGCGCGCAAAGTCTTTCACGCCGCAATAATCCTCGGTGCGATACGCATGAGCGTCAAAATGACGCGGCCCGCCGTACCCGACGTCTTCGAGGAACTTTACGAGCCAGAAAGCGGACTTGAGATTCGCGGAACCGAATCGCAGGTCCTGGTCGTAGCGCCCCGGCATTTGGTCATTCAAGTCGATATGGAATAGCTTGCCTGCTTCCCACGCTTGCGCTACTCCATGCATGAAATTCAAGCCCGCCATTTGTTCGTGCGCGACTTCCGGATTGACGCCAACCATCTCTGGATGATCGAGGGTGGGAATGAAGCCGAGGTAATGGCCGGTGGTCGCCATGTAGATATCCGCGCGTGGCTCGTTGGGCTTGGCTTCCAGAGCGAACTTGAACCCGTACTTTCGGTCCAGATTGTATTCGCAAAGATAGTTCACCGCTTCGCGGAGACGCTTTACAGCTTCGTCTGCACGGCGGCAAGCATCTGTTTCGACGCCTTCGCGGCCGCCCCACAACACAAACATCTTTGCGCCCAGCTCCGCGCCGAGATCCATGGCGCGCATGGTTTTTTGCAACGCGTAGGCGCGAACCTCCGGATCGTTTGCGGTAAAAGCGCCGTCACGAAAGATGGGGTGAAAAAACAGGGAAACGGTGGCCATCGGAACGACGAGTTTGTTTTCGGCACAGGCCTTTTTGAACTCGCGCACAATCGCCTCGCGTTCCGCAGGAGTGGCGTCAATCGGCACCAGGTCATTGTCATGAAGGTTGACGCCCCACGCTCCCACTTCGCCCAGCATGTTGACGATTTCAACGGGAGAAATGACCGGACGAACGAAATCACCAAATGGATCGCGTCCCCGATTCCCCAGCGTCCAGAGCCCGAAGGAAAACTTGTCACTGGGTTTTGGCTGGTAAGGTTCTTTGTTCGTCATGGACTTCCTCCTGGCTCAGGATCGATGCATCTACGAAGTAAGAATGGATTTCATCGCCGGATAGATTCGCCGGTAAGCGATTCCGGCGGCGCTCATCACAGCAACATTCGCCGGAATCGGTGTCACGCGTTCCACTACACAAACCACCGAATCGCAGGCTGCATCCACGGAGGCCCACATTTTAGCTGCTACTCCGGCCAGGACGGCCGCCCCAAAAGCAGCCCCTTCCTCCGCCTCGACAATCTCCACTTCCTGATCATAGACATCCGCTTGAATCTGCCGCCACAGCCGCGAGCGCGCCCCACCTCCGCCTAGCCGAATGCTTCTTACCGGCACCTGCATTTCCGTGAAGATTGTAAAGGTATCTTTCAAACTAAACGCGACGCCTTCCAGGATTGCTCTTATTACGTGAGCCCGCGTGTGTGAAGCCGTCAAGCCCGCCAGGACTCCTCGCGCGGCAGGATCCAAATGCGGCGTTCGCTCGCCCATAAGATAGGGAGCCCAAAGCAGTCCATCCGCGCCAGGCGCAACGGTTGCCGCCTCAGCGGTAAGTTGCTCGTAAGGATCTCTCCCATCTCCTGCCGGCGTGCAGGCAAATTGATCGCGAAACCAACGTAGTGAAAGGCCCGCAGCCTGCGTCACGCCCATCACGTGCCAGCGTCCAGGAACGGCATGGCAGAAAGTGTGCAGGCGGCCTTGCGGATCCAGCGCCGGAGAATCCGTTGCTGCAAATACGACCCCTGACGTTCCAATCGTGGCGCTGACAGCACCAGGAGTGACCACGCCCATGCCGACGGCTCCCGCCGCCTGGTCCCCCGCGCCCGCCACGACCGGCGTTCCAACCGACAGACCGGTAGCTTCCGCGCCCTTGACAGAAACTTTCCCGCAGACCTCCGTCGACTCGTAGAGCGTTGGTAGCCACGACCTATCAATTTCGGCTGCCTCCAGAATTTCGGCAGACCACTGACGCTGAGCCACATTCAGCATGAGGGTCCCTGAAGCATCCGCGACATCAGTAGCTTTTTCTCCGGTCAGCCGGAATCGCACGTAGTCCTTCGGCAGCAAGACTGAACGGACTCGTTTCCAGTTCTCCGGTTCGATCTCTCGCGTCCATAACAATTTCGTCACCGTGAAATTGGCAAGCGCCGGATTGCACGTCAAACGGATCAGCTGCTCGGCTCCGATACGCTCGGTTAGCTCGCGGCATTGTTTTTCCGTGCGAACGTCGCACCATATCAGCGCCGGCCGAACCACGTCCCCGGAGGCGTCCAGCATTACCGCGCCGTGCATTTGCCCGGAAAACCCAACGCTGGAAATTTGATCTCCACGCAGTTGCCCTTTGGCGAGCGCTTTGCGAATTGCTATACCCGCTGCGCGCCACCAATCTTCCGGGCGCTGCTCGGCCCATCCGAGCTGGGGCGTGGCGAAGGGCTCATGTTCCTCCGTCGCGGAGGCGAAGACATGTCCGTCCGCTCCCATGATCAAAGCGCGGGTGCCGCCTGTACCAACATCGATTCCGAGAACGTAGATTTGCATAATTTCCAGGTGCGTTTCGCTCAAAAGTCGTTTGCGCACAGCAGCCCGATCCGAGGCGGCGGCAATCTTACTCCAGATGGGCCCGCTCGACGAAGAAGTGATGCTGGCGGCCAGCGCATGCGGGTCAGGGCTGTCGACGATCTTAGCGGAACAGAAATTGAGGCGGGGTCGTTAGAAAACGGGGCACAGTTTTTCCTGGGCGGGTCAAATCAAGCTAGCTCATTGAAAAGAAGTGGTGAACCGGGGAGGACTCGAACCTCCAAGCTGTTGATTAAGAGTTCTCTTGTGCGTACTACCCGAATAGAGCGATGTACGAGGTAGCAGTGATGCAGGATAAGGCGGGAATCGGTCAGATGATTTATGGAAGAAAAATAGTCCCTCTTTTAAGACTCAGGACCGCCACACAAAAAACCGCGATTAGCGCCGGTACAACTTTTAAGATTTTCATTGGACGAGAATAACGCTCGGCAGAAATCGTGTCTGTTCAAAATTGAACACCTCCGAGCCGTTACGGGTGTCAGTTTGTCGAGAACGGCCCTTACTAGCCTAGCGAGCGAGTATCCAGAAGGCTACCAGCACCCAGAAGGTACCCCACAGCAGTCGGAACACGGTCGTCAAGCGACTCTCGGGATAAAGACGCGCATGCTGAGCGAGCAATCCGTCTTTTCGGAACCATATGAACGTGTCTTTAAGGGCTTGCCACCCGATTTGCTGCTTAGGTGGCAGGCGGTCATTTATCTTCGTCCAGATAATCAATTGGATGATCGCCAATGCCGCACCGGACACGACCCAAGCCAAGACCAAGGTTTTCTTGACACTCATAAGAACAAAGGGTGGCGAACTTAACTCTGAAACTAGGGCGCGGCAGAAGGAATGTCAATGATCGCAATTCAGTGGTGGTAAGAAAGAAGCACCGGTCGCCTCGCTCGATGAGCGGGGACTAAAAGCCCGGGTTTTGAGGGCAGCCTTTCGTCCTGCGGTCAACCTGGTAAGTCGCATTACCGGACATCAAGTACCCAAAAACAACTCTTTGTGGGCATCCGAAACAGAAGATTCGCGGTAAATGGAATCAATCACTTGCGATTCACGTACAAGAGGGGTTTTTGGGCAGCCTTGCCCAAGCGAGCGTCTATTTCTAACTTGTTCGGGAAACGGCCGCACTACAGTGGCCGCTTTTACAACTTTTTACAATCCTTTGCTTTGGCTTGACACAACTCCCCCTGGCGGGTCTTTATAGTCTTGCTCTGGTAAAGGCGAGCGCACCCCGGCGCGAGGCTTAGAATGGCCAAGAAATGGCGATTGACGGACCGCACGCGAACGCTCCTCACGCTGGAGCTGGCCATCGTGCTCCCGGCGGCAGCGTTGATGGGCTTCAGCATCTGGAACCTGAAGCATATCCAGCGGGATAAGGCCATTGAGGCGGCCATCCAACGCGACTTTAGTTACGTGCTAAAGATCGCGGAAAAGAAAAGCTGGGAGAGGGCGAATGATCTGGTCACGCCCGTCCGCAATGAATTTCCCAACCTCGACGACGGCCCCAAGACCAAGGCCAATCTCGAGCGCATGTTGTTGGAACATCCCGAGTATTCATATGCGGCTTTGTACGACAAGAAAAACAATCTGCTGGTGAGCCGCACGCAGCCAGGCCATGACCAAGATGCCGTCCTCTGCGGACACGCTCAGGAGGAAATTAACTCCATGTTGAGCTGGATGCCCTTGGAGTCGTCTGAAATGGCGAAGCATCTCCGGGTGATGGAAGAGAAGGGAGAACAGGCTGTCGGATTCTATGACGGGTGGACCCTTCGTGATAATAAGCAGACGTATTGGAACATTGCTTATTTTATCCCTCCGAAAGTTCCCAAGGATCGTGTGGTGCTGGGGGTGGTGGCTTTTGACGAAAACTATCTTCGGACAACCTTCTTGCCCGCGATGATGAAGGACGTCTTGACCGGCAAGAGCAGCGTGCTGAAGGCTGATGCGAATCCGCCGGGCATGATGATCCATCCACCGAAGGATGCTACTCCCTGGGTAGCCTCCGCAAATTGGGACGGAGGCAAGCCGGAGGCGGAGCGCAAATTTGAGTATGTGTTCCCTAATTTAGTTGCGGCCATCAAGTACCAAGGCACGACGGTCGCAGATATAGGGACCAGGTTCCTCCGATATAACTATATGGTCCTTGCGGCACTTTCCATGGTCATGATTGGCGGAATCTGGCTCACCTATCGCAACGTCTCCAGGGAAATGACTTTGGCCAGGTTGAAGTCCGATTTCGTGGCCAACGTTTCACATGAATTGCGGACGCCGCTGGCCCTGATCCGGCTCTATGCCGAGACGTTGGAGCTTGGGCGCCTCACAGCAAAGGAAAAATACCAGGAGTATTTCCGCATCATACGGGAAGAGAGCGAACGCTTGACGGCACTCATCAACAATATCCTGGATTTTTCCCGAATCGACGCCGGACGGAAGGAATACGAGTTCCAGGAAACGAACCTGGCCGAATTGGTTCATTCGACTTTGGAATCCTATCGCTTCCAAATCCAGCAAAACGGTTTTGCTTACGAGGAAAACATCTCCGGCGATATTCCGCCGGTAACGGTGGATCGCGAAGCCATCGCGCGGTCGCTCCTCAACCTGGTGAATAATGCCCTGAAGTACTCCAAGGAGCAGAAGTACATCGGTGTGAGCTTATACCGCTCGAACGGCTCCGTGAATCTTGAGGTCATGGACCACGGCATCGGCATCTCGGCCAACGAACAAGAGAAGATATTTGAGAAGTTTTACCGCTGCGGAGATCCGCTGGTACACAACGTTAAGGGATCGGGGTTGGGCCTCTCGCTCGTGCGGCACATCGCACGGGCGCACGGCGGGGATGTGCGGGTTGAAAGTTCTCCCAAGAAAGGCAGCAAATTCACGATCTCATTACCGTTGGTTCCTCCTTCGCAGACTGGAACCGCAGTCGCGTGAGGGTTACGTGAACGCCCAGGGCAAACACAAGGGAGAAGGCATGGGAACAGCGAAGATTCTGATCGTCGAGGACGAGCCGAACATGGTCGCCGGCCTACGCGATAATTTCGAATACGAGGGTTTTCAAGTTCTGACGGCGCTCGATGGTGTCGAAGGACTCGAACGGGCACTGAAGGAGTCCCCGGACCTAGTTGTACTCGACGTGATGATGCCACGCATGAGTGGATTGGATGTGTGTAAACAGCTAAAGGCCAAACGTCCCTCGATTCCCATCATCATGCTGACCGCGCGCGGCCAGGAGATAGACAAGGTTGTTGGTCTGGAACTTGGCGCCGATGACTACGTCACCAAACCTTTCTCGATCCGAGAATTGCTCGCTCGCGTGAAAGCCGTTCTACGGCGGGCACAGACACTCCCGAAAGAGCAGGACCGCTATACCTTCGGTGATGTTGACGTGAATTTGCGTAGTTACCAAGTACTGCGCGGTGGTAGCCCGGTTGAGTTTTCCAGTAAGGAATTTGATCTCCTGAAGCATTTTCTATGTCACTCCGGGGAGACGCTAAGCCGCGAGCGATTGCTCGACGAGGTCTGGGGTTACGAGAGTTTCCCGACAACTCGGACAGTGGATGCTCACATCGTGCGGATTCGCCAGAAACTCGAGCCAGTTCCGGAGCAGCCCCGATTCTTCCTGACGGTGCACGGAGTAGGCTACAAATTCGTAGGATGAGATGAAAATGATCACGCCAAGCGCAGAAACACAGAACGCCGCGCAAAAGGTGCCTGGGAATCGACGGGTGCGGGAGACAAAACGCACGGCGGAAGGGCAAGCGCGGCGGAACTTACGAAACGTCACGGCAACAGTTCTAACAGAGGCGGTTCCGTCGCCGAAGGACGAGTTCGACACCCTGCGCCGTGAACACGCAAAACTACAACAGGCCATCTACGAGGCGGCCCAGGTCCAACGGCGGCTCTGCGCCCCGCGCGAATCCGTTTGGGGCGATTTCGAGATCTCCGGCGAGATTTTCCCAGTGCGTCATCTATCGGGAGACTTTTTCAAGGTGATGGAACAGGACTCTGTGCTTGGACTAACCGTGGGTGATATTGCTGGCAAGGGATTATCCGCGGGAATCTGGCAAGCCCATCTGATGGACTTAATTCAGCGCACTGCGCGAACATACTTGCATCCAGCCGATGCCGTCGCCGCGGTCAATCGCGCACTGTGCCATGATCAGTGCGAGCCGCCTCTCACAGCGCTATTCTTTGCCCGACTCTATCCGGAGCGAGGGGAGCTTGTTTACTGCAACGCTGGCCTGCCACCTCCGCTGCTTCTGCGACGCAACAAGTCTCTGGAACAACTGGTAAAAGGTGGCCCGATGCTCGGCGCTCTGAAAGAAGCGACATACATCTCGGGGAGCGTCTGCCTGAATCCTGGCGATATGTTGCTTGCTTACTCCGACGGCCTGACAGAATGCAGGAATTCCCAGGAAGAGGAGTTTGAGATGGGGAGGTTATCGGCCGCAGCAAAGGCGGTCATTGGCGCCAGCGCAAATCAGGTTCTCTTTTCCACGCTTGGGGCGGTGCTCGACTTCGCGGACGCGTGCTCACCGGATGATGACATGACCCTATTGGTTGTGCGTCGCCGCGAAGCTCTCTTGACCGAGGACACGTCTGCGCAGAACAAGGATTATTCGAGGCCTCGCCGTCAACCGACTTCGGTTGTGCGACCGAGGCAAGACGCGAGCGGAGAGGAAAGTACTGCAAATAGTTGAGCAAACATATCGACGGGCTCGACAACTCGTGTCGTGCGGGCCCGAGAGTATTGGTGTGTCTAAATTTAAAGGAAAGACGGCGATGGCAACCAAATCGACTTTACTGCTCACGGAAGAAACGCAGAGTTTTCTAGCTTTTAACCAGCCACAACCACTCTGTCCCGAAGTTTTGAGCACAATCTACACAGCTCACTATCGCCACGTTTTGCAGGTCTGCCGGCGGTTTTTTCGGCAGCCAGAAGACGCCGAGGATGCGGCAGCAGAGGTCTTTTTGAAACTTTACAAAGTGTTGCACCAAAGAAACGAGACGGTGCCCTTTCTCCCTTGGGTATCGAAGGTGGCAGGGCGCCAGTGCATTGACATGCTGAGACACAAGAAGTGCGAGAGAAGTTCATCTTTGGAAGAAATCGACCTTAGCGGTGTCGCCGATCGCTCGATTCCTTCGCCACTCTCCCAAATTCTGCGCAAGGACGAAGAGCGACGCGTAAGAGAACAGTTGATTCGGTTGCCGGAAAAATACAAGGTTCCACTCGTACTGCGCTACTACAGGCGAATGAGTTACCTCGAGATCGCCCGCGCGTTGAACACGCGCCTTCCTACAGTCAGAGTGATGATCTTCCGCGCCAAAGGCTATCTGCGCCGGAGTTTGCGCCGCGAGCAACCTGGCAAAAACTAGCCAACTCGCTGCCAGCATGGGGTCAGTGTCTTGTTCTCAGAAGCTCGGCGATATCATGGGCCCGCTTGAAATCAACAAATCTGTCTCGACAAGTTTCTGGCACAAGTGACGCGTCGAAGACGCAGTTGGGGCTAACCAGGAGTTACGCGAACCAGGTTCTCTCCCGATTGTGGCAGTGTGATCCCTACCTGTACGTGCGGCCAGCTATATCTTTCGCAATCACGAATCGCACTGCCATATGTATTGCCTCCCTTTGTACGTACGATGGGTGTTGGGGAGACTGAGCCATATGAGGACCTTCATCAGAGCAACACTGCTTGTTGCGATGCTGTTAGCCACGGTCTCTGCAATTGACGCGCAGGTTTCCATTGGAATCATGATTGGGGCGCCACCGCCGCCTCGGGTGGTTCTGCTTCTACCCGCAAGGCCAGATCCTGAATGCGTGTGGGTGGAGGGTTATTGGTATCCCGTAGGAAGGCATTACAAGTGGCATGCAGGCTATTGGACTCGACCACCGTACGAGGGAGCTCGCTGGGTTGCACCGCACCACGACGGCGAACGATTCTATATGGGGTACTGGGAAGGAGACCGCGGCCGTATTGAACACGATCACCGCTGGGATGACGATCGAAAAAATCGTGACTTCCACGATCATGGCCGACATAGTGATCACGACCACGGACAACATGGTGATCACCACGACCGGGACGATAGATAGCGGACACCGGTCGGAGCCGCTCTGTGGCTTTGGCGGCGCAGGTGTTGAGACTTCAACCCGTGGGATAGAGCGCCCCCGTTAACGGACAAGTTCCCCCTAACCCATCTTCGTCACTGAGAGGCCCAAAAGGGGGTCAAGTCCTTTAAAATCAGTTTAGGCTATGGCTGAGTTTTCACTACATTTTAAGATCTGAGTGGGCTCGAGCAGCTCTGGCCACTGCACTTGAAGTTGGCAAAGAATCGTCTGCTGCTCGTCATCGAGCTTGGTGATGCGTCGCAACCAGATCTCTCGCCCTTCGACCGTTGGCAATACGATGTCGACACTGCGGATCTCGCCCAGCCGTTTCAGCGCTTCGGCCGGCGAATACTCTGAACCACTCCGCTTCAGCAGATGCTTGAACGTCACCTGCAGAGCGTAGCCAAGAAACGCTACCAGTACGTGGGCCTTCACTCGCTTTTCCAGCTGATGGAACAGCGGTCGGATGGCCAACTCGTTCTTCAGAGTGCGAAATGCCGCTTCCACTTCCGTCAGCTGCATGTACTTCTTCCAGAGATCTGCAGCACCGTTTACTGTCAGATTCGTGCGTAGCAGATAGGCTCCCTCTCGCGCTTCCAGCCATTGCTGTTGTTCCGGCCTCTGCCGCCAGATTAAGCGCGGCCCTTCTTGGCTATCCTTCACGGCCATCTCATAGAGATCCGCTACTTGCGGATGCGAAGCCTGGATGCGACCCAAGCGCAAAAGCATCTTGTCACGGTCTTTGAGCTGGCCCTCGACGATGCGCTTTTCAAGCCCCGCCAGCGCCTTTTCGATCTTGGCTACAAAGCGACTCCGGATGGCCTTCTCTTTTTCCTTTCGTCCCGCCGTGCGGCACAGGATGTAGGTCTCTTGGCCTCCCGGAATCTGGATCTGCTTGACCTCTACTTCCGGTCGGATCTTTTCGAAATCATCCTTGAGCAGTTCCTGTTCGAACTGCTTGAGCTTGCTGCGCGCAGTGCCCACCAGATACTGGCCCCCGCGCTTGCGGATGGCCACCAGGTTCTCTTCACTCACCACACCACGATCAAAGATCCAGACCCGCCGTGCTTTCCCATGTTTCCGTTCCACGGTGCGAAGAATCGCTTCGACGGTGGAAACATCGGCGCGGTTCCCATCAAACAGTTCGTAACTGAACGGAAAACCGTCCTGGTTGACGATCAACGCCAATACCAGTTGTTCGCAATCGGGGCGATGATCCCGCGAGTAACCCCGCCGCATCATGGGGTTCGCTTCCGCCGGTCCTTCCACATACATGCTGGTCAGGTCATAAAGCAACACGTCGAACTCCACCTGAAATAACTCGCCGAAGCGTTGTTTCAGATGCTGTTCGATCTTCGTTTTTAGCGGCAGCAGACGATCCAGACAACGATACAGTCGGGTATCGTTCATCTTGCCTTTTGCGATGTGCAACAGATCGTCCAATGCCGTGGACGGATACCAGTGTTGTTCCACGGCCAACTCACTGCCCGGATCGCATAGCCGATTGATCGCTAACACTGCGGCTACACGCGACCAAGCTACATCGGCACTGTCCACATCGAGATGCTGCGCAAAGAACTCCGCGAGCCCTAACTGCTTCCACAACTCCAGCCCAAGATAACAGTCGCCGAATCGGCGCGTGCGCTCGACGCGAACCTTCTTCACCAGCACCCGGGCTACGTTCGGATCATCCGGCGCTTCTGCCTCAGAGGAAAACAGCTTCAGTTGACTGCTCTCTCCGTGCTCGTTGAAGACCTCCACGGTCTTCTGCCAACGCGCATAGGCCGAATCGTTCAACTCACCGAGATAACAGAGCGTGCGCTGCCGCGGACCATCCGCCGTTCGAACGGTCTCCACCAGCGACCAGTATCCGTGTTCCTTGCCATCTTTATGGATGCGAATTTTTCGCAGGAACATGCAAGCAATTTGTCACGCTTGCAATAGGCAAACAAGGGGGTAGGTTTTCACTACTTCCAATCATCCCGTTCGAGCTCGTCGGGCAAAAATTTCAGCGCGACACGGCGGGCCAGCCGCGTATCGTCGGCCGCCCAAACCACGCCCATGCCTCCGTCGCCGAGCTTCTCGATGACGCGGTAATGTGAGACGGTCTGCCCTATGAGTGATTGGGAATCCGCCATTTGGCGTACATCTTAGGTTGCGGTCTGAGTCAAGTCAACGAAGACACGAAGACACACGAAGACAGACGAAGACAGACGGCTTACGTTCCAGCATTGGTACAGCATGGGAAATTCAGAGACGCAGCATACATGAGATTTTCTCAGTGCCTGATAAACGCGGTATCGGAGAAGTCCAGATTAGTACCGAATGTCCGATTCTTTGGAATAATCAGGAGGTCGTATTGACGCGAAGAGCACAGCGTGTTGCCCCACTCTCCACTAGTTCGTAGCATGGGATCATCACCGCTTTCGGACTCGGTCCGTGGCTGGTTTCGTCCTCGCGGGTCGCTTGAGGGAAACATATGCTTTCTGGCCCTGCCCCCGAAAAGGCTTCGTGGAATCCAGTTCTGATTACGATTGGCATCGGCATTCTTCTAGCGATCGTTTCCTTCGTCGCAATAACTTCGCAGTGGGGCAGACCGACGACGAGCATCGCAACAGTCGGATTCTTTGGAATCCTCTTTGGCATTCTAATCTTTGCGATAGGCTGCATTTGGTTCATTGTCAAAATAGTGGTAGTGGTGTCCCGCCCTCGCGGATGAGAGCGCGCTACGCTGCCTCGCGAACTAAGCGATGAAGAAATGGAACGCAATTCAAGAAATCATGGAGCATACAAGTGAAGAATTAAACCGTCTCAGTCCGGAGGAAAAAGAGCAGCTCCAGACTGACGCGTTGAAGCAGCTTGGTCTGCCTCCACTAGCTACGCTGCGCATCTGGGCGCGGGAAGCGGTGATCTTCAGTCTAATTGGTGCTCTATTGGTGGCCATTACATCCTTATCTCCGATGGCGGGCTTGAGGTATGGCTCGGTTGTCGGATTTGGCATTTGGATTGTGTATCGGCTCTTACGGTTTGCGCTCGCTTAAACTTGGGGTGGGCGCGTCACTAAGTACCGCTTATGCATCAGCGAACGTATACCTGCGGCAATACGGATTTTCCGCAGTTGCCATAAGTTTGTTGTACCACTGTGACGCCACAACGCATAGCGTTAGGGTCCATATTGAAACAAGGCCAACTTGGTATTTCACGATTGTGAGCGTTAAGGGAAGACCTAACTAGCCTAGGTCTCTAACGGCATAGTGGACGTTCGAAATTTAAAAAACCTACCAGAGCTATTGGGTTGGTTAAGCATCGCTTCGAAGCCGAGACAGAACCTGTTACTTCAGCTCCCCAGCCATCCGTAAACGTCAAAAACTCAATTTCTACAATGCTATTGCCCAAGAATCTCAAATCTAAATTCCGTGTCGGGGGATCCAATCGCGTTGGCGATAGGTTCCATCCCTGGCGCTAAGCCTAAACTCGGGGCGAAAATGCTTGCGATAGCTCGCGGAATCGACGCGCGCTGCTTAGGGGAGACACCTACCCATCACGGCAGAGGCGAGCAGTCCCGGAGACTACCCGCTACAGTTTCCGCTACAGTAACCTTTTCTCGCTTACCGCGATTCTCTTGCAAGTGCTTTGGATTAAGTGGTGAACCGGGGAGGACTCGAACCTCCAACCCGTTGATTAAGAGACCGTCCAAAGACAATTGAGATGGAGCGCGATTGTTTGCTATGGCGTTGATTTTCCGAGCCATTAGCGGTCGTTCCCCGACTTGCCCGACTGTGCCCACTTGCTACGGTTTGTTATAGAGATGGGGCACAAAATTGGGCACAGCGGAAAGTAGCACGCGCCCGAAGTACGAGGGGGCCGGGCTGATTCCAGGACCCACAATCGTCACTCACACGCGCCGTGGCAATTTTCCGTTGAGGGTGAGCGTCAATACCGGATTGTTCCAGCGATGGCCGGACTGTGGAGGTCCGATTTTTCAGAACGGCTGCGTTTGCAGCCCGGGTGGCAGGCTTTGTAACTCTGGGCTTACCTTTAGTCATCCGTCATGAGATTGCCGTTTTGGGATGCTAGAAACGCCGCCGCCAATATGTCCACCGAGGGCAGCAATGGCGAAACTGTTCCAGCACGCGGCAACGGCGGCTACTCGCAAATTTTTTCAATTGCCCCCTCGATATTGTGGACTGTTCCAGCAAGGCCAGGGAGTGGTATCGGTGCGAATTGTTCCAGCGACGATTTGCGTCAACCTACGGTAGGCTTACCGGACACGTGGTTTTGGAAGGATTCCACTTGTCCAATAAGCGCCAATCAGGCATTTGCCGGGAAACTGGTCCATGCGTCCGAGTTGGCTGACCTACCTAAACAAACAAGCAACTAGGAACTAGATTCTATTCGTAGCGCAGGGCGATCACGGGGTCAACGCGCGTGGCGCGCCGCGCCGGAATGTAGCAAGCCAGCAATGCAATGGCGGCCAGACTTAGCGCGACCGCGGCATACGTTAGCGGGTCAGTGGGCTTGACTCCGAAGAGGAACGTGGAGATCAAGCGAGTGACGCCGAAGGCCAGGGCGACTCCAATGGCCACGCCTATGGAGGTGAGCTTGAGTCCAAGTTTGGCGACCAAGCCCAGGACGTCGCCCGGACGCGCGCCGAGCGCCATGCGGATGCCAAACTCGTGCGTGCGCTCGCTGACCGAATAGGACATTACGCCGTAGATGCCCACGGCGGCAAGCAGGACCGCAATGCCCGCAAAGATTCCGAGCAGCTCCATATAGAACCGGTAATCACCGAGGGACACCGACAAAACGCCTTCCATGGTCATGATGTTGGTAACGGGCTGATCAGGATCGATCTCCGCCAAAGCTTGCTTGACACTAATCGCCAAATTTTCCCCGCCGCTCATCGGGCCCGAAGGTGTTCGCAGCACTAATGCTTTATGCAGGTGGGCCCTCGCTGCGCCGCCGGGAAACACTGCCGGCTGTTGAGTGAAAGGCGCGTAGACAAATGGAGGCGTTTCTTCTCCCAAGCCAAAATGTTTGACGTCGCCGACAATGCCGACGATTTGGCGGGGACGCAGCTCGTCGACAGGGTAGGGATCGTAGCGCAGGAGAATTTGCTGGCCGATAGGATCCTCGTTCGGGAAAAACTTGCGCGCAAAAGACTGGTTTATCGCGATGACCCACGGTGCGGCTTCCGTATCGTGCTCATCGAGGTAGCGGCCTTTGACAAGCGGAATCTTTAGCGTGCTGAATATTCCGGAGCTGACCTCACTGTATCCGGCTCGCGGACGATTTTCAGGAGGCGGAGCGGGATGTTCGAGAATCGCAAACGAATAGAATTCCGGGCAGCAACGCGTAGGCAATGCGCCGATTACCGCGGCGGACTCCACTCCTGGCAACACGTTGGTTTTTTCCAGCAGGCGCTGATAGAAAGCCGTCACCGAGGGCAGCGTTTTTTCCATATCGCCGCCGGGGACGCGTTCCAGATACTTTCCTCCTTCGGGAAGTTGCAGATCCATGCTCAAGACATGGTTGACGTCGAATCCAGGGTTGACTCGCTGCAAATGGAAAATTGTATTGATCATCAGACCGGCGCCTACCAGAAGCACCATTGCCAACGCAACCTCGGCTACGGCAAGCGAATGGCGAGCCAGGCGCCCGGAAGTGGTTGTCGTCTTGCGTTCGCCTTCCCTAAGGACGACATTTAAGTCGGGACGCGAAGCCTGCATTGCAGGGGCCAATCCAAACAAGATCGCTGTCAAAAGCGAAACGCCTAGCGTGAACAGCAGCACGCGGGCATCGACGGTGATTTCGGTGGAGTTGGGAAACTCTCCGGCGAGCGCGACGAGTAGCTTTATTCCGGCAAAGGTCAAGCCTATGCCCAGCAAGCCTCCGGAAATGGCCAAGATTCCGCTCTCCGTCAGCAATTGCTGGATCAAGCGGCGGCGCCCCGCGCCGAGAGAAGCGCGCAGTGCGTACTCTTTGCGACGCGTCTCGGTACGGAACTGCAGGAGGTTGGCAACGTTCACGCAGGCAATCAGCAAAACAAACGCGACCGCGCCAAAAAGCGGGTAGAGCGCTTGTCCGGCAAAGCGATAAAGGTCTTCGTGCAAGGGGCGAACTTTCGTGCCCACACCCTTATTCGTCGCGGGATACTCCTGCTCGAGCCGGCCTGACACCACGTCCATTTCGGTTTGAGCTTGCGATAGAGTCACGCCAGGCTTTACTCGCGCCACAGGCATGAGCCAGTGGTCGATCCGTGCAGAGTAACGGCTGCTCGCGGCGTTGATGGGAATCCACACGTCCAGGCGCCCACCGTAAAACGGAGCGAAATGCGGCTGTATGATTCCAACTATGGTCGAGACCACCCCCTCAATAGCGAAAGTTTTCCCCAGGACCTGCGGATCACTGTTGAGCTCGCGCTTCCAGAACTCGGCGCTGATGACGATAGCCTGGGCACGATCTTGCGCTTCCGTGGGAAGAAAAATTCGCCCCAAAATTGGTTTCGCCCCCAGCAAGCTGAACAAATTCGGAGTTACATATTCCACACGCAGAGGCCGCGGCTCGCCGAGACCGGAAACGCTCGCTGTGTCGTTGAAACTGATCAGCGCAATATCTTCGAAGACGTGGTTTTGTTTTTGCCAGTCCACCAATTCTGCTATAGGGGGCGGGATAGTTCGATCCGGATGAGCTGACTCGGTCTCCCAAACCACGACTAACCTTTCCGGATGGGGATAGGGCAGCGGACGATAGAGAAGTGTGTCCAGAACGCTGAAGATGGTGCTGTTCGCGGCGATTCCTAAAGCGAGGGACAGGACAACGACCATGAGGAACGCCGGATTTTTCAGTAGGCTACGAGTCGCGAAGCGTATATCTGCACCGAGAGTCTCGAAGAAAGGAAAGGTTCGCATGTTCGCGGTACCTCCTCAGCAAGCGGAGCAATTAATAAGGGGACATGGCTTGAAGCCTACGCCAGCGCATCGGCGGGGCAAACCTTTACCCTACACTTCCTCCACAGTAGTAGACGTATTCAAAGTTAAATAGTTCCTCGGCGTGTTTTGTCCAATTCCCTTACTAGAATCAGGGTGGTAATCCCTGTCCGGTTGATGCCGCGTTAATCAGGCACTAGGTCACATTTAGAGGTGAGAGTATGATGGCGGCTCAGAGTGACCTGGATGACCTTTCCCCAATTGGCCTTTCTTGCGCCTGGCGGTGTTGCGGCGATTCTGTTACCGATATTGGCCTGCGCGACACCGTCGCAACACAAGGTGCTCGTAACATTTGATTATGACTTCACGATCGAGCGGCCCTGCAAGGACAAAGAAACCGGCACCTGTGTGAAGCGATTCATAATCTATGACATCACCGATCCGAACGCACCGGTGAAGTTGTTCTCCCTCGCAGTGGATCCAAAAGTCAAAAAGATGAAGTACAGGGTCAAGGTAGAAAGCAATTTACTGCAACTGAGTGACGGGATGCGTACACTTGCGGCGACGGCACAATGGGCAAATGGAGGGGAGTCCGATCCAAACGCGTGCACGACGACGGTGGCGGTGAGGCCGCAGCAGGTAAAATTGGATTTAAAGATGGAGCGGCAGAGCGGGAAGTAAGAGCAGATGACCCTTCCAATTCCTTCATCAATTCTTTTATGAGTTAAGGACCAGTGCAGTAACAGAACACTAGCGGCTGGCGCGTCGTGCTTACTCACTCTCGATACGTGACAGAGAGCGCCGTGGGTGAGACTGATGGCGACTTCGGTGTGAGTCAATCGGGTCTTTGTTTTCAAGGACCCGGAGGCGGTGCGCCGCCGGCCTGTACAGCAACTTACCAATATGACTGTTCAGGACTCGGTTGCGACACCAGAGCCGTCCTCTTTGTCTCTGCTCGGGGCCGGGTTGATCGGGATGTTCGTGCGACGGCGGGTATTCGACTATTTCCACCACTGAGTGTTTTAAGAGGTCCGGCTGCGCCGCAGTTCCACGAAACGAAGCTCGCCTAATTCTCAATGCCTGATTAGTTGGGTTACCGGACATATAAAGTATTACTTCACTCCGGTAAGCGCTGCGTTAATCAGGCATCTCAACGCTTCTGGAGGGAACTGGGACGACGCGCGGCAGGAGTGAACCGCCACTGACCCGGGGTAAGCGGGGCTGACCGAGGAGTTCGATGATCGTAGGCACAACGTCGAACGAACTGGCAACACCATGTTGGCCGGCGGGAATGTCCTCACCGACGATATTGAGCAAGCCATATTTGCCGGTGTGACCTCCTGTTCGGTTGTAGGGGAGCGGACCGATGTTGCCCAGACGTGGATGAGAAAAACCGAGAGGCGCGCCTTCCCAGACGATGTAGACGTCCGCTTCACTGGGACCGACATCGTGAGGATTCTGCTTCGGACAGTAAACTTCGGAAACGACGGGCTTTCCGTTCAAGAGATTGCGGCACTTCGAGACAACTTCACGGATCTGCTGACAGGTCTTCGCATACTCGGAGGCTCGGACCTTACCGCGAGCTTCGCGCCCCACGACGTTGATTCGGACGCGTCCATCGTAAAACGACGGCAGGGCGAACGCGGACATTTTCGGCCAGAAGAGAGAATAGCGGGCCGCGGGCATCCAAGTGAGGTCGACACCGGGATCTGTGTTGGCAACGATACGATTGATTCGCCTCGCCACACGTTGGTGGAACTTGAGGCGGGGTTTCGGGATAGCTTGGGAAAGAAGGCCGATCCAGTGAGTGTCTTCGGCGATTAGCGGAGTGCCATCCGGCAACAATTCGGGGAACTCGACGGGGCGCATGTATGCGGAGCCGAAGGCTAAACGGTAGAGCAATTCCGGGAGTAATGCCATGGCAGGAACGTCGCTGTCATTGTGGCCCATGCCATGCATAGCGACGAGAATGAGAACAGTGTTCGGAAAAGTCTGGTAGAGATCGCCGATCAAATCGTCGATGGCAGAATAAACTTTTCGTAAGCCAGCAGCAGCGGGCGCAGCGGAATGCAACCCGTGGAGCGGATGGTTTGGATCAACGCCATGCCATAGCGGCTCAATCGCAGAGTGGCATTCACTGATAACGACGACACCGAGGTCCCAATCGGGTAACCGCTGTTGTAATAGCCAGTGGGACGCTTGCGAACGTAGCTTCACAGCTTGCGCGAGAGTCTCGCCAGCAGCATGCGCCTTGTGCGCGCTGGGCCAGCAAAATCCATAAATCCATTCGGGGGCGGGATACGGGCCGAAGAGATTGGTCATTTCTTGATGCAGGCCATAGGGGCGCGAAGCCGAAGCGACGCCAGGGTCGTGAGCTCCCCAGGAGGTAATGCCCCGAACATTCGGTGCCAGGGATAGGTCGAAATAGGGGAAGTCGAAGATAACCGAGCGAACGCCCGAAAGGTCTGCAAGAAACGGACAAACTACGGTGTGGTCCTGGGTGGCCTGGTAAGTGCGTTTATTGAAGGTAACGGCAGACCAGCGGCCGCCGTCGCGCGGGCGAATGCCGGAGCTGAGATGTTCCCAGGCAAGACCGGAATATTTGTCTCGGCCGTGATCGAGGTTGAAAGAAGCGCCTTGGTTCTGCAGACGCGCGAAGTTCGGGAGCAGACCCTCTTCCGCGAAACGCTGTGCGAGAACCGCATCGAAACCGTCTAGGCCTACAAGTAGAACACGTCGAGGACAAGCCACACGCCATTTTGGCACGAGCAGGTGATAACCGGCGAAGAATTCCCGAGATTGCGACGGGTCAGGCGGCTTGCAAGTCAATAAACAAAAGATGGGCAATTGAACCGATAGACCGGGGAAAATTGAGGGCACTGGAACCTTGCGGCTCTTGCGCGCTCTTTAATAATCCACGGACCAAATGAACGGTTTTTGATTGATCGGAATTACTAAGACTATCACGTTCTAACTCTAACAATGTCGGCAGTGTCAACACCTTTTTGAGCGCACTTCTCCTTCTCCATTCACTTGAAAGAGTTTTTTCTTCCGCTTTCTTCGTTGTCCTTCTGATCGGCCTCGACAAGCACGGTTCGTTCGTAATCTAGCGGTCGGTTTCAGTACGACCCAAACATCTCTTCGATCAAAACTTCGACCATGATTATTTCTTCGAACTCCCTCTCACGAGGGAGCGGGATGCCCTATCAAGTGGACGACGCTTAACTACACG
>Ga0210405_10002000_pt1 | contig 21883 bp, 19 predicted proteins | sample IncBWH11MmetaG_FD_155492 | JGI IMG/M metagenome (GOLD analysis project Ga0210405, IMG submission 155492) | Forest soil microbial communities from Barre Woods Harvard Forest LTER site, Petersham, Massachusetts, United States - Inc-BW-H-11-M | ecosystem: Environmental > Terrestrial > Soil >... | reverse complement strand
AGTGGCGTTGGCGGCGGGAGGGGTGTCGCCGAGAAAGGTGGCATCGCCAAGGGGAAAGGGGGTTTTGCACGAAGTGCAGACCGACGAAGAAGAGTTATTCGTCGCGTGACAATTCGGGCATTCTCTGCTGGCCGGCGCCATAGATCGTCTTTTCGTTCAGTTGCTTATGCTGACGGAACCGGGGACCTGAACCTGGGTGGATTCTACAACAAGCCCGTGATTTTGCGACGGAAAAGCGGAGCCGCTCAACTGGCGAAAACTTCACCAGGGCGACTTAAACCGGACCCATCTCTTAGAAGAGCGGCCCGAGCCCCCAACCCAACCCGCCGAGGCGATCGTGCAAACGAAAGGTTGAGCCATCCGGCATGAGGAGGGAGCGGTTCAACCGGAGAAGGTTGAAGGAATAATTCACGCGCAGGGGCGTGCCAACCACGGGCAAAGTCCAGCGGAGCTCGAAGCCGGTTGTGCCATGAACTAAGCCATTGGTGGAACTGATTAAGGAAGGACGCGTTGGCCCCAGCCAATTCGGGAGCAGGAAGCCGGAGCCGGCATCGAAGAAGGTCGCGCCCTCAACTTGGTGCGAGAGGGGAAAACGGTATTCCAAATTCGAGGCGACGATGAGGTTTGAGCCACTGGGCACCGCTGAGTAGGTCGTCGCACCGGAAGGGGAGACGGTGGAGAGTGTCTGATACGGTCCGAGTTCTCCAGGACGCAAGCCTCGCATCAAATCGTCGCCGGAGAAAAAGCGCGCGTAGAGCGGCATGTCACCTTTGTAGCTGCCCGCGGCGCTGACTGTTGTTCGGAAAGCCCAGGCATTGTGATGATCGAAAATCGCGTCCGGGAAAATCTGGCCATATTCTGCTTTTGATTTCAGCAGGTTCTCGTTGCCTCCGAGCCAGCCGCCCGATACCGAGTCGGCCAGCTGTATTTTTTGATCGCCGACATCGCGCGTCCAACCGATTCCCAAAGAGTGGCTGGAAGTTTTGCTTTGCAGATTGCCGATTTGAACACCCGCGGTGCTAGCGGGCTGATTGACCACATACTCGGTCAGGGATCGCGTGATTCCGAAGTTGACTCCTATAACATCTACATCAGATGCGGCGTAGCTCCATCCCAGATTAACGCCCTCGGTCTGAGAGCGTTGGAATGGCCCCTGCACACCTGGCGTTAGACGCGGACGAACAAAGGTGTCAAACACGGAGAGAGCGAGTGTGCCGCGGGAACCGAGAAATCCTTCCTTGGCGAGACTAATGGCTAATTGCAGCGATTCAGGACCACCGTCGATTTGGGTGGAAAGAAATTCGTCCAGGCCGAGCAGGTTGAAAACGGTGTAGGCGATTCCGGCGGTGCTTCCGAATTGTTGGCGTCCGCCGGAGAAGGTGATGCGTTGTCTGCCTTTTTCGTGAAGGTGGATGATTACGTCGGCCGTGCGGCTTGCTTCGTGAGTCTGGATCAGCACGTCTTCTTTCTTGAACGGTTGGAAATATCCGGTTCGTGCAAGTCGCGCCAGGCCTGCTTCGACTGCGTATTCGTCGAGAGGTTGACCTTCACTTAGAGGGATGCGCCGGCGAAGGTACCTGTCGGGAAAGCGCTGATTTCCGCGGAACTCGATTCGGTGCACGAGGTAGGGGGGCGATGGCTCGAAATCAAATTTTACGGACGCGATGTGCGTGGCGGAATCAAAGGTGGGACTGGCTCGCAATCGGTAGGCTCCAGTGCCTTTTTGTCGTTTGGCATTGCGGTGGAGCCGGAGTTCCCAGTCGCGGCGCAGAGTTTGCACAGCCTGTTCGGAGAACGGACGCCCTGGAGTGACATCTGGAGATATCAGGTCGCCTTTTCTTGCCGAGTTCAATTGCTGCCGGAGAGAGGCGCTCATCTCCGTGCGGCCGAAAGCGTAGAAAGTGCCCGCCTCGACCGGCAGACCAACGGTCAAGCCGGGTTGAATGGAACGGTAATGCCAGGGCGAGGAAGGATTGAAAAAAGCATTCACGACCGTAACCTGGGGTGCGCTCACGCGGGCTTGTGGGAATCCGTGATTCTGCAAATAGGCCAGCAGATTCACGCGATCTTGTTCGCCCTTTTCGGGGGTGTAAACATTTTTGTTGCGCAAGCCGGAAAACCAGGCATCAGGAGAAAGCTGACGCATTTGTTTGCGTAGAACTTTGTCAGAGATCTCGGGATGGCCTGAAAAACTTACGCTCACGACAGGCAAGCGCGGCCCGTCGCGTATCTGAAACGCGACTTTCACTCGCTGGCCGGACAGTTTTTCTTGTTGAATGAGTGCTTGAGCCTCCGGGTGTCCTGCTGCGGCAAGTTCAGCTTGAATTGCAAGCGCGGCGCGATGCAGCTGGACGGGGTCGGCTGGCGCTCCCAGTGGCAGTGAGATTTTCTTGTCATCGAGGAGCTTTTTGATTTGTTGCTGCGATAAAAGTTTCGAGCCTGTGAATGCAACTGCGGTTAGATAGGGATGCTCTCTGACGTGGAATTGGAGTTGAACACGCTCAGGACCGGCTCTTGATTCGGGGTCACCTTCCAACTGTTTCGCTTTTACAAAAACATCCTCGAACCAACCTGCCCGGCTCAGGGCGTGAACATCCGCCGCGATTCGCACCGGATCGAACTCCGCTCCAGGAAGGACGGAGAGCTGAGACTGTGCCGTTTCCGCGTGGATGCGATGAAGACCTACGAACTTGATTTCGTTGATCACAGTGTGGGGTGGGAAGCCGTACCGTGGCTCCGCCGTGTCTGCACCGCGGGAATCGGTTGACTGAGGGTTTGCGAAGGGCGGCGCGACAACGAGCAGTCCGAGAAGCGACACGACTATGGGAGCACCGTTGCGCATGTTTCCCAGCACCTGGAGAATGACTGAAGTGATGGATGAAGGTGTGTGGCCGAAGGTTGCTTTACGCCGAACCGCATCGCTAGGCTACAATTTGGCCGCGGCCATTTCGTCGACACAAGGGAGGTGGGGATGTTTCGTTGGGCTATTGGAATTTTGGCAGTGGGCGTCGCGTCGGTTTGCTGCGCGCAGGGGCAGACGAAGCTTCCGGCAAAGTGGGAAGAGTTGACGGCGGAGGAGTTTCGGCAGGCGATTGGGAGGGCTCAAGCAACTTGCCTGTTGCCGTTCGGGATTTTGGAAAAGCATGGGCCGCACTTGCCGCTGGGAACCGACCTGCTGAACGTGCGCTATGTGACCGAACACGCGGTGCAACAGGAGTATGCGGTGATTTTTCCCGATTATTATTTCGGGCAGATCGCGGAGGCCCGGCATGAGCCAGGGACGGTGGCGTACAACGCGGAGATGCAGATGAAGTTGCTGCAGGCGACGACGGATGAGATGGGGCGGAATGGTTGCAAGAAGGTGCTGATCGTAAACGGCCACGGGGGGAATGAGAATTTTCTCCCGTATTTCGCGCAGTCGCAGCTGGATGCGCCGCACGATTATGTGGTGTACGTGCAGTGGGGACACGAGGCGACGAAGAAAGTAGGCGCGGAGAAGGAGGGGCCCGACTGGCATGCAGGAGAGTCGGAAACATCCAACGTGCTGGTGACGCACCCGAACCTGGCGCACATGGACCGAGCAAAAAACGAATCGGGCGCGGACCAGAAGCGGGTGCGGTTGCCGGAAAATGTCTACACCGGGATTTGGTGGTACGCGCGGTTTCCGAACCATTATTCGGGGGATGGATCGACGGCTACGAAGGAACAGGGTGAAGAGGATTTGCAGGCGTGGATTAATACGGTGGTGCGGGCGATCCGGGCGGTGAAGGGGGATGAGGAGAGTTTGAAGTTACAGAATGAGTTTTATGAGAAGAGCCGGAGGCCGATGGAGACGGTGCATTAGAAATTGGGTGGTGCGTCCGTAGGCAGTAAACGTGAGAGAGGACGGCGTAAAGCCGCGCCTACCCTTGTGCTAGCGGGCCTGGCGGAGAGCGTCGATCCAGGAGATTAGCATGTCGTTATAGGGAGGTTCGAGGTCGAAGAATTCTACGCCCATACCGATGCGCGGCTTGACGATGCGGACGGAGACGAGAGCTTCGATGACCTGGCCTTTGCGGACTAGTTTCATGCGGGCGCGAGCGTTCATGGGAAGCGGCTTGCTGGTGCAGACGAAACATCCGCCGAGAGAGATGTCGGAGGTGACGCCGTCCACCTGCTTGCCGGATTCGAGGTCGATCAGTTCCACGTCAGCGGCGAAGGGAAAGCGGATGGCGTAGCGGCGGTCGCGGACTCCCGTGACGTTGGAATTAGATCCATTGCGGTCGGACATGGAAATGACTTTGTTCACTTAACACACCTTGGCTTAGAGCGGGACGGAAGAAGCCTGACGGCGAATCAGACTTCAACATGAGTTTAGTTTGCCGGAAGTGTGCCGGATTGGAAATGGATGGCTTCCGAAGAGCGGCGAAAGGGTAAACCGTAGGCGAGAGCGGGCGCCACGCGGTTATTAGTGGGTACGACATAGACAGGCATGGAGGTGGCTTTGCGTGATTTTCAGCGTGATAACCTGAATCGTAAACAAATTCCCCATTGAATTGAACTATGCGAGCCGAAGGAATGCGTCAAAGTGACCGAGTCATGCTGCGTCTGGAGGTAGAAGCCTCCTGGTTCAATGCCGATGGTGTGGCCGTGACGAAACCCGCGGAATCGCTGCTGGTGAGCCGGAATGGTGGGGTGATCCGGCTGCAGGAGAAGCTTTTTACGGGACAGGAATTGACGCTGCGACGGACGCTGGAAGGTGACGCTGTAAAATCGGCGCGGGCGCGAATTGTGGCGGAGATCGACCACGAAACAGATGGTTTTCTTTACGCGGTTTCGATCCTGGAACCGCGCGCGGATTTCTGGGAGATCGAATTTCCGACGCTGCAGCAGGGCGAAGAGGCGCTGGCACGGTTGCTGATGGAGTGCAGCTTCTGCCAAAGGCGCGAAGTGGTGTACCTGAACGAGATGGAGCTGAAATCGTTTGAGGTACGGCGTTGCGCGGCGCGGCTTTGTAAGCATTGCGATGCGCCGTCGATCTGGGTGGAAGCGCAGTCGGACCCAAATGGGGTGGAAATGTTGCAGTCGCGGGCGGCGGCGGAAGAGCGGGTGGTGCCGCGGCGGAACCGGTTGCGGGTGAAGGCGCGGGTGCTGGCGTGCATACGGCAACGCGGGTTTCAGGAAGAAGTGGCGGTGTGCGAGGATTTGTCGAAGGGCGGGATCAGTTTCCGCAGCCGGAACGAATATGCGCAGGGCACGCGGCTGGAGGTAGCGGTGCCGTATACGCCGGGAGCGGGAGCGATTTTTGTGCCGATAAGGATTGTGTTTTCGCAGCCGATTGCGTCGGCGGGGTTGTTTCGGCATGGGGCGGCGTATTTGCGGGTGCCGGCCTGACGGATCGCGGTTTTTCCAAACAAATGAATTGTTGATGCGATGAGTTGAGGTCCTTCGCCTGCGGGCAGCCACATCCTTTCGGATGCCCCCCGGATGACAACGCTTGCTAGTTTTTATTTTCTGGCTTCCATAAGCCGTCAGTTATTTTACGGGGATGGCTAGGATGGATTGCCAGTTCAGGATGGCGTTCCAGAGCATGCGCTGGTCGCCGCGATTGAGGTCGCGGTGAATTGGATTGAAGTTGAATGTGATGATGTGGCCGCTGCCTACGGGTGAATCGAGGATGGCCGGGCGGCCAATCAAGTTCCCTTCCCCCCAAATCTGACCGCTGATGAGAATGGGCGCGCCACTCGTGTCTCCCCATTCGAGGACGACGGTGCTGGTGTCCACTGGACCGTCGAGACACGTGGTGCAATAGGCCATGCGAAGCCAGCGGCGCGGTTCCGCGTACAACGGAAAATTCTGGCGAAAGACGTAGGTGTGCGGCGGGTAGCCGTAGGCGATGGGATGGTCTGGGCGGTCGAAGGTGACGCGCAGATGAGAACCCGGTGTGCGCGTTGCCGCTCGCTGAGCGGCCGCGGCGGAATCGCTCCCGCCGCCTTGCGTGCTGCGCGGGACGCCGCCGGCATCGCGGCGGACTCCGCGAACCAGGCCGGCTTCGAGCGGCAGCATGGAGCCGCTGCCGAGCGTGATCAGCAGGCCGCCGCGTTCGACGAAATCCTGAATTTGCGCAAGGCCCTGATAGCCGATGCCGCCGGTGATGTCGTCGGATTCGGCGGGGGTGCCGAAATTGGGGGTTTCGGGCGTTTTCTTGAAGGCCATCGGGCTCCAGCGCTTGGGAATGCCCTGGATCTGCTCGGCGAGTTCGAGATCAACATGGCCATAGAGAAGGACGTCGATTTTGTCGTTGAGTTTGCCGGCGCGGATGTCTTCGTCGCGGAGATAGGTGTAAGAAACCTTGCGCTGATCGAGCGAGTAGCGAACCCAGCCGATTGAATCGGTGTCCGCCCAGGGAACCCATACGCCGAGCCGGGGAGTCCTGGCGGAGTGGTGAGCGACTTCGGGAGCGGAAGCGGTGGCGGTGAAGTCGAGCCCGAGTTGATCGGAAATTTGGCGAAGAGCGTCGGAAAGGCCGGGCTGCGCTGGAAGAATCCAGGAACCGGCGGGATATTCCGTGCCACCTGCGGTGAACGCGCGGTCGGCGATTTCAATATTGAAATTGGAAAGGCGGAAGCGGGCAGCGAGAAAGCTTTCCTGGCCGGAATCTTTAAGCAGAAAAATGGGGCCAGTGCCGGAGACCCTGCCGTGAGGCTGAGGCGGTTCGGTAAGAAGGGCGAATGTAGCGGAATGCACGGAGGCATCTTCTGTCGGCAAGGCTTGCAGATGATAGTGCGCAGGAAGTTCCCAGGAGACGTCGTCATAGGGTTCGACGGCGTCTTTCGGATAGTTCTGCGGAGTGAGGAGATCCACGGCGTAGTTGCGATAAGGCTGATCGAGGAGCACGACATACGTGCCGGCGGGAAAGCCGCCTTCTTTGAGATGAAGAGGCTCTTTCGCGCGGCTGACTTCGATGTGCTGGCTCATCAAGCGAGCAACCAGTTGCGCGACGCGCGCGGGATCGCCTTGGTCCTCGGAGAGGAGAAACGCGGCAGGAGATTCTTCGAGGCCTCTGCGATAGGAGTGCAGATTTTTCTCGTAGAAGTTGTGGAGCAAGGCGTGGGAATTGGTGGCAGCGTAGTCGAGCGCGGCGAGGGCGCCGGTTTCGTTGTAATTGAGGTTGTCTCGAGCGGACCAGGTAACTTTTCCGATCGACGGGGGAAGCGGGCGATACCATTCGCGGGAAGTTTCTTCTCCGGAGAGAAGCCAGGTAAGGGTTTCAGCAGTGCCGTTGCCGAAGGTTTCGTAACCGCGGCCGATGGAGTTGTGGTTCATCGCGATGGAATCGAGAAAAAGTTCGGCGAACCCTTCGCCGAAATTCCAGGTGGAGACGCCGGGCATGCCGAGGCCGGTAAGGGTTTGCACTTCGTGGAAGCTGAGGGCGAGAAATTCGGTGAAGGTGATGGGATCGACATCGGGATTGTAGGGGCCGGTGCCGTTCCAGGACATGAGGAAGGGCTCGCCCTCGTGGAGATCGTGTATGACGGTGGGATGCCACTCAAAAAACATGCGGGCGACCGCTTTGGTGGTTTCCTGGGTGAGTTGGTGGGCATCGCGATTGATGTCCACGAAAACGTATTTGCCCCAGTAGGGAGGGGCCTGACGCGGGAGAGAGGCGCGATCGGTTTTGCCTTTGAGATAACGATAGAACCACTTGACCTGATTGTCGCGGCCATCGGGATTGGAAACGGGATTGATGAGGACAACGAGATTTTCGCGGATGCGACGGATCATTGGCTGATCAGAGACGGCGAGTCGGTAGGCAAGTTCGAGGACGGATTCGGTGGAACCCGTTTCGTCGGAATGGAGAGCGGCGTTGAAATAGTAGATGGGGCGCGAAGTGGAGATTAGTTTTTCGGCGGTGGCGGAATCGGTTTTGCGAGGATCGGCTAGGGCGGCAGTGGCGGATTTGAGCTGGTCGAGGGAGGCAATTCCCTTTTCGTCAGCGATGGCTATGAGGAGGATGTCGCGGCCTTCTTCGGATTTGCCGATGGTAAAGATGCGGACGCGAGGAGAGGCGGCGGCGAGAGCGCGGCAGTAGGCGTAGGCCTTTCCGGAGTCAACGAGTTCGCCGGGGGCGCCCATGATGCGGCCGAAGAAGGCGCGCGGGGAGGGGACTGTGGAGGACGCGGGTAGATAGGAGACCCAAGGGGAGAGGAAGCGGGATTCGGTGGTGGCTTTGGAGATTTCGTCGATAGAGCCGGGCTCCGGAGTATCGGGCGGGACGACATTTTGCGCGTGAAGGGAGGATGCGAAAAAAGACACCGTGAAAAATAAAAAAAACAAACGGATCAAGATGACCCTCCAATTTAGGGATGACACAGAAGCGGAGCGAGTGTACTACAGGAGGAAAGGAAGGAGGACGGAGTCAGCGGGTGGGCAGAAGAATTGTGCCGGCGTTGGCGGCGGCAGCAGCGAGTTGATCGTCGCGCGTGGCAAGGGGCAGGCCGCGGCGAAGCGCGAGCTCAAGATAGGAAGCATCATAGACGGTGATTTGATGCTTATCGGCTAATTGCAATGTTGTAGTCCAGGCGAAATCGTTGGTGTCTAAGTCAATCTCTATCGGCAGAATAATAAGTTTCTGGATCGCGGAATCGCGGTAGGCAGCGTCAATGCGTTTGCGTTTTATGCCATTCTGCAGCGCACTGGCAATTTCCAGGCGCCAGAGTGCTGGCACGACGGCACCTTGATCGGCAACCCGAGCGAGGAGTGCGTCGCTGACCGCACTATGCCCATCCGTATAGACCCAGCTAAGGGTAACGGAGGCATCAATAACACAGATCAACGACGACCCTCGTTGATCAGTTGCTTGATGGTCGCATCGTCTATGTGCAGACCCTTACGCATCTTCTTGATGTCTTCGACGGCTTGGCGGGCGGCTTCGCGGTCGAAGGGCTTTTGAATGGGACCGAGGCGAGCGACTTGCTTGCCATGGCGGGTGATGATGATTTCCTCGCCGTTTTCGGCGAGGTCGAGGAGTTCGGCGAGTTTGTTTTTGGCTTCGAAAGAGCCTATTTCTTTCATAATATGACCATTAAATACAGCTAGATTGCAGCTAGCTGTATTATCTTAGCAAATCTGGGCGAATTGTCCAAACAAACCAGATGGGCTGCAGAAATTGGTCGAACCCAGGATGGCGAAAGAAAGACGGCCCGCCTCGGAAGGCGGGCCCCACAAATGCGAGCGGGGCCACTTGAAAGCGCCCGCTATGTTTGTGCGGCCTGCGTTAATCCAGTGTGCTGACCGCGGTGCGTTCGGCCCGGCGGCGGTGGAGGTAGTGCATGGCGATGTTGAGGTAGATTTCGCCGCAGGGGGTTTCGATGCAGAGGACCATGGCTTCGGTGTCGGTGCTGCCGCCGAGGCCTTCTTCGCTCATGTGAATTTCGGGCGGAAATACTTTGAAGCGGAAGCCCTGGTCGTTGAGCAGCGTGACGCTGTTCCCGATAACCATGTTGGCTAATTCGCAGACGGTTTCGCGGATGACCTGCTCACTTTCGGGCAGGGCGGCGCCGGCGAGCTGGCTGGCGACACGCATGGCGACATCGGGGGCGAGATCGAGGATGACGCGGCCTTCGATGTCGCCCTTGATGGCGATGAGGGCAGCGACGCCTTTGCGGCGATAGGTGTCCTCGTCCATCGAGAGGTCGGCGATTTTCGTGGGAGCCTGCAGGGCTTCGGCGAAAACGGCGTCGGCGGCATTAATAAAAGGCTGGATGAGTTCCATTCTCATATTTGATGCTCCCCCGCGAGGGCAACGGGCGCGCCCGCGGCATTTGGATCGTCACCGAGAACGTAGCGAAGGATTTCGTAGAGGACTTCGGGCTTAACGGGCTTCTGGACAAAATGCTTGGCGCCCTTTTGCAACGCGGCAAGAATGTTTTCCTGGTAGCCGACAGAGGAGACCATGATGATGCGCGCTTCGGAGTGTTGGCGCACGATTCGCTCGACGGCTTCGATGCCTTCCATCTGCGGCATGGTGATGTCCATCAGAACGATGTCGGGCTTGATGCGGTTGAATTCAGCGATGGCGGTGAGGCCGTCGCCCGCCTCGCCTGCAACTTCGCCGCCGAAGAGCTCGATCATCTTCATGATGTTCTTGCGCGCGAAGACGGAATCGTCCACCACGAGGTAGCGGACCGGCTGGTGGTCCTTGCGAAGTAGAGGCGCGAACTGTGGCATAACATCTCCTTTTGCTCCGGGGCCCCGTCAGGCCCGCGGAGTTGAAACTGGAACTTTTTCACTCTTATCGGATTTTTCGGAACTGTCCTGCTTGTCCGAACCGCTGCGATCGGAACCGTACTGGCTGATCAGGTGCGCTCCCAACGTGTCGAGAGGCAGCACCTTCTGAACGAAACCCTTCATCATGGCGGCGCGCGGCATTCCGCTGACGACGCACGTTTCCTCGCTTTGGGCAATGGTCATGCCGCCTGCGGCTTTGATTGCGCCGATGCCTTCGGCGCCGTCTTCGCCCATTCCCGTCATGATGATGCCGACGGAAGTGAGGCCGAACTCCTGCGCGACGGAATGGAACAAGACGTCCGCGGACGGGCGATGGCCGTTGATGGGTGGCGTGTCCGAGAGGACAACCATTTCGCCGCGAGGCATGCGGCGCACCATCATGTGGCGATTGCCGGGGCAGATGAGCACGCGGCCGGCGATGAGCAGGTCGCCGGATTTGGCTTCGTGGACATCGAGCGCGCAGCATTCATCTAGGCGGCGGGCGAACATGTCCGTAAAGCCTTCCGGCATGTGCTGCACGACGACGAAGGTTGCGGGAAAATCTGCGGGAAACTGAGTGAGCAGATATTGGAGCGCGTTGGGGCCGCCGGTGGAAATACCGATGGCAATCACGCGATTTGGTGGAATTGCCGGGCGCGAGCGCTTTTTGGAAGAAGGAGGCGCTTCAAGGACAGGCTTGGGAATGGACTTGTGGCCGCCGGCCCGCTTGGCTACCTTAATTTTTTCGGCCAACTGAAAAGCGACCGGCTCCAGATTGCCGGCGGCGGCGTTTCTGGGTTTGGCGACGAAATCGATGGCGCCGAGGGCGAGCGCCTTGAAGGTAGAGTAGGCACCTTCCTTGGAATGAGTGCTGAAAACGATGACTGGAAGCGGCGCGCCACGCATGATCAGGCGCAAGGTTTCGAGGCCGTCCATGCGGGGCATTTCGAGATCGAGGGTGACGATGTCGGGCTGAAGCTCCGCGATTTTACGCAAGGCGAACGCGCCGTCCATGGCTGTGCCGACGACTTCGATATCCGGATCCCGCTCGAGGATCATGGGAATCAGCTTCCGCATGAGGGCGGAATCGTCGACGACCAGAACTCGGACGCGTTCCTTCATGCGATGGCTCCGAGAGGCAGGGAGCGAGAAAGCCGGGAAAGGATTGCCGGAACATTAAGAATCAGAACGACGGTGCCGTCGCCGAGGATGGAGGCGCCGCTGACGAGGTCACTGGAAACGATTTCGCCGGGGAGGGCTTTAATTACGAGTTCTTCTTCGCCCACCATGCTGTCAACGACCAGGCCGAAGCGCTTTTCCGCGAGGCCAATGACCACGACGAAATTTCTTTTTTTCTTTGATCCGCTCGGCGGTTCGACGGGGTGGATACGATTGAGCTGGTCGAGGCGTACTAGCGTGAGAATCTGATCGCGCAGGCGGAGGACTTCGCGCTGGTCCACTTTGTGGATTTCCTGATCCTGAATGCGGCTGATTTCGACGACGGCGGAAAGCGGAACCGCAAAGAGGCGTCCACCCACGCGGAAAAGCAGCGTTTGAATGCTGGCTAGCGTTAGAGGAACACGGAGCTGAATTGTGGTGCCTTTGCTTTTGCTGGAGGTGACGTGAACTGTGCCCTTGAGGCGATCGAGCACCGTGCGGACAACGTCCATGCCAACCCCGCGGCCGGAAACTTCGGTGACTTCACTGGCGGTACTGAAACCCGGCTCGAAGATCAGGTTGATGACGTCCTGATCGGAGAGGCGCGTGGCGTCTTCGAGCTTGATGATGCCGTTGCGAACGGCGTGTTCGCGAATGTTGTTCAGGTCAATGCCGCGTCCGTCGTCGCGAATTTCGATAATGACTTGCGTGCCCTGATGGTGGGCGTTGAGGGAGATGGTGCCGCGCGCGGGCTTGCCGGCGCTAAGGCGCTCGTCTGCGGGCTCAATGCCGTGGCCGACGGCGTTGCGGACGAGGTGCGTGAGCGGCTCGGAGAGCGCGTCGAGAATGCCTTTGTCGAGATCCGTGTGCTCGCCGGAGACTTCGAGGGCGACATCTTTGCCGCAAAGTTTGGCGATGTCGCGAACGACACGCGGGAAGCGGCGGAAAAGCTGTTCGACGGGGACCATGCGGATTTTTAGGACGCACTTATGCAGTTCGTCGAGGACGCGCGACTGGAAGGCGAGCGCTTCGGCGAGCTTGGCGCGAACCGGGTCGCGGGCGTGGTGGACGTCGAATTCCGTAAGCGTGCGATGGAGCATGGATTTGCCGATGATGAGTTCACCGACAAGATTCATGACCGCGTCAATGCGCGCCGCGTCAACGCGGAGCGAACTTTCGGAAACGGTGGCAACCGCCGAGGAACCTGCGCCCTGATTCGCGGGCGCGGGACCGGGAGTTTCGGCGGCACGCGAGGAAATCTGGGCGGCCTGGGCTTCGAGAAGATCACCCAGGAGTTCGTGTTCGGAGGACTCGGCGTGTTCGGCGGCTTCGATGCGAACTTCGGAGACTACCGCGGGAATCTGGCAGCGATGGGAAATGTGCTCGATGGGATGCTTGCTGGAAATGGAGGCTTCGACAATTTCCACAGAAGCGGCGGCGAGATTGTCTTCGGGGCGCAGCGCGATGACTGTGCCGCAAGCGTGAAGAACATTGCGGATTAATTGGAACGCGGCGGCGCGCATCGCGCTGTTGGGATCGACGCGCAGGGCGATGTTGAACACGTTGTCCCCGCGGAGAAGCGCTTCGGAAATCATCAAGCGCTCGTACTCGCTCCAGTCGAAGCGCGCGGCGACCGAGCCGGCCGCGGATTTCATCGAGGGTTGCGCGCCTTGCGTAGACCGCAAGAGCTCCTGGATTAGCGTGCGCAAGGGAGCGGGTGTCGGGGGCTCAACATCTTTCTGATACGCGCTGAGCATGCTTTCGAACGTGTCCACGGCGGAGAGAACGACTTCGGCGAGTTGCTGGCCGTGCGACAAGCCAATTTGCGGAGAGAGAATGTCTTCGAGTTCGTGGGCGATTTCGCTGAGTTTCGAAAAACCGCACGCGGCGGAATCTCCCTTAAGCGTGTGGATGGCGCGGCGGACACTGCGAATGAGTTCCTCGTCCGCGGGACGCTTCTCGAGCTGCAGACCGGCGTCGTTAATGGTCTGGAGAAGCTCGCCGGCGCTCTCGAAGAAGAGCGCACGAAGCTCCGCACCCCGCTCGTCGGGAAGGAAGCTCAAGAATTCACCTCGAGGCGCTTGTAGGCGGTGCCATTGTTTTCGTGGAACATGCGGAATTTCTGCGTGAGGCCGAAAAGGCTTTCCGCGTGGCCGACGAAAAGGAAGCCGCCGGGATTCAAGCAGTGCCAGAACTTTTCGATGAGGCGCTTCTGCTCAGCTTCGTCGAAATATATCATGACGTTGCGGCAGAGGATGATGTCGTTGCGGCGGGGAAGGAATTCGGTTTTGAGATTGTGAAAGTCGAATTGGACGAGTTCTTTGAGCTGGGGCTTGACGGAGTATTTGTCACTGGACTTTTCGAAATACCGGAGGCGGGTGGTGTAATCCACCGGCTCCATCTGGAGTTCGTTGTAAATGCCTTCCTGGGCGGAGCGGAGACTGGCGTAGCTGATGTCCGAAGCGACGATTTCGAGTTTCCACGGCGGAGGAATCAGCGGTTTCGGCGACGGCATTTCAAACGGCAGCGGATTTCGCAAGTAGTAGTAGGCGAGGGCGTCGCAGATCAGGATGGCGACGGAATAGGCTTCCTGTCCTGCGGAACAACCGGCACTCCAGACGCGGAGATTCCAGTCGCGGCGCTCCTGCTTGTGGCGAAGAATTTCCTCGAGCACGGATTTCTGGAGCAGATCGAGCTGAGGGCGGTTGCGAAAGAAACTGGTTTCGTTGACGGTTAGGTTTTCAAGCAGCAATGCAAGCTCGGCGCGGCCTTCCCGGCTGGTAAGCAGCCTGTAGTACGCATAAAAGGAATCGAGCTGGCAAGCCTTCAGGCGGCGCTGCAGGCGGTCTTTCAGGAAATGCGAGCGGCGTTCATCGAAAAACATGCCACATTCCTGGTAGACGAGCGTCTGGAGCAGCTTGAGTTCGGCTTCAGTGAGCTGAATTTGCGCTGTGATCGTGCCCATATCGCGTAATGCGGAAATCCGTGGCGCCGGCAACGCGGTGAGGCGTTACCTAAAAGTCGCGACGGGTTCCACGGCCTCCTCGAGCTTCCGGTATTCGGGCTGGCGCAGAAGCCGGGCAATGTCCAGGAGGATTATGAGGCGCCCCTTGAGCTTGCCGACTCCCGTCACATAGTTGGATTCGCTGTCTGCAAAAACGGAGCCTGGAGCTTCGATTTCAGAAGGCGGAATTTTCAGAACTTCCGAGGCGGAGCTGACGATCAAGCCAATGAGCTTGCTGTCCAGCTCGACGACGAGAATGCGGTTCTTTTTGTCGGGCTGCGTGGGAGCGCTGCCGAAGCGTTTGCGCAGATCCATCACCGGAATAATTTTCCCGCGAAGGTTGATTACGCCTTCGATGAGGTCCGGCGCGCTGGGAACGGTGGTGATTTCGGGAACGCGGACAATTTCACGGACGGACCCGATGCGAACGCCATAGGTCTCACTGCCGATTCGAAAGCCGACGATTTGGAGCTCTTTCTCCATGAAGGTTTCTCCGCCCTATGACCTTGTCAGTTCGGCGTATTCGAGTTCGGCGGATTCACGGGCTGATGTAGGCCGCCGTTTCGGGGGCGCGTCGTTGCGATAGCGCGACTGGGTACCCCGATCGATGACGAAGCGATCCATCGTGTCGAGCAGGTTGCGGGAAAGCTTGAGCATCTGTTCGGCAGCGGCGGAAAGCTCGGTGGAACTGGAGGCCGACTGCTGAACGAGCTCGCGCATCTTGTCCATGGCGCGGACGACGGCTTGCGCGCCGGAAGCCTGTTCCTCGACGGCGGAGCTGATCTCCTGGGTGATTTCCGTGAGGCGGTTGGTGGCCTTGGCGATTTGGGACGAGCCGACGGACTGTTCGTTCGTAGCCGCGCCGATCTCCTGGGAGAATTTGTAAACTTCGGTGACAACGTCGGAAATTTTGTGGAGGGCGCTGCCCAAATCGTTGCCGAGGCTGAGGCCTTCCTCGACGATGCGGGTGCTGTGCTCCATGTTTTCGACGGCCTGGCGGGCTTCGCGCTGGATGCTCTGAATCAGGTCGGCGATTTCCTTGGTGGATTGGGTGGACTTTTCCGCGAGCTTGCGGACTTCGTCGGCGACGACGGCAAAGCCGAGGCCGTGTTCGCCGGCGCGCGCGGCTTCGATGGCGGCGTTCAAAGCGAGCAAATTGGTTTGTTCGGCGAGATCATCAATGACTTCGATGATCTTGCCGATGTCGTCCGCGCGATGGCCAAGGATGTTGATGATTTCCGCGGAGGACTGGATGGCCTTGTTGGTGCGGTTGAGGCCGTCGGTGGTCTTCTCCATCGTCTTGATACCGGTGACGACTTCTTCGCGCGAGCGGTTGGCGATATCGAGAAGGACCTTGGCGGTGTCGGCGACGCGTTGAATCGAAGTGACCATCTGATCGATGGAAGCAGAAGTTTCGGCGACGCTCGAGGCCTGTACCTGCGTATTCTTGACGACGTTCTGCACGTTGATGCTCATTTCGTGCATGGTGCTGGTGACTTCTTCGATGGCGGAAGAGGCCTGGACGCTGACCTTGGCGGATTCGTCGGCCGCGCCTGCGACTTGATTGGAGCCGGCGGAAACCTGCGAGGCACTGTCTCGGGTGGAGCGCACGATTTCCTGCAAACCGTGGGACATGCGCACAAAAGCGTTGCCGAGCGTGTCGCGCTTGGAACGCGGCGTAACTTCGATGGCGAGATCGCCTTCGGCGACGGCCATGGAGACACTGGCCATTTCTTTCAGGTACGCGACCATGTTGTTGAAGGTGGTGGCTAGCGTGCCAATTTCGTCGTTGCGGTGGATGTCAATGTTCTGGTCGAGGTCGCCGGAATTGCCGATTTCCTGGGCGACGGTGATGAGGTGTTGCAGTGGTTCCGTGATGGACTTGGCCGTTCTGACTGCCATAAAGAGTCCAAAGCCGATGGCGAAGATCGTGCCAACGACAACGATGCCGAAGCTAAGTTTGTTGGCAAAGGACGCCGCGGCTTCTGATTGAGAGCGCGCGTTGCTGATTTCGGTGTTGGCCTTGTCGAGGACAGTGGAAGATTTTGTAAGCCAGGACGCGGGATCCTTCTGCAAATAGAAGATCTGGAGGTCAGAGACGGTGGCGTCGCCGGAATCGACCTGATGGCGCTTGGCCAGGAGAGGCTTGGCGAAATTGTCGGCCCAGCTGGATTCGGTGCTTTCCACCTCAATGAGCGCGCTGTGCAGGAATTCGTAGGTAGTCTTCGCTTCGCCCTGCTTCATGATGTCGGCGATCTCCGTGAACCCCTTGTTGACCTTGTCTTCGTCGCGAGGATCGCCACTGAGCAGGAAATTATTGAGATTCAGGCGATTCTGCATGATCTGGGAGCGGACCAACTCGATGGTGGTCTTGCTATCCAGAGCATTGGAGGCTTCGGTGCTGGCGGAGCTGGCCTTCCAGATTGAGCCGATATCCACAAAGAGGAGAATGAGGAGGATCAACAGGATCGCTCCAAAGCTCCGATAGAGTTGCTGCTTGATGGTCATTGCGTCACTTCCTCCACACCCCAAATCGAAACGAGATCGAGAAATATTGAGCGAAAAAAACGGCCGAGCGGCGCCGCGTTACTGCTTGAAGTCAAATTCGACCACTTGCGTCGTCTCTTCCGGCGCGGGTTCGAATTTCCATTCCTTGATCGCGTCCTGGCAAGACTGGAGCAGGACGGGGTGGCCCCCCAAGGCGCGCGATGACTTCACGTGTCCATCGGGCGCGATGACGACTTCAATTTTGACCTTGCCGGTAATGTTCATCCGGCGAGCAAGCTCCGGAACGGCCGGCGTGACTTTTGTTTTTACTTTGCGCTTGCCTTCTTCAATGGTTGTTGCCTGTGCGAACGCCAGCGACGCGGCGAACAGAGCCGTAACGGCGGCGGCGAGCATTTTCTTGCTCCAAGTGAATGCCATTTGAACCACACCCTCCTCAGGTGGGAAAGTACCCCACGAGCAAGAAGGCAAGTCCGATGCCATGATGGCGGGGGAAATGGTGAAGCAAGCAAATTTGCTTACGAGGCCCACTAACTGCTTTTGCTATATGGGATTAGAGGGAAAGAACAAATCCAGGCGTAGTCGAGTGAATAGCGAGAAATGTCTCACCGTACCTGAGGAATTAAGTGTTGGGTCTCACGCTGAGACGCTGGAGAGAGAACGCGGGATTGGCGAGGTAACGAATGCGTGTCAGGGGGAGGAAGTTCCATTGACTCAGAATGAGATGGCTGGGTAGCGTGGAAGCGCGTGGTTTCTTAATTTGAGACGCGCAAAGCCCCTAAGCCCCTTATGCGTGAACGGAAAAGTATCCCTGCGCGCCGCCCTGCGGCTGCCTCTGGCCGGAAGAATCCCGGGCCGCCGAAGCACGACTATTCCAAAGAATTGATGGAACTAGTGGTGGAAGCCGCGAATTCGCGGGTGCTGCCGGAATTTCTGCGCGGCTTTGCGGAGCGGACGGCGGAGATGCTGGACGCGGAGTGGGCCGGCGTGGGCGAGATTGTGGGGAGCCGCGTGGAGATTTTCGCGCGGACGACGAATTTTCCGGCAAACGAAAAAGAACGCGAGTGGCTGGCGCAGGGGCTGCGGCGGAGAAGGCCCGGACTGGAAGTGCTTCCACTGATGCGCACCGGTCAACACATTGTGTTTTATCCGATTTACGCGAGCGATGCCGAGCTGATGGGTACGCTTTGCATGGTGCGGAAAGCGGCGAGCTTTTCGCTGGCGGAGGAAAAGCTTTTGGCGGCGCTGGCGAGCCATGCGGCGCTTTCGATGGAAAAGGTGCGGCGGTTTTCACAATTGGAGCGGTCGAAGAAGCAGTGGGTCGAAGATATTGATGCCATCAGCGATTACATCGCGGTGCACGACCAGGCGTGGAAGATTGTGCGGACGAACCGGTCGCTGGCGACGGAGCTTGACATTCCGCCGGCGGCGCTGGTGGGCGAGCCGATCAGCAGCTTGCGGCATATTGCGGAAACGGGTAGCTCGCTTCCCTGCCCCTTCTGCCGCGATACGCGGGAGGCGCGGGAAGAATACATTGCGACGAGCGCGGGGCGGACGTTTCTGGTTTCCACTTCGAGGACGCGGGGTGTAACCGAGGAAGAGTCGCGCACGATTCACGTGCTGAAGGACATTACCGACCGGCGGGAAGCGGAGAGAAGGTATCGCGAGCTGTTTGACAGCATCCAGGAAGGATTGTTCTTTGCCACGCCGGAAGGGCAGTTCCTGGATGTAAATGATGCGCTGGTGCGGATGCTGGGGTATGAGTCCGCGGAAGAGTTGTTGCGGGCGGACGTTAGCGCGCATCTTTATCCGACGCCGGCGGCGAAGGCGCGGCTGGTGAGCGCAATTGCGGAGCGGGGGGCACTGCGGAATTACGAGGAGACGCTGCGGAAGAAGGACGGCGGGCTGCTGCACACGATGCAGAACATCAGCGCGGTGCGCGACGCCTTGGGACACGTGGTGCAAATCCGCGGATTGATGCTGGATGTGACGGAGCAGAAGATGTTCCAGTCGCAACTGCAGCGCGAGCGCGATTTCAACCAGAAGATTCTGAATACGACGCAGAGCATGATTCTGGTGCTGGATACGGCGGGACTGATCAGTTACGCGAACCGGCGCTGCTATGAAGCGGGTTATCGCAAGGATGAGTTGATCGGGCACAGGCTGGTGGAATGGGTGGAGGGATCGCACCAGAAGGATTTTGAAGGCGCGCTGCAGACGACGGCACACGGGCAGCAGGTGGACAACCTGGAATTGCGGGCACGGCGGGCGGATGGGTCGCTGGGGCATTTTTCGATCAGCTTGAGCCCGATGCGCGACGAGGCGAACCAGGTGAACAACGTGGTGGTGGTGATGACGGACATCACGGATGCGGCGCTGTTGCAGGCGAAACTGGCGCACGCGGAGAAGATGGCGACGATCGGGCGGCTCGTCTCGGGCGTCGCGCATGAGGTGAACAATCCGCTGGCGGCGATTCTGGGATTCACCGACCTGCTGCTGGAAAATCCGGAGATGCCGATCGCGGCGCGGGAGGATTTGCAGATTATTTTGCAGGAAACGCAGCGGACGAAAGAGATTGTGCAGGACTTGCTTAGTTTTGCGCGGCAGCGGCCGACGCAGAAGGAGCCAGTCAACGTAAACGGGGTGTTGCGGCAGACGATCAAGCTGCGAAGCTACGATTTTTCGAGCCACGGCGTGGAAGTGAGCGAGGATTTCGAAGCGAATCTGAGCCCCACGCTTGGGGACGCGCAACAGTTGCAGCAGGTATTCCTGAATATTCTCAATAATGCTTATGACGCGATTCAGGAGTCCGGGAATCACGGGCGTATCCGGATTCGCACGCGGCGCGCGGAAGACGATATTGAAGTAGCGTTTATAGACAACGGGACGGGAGTTGTGGACCCGGAACGGATTTTCGATCCCTTTTTTACTACCAAACAGGCGGGAAAAGGCACAGGGCTGGGACTGAGCATCTGCTACGGGATCGTGCGCGCGCATGGCGGAGAGATTCTTTGCTGGAACAACGAGGGCGAGAGTGGCAGCACATTCGTGGTGCGATTGCCGGCAGCGACGGAAACTTCGTTGGCGGCGGCTGTGAAAGAGGCGGGGCGATGAGCGCGACCACGATGCCGCGGACAGCGACGGCGATCCTGGTGATCGAGGACGAGCCTTCGGTGAGCGCATTCGTGCGAGCGGCCCTGGAACGCCGGGGATATAAGGTGGTGCAGGCGTCCTCTGGGGCCGCGGGGTTGCAGCAATTGGAAGAAAGAACTTTCGCCGGAGTGATTTCGGATATCCGGATGCCGGGAAGCATCAACGGAGCGGACGTGCACGAATGGATCCGCAAGAACCGGCCGCAGATGGCGGACCGGATAATTTTAATCAGCGGGGACACGGCAAATAGCGAGACGCAGCATCTGCTGGCGTCCAGCCAGACTCCCTGCCTGGAGAAACCTTTTCGGGTTCAGAAACTGATTTCGATGGTGGAGAAAACCTTCGGGAAACCATGAGCGACGATCTGAAAATTAAAATACTGGTGGTTGACGACGAGCAGAGCATCCGCAAGCTGTGCATGACGATCGGCGGCTCCCTGGGATTTTTGTGCCAGGAAGCGGAGAGCGCGGAGGCCGCGGCGACGCGCCTCGAAACGGATCCGCCGGACCTGGTGCTGACGGATTTGAAGCTGCCGAATCTGACCGGCGTGGAGCTATTGAAACAGATCAAGGCGGCGCTGCCGCGGACGGAAGTGGCGATCATGACGGGCCACGGCTCGATCGAATCCGCGGTGGATGCGATGAAGTTGGGGGCGTACGACTACATTGAAAAGCCGTTTCGCGTGGAAAAAATGCGGTTGCTGCTGCAGCGAATGGCAGACAAGGTCCGGCTGGTGAATGAAAATGCGTTTTTGCGCGAGCGGGTGAACACGGAAGAGAACCTGGACGGGATCATCGGGAGTTCGGCGGGAATGCAGGATGTGCTGCGGATGATTTCGCGACTGAAAGATACACGCACGCCGGTGTTGATTTCGGGGGAGAGCGGGACTGGGAAAGAATTGGTGGCGAGGGCGATTCATTTTCGGGGAGCGCTGGCGCAAATGCCGTTCGTGGCCGTGGATTGCGGGGCGCTGGTGCCGACGCTGATGGAAAGCGAAATGTTCGGTTATGAGAAGGGCGCTTTTACGGGCGCGACAAGGACGAAGGCCGGGCTGTTTCAGGCGGCCAACGGCGGAACGATTTTTCTGGACGAAATCGGTGAATTGCCTCTGGAAATGCAGGCAAAATTGCTGCGCGTGCTGCAGGAGAAGGAAGTACGACCCGTCGGCAGCAACGACCGGATCAACGTGGATGTGCGCGTCATGGCGGCGACCAACCGCGACCTCGAGTCGGCTTATCGCGCGGGGACTTTCCGGAAGGATCTTTACTTCCGGTTGAACGTGGTGACCGTGCATATTCCGCCGCTGCGCGAGAGGCGCTCCGACATTCCGATGCTGGTGCATCACTTCCTGAATCGCTATGCGCCGAACGGGCATTTGCAGGTGACCGCGGCGGCGATGAAAAGCTTGCTGCAATATGATTGGCCGGGAAACGTGAGGGAGCTCGAAAACTGCATCGCGCGGGCGGTGACGCTGGGCGACCACGAGGTAATGGACGTGAAGGATCTGCCGCCGGCGATTCGAACGGAGCAACCGGCGAGCGGCGCCAGTGTGGAAGGTTCGGATGCCGCTTCCATTTCCACCACGGCGCTGGCGGAAATGGAACGTATGACGATTTTGCGCGTTTTCGAACAAGCGCAAGGAGACAAGGCACTGGCGGGGAAAATGCTCGGTATTAGCCGGGCGACGCTCTACCGGAAGCTGAAACGCTACAACATTGGACTGCGCGCAGACGAAAAAGAGGAAGAGATGGGAGCCGCAGCGGGGGAGATGTAGCGGCGGCGAGTCTCAGAGCGAGTGGTGGGTCGATACGAAAA
>Ga0210405_10001999_pt1 | contig 21885 bp, 18 predicted proteins | sample IncBWH11MmetaG_FD_155492 | JGI IMG/M metagenome (GOLD analysis project Ga0210405, IMG submission 155492) | Forest soil microbial communities from Barre Woods Harvard Forest LTER site, Petersham, Massachusetts, United States - Inc-BW-H-11-M | ecosystem: Environmental > Terrestrial > Soil >... | reverse complement strand
AATTTGCATTCTGGTGACACTTGAAGTGTGAGCCGATGCAACTCTCGCATGTCACTGCGTTTTGGCTCCGGTTGGCTGGTAATATACTTCTTGATTTGTTCTTGTACGTTCAAATGTTCTGCTCCCCCGTTGCGCGCACGAGATTATACGACGTTTAATCCTTTTGAACCGCACCCATTCTCTGTCATACCGGATACAAGGTTTTGGGTCACCTTCTCCCCCTTGCAAGGGCGGGCGGCACTGACCGTTGAGGTCACTCGACCGGGAGGGCGCCCCGCAACCCGTTGTTGCGTGGGGGCTTTTCAGAATTCCCAAAGGCTTGAAATGTGTGGAGCCCCGAGAAGCGGGCAGAGGGGCTGGAGTACATGCACCCCAAGCCGAGTTCACATTCCGGACGTACTGTCGGCAACCCTTACCTAATCGCATTACGTCAGAGTTGCCCGTGACACATCCGCGATCTGCGACATGCGACCTTGAGTTTCAATTTTTCCAGTCTAATCACAGTTGAAAGATGACCGGCAGGTACGGCCTGAAATCCACGCGCTCTTTTCGCCGGTGACCATCAAATTCAATTTCGAGCAGAGATGTCGCTCCCGTTCGGGTTGCGAGAACTCCACTTTCAATTATTTTCTGTGACGCGTTAGACCGAAGCGGCATGGGAGTGGTCAGAGTTAAGCGAGTGATTTCACGAACGCCGATGGGATGCTCGGTGAACCATCCTTCGCGCTGAGCTCGTCGCATAAAGCTCAGATGGATCCACATTGGCTCCTCAATTCCCACTTCGCTTATGTGCATGGAAAGCGGATCTGGCAAATAGGCTGGCCGGTACTCCCATGCAGGGAAAGGTAATCCTGTGTCTTGAGGATTGACCGGCCGCACGCAGATGCCGAAAGGAGAAGCGTTACCTTGCCGACTAGACCACCTCTCCCAAAGCAACGTGCGTCTTGTACTTTCACTTTGAGCCTCTCTTGCTTCGCTCACCCAGAACAACTCAATCATGGCGTTAGCGAAGGAAAAACGGCGGCAGGCCGTACCTTGACCGGGATGCTGATTTGGCGGTGCCTCATGCAAACCAAACTGAACAAGTTTTTCAGCCTCGGGAGCGTCCAGAGCGGTACAGACGAACAGATGGTCCAACTCTATCTGCATGCGAGGTATTGTAATTCAATCTGACCGTCGATATCCGTTTGAGCCACGTTGTCACGCAAGGCAATTCTGAGCGTGTGGTCGGCAACTCTTCCCTGACCCAGTTATGGAAGAGCTGCCCGTCAACCACCTAGAATCGGGCTTCTGGGGCGAGCGTTCTCGCGCACGTAAGTCAGCCGCGGCTTGTTTAAGCAGCGACGATTACGGCGTCAATTTGGTTCTATCCCTCGGATAGAGCGTTGCTTGTCGTATGTTAGGAAGGTTTAGGATCTGGGCGGTCAGTCGCTCAAGCCCGATCGCGAAGCCTCCGTGAGGCGGCATTCCCAAATCAAACATCCTCAGATGGCTTTCGAAATTTGTCGGATCGATTCCCCGTCCGTGCAAAGCCTTTTCCAGGTCTTCGCGACGATGGAGTCTTTGACCGCCGGTCGTGATTTCCACTCCTTGAAACAAGAAGTCAAAGCTATTTGCTGCTCCCGTCGTCCCTCGCGGAGCTGTGTAGAACGGGCGCCCTGACAGCGGAAATCCGACCACGAACACGGCCGAGATACCTGTGTCCTTCTCCGCAAGCTGACACAATTGGCGCTCTGCCTCCGGGTCGAGATCGTCGGTCAAGTCGGTCCGGTTGAACCTTTCTTTCAGGAGCTCCAGGCACTTCTCAAATTCCCAGCAAGGAACCTCTAGCATGGAGGGAAGCGGCTGCTTTCTATACCAACTGAGCAGACTCGCACAGTCCTTGTTTACGCGGTCGAAGATGTAAGTCAGGAGCTCACGCTCGAGTTGAATAACGTCCTCTGGGCCATCAATGAATCCAAACTCCAGATCCAGGGAGTAATATTCAGTCAAATGCCGGCTCGTGGCGTGTGGTTCAGCGCGATAAACGTGGCCTGTTTCAAATACGCGCTCGAATCCCGCCACGCCATGTTCCTTGTAGAACTGCGGACTCTGCGCCAGGTAGGCGACACGATCAAAATACTTCACCTCGAAAAGATTCGTTCCGCCTTCAGTGCCGGACGCAACTAACTTCGAGGTGATAATCTCCGTGAAACGGCGCTGCGTCAGAAACTCTCGCAAGAAGCGCAGCAGGGCCGCTTGAACTCGAAATACGTTGCCGATGACTTCATTGCGAAGCGCCAACGGACGATATTCAATCAGCGTCTCTGGACCCACCGAGTCAAGATTAGAAAACGAATTAAAAGGGAGATTTTGTCCCGAGCGATTGAGAACGCGAACTTCAAGGATATCCAATTCATATCCTGACTTCGCGCGAGCGTCGCGCCGCACCCGCCCGACGATTTCGACGGCATCTTCGAGTTTCAAATGGTGTTCTTTGATGGACTCAGGAGCGGCGACGCATTGCACTTCTCCGGAGCAATCCTTCAGCACGACGAAGGTTGTTTTCCCAAGGACACGCATGCGGCATACCCAGCCGCGGAGAGCAACTTCTTTGTCCACAAAATCAGGAAGGGATTCGATGAATACGCGCTGACTGGCTGTGGCCATCCTGCAAAAACCTCCTCCGAAGGAGAGTTTTGCTGGAGCCGAGATCGCGGCGGTGCCATCCAGCTTCCGGTTGAAGACCGGCGCTCAATTCGCGCTGTTTCGTAGCGTCGCGTTCCCCCCTATTAAGGCCGACTGGATCTCAGTCTCCCTTTCAAGGGGACCTCTCAGAGGGGTCTGTCCTCTTCACCGAGTTCCTCCTTTTCTACCATTTGGGTCGACAAAAACGCAAACGGCAATTTCCGAATGCCGTTCCGGGCTAAGCAAGTCCGCGGATTCTGGACGAATCGTCAGCAACTCTTACCTAATCGCGTTACAGGTCAGGCCGCGCGCCTTGCGGAAGCGCACCTTCGATCGCTACCTCAACGGTCACCGTGCCATCGCAGTGAATTGCTGAACGCCGCCGGGCTGAACCATAGCGCCGGAGGGTGTAACGGTAACTCCAGTGGGTGGCGGAGACTGACTGTTAGCAATGGTGAAGTTCACGGCATTCGAGCTGCCGCCGGGCGCGGGGTTGGTCACTGTTATGGCCACGGTGCCGTCTGAAACGATGGCGGAAGCAGGGATGGTCGCAGTCAACTGTGTGGCGCTGACTAACGTAACTGCGTGCGCCGTCCCGCCGAAGTTAACCATCGAAGCTGCGACGAAATTCGTCCCAGTGATCGTGAGCATGAAAGCCGCACCGCCAGCAACAGCAGTGTTCGGCGAAATCGACGTGATCGTGGGCAACGGCGGAGGTGGCGGCGGCGCGGCATCCCCGCCACCGCACCCGCTAATCGCTGAACTCACGGCAAGAACCACCAGAGTCATACCAAATAGCGTTCCTTTGTTCATGACCTCCTCGCGCTTGCTGTCTTTTCTCGTTCCATGGCCGTAATTCCCTAATCCGGCAACTTCGTCCGCGTACTCATGTAGAGATCGTTGCCGCCGGATCCTCCAGGACGATTCGAATACAAGATCATCGTCTGACCATCCCAGGAGAGCGCAGGCGCACCGTCATTCGAAGTGGTGTTCACAACCGGGCAGGAAGCCTGGTCAATGCCCATCAAAGCGCACTTGGCCAGATTTTCTTGGTTGAGGTTCACCATGGTGCTCCAGTTGTCCTGCACGGAATCCCGAGTTGACTCCCACACATCGAGCATTCCTACGGTGCCCACGCGATTGCTCGTGACGATCATTTCAAGGCCGTCGCGGCGTCGGATAGCGGTACGGGTGTCACGAGCCGGGCTGCTTAGCTCCGGCACGTACACTCCCACGCTCCACAGCTGCTGCCGATTGCAGCTACCGAGGTCAGCGGTGCAGGTGCTGAGATAGATGTCGAAACCGTTGGAGTTCGCGGGAGTCAAGTTGCGAGTGAAGTAGAGGTACAGAGTGCCGGTCGTGTCATCTTCCCAGAAGTTCGGCCCTGCATCGTCAGCGCCGCTAATATTCAGAGTGCAGCCCAAATTGATGGGCGTCTCCCAGCCGAAATCGTTGCGCTTATCCTGGCGATGAGCGGCCCATAGCTCCGCCCGTCCGCCCCCGTTGCATGACCCATCCGCTCGACTGCTGTGGAAGAACAGCCAATGTCCATCCGTCGTGAGATTGGGGGCGTGTTCCTGAAAGGGGGCGTTATCGAGAGAGTTGAGCATTGTCAGGGGCTGAGGTGTCTGCCAAGGGCTGTCGAGGCTATCGCGTTGAGAGATCCATAAATGAAGGGCGACGTCGCAGAAGGTGAGGTTGGGGTTCTGCGGCCGTGTCGAGCTGAAGATGAGGCTCAGCCCATCCTTGGATAGAGTAGGGTGCTGGTCATCGCACGCCGAGTTGACGGTCGAGCCAAGATTTACCGGTGTCGACCATGGTCCGAATTGCTGGGCGACTGCGGCTGGACAAAACAGGGCCAGCAGCACGATAGCGGCAAGAACCGCTGGCGCTAAGAACGCCATCCGAATCTGAAATGTATTCATCATGTGTTCCTCCTCGTTTTTCTTTTTCCAACTTGTGCGGTGACTCTCCGGCAAGCCGAAAAAGAAATCAATCCCGCAGGAATCTCGAAATCTACTTTTGAATCTCCCGAGGTATTTCTCTGAGAAGTGACGACTTACGAGCGGAAGAAATGAAACGACTGTCGCTGTTCTGGCACTACTCCAAGTGATACACTCCCTGCCAAACGGAGTCATTGCCTTGCCCAAACCCTCTGAGTCAATGGCCCTTGTCCGGTTCGGGCCCTTCGAAGTTGAATTCCGCGCTGGAGAACTTCTCAAGAACGGCCGAAGAATCCGGCTGCAAGACCAGCCTCTTCAAGTTCTCGCGATGCTGCTCGAAAAGCCGGGCGAGGTGGTCACACGAGAAGAAGTGAGGAAAAGACTTTGGCTTGAGGATACTTTCGTAGACTTCGACCACGGGCTGAACAACGCCATCAATCGGCTGCGCGAGGCGCTGAATGACTCCGCTGACGCTCCCAGGTTTATTGAGACACTGCCCCGGCGAGGCTATCGGTTCATCGCAGAAGTGAGGAATGGCACGCCGGCGCCAATTGAAGAGGCTCCACAAGCCACTTCTACTGAATGGAGCACAGCCTCCAGTGTTGGTACGCCTGAAATAGCTCCGGTCGTCACGGCGCCCTTGCCGCTGCCAAAACATCAGTTGAAAAAACTTTGGCTGGCGGCGGCCAGCATGGGCATTGCAGCCGCAGTGATTCTCGGGCTGTATTTTGAACGCGCGCGATTTGTTCGCGGGAGCGCCGCGATAAGGATTCGGTCTGTCGCCGTATTGCCACTCGACAATCTTTCCGGTGATCCATCTCAGGAGTACTTTGCGGATGGAATAACAGATGCACTGACGACCTATTTAGCGCAATCGCGCAGGATTCGGGTCATATCGCGGACATCGGCGATGCATTACAAGGGGACAAAGAAAACGCTGCCCGAGATCGCCAAGGAATTGGGCGTGGACGCAGTGGTCGAAGGTTCTGCCTCGCGTACAAGCGGGGTCATTCATGTGAACGCACAATTGATCTATGTGCCGGGAGACAGCCACATTTGGGCTCACTCTTATGAAGGGGCCACCTCTAACCTGGCTGCAATGGAGAGCGAGATCGCAAATGACCTCGCTCGTAAGATCGGCACGCCAACCCCATTGGAATCCACCAAAAGTCTTTCAAGAGCGGTCACACTAAACCCAGAAGCTTACGACCTCTATCTACGCGCTGAGCCGTATTACGGTTTGCAGACTCGGGAAGCGAACGATCAGGCGATCCGGCTTCTTGAAAAGTCCGTGGAAATCGATCCGCAGTTCGCAGCGGCTTACGCTGCGCTGGCGGCTGCCTATGGAACTCGAGCGATTGGTATAGAGATAAATGAGCCGAAGTGGATTGAGAAGGCGAGCGCGGCGGTGGGAAAGGCCCTCGCTTTGGATCCCAATCTGGCCGAAGGATACGTGTCACGGGGTTACTTGTTGTGGTCACGCGCGAACGGTTGGTCGCACGAGCGCGCCGTTTCCGACTATCGGCATGCTCTCGAACTCAACCCAAATCTCGCTGAGGCTCATCATCAGCTCGCGAATGTGTACAACCACGTGGGCCTTCTTGACAAAGCAGGAGAGGAAATCAAGAGGGCTATAGCGTTGGATCCGTTGAACACCGGTATTCGCTTCAGAGTTGGCATTAATTTTCTATACCAAGGAAAATACGAGGAGTCGCTTGTGGAGTTGCGTGATTCAGAGAAATTTTTGCCTCCTTTCTGGGCGTTTCAGATGTCTTTTGCACTACAACATCTTGGAAGACAACGGGAGGCTCAGGAGAAAATCGAGACACTCCTCAAGGCCAACCCCTTGGACACGGGGGGTTCGCTTACGGCCATGCAGGCGATGCTTGCTGCGGATGCCGGTGATGTGCCTTTGGCGGAGCGCAAGATTCAGGAAGCCATCGCAAAAGGCAAAGGCTACCAGCACTTCCATCATGTTGCTTATGCCGTCGCCTCAGCCTATGCGCTGCTAGACAGGCATGACCAGGCACTCCAATACTTGAGGACGGTAGCCGACGATGGCTTTCCGTGCTATCCCTTATTCGCGCATGATTCAAACCTCGATCACCTGCGCAATGATCCTGGCTTCTTGAGCTTCCTCAGGGAACAAAAAAAGCAATGGGAATATTTCCGCGAACACTTATAGCTTTTGACCCATCACGATTGGTTGCAGTCAACGCTAGGAATGGACAATGGCTAGGGAGCTGTCATTTCGGATTGCGCTAGTGTGCCTGCTGGCTGCTTGTGTGTGCGATTGCGCATCTGGACAGACAACAGGGCGAATTGCGGGCGTCGTCAGAGATCCATCCGACAATGTTGTCCCGCGGGCGGACGTCCAGGCCATCAACAAAGCAACAAATGAGACATGGAGCGCTACGACGGATCAAGAAGGCGCCTATTCCTTTTTCCTGCTGCCTCCTGGGCTGTACCGAATCGAAGTGGCTGCAACGGCCTTCAAGACCGTTGTTTTGACCGACGTTGTCGCCAGAATTACGGAGACAACCTTCGCCGATGTCACGCTGGCCATAGGCACTCGCGTCGAGATTATCTTTGTAAAGGGTAACTCCGCTCCTCTACTCCAAACCGACGGTCCTCAACTGGGAGCAGTAGTTGACTCGCAAGCGGTGGCTAACCTTCCTCTCGCTTCGCGCAATTTCACACAGATTCTGGCGCTTTCACCTGGGACAGCCACGTATTTGCCTGACAGTACAGCCGTCGGCCGTAACACGCAGGCCATTTCTGTTAACGGCGCGCGGGTCACACAAAACTTCTTTCAAATAAATGGCATCGACGCAACAACCATGGGGACCAACGGAGTGATTCTGGTTGGAGTTCCTGCTCCTGAGACGATTGAGCAATTCAAAGTGCAAACTTCACTCTATGACGCGCGTTACGGCCGCAGCGGTGGTGGCAACATCGAGCTCGTGACGAAGAGCGGCTCCAACGAGTTTCACGGAACTGCATATGAATACTTCCGGAATGAAGCCCTCGACGCAAACAATCCGTTCCTGGAGGAGTCTGGGCAGGCACGCCCTTCGCTGCGTCGCAATGTTTTCGGAGGCGTTCTGGGGGGCCCGATTCGGAAGAGCAAAGCATTTTTTTTCATTTCCTACCAGGGCGCTCGGGAGAGAAACGCAGCATCCATTATCAACAGCATCTCTTCCAGTGTTCTTGTTGATCCGAAACTGACCGACGATCGGTCCGCGGCTACCTTAGAATCGAACTATCAGATTCCTGCGATTGATCCCGTTTCGCTGGCGCTGCTTAACGCAAAGCTTCCCAGTGGCCGGTTCTTGATTCCTACGCCTCAAGCAAAGGGGTTTTATTCCGGCTCGTCGCCGTCGAGCTTTCATGAAGATCAGTTCAACACCAACGTGGATATTCAACTTTCCAACCGAAATTCTCTCGCGCTGAAATTCCTCTTCGCCAATACCTCGCAATTTCTGGCACTGCCCAGTTTTCGGGGAACAGGGCCCAATATTCCGGGATTCGGAACCGACCAGACTTTCAACAATCGTCTGATCAGCATTCAGGATATCCACTCTTTCCATCCGAAACTGACGAACGAGCTCCGCCTCGGTTATGCGTTCAATAGCAACAACACTTTCCCACAAGAACCGATCACTGATGCGGAAGTCGGCATTTCGAGGGCGAATTCCAGCGAATTGCCTGGGTTGTCCTTGATCCGTATTGCACCTGCAGCGGGCGGATTGGTCATCGGCACTCCGACCAGCATCTCCCCCGCGCGACCATTCGTGTGCACGCTTGCCGACTCGCTCACAATGCTGAAAGGAAGGCATGCGCTCTCAACAGGGGCGGAAATTCGATATAACGGAGTTAACCTGACTGCTCAGAACTTTACCCGTGGTCAGATTGACTTTCTGAGCTTTCACGATTTTTTGACCGGGACGACTCAGGTTTCCACGTTTGGAAGCGGACTGACCGACCGAAGTCAGCGCGCGTGGGACTATAACTTTTTCGTGCAGGACGACTGGAAACTCTCGTCATCGCTCACGGTGAATCTGGGGCTTCGATATGAGCTCGATCTTCCGACATACGACACGCTTGGCCGGCTGACGACGTTCGATCCGACACTTTATGCACCGCGAGTGCAGAACGGCGCTCCGATCGGGCCACCCGTGGCCGGGTTTGTCCAAGCCGGAAATGTCGCTTCGAGCTTTACCTTGCCTAGTGTTGCTAAGGCGAGTAAGTATGTGATCCGGAGCATCGACCCAAACAATTTCGCTCCGCGCATCGGATTCGCATATGCGCTTCTGCCCTCGGGCTTATTCGTCGTTCGTGGTGGCTATGGCGTCTATTACTCGCGCGCGACGTTTGCCTATGCGTCGGCAAGTGCTCAACTGCCCCCGATGTTCATCCTTGGCGTTCGGAATGGAGCCCCATTTGACGCTCCATTCTTTAATGTTCCTCCGCAGAATCAGTTTCCTACGTTTGTTCCTCCCATTCCATTAGCAGGTCCCGCATTTGATCGGGGGTTGCGAACGCCCTACGTGAACCAGTACAACCTGAGCCTTGAATCTGCGTTCCGGAAGGACCTTGTCTTGCAAGCTGCGTACGTCGGCGCGAGTGGGAGAAGGCTATTTCGCCAGGTAGCGATCAATCAGGCCCAGCTTGCGAGTCCACAGAATCCGGTAACCAACGCTGTGACGGGGGCGGTGTTCACTTCTAATTCTCCTTCAGATGCACCCATGCGTGCCCCCCTTCAGGGCGTTTCGATCAATGGATTCAGTCTGAATGAATCCAGCGCTGACTCCTCTTACAACTCACTCCAGCTGAGCCTCACAGCAAGACCTTCCAACCGCGCGCAATTCCTCGCTGCCTACACTTACGCGAAATCTATAGATAACGCTTCCGGGCTGGGGGGCGGGGCGGGAATCTCTGGTGTGGTAAATACCGGAGCCGTGAACGACTCTGGTCCGATCCTTGGCAATCAGAACGATCCAAGGGGCAATCGTGGTGTTTCCGATTTCGATCGGACGCACCGAGTTGTGTTGAGCTACGTTTGGGAAATGCCCAAACCCGCATTCGCTGGGCAGTCAAATCCCGGCCGCCTGGTATTTTGGAACTGGCACTCCTCAGCTATTCTCACCGCAATGTCAGGTCTTCCGATCGACATCGAGGATACATTGGCTGGTTCATTCTACGGATTGGACAAGGGAGCAAACGCATTGGCTCGACCGAGCCTAGTAGCGGGAATGACTTGCAAAAATGCAACTCAATCCGTGCCTGCAGGCTATTTCTTCAACCCAACAGTTTTTGCTCGACCGCTTGTGCAAGCAGCCCAACCCATTCCAAGTTCCGGTGAAACAGCAAGGGCCAGCGCGACTGGGACGGATATAGGTGATGTTGGTAGAAATTGCTTGAACGGCCCGCGGCAAGTTGATTTGGACTTTTCTCTCACAAAAGTCTTTCCCATGTCTGAATCACAGAACTTCGAATTTCGGACTGACTTCTTCAACCTGTTCAATCATCCGAATTTCGCTAATCCCATCAGCAACCTGAATGCTCTCATTGCCTCGGGTGGCCGCATCGATCCGACGACGGGACAGGTGCTCAATGCCGGCAATTTCGGCCGCATTATCTCCACAAGCAACAATCCTCGAATTATCCAATTCGCTTTGAAGTTCAACTTTTGAGCTGCCTAACTCCTGGATGGTCGGCAACCCTTACCTAATCGCATTTACTTCAGAGTTGCGTTAACCGACAAGAATCAGGCCCGGTGTGTGGTTTTGCGCACTAACGCCTGTTATCGCCGAATATCGTGCAGATTGCCGAAGCGGGAAATCCTGATGCCAAAGATTCTATGCGCTTAACGCCTATTGACTTCGCCGACGCAAGAGCGTATCCGAAAAGATGAGTGCGGAGCAAAGCAACTTTTGCTCGCACGTCCCTAAATGCGCATTCTGATCGACCAATGCATCGATGAGCTCAACCTTGCCTAATGCGGTTTGTCGGCTGCGGTAACCGATACTCGCTCTCCCGTTGCCTCGTTATAAATAACAAACTCCCCAGGCAGCAACTCGGCGAGCGATTGGACGCGCGCTTTTGCAGCGTCGAGGCTTTGCGCCGCTTCTACGAAATATAGCTCTCCGTCGTCGAGCACGTCGCCGGCCACGTTGAGGATGCAATAGGGCAGACGCATTCAAACTCCAAATTGGAGACGACTTACCAGGCGGGACAATGGGGCGATTATCGCATCAATCTGGTGTGTTGGGAATAGACTGCGCGAATTACCAGGGCGGGAGAAAAGAATCCTGGAAAACCGAACGCGGGGCCACCGAACTCACGCTTGCGTTAGGAAGACGCGCCTCATCTGCGCGTAGTCGAGGCTTGTGCCCCTACTGATCTGCGCACGCCTTCAGCGTCCAGTTCGCCACGTCCAAGAAGTTCGAGTATCCGGTCTGCGGTCAGCGTGAAATCTTTCCCCACCGCGAAGATTATGTTTCCATCGGCGGTTTCGTTCTCAGCCAGAGCCAGGTGAACGAAGGGGTCCGGGTGGATTGGGAAAGCGCGAAGGCTGGGAGAAAAGCAAAGGATCGCAGTGGCGAACCCGCTGACCGCAAGGGAGTGGCGTGGAACCTTGCTGAGGATTACGGGGACAAATGGGAGGCTCTGCCCGAGTGATGGAGCGCCCTTGCCTGACGACTGTTTTTCCTGCATCCTGCATTCGTGAGACTGGGAGTTGCTATGCTGTTTTCACTTTGCTGGGTTCTTCTCCTGAGTGTTCTTGGCCCGCAGACTGCCGAAAATGCCGGTACCAAGATGGTCATCCGGAATACGTTTGGCGGCCATTCCAGTGACAATACGACTTACTCGATGGCGGACCGGCGGCGCACGGAATTCCGGCATGCTGTTCAGCGGACGAAAGAAGACGGGTCGGTGGAGTGGGTGGATGAGGTCACTATCGTCCTCATTGTACGGTGTGACCTTGGACAGAGTTTTAGTTTGCATATGAAGACGGAGGAATACAGCGTGGCGGATTATCCGCCGAAGCGGCTGACACCGGAAGAGATGGCAGCGCGCGGAATGAACACGCCCGTAGCCCCACAGCCCACACTGCGAATTGAGACCACGACCGTGGACACGGGTGAGCACAAGGAACTTTTCGGGCAGGTGGCAAGGCACGTCATCACCACGACAAAGCAAATACCCCTGGAAGGTTCGCACATGCAGGCGCAAGAGACTGTCCGAGACGGATGGTACATCGACGTTGATCGGCGGATCTCGTGCGATCCGAAGCCACCTGCGGGAAGCGTCAGCCATGGCTTTGTGATGGGTGGCGCTGCCCATGGTGGCACAGAAAGGATGATCGAGAGGCCTGAATTTGTAGACATTGGAGCGCGAGAGACAGGGATTCCCGTCAAAGAAGTGCGAACTGCCACTAGCGAAACGGTTCCGGCGACAGGCGTCAGGAGATACTCGGATTGGGTCAACGAATCCGAGGTGACCCAGTTTGAGGAAGGGCCGCTCGATCCGGCGCTGTTCGAGGTTCCTCCCGGATTTAAGCATGTCGAGCGGAGCCAGCGGAACTCGTCCGAGTAGGATGCGCCAACATGAAAACCGGCCCCCGTTGCCAAGGGCCGCTTGCATCCCTCCCGATGTTTCAGAACGCTTCCGAGCGGGGCTTCGACCTGGTGCTCTTTTGGTCTCTCGACCGGTTGAGTCGTGAAGGCGCATCGCAGACATTGAACTACTGGAACCGGCTGGCAAACCACGGCGTAGGCTACAGGTCCTTCACCGAGCTGTACTTCGACGCTGTACTTCGACAGTTGCGGGATCTTCAACGATGCGGTGATCGCGATTATGGCCACCGTTGCCAAGCAGGAACGCATCCGCATCAGCGAGCGTCCCAAGGCCGGGCTGCAAGCCGCGCGAAGGAAAGGTGTGCCGCTTGGACGCCGGCGTGTCCGCATCGACAGTGCGCGCGTCAGGCAGCTACGTGCTGAGGGCCACACCTTCGAGCAGATCGCCAAGGAATTGAAGTGCGGCGTGGGCACAGCGTTCTGTGCCACGAAGACTGCTGCGAAGTCCCTGCGTTAAGCGTCTACGGCTTCTCTTTAGTTTGGTCAGTTATCCAGTTCGTTTCCCATGTTTTCCCTCCATCCGTAGAAAACGACTGCTCGAAGTGCGGCGAATTCGTTGTGACGCCTGACCAGACGAATCGGGCATAGATCGCTCTGCCCTCATAGACTTGTTGGTTATAGAATTCCCCTCGTCCGTTGTTAAACTCCCCGACCATGGGATTTGCTTCTAGAACTCCATCGGCTCCGTTAACCCAGTAAATGCTCCACTGATGGGACTCCGGGTTGTAAAGACGCAGGGCCAGTCCTTGGATGTGTGTGCGCTTGTCCACGCTTTCGACATTCATTTCTTCTACCTCCGCACGACCGTCCAAAACCTTCCGACAGACCGTGGTCCCGTCGAATTCCACCCATTCGGTGGAGCCGACCAGCCGCCGCTTCAATCGTTTCAGGTGGAATTTCCAAGAGCCAACGAGGAAGTCAAAATCGTGTTGCCCATCCCGTTTGTCGGACACACTCTGTTGAGCACTAACCGTCCCGTTCTGCCCCTGCACTCTTTCAGTTAGGAAAACAGGGGTCGCACCAATGAGACCAAAGACGAGCAGGGATTGGTGCAATTTCATTGCGTGTTCCTCTCAGGTAAGAACTTTTGGTTAGGCGACGATTCTTTCCCAATGAGCTTCCCACCTGCGTCGTAAAATAGCCACATTGGAGTAAACGTTCGCGGCGGTCGTCCGGGACGTGGCTCCGTTTCCCGTGTCCTACCCCCTGGACTAACGCAGGCTTTGCAGGTCGAAATTTACTTCGCCGTGCTCTCCGTCAGGCGTGTCAATGAGAATGACAAGCGGGGCGGAATCAATCTGGTTGGATTTGAATTCAAGGCGCACCCGCTCTCCATTAGCAGGAAGCGTGGCAAGTTCTGTGACCCTCGGAACATACGGATTGCTCTCCGCCGACAATGGAACAATCTCTTTTTTGTTTTGAAAGACTTTGATTTTGATGGCATTCAGCGGAGCATTTGGCTTGTAGCAGATGTCCAGATAAACACGAAAAAACATTTGCTTGCCATAGAACTGCTTCACGGCGTCTTGCGAGCTAAAATTTGGCGCAGTGCTCGCATAGTCAGCTACCTGAAGAAACGGAGTTTCGAGCCTAGCCTGCGAAGTGCAGATGGTTCCATCTTTGAGTTCAGGAATCCAATGTGCGTAGCGGGCCAGGAACTCGGGTGTCAGACTTCCTTGGCGTACACCCAAGAAATACGCATCCCGTATCGCGTTTGCCGAAGTTGGGATGTCGTCGTAGGCGCTGAGGGGAAAGGTGAGGAATAGCGCCAGCGAAAGAATGAGCCAACGACGCGGAGTGTGCGCTGGAGCTTTCTTATTCACGATTGCTCCCATCCACTTCAATGCCAGACGGATTGTAGCTCTAACAGTCGGTGAGAACCTGACGAATCGAGAGTTAATCCGACTTCTTCTCGATGGCCCCAAGAGCGGCAAACTTCCGCTCTAGGTGAGGTTCTGAGCGTAGACCGCCTGAATAGAACACGCAACGCGTCCTGGCAGTGGCGTCACACGTAGGGCAGGGGACAGAGGATACTTGCTTGAGCGTGAGTTCGCTCTTCTTCATTCTGACGGAATGCGATTAAATGCAGTCGCGAATCTAGGAAATTTCGCACAATACCCGCCCTTAGCCTGCATAAGGGGACCTCAAAGATTGCGGTATTTGCCCCCCTCCAGGTCGATGTACCTTTTCCGTTTTGCGCGAGGGGGCCTGCGCCAAGTATCAGCGGACGCGCGGGCGCAGGAGCCAGCTCAAATCGACGCCGATACCAAACGAATAGCTATTAAGCTGCAGGGGGACGCTCCGGCTGAAGTCGAATTCAAGATCTAGGTACCCAACCGGTTTGTAATCGATTCCCGCATTGTAGCCGTTGTCTCGCACTAGGTCTGCGGAGCCGGAGGATACGCTGGCGGTGGTGAAACTCCTGCGGTTTTTGGTCGGGCCGCTCGCATTGCATTTGGCTGCCGAGCAGCGGAAAACACGGCTTATCACAATCTGATTCCCCCAGGGCGCGACATCATAAGCAGAGACCGAAAAACTGAAATTTCCAGGATCGTACTCTAGGCCACCGTTGAATTGTGCGTTGTAGCCGAAGGTGATGAAGGGCCGGTGGAAGAATCTGGTATCCATGACCGTATTGCCGACTCCCATGTCAAGGAAGGGTGAAAAATCCCCGAAGGCATGGTCGATGTGGTTGGTGAAATTCCAAGTCGCGTGACCGGTGCTGAAACCCTTCTTTGCGTCGCCTGTTGGAGCCGTCAGGTGGATGGCCGAGCTGTAATTCAAAGATTGGGTCGGGTAGTTCCAACGGAGGTCCGTGAAGAAAGTTCCCACACCGATACCCGACACCGCCCCGGGATTATTCTTCTTGATGGATGTAGGAGTACTCACGAAATAGAGCGGGACGCCTGCGTCGATTCCGAAGTGGCGTGTGAAGTTGTAGCCGAGAGCGGAGCCAAGGTCATAGACAGCGCCGTCGCTGCTGTCGCTCCCTTCCAACCGCGTACCTAACGTCCAACCAGGGGCAAAGCCTCCGACGTTCTTACTGGTTGGCCCGGTAGCAGCGGGAATCGGAGATTGTGCAAACAAAGGCGCGGAGGCGGAAAGAACCGCGATCACGCAGAGAAAGACTGCCCCGCAAAACCACTGGATTGCCGATTTCAAACCGGGCTGAGCTAATCCATTGCTGAACTTCAATTGTCCCCCAATAAAGTTTCGAATCGCGCTTGACGCTGCGAGATTCCGCACCCCGCTCGGAAGATGAAACGGTCCTTAGTAGGTTCCACTCCAAGTCTAGGACAGTGGGAGGCCCATGATTAGGTCGGGAACGCGCCGCGGTTTCTTAGCGGGCACCTGTACAGGAGACTAGGGGTGAGTGCTGCACCGGGTGACAGGGCGCAGATGTGTGCCCTAAAACGTGGTTGGGCAACGCTAGGTCACCTTGTCTGGTTTTCCAGACTGGATGAGGACGCCGCACTCAGAAACAATCCGCATACCTAATAGGGCAACACTGTTCGCTAGGGCAGTTGTCACCGACCGATGGTGCCCGAAGAATGAAGCAGAGAGGTATTGCCATGAAAAAAGCTAGTACTCTCATCGTCTCGATTTTGCTGGCGTGTCCCGCCTTCGGGGCGGACCAAACCAGGGAACAGAAGCGCCTCGCAACGTGCGGCCAGGTCTTCAAGGAGATCATGGATATCCCCGATGGGATTCCCAAGGATCTGCTCAACAAGGCGGAATGCGTGATCGTAATTCCCTCAGTCCTGAAGTTCGCAATCGGCATCGGAGGTGACTTCGGTCGTGGGGCGATTACATGCCGCACGGGCCAGCACTTTACTGGACATTGGAGCGCTCCCGCACTGTTCGCGCTCGAAGGTGCAAATATCGGCTTTCAATTGGGCGGCCAGGCCACAGACTTCGTCCTCTTGGTGATGAACCCCAAAGGGGCGGAATCAATTCTGAGCAGTAAAGTGAAGCTCGGTGCGGACGCCTCTGCCGCTGCCGGTCCCAAGGGGCGCACAGCCGCAGCGGATACCGACATCGTGATGAGGGCAGAGGTCCTCACCTATTCCCGCTCACGCGGGTTGTTTGCCGGCATTTCGCTCGAGGGCTCGACGCTCCGTTCTGATGGCAGCGCAAACAAAAAGCTCTATGGTCGTGAACTCAGCGCCAAAGAGATCGTCCGCCAAGGCAAGGTCGGCATCCCGGCTTCCGGCCGCGAACTAATCTCCCTGTTAGACAAGCAGTCGCCCAAAAACCAGTCCGATCCCGTGTCGCTGAAGGAATAACCTGGTGCAGGATGTTCGCAGAACCAGTTCGTTTTCCGGATGCGCGATTACGCACAATTAGCAAACGGGTGGCGTTGAGAATATCTCCTGTTGGCCAACCATCCGTTCCCAGGCTAACAGGTTGGGCTTCGTGGCTCCGCTGCATAACTTCGTAATGAAGTCGGTTTGGTCTCTTCAATAATTCTTCCATCGAAGAGATGGACGGTGCGCTCGGCGTGGTTGGTGTATCGAGGGTCGTGGGTGACCATGCAGATAGTGGCGCCGCTTTGATGGACGTCGCGGAGGAGATCCATGACCGAGTCGCCATTTTTGGAGTCGAGGTTTCCGGTGGGTTCATCGGCAAGGAGAATCATGGGGTCGCCGACGAGAGCGCGTGCGACAGCGACGCGTTGCTGCTGACCGCCGGAGAGTTGGGCGGGGTAATGCTTGGCGCGGTGGGCCATTTCGACGCGTTCGAGGGCGTGCTGTACTTTTTCCTTCCGTTCGGCGGAGGCCATGCCGCGATACGTGAGGGGCAGTTCGACGTTTTCATAAACAGTGAGATCGCCGATTAGGTTAAAGGCCTGGAAGATGAAGCCGATTTCACGGTTGCGGATGCGCGACCGGTCACCGAGCTTGAGAGTGGAAACGGGCTGGCCGTTTAGCAAGTAATCCCCGTCCGTGGGGGAATCAAGGAGGCCGAGGATGGCGAGCAACGTGGATTTGCCACATCCCGAAGGGCCAGCAATAGCGAGATATTCACCTTTCTTGATTTCGAGATCGATGGAGTCCAAGGCGTGTGTTTCGAGTTCGTCAGTGAAGAAGACCTTACTGACGCCATGCATTTTGATGAGCGTACCGTTTGATGAAGTCATGCGAGCAGCCTCCAAACTGAATTTCCCTAGCGCAATCGAACGCGGTCAAAGGCATCCCAAGCGGACATGTCGGAGAGGATTACTTTGTCTCCGACTTTCAGGCCCTGGAGAATTTCGACCGCGTTGACGGAGCTTTTGCCGAGCTTGACACTGACGCGAAGGCCTTCCGAGCCGTCTTCGACTAGTTTGAACAAACCGATGGTGCTGTCGGATTGGCCGTGAACGGGGCGGCCGACGTAGAGGACGTCTTTGAGATTCTCGAGTTCGATGGTGCCATCGACGCTGAGATCGGGGCGCGCGCCGTTTGGGAGCGGTTCGGTGAACAGGACGTCGACGGTGACGGTGCCGTTTTGGACGGAGGGATCGATGCGGGAGACCTGACCCTTGAGGATGCCGTTGCGGGTGTCGACGGTGGCGGGCTGGCCAATGGTGATGTCTTTGGCCTGGGTTTCGGGGATTTTGATTTCGGCCTTCAGGTGCTTGGGATCGGCGACGCGGACTAGATTGGTGCTGGGAGTGACGTGCTGGCCAACGTCAACGGGGACGAGCTGGAGGACGCCTTCTATACCGGCGCGGACGTGGAGAGAATCGAGTTCGCTGCGCTTGAGATCGTACAGGGCGCGCTGCTGATCGACGTGAGATTGCTGTGCCTGCAGACGCGCTGCCGCGGAATCCTCGGCGTTTTTGGTGCGGTCTTCCTCGAGCTGGAGGCGGATGGCTAGCTGTTCGGCTTTGACTTTGGAAAGTTTAGCGGTGACTTCCGCGCCGATGCCTTCGGCGCGAAGTTTTTCATCGACTTCGTGCTGGAGCTTGGCTTGTTCGTAATCGCTGCAGACCGCGGCGGTAAACGATTTTTGATTGAGCAGTTCGCTGTTGATCTGGACCTTGAGATTTTCGAGGTCGGCTTGTGCAGCTTTGAGTTGATATTCGGCGTCGAGAGCTTCGCGCTGGAGGATGGGGTCGCTGAGTTCGAGGATGATGCTGTCTGGCTTGACGATGGCGCCGGGACGCAGAACTATGCGATCGACGCGGGAATCGGTTTGCGCGGGGATCCAGCGGATGTCGACGGGAACGAGAGTGCCAATGCCGCGAACGTCGCGGATCATGGGGCCGCGCTTGACTTCGTCGGTCCAGATGGTGGCTTTGTCCACGGCGGGAGCAGCGGGGCGGAGGCGGGTGACGCCGTAGGTGACGCCGGTGATCGAGACGAGGGCAATGGCGGCGTAGATGATGCGGCGGATTCGCTTGGCGCGGGCGTTGGATGGTCGTTGGATATCCATGGTGTGTCGATCCATAGTGTGTTACTCAGAGCGAAGGGCTTGGATGGCGTCCACGCGGGAGGCGCGTAGGGCTGGCAGGGCTGAGGCAACGACTGCGGCGACCAAGAGGATTGCGGCTGAGACGGTTAGGGGAACGGCGCCGGGGAATTGGAGTTCGGAGACGTATTTGCCGATTACTCGGGCGAAGACGATGCCGACCAGAACGCCTGAGCCTACACCAATGGAGGCGATCACCAGGCCGTCTCTGAGGACGTCGGCCAGGAGGCTGACAGGCTGAGAGCCTCCGATCTGGCGGATGCCGAATTCGCGGGTGCGGCCGCTTACGGAGAAGGCCAAGACGCCAGCTACGCCTACGACGGAAATCAGTAGCGCCAGCGCGGCGAATCCACCGAAGACGATGGCGTTGAGGCGGTTGGGACTAAGCACTTCGCCGCGAACATCTTCGAGCGTGGCGGGACGCTCGACGGGTTGATCGGAAGCCATTTCGTGAACGGCGCGGGTGATGGTGGGAACGAGTGTGTAGGGATCATTTTTGGCGCGCACAAAGAGGCGACCGTTGAAGCCCTCCTGGTCGCTGGGTTGATAGACCGTGATCGTTGGCGAGGGAATGATGTTTTCGTCGTCGATGTCAGGGACGACACCGATGATGCGGCGGGGTTGGTCGCTGATGCCGATGAATTTAATGACGGGGTCGGTCCACGTCAAATGACGATTGACGGGGTCCTGGCCGGGGAAGAAACGCTGGGCGAGGCTTTGGCTGATAACGACTACGCGTTCGGAGCCGTCGCGATCGCTGTCGCGGAAGTCGCGGCCCTCGACGATGGGAATACCCAAGGTATCGAAATAGCCTGCGGAAACCGAGCGGAATTCCGCGCGGGTGTCGTCTTCGGGGTTTTCCTGCTTGGCACCTTCGGCAGCGAAAGCGAGGGTGATGGTTTGCAGGCGGGTATCGCGCCAGGGAACGCTGAAACCGTAAGAGACGCGCTCGACTCCGGGAAGCGTGCTGAGGTTGCGCTGGACGTTGCGATAGAAATCCTTGACCTGTTCAGGGGTGCGGCCGTCGGTCATCACGGGCAAGTTCACGGCGAGAACGTGCGCGGTGTCAAAGGGGGCTTGGGTTTTCTCGAGTTCCAAGAGAGTTTTCACCAACGCACCCGCACCGGCCAGCAAGAGGAACGAGGCGGTGATCTGCGTGACAGCGAAAATGCGGAGACGGCGGCGGCTTCCTCCGGTAACACGCAGGCTGCTGCCCGAGATTCCGAAGCCAGTCGATGTATCGCCGTTGGGCAGCCGCGGAACAAAGGCCAGGAAGACGGCGGAGACCAAGGCGAGCGCGACGCCAATCCAGAGCAAACTGAAATCGAGAGTCAAGCCGGCGGCGCGCACAGAGAAGCGCGCGGCGTAACGCGCGAGCACGGCTACCATGGGAGCGGCGATGAGAATTCCTGCCAGCGCGCCTGTGCCGCACAGGAGAAGACTTTCGGCCAAGAGTGAGCGGCGAAGTACGTGCGTGGTTGCGCCCAAGGCCGAGCGCATGGCGAGTTCGGGTTCGCGACGGACAGTGCGCGCGAGAATTAGATTGGCGACGTTGGAGCAAGCGATTACGAAGAGCAGGCCGGCGGCGGCGAAGAGCACCCAGAGAATGGTTTTTGCGTTGGAATTGATTTGGTCGTGCATGCGCGTGACGGTGATCTGGAAGTGATCGTTGGTCTTGTAAGTCTCGGGATGCGCGGCAAGCATGGTGGCGTAAACGGTGTTAAGTTCGGCGCGGGCGGAGTCGAGCTCAGCGCCGGGAGCGAGGCGCGCGAAGACTTCGGTCATGCGATGCGAGCGACCGGTGACCATGGTGGCGGAGAGGTGATGGGGGCTGGTGACAATGTTGGCCAGGATTTCGGTTTCAACGGGATAGGGGACGGACGGTTCTAAAACGCCGACTATGGTCGCGGGACGCGTACCTTCATAACTGCCGAGGCGGATGGTTTTCCCCAGGACGCTTGGATCGGAGTGCAACGAGTTGGTCCAGAAGCGATAGGTGAGGACGGCCGCACCGGGGGCGTTGGGACCATCGTCGGCGGGATTTAGCAGGCGGCCGAGGACGGGTCGGAGACCGACCACGTCGAAATAGTTGCCATCAACTACACCGCTGCGGATTTCGCGCGGCTCGCCTAATCCGACAACGGTGAAGTCTAGCGCGGAAAGAGTGCCTAGTTCCTTAATGGTTTTCAGGCCGGCGCCGATGTCTTTGATTTCAGGAACGGAGAAAGCGGCATCCGCCTGTCCGATGCCTGGGGCGCTTTGGCGGACATAGAGCAGACGGTCTTCGTCGTGATTGGCTAGCGGACGGAGGAGCACGCCGCGCACTACGCTGAAGATGGCCGCGTTGGCGCCGATGCCGAGCGCCAGGGTGAGGACGGCGATGGCGGTGAAGCCGGGGTTCTTGAGAAAGGTGCGCAGGGCGAAGCGGAGATCCTGAAAGAAAGATTCAAGGAGTGGAAGGCCGCGGGAATCTCGGTGATTTTCTTTGGCCTGTTGCGTGCCTCCGAATTGGATTAGGGCTTGGCGGCGGGCCTCTTCGGGGGACAGTCCTTTCTTGAGATTTTCGTCGGCGGCGAGATCGAGGTGGGTGGAGATTTCGGTGGCGAGATCGCGATCGAGATCGTCCTGGCGGAAGAGATTCCGAAGACGTTCGAAGAACGAGAAGAGAGAGTTCATTGAGGGACCTCCTGGAAACGCGATTCGTGATTCGTGACCGGCAATTCGGGGAAGAGAAAACCAAAAGGGTCGGAATAGAAGCCAGTTCTACAAGGAAAGGTAAAGTGGTCGGCGGGATCAGTCTGAAAGAGTAAGGAGGCGATTATTTGGGAGGCGGCGTGGGAAGCGCCGAGGGCCATGCGAATGCCGGTCTCCTGAGCTTGGCGAGTTACGGAGCAGGAGATTACGCCGTAGATTCCCAAGTCCTGGCCGCTACGAAGGCACGAATTGTGGTCGCGGCATGGCATTAGTTGGGGCTTTCGTCGTGGGCGGCCGTGGAGAGGACTCGGGACATCACCAGCGAGAGGCGTTGCCAGTAGGCGGCGTCTTCGGTTAACTGTTTGCGGCCGCGCTTGGTGATGGAATAAAACTTGGCTTTGCGATTGTTGTCGGAGATGCCCCATTCGGCGCAGATCCAGCCGCGTTGTTGGAGTCGTACGAGAGAGGCGTAGATCGTGCCT
>Ga0210405_10001998_pt1 | contig 21887 bp, 20 predicted proteins | sample IncBWH11MmetaG_FD_155492 | JGI IMG/M metagenome (GOLD analysis project Ga0210405, IMG submission 155492) | Forest soil microbial communities from Barre Woods Harvard Forest LTER site, Petersham, Massachusetts, United States - Inc-BW-H-11-M | ecosystem: Environmental > Terrestrial > Soil >... | reverse complement strand
CAACGCAGGCATTCGCCATGCTGGCCTGCCATAAAATGACCCGGACATGGAGTCCCGACAGGCTCAATGAGAAGCTGGCCGTTCGGGCAAATCGTCTGGAAGCCGTGATGCTCCACCACTACGGGCTTCCGTGCGAGCAATCCGAGAAAAAGAGGCGCCAGTGCGGGACCTGCCACATGAACCACATCGGAAGCCCGAATCAAATCCCACAAATGAATGAGATTCGGCTGGCGAATTACACGAAAAGGAAGCGACCCATCATCAAATTGTTCCGCAGGAGTTTGCGTCGCAAGAGTGATCTCGAATTCTGGAACGCCGCTGGGTGAGCGCAGCCCTGCGAGGCCGCGAGCCAGCGACAAAACGAGCGTCTCAACGCCGCCGACGCTAGGCGCAAAGAAGTGTGAGTAGATCAGCAGCTTCATGGCGGCTGGAGCGCTTCCTGTTAGCAACACCGTTCGTAGTCATGCTGCTCTTCGCGTGCGCGTTGTCTCGACCCGAAGATTCGGATGGGCACCGCTCGATTCACCCCGTTCAAATTTCACTGGGCAGTATATCGGTTTTGAGATGTCAACCCGCGTGATAACCTTGCACCGCGGCGGGGCAAAGTTCCATCGTCGCGCCAAGCAAAATGAACATGCCTCGCTAGAGCGTTTCACGAATGCCTAATCGCTGCGTTGCCGTCCTCGGCCGGCCAGATGAACCAACTGACGCTGTCGAAGAGTATTGCCGCTACTTGGCCTCGGCGCTTGCCGCGCACGGAACTGCGCTCGATATAGCCAGAGTGCGCTGGACGGAGACCGGCTGGCGCGCCGCTCTTACAGAGTTCTCGAACAAATATCCCATTCAAGAAAACTCCTGGTTCCTCTTACAATACACCGCGCTGGCCTGGTCGCAGCGTGGCTTCTCGTGGCGCTTCTTGAAAGCGATTCGTCATCTGCAAAAACGCGGGGCGCGCTGCGCGGTTGTCTTTCATGATGCAGAAACCTATTTCGGCGATCGGCTCGTCGACCGCCTTCGGCGTTCCGTGCAGTTGCACACCATGCAAACTGCATCGCGCCTGGCCGATTTGTCTGTTTTCACTATCCCTCCAGAGAAAATTCCATGGATCCCGGAGCCGTCGCGAAAGACTGTGTTTATTCCGGTTGGCGCAAATTTGCCTTCACCGCAACTGGCTTGGCAGAAAACGGATGCTTTGAAGGAACCTTTCCCGACTGTCGCGGTCTTTTCTTTGTCCGAAGGTAGCGTGGGAGCCGGAGAGGTGAAACAGATAGCTGATGCTGCGCGCTTCGCTGCAGAGCGAATTGGCCCTCTTCGCGTATTGGTCCTCGGACGAAATTCGGAAATCGCGCGAAACCTGCCACACGAAAATATGGGAGCGGCGCCCGTGCAAATCATCGTGCATGGGCTTCTGCCCGCGGCTGAAATCGTGCCATTGCTTGCCTCTTCTGACGTGATGCTTTTCGTGAGGGGCCCGCTCTCAACTCGCCGAGGCAGCGCCATCGCAGGCATCGCTTGCGGTTTGCCAGTGGTCGCGCGCCAAGGTTGGGAAACCGCACCACCAGTTACGGAAGCAGGTGTGGTATTTGTAAAGCCGGAGGAGGCAAGCAATTTTGGCCCTGCCCTCGTTCGTGTCCTGGCCGATCGTTCATTCCGGACGCAACTCACCGAGCGCAGCCGCCAGGCGTATCTGCAATATTTTTCGTGGGAAGTCATCGCTGCCCAATTCCTGGACGCCATGCGTAAGCCCTAATCCTGCGAAACCCAGTGTTTTCGCCCGCAGGGCGGCTGTGCTAAACTGGCGCAGTTCCGCAGGGGTTTGCGGTTTACCCTAAGTCTCCGCACAGTTGAGCCCCGCCTTGCGGGGTCGAGTCGCCTAACCGCCACTCACGTGGCGCGCGGCCGCACGAAATTTCACCCAACGTGAATCCCGCCAGGCCGGGAGCACGCAAAAAAGAGGATCTGTCATGTCTGGGCACTCAAAATGGGCCACGATTAAACACAGGAAGGGCGCGACTGACGCCAAACGTGGCCGCGTGTTCACACGTATCATTCGCGAAATCACCATCGCTGCGCGCATCGGCGGAGGCGAACCGAATTCCAATCCCCGTCTCCGGACCGCGATTCTGGCGGCCAAGGGCGCAAACATGCCGAACGAAAACGTCGAGCGAGCCATCCTTCGCGGCACCGGCCAGCTCGAAGGCGAGCAGTATGAAGAAGTCACCTTTGAAGGCTATGGCCCCGGCGGCGTCGGCCTGCTCATCGCAGCTGTCACTACGAACCGCAACCGCATCGTCGGCGAATTTCGCCATCTGCTAGGCAAGAACGGCGGAAACCTCGCCGAAACCGGCGCGGTCGGCTGGATGTTCCACCGCAAGGGCGAAATCGTGGTGCCCAAGGAAGCCGCCAGCGAAGACAAAATGATGGACATGGTGCTCGAAGCGGGCGCGGATGATTTGAAAGATGACGGCTCCGACTGGTACGTCGTTACGCCGCCGGAAGCACTCGAAAAAGTGAAGGAAGCTCTGGCCAAAGCGGGGATTACTCCAACGTCCGCTGAAATCAGCATGGTGCCGCAGAACTACATCAAGCTAACAGGCGCGCAAGCCACCCAAATGGTGCGGCTGATCGAAGCGCTGGAAGAACACGACGACGTGCAGCACGTCTATGCCAACTTCGACATCGATGAGTCGGAGATTCAGGCGGCGGTTGGAGCGAACTAATTTGCAATAGCAAGAGACGGACAAGTCTGTCCCGCTTTGTTACGGCCATTCCGCGAATCGGGATGGCCGTTTTTCTTTCCCCAAGAAACTCGCCGACAAAGCTCTGGCAGGGACGCAGGGAACGCCGTAGACTTAGTTCGATGAAAACTGCGAGCCCAGCCTCGAATTCCGCTACTAGGAATAACTGCTTCCGCGTGCTTGGCGTGGACCCGGCATCAGCGGGCCCCACTGGCTACGGCATCATCGAGAGTGATGGCCGCCGTTGCCGTATGCTGCATTATGGTGCATTGAAAGTGGCGCCAAAGCGGCAGAAAGAGTGCCTTGGGGCCGTGCTGCAGGATGTCCACGTTCTGCTCTGCCGTCTGATGGATGAGTTCTCGCCAGACGCGCTTGCTGTTGAGTCCGTCTTTACAGCTCTGAATATGAGAACCGCATTGCGGCTGGCCGAGGTGCGCGGTGTCGTGCTCTTGGCTGCGGCGCAGCGTGGTGTCGCGGTGCACAGCTACTCTCCACGCGAGGTGAAGGCCTCTGTGGCCGGTTATGGCCACGCCGACAAAAGGCAAATGCAATTGATGGTGCGCGCGCTACTCGAAATGAACGAAACGCCGGAGCCTTCCGATGCCGCGGATGCACTAGCCGTGGCGCTCTGCCATCTGCAAGCCGAACAAGCTCGACAGCGCTTTGGACTTCCCGCTGAACCGGTAGGCGCGAAGTTGCGCCCTCAGTCATTTGCCGCTAAAGCAGCCATTGCACGCGGCGGCGCAACTAACACCATGCGCCGCGCATCGTAGACAGACGATGGGCACCATTCTTCTGCGATTCGGTTTGTTGGCATTTCTCGCGAGCGCCCCTCTACATGCGCCTGCGAACGCGGCCAACGCTGTCGCAACATCCTCGTCGGCCGCTGCCCACGCAAAACTCAGCTATCGCCGCATTTTCAAGTCCAGCTCTCCTGAATTCATCGAGATCATCGTTCACGACGACTCCGATGCCGCCACCTTCGAGATACGCCAGTTGGATGAAGACGCCGGAGCCACCCCGTTTGAAGTGAGCGCATCATTGCGCGAGAAGATGTTCGATTTCGCGTCGCAGTTGAAGAATTTTCAAGGACAGGATCTGGATGTCCATCGCAGAATCGCCAATCTAGGCGAGAAAACCTTCCGATGGGAAAAAGGCGCGGAGATTCACGAAACAAAATTCAACTACACACTGAATTCAGCGGCCACTCAATTGATGCAGATCTTTGAAGGCTTGGCGCGACAACAGGAGTTGGTGACCTTGCTCGAGCGCCGCATGAAGTACGACCGCCTCGGCATCAACGACGCTCTCTTGCAATTCGAAACTGATCTGAATCACAAACTCTTGCCCGAACCTCAGCGCGCCTTGCCCACACTCGACCAAATCGCCAGCGATTCCCGTTTCGTCGAGATTGGCCGCCAGCGAGCCCGCGCTCTTGCAGAGCGCATCCGCCACCCCACTTAAGCTCTCCCAGGTAAACGTGCGAAGTTAGTTGCCAAGGTTCCACTGGCGCGGCCCGCGAAGCGAATTGAGCTCTGGCGATTCCTCAAGCAATTTCAGCGGCAGCAAAGCCGTCTTGCCATAATGCTCGCCTTCGAGTATTCGCGCATGGCAGCGAGATTCCTTCTGCTCAACCTCGATAATCCTCACCGGCGTTCCTTCGGGCACCATGATGAGTCTCTGCGAAGCGATCAAGAGCGACAACCCCACATCATCATTCGCCGCATCGAGCCTTTGTCTCTCCGCAGCAGCCGCCTCATCAATCGACACCACGGCGAACGAATGTCCGTGTTCGCAGGAAACCCTTGCCACGCGCCCCACCCAAGGAGATGCAGCCACATCTTTCGCAGCGGCAGGCGCGGCAATCCGCGTCTCCGCTACGGCGGGGTTCGTCACCGGCCTTTTCACACTAACCAGAAATCTGTATCCGCGCTTTGGCAGTGTCTCCACAAATCGCGGCTTCTTCTTGTCGTCGCCTAAAGCCTGCCGCAGTTTTTTAATCGCCGTGTTGAGGCTATGATCGAAATCCACAAAAGTGTCTGCTGGCCACAGCCTCTTCTGCATTTCATCACGCGTTACGACTTCCCCGGGATGTTCTAGGAGCATCGCAAGCACCTGAAATGGCTGGACTTGCAGCTTAATCTTGCGTCCCGCCTTGTACAATTCTTGGGCGCGCAAATCCACTTCAAACACTTCAAATCGCACAAGATTCGCGGAGCGGGCGGCTATTGGCATCTGAATACTTCCCTTTGACTCCGAGACTATACCACTCCTCCTGAAAATCGTGACTACCCCGCGTACTTTTAACCCCTCTATTTCCGCGCACTTACTTGTTCACCCACAGTCGTCCCGCGGTTCACCCCCTGTGCATTGTGCTCCGCGGAGGAATGCGCGAAAGTGCCAACCATGTTGAGGCGCTGACACGGTAAACGAATCAAGCGAAACGAAGTAAAGCTTGAACGCCGCCAGCGAATTTAGAAAAAGGAGTGTCCCATGAAAACGAGAGCTTTGGTTATGGCAGGTGTGATGGCGCTGACCGCGATGGCAACCACGCGAGTCGCCCAGGCGCAGGAATCCCTGGCTGTTAATATCCCCTTCGACTTCGTGGCTGGCAATATGCAGCTTCCAGCCGGCGAGTATATGGTGAAAGTCTCGGCCCCAACGCACACGCTGATCCTTATTTGCCGCAAGGACTCCACCGCGTCGGGCTTCATCAACACAAACCCTGCCGTCTCGAGCGAGCCCCAGTCCGAATCAAAACTTATCTTCAACCGCTACGGCGATCGCTACTTCCTCTCGCAAGTCTGGACCGAAGGCAATTCCCAGGGACGCCAGCTCTTGAAATCAGCACGAGAAAAGGAAATGTCCCAGATTGCAAAAAATGAGACTCGGAGCCAAGTCACCCTCGTCGCAGAACTCGCCCGTACCAACCGCTGACCACCCCGCCTTGCCCCCTGTAACGCCCCCGGGAATCCGGAACCCCGCTCCGGATTCCCGGCCCCATTTTAGGCATCTTTGTTGCGCACCGTCCGGAAGACCCTCCACCCGATACTTAACTGGCCCACCGCACGTATACTAAGGCAAGAACCCTCCCATGGCTCAGGCGACCACAATGAACTTCAAGGAGGCCGTGGCTATTGCCACCAGCAGCCTCTGGGCGCACAAGTTGCGCAGCGTCCTGACCCTCATCGGCGTGGTCATTGGCGTAGCCGCCGTCATCGCCGTCGTCAGCCTGATCAACGGCGCGAACCAGTATGTCGCGACCAGGGTCTTCCGCCTCGGCGCGGACGTCTTCGGCGTGGCCAAGACACCTTCCATTATCACCAACGTCGACGACTACCTCGAATTCCAAAAGCGCAAGCGCATTACTTACGACGACTATCAGTCCGTCCGCGAACTCTGCAAATCTTGCAAGGAAATCGGCGCTTCTCTCGGCGGGCGTCTGGAAGTCAAGAGCGGCTTGAATTCACTGAAAGACACCAACCTCCGCGCCTGGACCCCGCAGATGGCCGAGCTTTATGACGTGGACTTGGTCGCTGGCCGCCACTTAACCGAAACGGACCTGCAACAGGCCGCGCCAGTTTGCGTCATCGGCAACGACATTGTCGAAAACCTGCTCCCCGGCGTCGACCCCATCGGAAAAGAAGTTCGCTGGCGCAATATCCCCTGCCAGGTCATCGGCGTGGGCAAAAAAGAGGGTTCAGCGCTCGGAAATTCTCTCGACAACTGGATCATCCTTCCCCTCAGCACCTACAATAAAGAATACGGCACGCAAACCGACTCGCTCCGCATTACCGCACGCGCCGGATCGGCCACTACAATTCAGGAGAGCGTCGACGAAGTCCGCCAGATCATGCGCGGCCGCCGCCACCTCGCCTACGGAAAGAAAGATGATTTTTCCATGGAAACCAGTGATTCTTTCCTGTCTCTTTGGAAGGACATCAGCGGCAGCTTTTTTTTCGTCACTATCGCCATCGCATCCATATCGTTGCTAGTCGGCGGAATCGTCATCATGAACATCATGCTGGTCTCCGTGACGGAGCGCACCCGCGAAATCGGCTTGCGCAAAGCTCTGGGCGCGCGCAGCGGAGACATCTTGCGCCAATTCCTGATTGAATCTTCCACGATCTCGCTCTTCGGCGGCGCGCTGGGTGTGCTCTTCGGGGTGCTCGTTGCGCAGCTGGTTTCAATTATCTCGCCGCTGCCCAGCGCTGTTCAGCTCTGGTCCGTAATCGGCGGCCTGCTCGTGGCGCTGAGTGTCGGCCTGTTTTTCGGAACCTATCCCGCGTCGAAAGCCGCGCGCCTGGATCCCGTTGTCGCGTTACGTTCGGAATGATTTGGAGTGCGGCAGCCCCGCTGCCGCTTTTCTCAGCACGTCGCACCACGCCGTATTTGGCACAGCTCCATAAGCTGAAACGCAAGTAGACTAGACACGCGGACTAGAAACAATGGCAACGCTAGGCAAAGCACTACCGCAAACGCAGACCACGGTTCTACCAGTCCGCCTTCGAACCGGCAAGACAACCGCGCTCAAATTCCGCGACGAAATCCTCCTCGCTCTCGACACTCTCCGCAAAAACTCTCTCCGCTCCGCCCTAACCATCCTCGGCATCGTCATCGGCATCACCACCGTCATCACCGTCACGGCCGTCATCAACGGTCTCAATGACAACGTCCTCGGCGGCATCCGCGAACTCGGCTCCGACACCATCATTGCCTACCGTTTTCCCTGGGCCTCGCTTTCCCGCCCGCCCAGTGATTGGTTCACCCGCGAAGAACTCCAGCCGGAATGGGCCGACGACATCGCCAAGCTTCCGCACATCAAAGCTGCCTCCGCCTCCATGCGCATTTTTCAGCCGATGTTCGGTTCTGGAACGGAAGACGTCCGCCGCGGCCAGTACCGCGCGAAAAGCGTCATTCTGCAAGGCAATCAGCCATCCATCGGCGAAATCTTCGACCTAAAAATCGAGCAAGGCCGCTTCTTCAACGAAACCGACGCCGAGCATCGCGCCCCGGTGGTCCTTCTCGGCTACGACACCGTCCGCACTCTCTTCCCCGAATCCGCCAGCAACGCCATCGGCCAGGAAGTCACCATCGATGGCCAGCTCTTCACCGTCATCGGCACGCTCCAGAAACAGCGCCAAGGCATCTCCGGTGGCTCCAACCCCGAAGACAATTCCGCCTACATGCCCGTCACCACGCTGCGCAAGCTCTACCCCAACCAAAAAGACTACGTCATCTTCGCCAAAGCCAGCGATCCTAACAATGTCACTGAGTCCGTCGACGAAATGCGCGACCTCCTCCGCCGCAAGCGCCGCCTCCCCAACGACAAGCCCGATGACTTCGCCATCTTCACTCCCGACTATTTTCTCGAGCTCTGGCAAAAAATCAGCGGCCTTATTTTCATTCTGATGTTCGCGGTAGCGTCCGTCGGCCTGATCGTCGGCGGCATCGGCGTAATGAACATCATGCTAGTCTCTGTCACCGAGCGCACCCGCGAAATCGGCGTAAGAAAAGCCATCGGCGCCAAGCGCAACAACATCCTCGTCCAATTCCTCATCGAAGCCGTAACGCTTAGCGCCATCGGCGGCGTCATCGGCGTCACTTTCGGCTCCGGCATCACCCTCCTCCTCAAATACGCCGCCCACTTCCCCGCGGCCCTCTCTTTCTTCTGGATCATCACCGCCCTCGTCCTCTGCGCTCTCATCGGCATCGTCTTCGGCGTCTATCCCGCCTGGAAAGCCGCCCGCCTAGACCCCGTCGAAGCCCTCCGCTACGAGTAGGTCTCAGTTTTTCAGATAGGATAAACAAAGAAAGAAAGCGAGCCGCTCTGTTTTGGCAACATCTCGAAAGAAGTTCATATTACTTGGCTGCATATTATTTGCTGCAGTCGTTTTCTATGTCTTCGGTCCCGTCTTTCTGTGCTGGCTTAAAGCCTACCGTTTCAACCACAGTTTGCGTCTTCAATATGATGCGTCTCCCTGCGGAGAGACGTTATCATCGCCAGTTTCGGGGAGTTGTCCGTACACCTTCTCGTTTGATGGAGAACGGGATCCCAATGCGGTCAGATTTGTTGGCGACGGGCTTCGTTACAGCTACGACTCAGCTAGCCGAACATACACAGTCAACGGAACCGGGCGCGTTATCTGGAAGGACAGCGTGATCGAACTTGCTTCGACCCGCGTCCTTTTCAACAACCAGACAATGCCGCGGGCAACTCATCCGATTCTCGCCGTCGTAACAAAAGATGGGCGCCTCATAAATGGATACTGTGAATTGAGATGGTAGAGGCTCTAGACCGTCAGCTCGCAAAACTCTGAGGATTGCCCCGATAAAAATCGCTACACTGTGTCACCAATCAACAATACGGGTGTACTATGACGCCGCCCGCAAACTAAAAAAGGACGTTTCGTTTTCGCCATGAACAAACGCACTTTCCTCAAACTCTCCTCCGCCACAATTGCCATTCCCGCCGTCTCGCGCCTCCTGGCCTGGGCCGGCGCCGACAAACTCACCAACTGGGCCGGCAACCTCGAATACGGCACCGAAACTCTCTACGCCGCCAAATCGCAAGAACAAATCCAGGACTTCGTCAAAAAACAACCCAAGCTAAAAGTCCTCGGCTCCCGCCACTGCTTCAACAACATCGCCGATAGCAAAAATACTTTCCTCTCCCTGAAGCCCCTTGACGAAATCATCTCTCTCGACGCCCAAGCCCGCACCGTCACCGTCGACGCCGGTATCACTTACGGCCAACTCGCCCCCCTCCTCGACGCCAAAGGCTTCGCCCTCCACAATCTCGCCTCGCTTCCGCACATTTCCGTCGCCGGAGCCTGTACCACCGCCACCCACGGATCCGGCGAAAAAAACGGCAACCTAGCCACCGCCGTCTCTGCACTCGAAATCGTCACTGCCTCCGGCGACTTAGTGAAGCTCTCCCGCAAAGAAGATCCCAATTTTTTCCCAGGTGCCGTCGTCGGCCTCGGCGCGCTAGGCGTCATCACAAAAATCACTCTCGACATCCAGCCCACCTACCAGATGCGCCAATACGTCTACGAAAATCTCTCCTTCACCGCCATGAAAGACCACTTCGACGCCATCCAGGCCAGCGCTTACAGCGTCAGCCTCTTCACCGACTGGCAAAACCGCAATTTCAGCGAAGTCTGGTTAAAATCCCGCACTGAAAAAGGACAAGCTTTTGACGCCAAGCCCGAATTCTTCGGCGCCAAACTCGCCACCAAAAATCTCCACCCTATCGCCGCACTCTCCGCCGAAAATTGCACCGAGCAAATGGGCGTCCCCGGCCCCTGGTATGAACGCCTCCCGCACTTCCGCATGGGCTTCACTCCCAGCGCCGGCAAAGAACTGCAATCCGAATACTTCGTCCCGCGCCAGCACGCCGTCGAAGCCATCCTCGCCGTCGAACGCCTCCACGACCAGATCACGCCGCATCTCCTCATCACAGAAATCCGCGCCATCGCCGACGACGATCTCTGGATGAGCCCCTGCTACCAGCAACCCTGCGTCACCATCCATTTCACCTGGAAGCAAGACTGGCCAGCCGTAAGCAAGCTCCTCCCCATCATCGAGAAAGAACTCGCTCCGTTTCAAGCCCGCCCCCACTGGGGCAAACTCTTCAGCATGTCCCCCCAACGGCTCCACGCCAGCTACAAGAAGCTGCCCGAATTTGTTGCCCTGGCTAGAAAGTTCGACCCGCAGGGCAAGTTTCGGAACGAATTCCTGAACTCCAACATCTTCAGCGTTTGACCGACGGCAAAAGATGAGCGGCGACAAATCCAACCAGAGCGGTGACCGCTTTCCGCTGACGCGATGGTCGGTGATCGACGCGGCGCGCAGCGGCGACGGAGCCGAGCGTGTTCGCGCGATGGATACGCTCTGCGCGGCCTATTGGAAGCCTGTCTACAAATATGTGCGCTTGCGTTGGAGCCGCCCCGCCGACGACGCCCAGGACTTAACGCAGGGATTTTTTGTGCAAGTGATCGAACGCGGCTTGCTCGAAACATTCGACCCGTCCAAAAGCCGCCTGCGCACGTACCTTCGCGTTTGCGTGGACAGTTTCGTGATGAACGAGGAAAAAGCAGCGAAGCGTCTGAAACGCGGCGGCAATGTTTCGCATGTCGCTCTCGATTTTGCTGGAGCTGAGGAAGAATTGGGTGGCGCCACGATGGATCCCGCCGCAATTCCTTCCCCTGAATCGCTCCAAGAATTTTTCGAGAAAGAATGGGTGCGCGGCCTCTTCGAGCTGGCCGTCGAGGATCTGAGAAAACACTGCGAAGCGAACGAACGAGAAAGAACGTTCCGCCTCTTCGAGGAATATGATCTGGCTGGTGACGAAACAATTTCCTACGACAAGCTGGCGGCGGAATACGGAATTGCCGTCACGGACGTAACGAACGCCCTGTTTTGGGCACGGCGAGAATTCCGACGCGGCGCTCTTGAGCGTCTGCGCGAAATCTGCGGCAGCGAGGAAGAGTTCCAGCGCGAAGCCCGCGCCGTCTTTGGCTGGGAAGCAAAATGAAATCGCTCTCGGACAAAGCCATCGAGCGGCTCCGCGCCGGCGCCGACGAACCGGATCTTGCGGGCACGCGCTATCGTCTGCTCGAGCGCGTCGCTCGCGGCGGCATGGGCGTGGTTTACGCAGCGGAAGACGAAAAATTGGAACGCCGCGTCGCGCTCAAAGTCCTGGATGTTCCGGGAACGGACGGCGATTTGGCAAACCGCTTGATGCGCGAAGCCCGCGTTCTCGCGCGCCTCGAACACCCTGGAATCGTCCCGGTCCACGACGTGGGTACGCTCGCAGATGGCCGCGTCTTCTACACCATGAAATTTGTCGAAGGGCAGCGCCTCGATAAATTCATCGAAGGCGTCGAATCAGTGCAGGACCGCTTGCGCCTCTTTTTGCGCATTTGTGAAGCCGTCGCGTTCGCCCACGCGCGAGGCGTCCTTCACCGCGATCTGAAGCCCACCAATGTCATGGTCGGTCCTTTCGGGGAGGTCCTCGTAATGGATTGGGGCCTCGCAAAAATTCTGCGCAGCGAAAAAGCAAGCTCGGACAGCTCCACCGATCCAGAAGCCACGGTTCTCGAAAAGCCGATGCAACCCTTCGAAGAAAGTGATTCCACGAAGAGTTCTGTCGTCACCGGCCACGGCACCGTCATGGGCACGCCCGGCTATATGTCCCCGGAACAAGCGCGAGGCGAAGTCGGAGTGCTGGACGCACGCAGCGATATTTACTCGCTAGGTGCGCTTCTACGATTCATGCTGACGCAAAAAACGCCCACTGGATTCACGCCGCGTCTCGATCGCTCGCTGGAAGCCATTTGCGCAAAAGCCACTGCCGAACAGCGCGAATCGCGCTATTCCGCTGTTCAGGAACTGAGCCAGGACGTTTCCCGCTATCTCGATGGTCTGGCGGTAGGAGCGCATCGCGAAAGCATTTTCGAGAAATTGGCTCGCTTTTATCGCCGCTACCGCTTCTTTATCTTGCTGATTCTGGCCTACTTGGTGATGCGCGTCATTCTTTTGCTGGTTTTGAAGAGATAGTTTTAAAGAGAATCCAGGCTAAGTTGTATAGAACATCAGAGAACGAAAAGGAGAGGCGAACAAATGAACAAGATCCTGATCGGATTGCTCTTGGGAACCCTGCTGGGCGCGATTGACGGAGGCACCGCCTGGTTCACACCGGCGGTGCGAGCCCAAATCGTCGGCATCGTAATTGGGTCTACCTTCAAGGGCCTCATCGCTGGTGTCGCCGCGGGAATCTTCGCGCGTAAAGTGAATTCGGTTCCTCTCGGGATTCTGTTTGGCCTTGCGGTCGGCTGCCTGCTCGCTTTTCTAGTCGCCTACATGCAGCACGGCTATTATCTCGAAATCATGCTTCCCGGAAGCATTGTTGGCATGATCGTAGGTTTCGCAACCCAGCGCTTCGGAGCAACCGCGGCCACTACGCCGGCCATGCGCTAAACAAAGCCGAAAGTAAAGTAATGACAAAAGTTTCGCTCGTAAATCCAAGGAGGGAGAACTATGTCTCGCGTCATACATTTTGAAATACCCGCAGCGGAGCCGGACCGCGCCGCCGCGTTCTATGCAAAAGTCTTCGGCTGGAAGTTCGACAAATGGGCTGGCCCCACAGACTACTGGATGGTGACCACCGGCAAAGAAGGGGAGCCCGGGATCAACGGCGGCATGATGAAGAAGCCCGGAGGCATCGCTTCAACCACGAACACGATCGGCGTGGATTCCGTAGATAGCGCCATCGCGGCGGTCCTGAAGGCCGGCGGAAAGAATGTCATGCCGAAGACCCCGATTCCGACTATCGGTTACTTCGCATACTGCGAGGACACCGAAGGAAATGTTTTCGGAGTGATGCAAATGGATGCAAATGCGAAGTGAAGTCGTGCACGAACAAGTTGCAACGAGAGAAGTTGCGCTAGAACAAACCGCGCGCACGCAAGGGAAGGCGATGAGCCTGACAAAACCGATGCTGGGACTGGCTGTGGGAGGCACGCTGGGGCTGTTGGACGGCCTCAGCGGATTTCTCGAGCCGTCCCTCGCGCCGTTGATGAGCAGCGTGATTACGTTCTCTTTGCTGAAGGGTTTGGTTTCCGGCATCGCCATCGGCTACGTCTCGCAGCGATTCCATTCAATGCTCGTGGGAATCTTGGCAGGAATCGGAATAGCTGCGGCGCTCAGTCTTATGGTGATCCTGCACGCGGGAATGGCTTTGTTCTGGGACATTATGCTGCCGGGAATGTTGCTGGGCGTCGTAGTTGGATTTACGACACAGAAATTCGGACGGGCCGTGAAGACGCCACGCGCTGGGCGATGAATTTCAGGCAACCAAGTTTCGAGTGTTCAGTCGACAGGTTAAAAGGAGGGAGTTATGAAAGTGAGAACAGGAACAAAAGTTTTGACGGCGGTTGTAGTAACGGTGTTGGCATTTGCGATCGGGCCAGCCCGCGCAGGGGGCAACGGCACGGTCGCGTTTGAACAACTGAAGTCGCTGGCGGGCCACTGGGCGACGGAGACACCGAACAAGGAAAAGGCGACGCTGGACCTCGAGTTGACCTCCGGTGGAACAGCGGTGATCGAACGGTTCCACATGACGGAGCAGGGCAAACCGGTGGAGATGATTACGCTCTACTATCTGGATGGCGAGCAACTGAAGCTGACGCACTACTGTATGGCGGGCAACCAGCCAACCATGCGCGGAGTGTACGCGCCGGATGCAAAGACGCTTACATTTGAGTTCGAGGGCGCAACGAACCTGAAAAGCCCGAACGACGGGCACATGCACCACGCTGTGTACACCTTCATCGACAACGATCATTTCAAGACGACCTGGACCTTCCGCAAGGATCAAAAAGACGCCTTCACGGAAGACGTTACCTACGTCCGTACCAAATAAATAGAACGACGAAGCGGTGCGAAGAAAGAAGCGCGTGGTAACTACTGAGAGTGGACAGGTTGATGAATACGCGCGAACTGAAAACGCAAACCGCCGTTCTGCAAAGGGCAAGCTCATGGCGAGCTTGCCCTTTTTCCATGTGTCTCACGTAGAATGGCGTGCATCGAACGTGCAGGAGCGATGCGATGGGATTTGCGGCATTTCGCGATCACAAATATCTCAGTCTCGAGACATTCAAAAAGAACGGCGAGGGCGTGAAGACGCCGGTGTGGTTTGCCGCGGATCCACGCACTGATCTTACCGGAGCGGAGGCGCGGCTCTACATCTACACGATTGGAAATACGGGAAAGGTGAAACGGATTCGCAACAATCCGCGCGTGAGAATTGCACCCTGTACCATGCGGGGCGAGCTGCTGGGCGAATGGGTCGATGCCAGGGCCGAGATTGTGACGGGCAAAGAAGCGGCGTATGGCATGGGATTGCTCAACAAGAAATATTTCCCGTGGAAGCAAATCCTAAGTCTCTTTGCGCTTTTCAGCCGGCGCGAAAGAGTTGTCATGGCGATTCATCCAGCGTGATGGACGTGGCCTCTCACACGCAAGGGGGCGCGTACATCCGAGGTATCAATCGAACGGGATGCCCGTTTGTCTGGAGATGGCGCGAAGATCTTCGACGATGGGCATGATCAGCGGCACACCGTTTTTGCGGCGCTCGCGCTCGGCGAGGCGCTCGGGATCGCCGGGGATGAGCGGGCCGTTGGTACCTGGGGCGGGTTTGGTGCCGCGGAAAGTGCGGACATAGTCGTCGATCTGGCGCTTGAAATCATCGGCTTCGATGAAGCCGTCTATGCGCATGGCCCCGAAGAAATGGCCGATGCCTTTGCCGACGCTGCGCTTTGGAATTTCCTGACGCAACGCAAAGGGCGGAGCGAATGGACCCCAGTTCGCGCCGCTGAGCACGCCGCACAACACATCGACCATGACGGCTAAACCGTAGCCCTTATGTCCGCCGCGTTCGCGGTCGGAACCTAGCGGCAGCAGGCAGCCGCCGTTCACGGGGTCGTCGGGATTTGTGGTGTTGCGACCCTGATTATCGATTCCCCAACCGATGGGAATTGGTTCGCCTTTGCGGCGAGCCATTTCAATTTTTCCGTAGGCGGCTGCGCACGTGGCCATGTCGATCACAATGGGCGGCTCTTCCTTGCCTGGGAAAGCGATGGCGATGGGATTGGTGCCGAGCATGCGCTCCATACCCCACAACGGTGTGACCAGACTGGTTGAATTGGTCATAGCCCAGCCGATCATTTCGCGCTGGAGAGCTTGCAGGACGTAGTAGCCGGCGATGCCGAAATGATTGGTGTTGCAGACGCTGACCCAGCCGGAGCCGGCTTTCTCCGCCATGTCCATGGCGATGCGATTCGAATGCGGACCGACGACGAGGCCGAGGCCGTTATCGCCATCGATTGTGGCCGTGCTCATCGTGGAACGGACAATGGTGATCCTCGGTTTGGGATTGATGTGACCTTCACTGAGCATTCCGACATAGCTATGGAGGCGGGCTACTCCGTGCGAGTCGATGCCGCGGAGGTCTGCTGAAGCGAGGACGTCGGCGGCCTGGACGGCGTCTTCTTTGAGAACGCCAAAATGAAGGAAAATGCGCGTGCTGAATTCGCGCAGGGCATCGATCTGAAAAACTTTGGCCTCGACGGCAGGCATGTGGGACCTTTCTTAGAGCGAGCGCGTGCGCAAGAGTTTCTGTGCGCATTCGACGTTACGATAGAACTGGGCGATTGCAATTTTAGCCGCGCGCAAAACCATAGGCCAGGTGATGGATTGCGTCAAGCGCGGATGCAGTTTGCAGGAAGGCGCTCTCCGCAGAATGCCGGAGGAGCATCCCGCATGGACCGCGAACAGGATTAAACCATAAGGGAGGAATCGAGACTTGGACGGCTTGCTCGGAACGCCAGGGCAAGACTCGCGTTTAGCAATTTTTGACACTAAACCGTTATACTTCCGCGATGAAAAATCACACTCGAAACGCTCGCAAACTCGATTTCCTTCGTGTTTCTGCAGTCTTGTTTAGCCTTATGGCGTCGGCGGTCTGCGCGCAGGATGCGCCGCAAAAGGTGTGGCTCCCGAACGGCAAATTGCTTGGTGAAGTTCCCGGGGCACCGCGGCAAGTCAACAATCTGCCGACGGCTGCCGCCATATCCCCCGACGGAAGATTTGCTGTGCTGCTGCATAGCGGGTACGGCGCTTACACTTCTGGAGAGAAGCAGTCTCTTTCGGTGCTGAATCTTGAAACGAATGAATTGAGCGATTTTCCGGACGATCGACTGAGCAGCAAAGCCCGGCAGACGTATTTTATTGGGCTGGCGTTCAGCCTGGATGGCAAACATCTATTTGCTAGCATCGCTTCGCTCACCGATCCACTCGGAAAAAAGAAGGCAAGCACGGGCAACGGCATTGCGGTTTACAGCTTTGAGGACGGGCGAGTCGCACCAGAACGATTTATGGCTTTGGCGCCGCGAGAGACAATCCCTTCTGACAAGGTGAGGCGCGCCGAGTTTAAGGACGTTACCTACCCTGCGGGATTGAGTGTGGGCCAGAGCGACGGCGAAGAAAGATTGCTTGTGGCAAGCAACAACTCCGACGAAGCCATCTTAATGCGTTCCATCGACGGAAAAATCATCCACAGATTTGATCTCTCCACAATGAAGCGGATTCCGGCTTCGCTGCCGTATACGACGGCGATGACGAAGGATGGGAAACGAGGTTTCGTTTCGATGTGGAATGCTTCTTCCGTCGCGGAGCTCGATCTGGTGAAGGGTCGCGTGCTGCGGATCATTGCGCTGCGCAAGCCGGAGTCACCACTCGCGGGAGGATCGCATCCGACGGCGCTGTTACTGAACCGGGATAATTCGCGGCTTTACGTCGCGCTGACCAACCGCGACGAAATCGCGGTGCTCGACACGCGCGCCGGTAGAGCTCTGTCGTATTTTTCGACAAAACTTCCTGGGCAAAAGTATGGCGGAAGCGACCCGGAATATCTAACTCTCTCGCCAGATGAAAAGACGCTTTTTTCAGCGGATGCGATTTCAGACTCGGTAGGGGTGTTCGATCTTGAGGGGGTTACCGATGGCCGCTCAGGTGAAGCCGCAAAAGCCATTGGGTTCATTCCCACGGAGTGGTATCCGACCGTTGTCGCCGCGACGGGGAAGGAGCTGCTAATTGCGAGTGCGAAAGGAAAGGGATCGGGGCCGAATCCAAAATTGATAGGCAAGACAGCGGACGGCCGTCCGAAGTACCAGTATGGGCCGGCGATGATCCACGGTTCGCTGGCGCGCCTTCCGCTTGCGGACGTGACAGCAAATCTCCCGGCATATACAAAACAGGTGGTTGAAGCCAACGCCCAGCGTGGCAATGGGGACCGCGTGCCTTTCGCCAGTGGGGAAAATAAAATCAAGCACGTCATTTACATCATTAAGGAAAACCGCACGTACGATCAGGTGTTTGGCGATATTGCCGGCGCGAATGGCGATCCTTCGTTAACGATCTACGGCGAGGACATCACTCCCAATCAGCACAGCCTCGCGCGGCAGTTCGGGATTCTGGACAATTTCTACGACAGTGGAGAAGTTTCGGGAAACGGGCACGTGTGGTCAACGTCCGCTTCGGTCTCCGACTATATCGAGAAGACATGGCCGATCGGCTATCGCAGCAGCGAGCACACGTACGATGCCGAAGGCACTTTGCTGAGCGGCGTGTCGCTCGAAGATGAGGTGCCGGATGCGGGAGAGCCGACCGGCGGCTATCTCTGGAAGAATTTCGCAAGCCATGGCGTTACTTACCGGCACTACGGCGAGTACATCGTGAGCCGATGGTGCAACGAGAAGCATAACGAAAGAGGACCCGCAACGGCCCCGCCAATGGTGGCGGGCAAGAATTGTGCGCGCGCGGTGATCAACAAAGGGGAGCCGCTGGAAAAGAATGTCGGTGATCCGCGAGGCGGGCAGAGCCCGTATCCGTGGGCAATTCCGGTTCTGGCGGAGAATGTGGCGAGCGAATTGGAATTGCGCGGGCACTTCGATCCACTGTATCCGGATTTTGAGGTGGCGTATCCGGATCAGCTGCGCGCGGATGAATTCTTAAATGAATTCAACGGTTTTGTGGCCTCGCAGAGGTCGGGCAAGGACACGATGCCGCAATTCATTCTCTTGCGGCTTCCCGACGATCACACGGCGGGCGGGACGAAAGGAAAGCCGAAGCCAGCCGCGTCCGTGGCGGACAATGATCTAGCGATCGGACGAGTGGTCGACGCGATATCGCACAGCCCCTATTGGGACGACACGGCGTTTCTAATTTTGGAAGACGATGCGCAGAACGGGCCGGATCACGTCGATTCGCACCGCAGTCTTTGCCTCGTGATCAGCAAGTACTCGCCGATGGCGCAAGGAGTAGAACACTCCGTCGAGCCGTTCGTGGATCATTCGTTTTATACGACGATCAATGTAGTGTGGACGATGGAATCGCTGCTGGGCGTTCCGCCGATGAACGCGAACGACTCGCGCGCGGCTGTAATGGCCCCGCTCTTCAGCGGGACGGGACAACAGCCAGCATTTACGGCGGATTATCGCAACCGCGACAACGGTTTGATTTATGAAATGAACACCAAGGAATGGAAAGAAGGGAAAAATCTGGATTTCAGCCACGCGGATGCGGTGGATACGGCGCTGCTCAACAAGTTCCTTTGGAAGGATCGCATGGGCGACATTCCGATGCCGCCGCCGCAGCACAATATTTTCCCAGGGTCAGCTGCGAACAAAACAACCAAAAAGGATTCGGACTAGCTCCACCTGGCACAATTCGCGGCGAGGCTCGGCTATCGCGGGATTTCCGTCGAGGTTCTCTTGAGACGCAGTGCAATTCCATTCTGGAACGCGGGCGATGCCAGGACCTTGTTGCCGGCTTCGTGAATAAAACTTTCCAATTGCTCGATGGTTCCTGTTTTTACATTCACCCATTCGCACGAGTATTGTCCGCGTGGAAGTTCGAGGGTCAGCTCTGTGGGGCCAGAGCCGTCGAGATAGATGGCGTACTGCTTGCCGGGATTCGAAAGCACGCGAGCGGTTGCGCCTGCGGCGTGCTTCACTGTGCGAGTGTCTGGCCGAAGATCGAGAAGAGGGAACGACTGGAGAAACTGGCTGAGAATATGAAGCTGGTGGCGCAGATCGGGGCTTCCGCCGCCGGGGCCGTTTGGTTCGGAGTATGAGCCATCTTCGTGGCCGGTGGTAAACGAGTAGTCGAGGCTGTCGAAGACGCTTCCGCCAGACAGCAAGAAGTTCCACGCTTGGCGGCGATAGGCGTCATCGTCGCGGCCGAGAAAACCGGTCTCGTCGTAGGAGATCGCTTTGCCGAGGCCGTAGTTGAGTGTCACGGCGTCTGGGTAGGCGTAGTGGAAGTTCACGATGTCGACGTTTGGCAGGAGCTTGCGGACCGACAAACGAAAATTGGCATAGTTTTGCGCGATGAGGTGATGGTTTGGGAGCACGGATTCTTCCGCCGTGATCCACTCAGCCACGCGAGCCTGCCAAGCCATTGAGAGTTCGTCCGGAAGATCCACCGAGTTCGGATAGGTGTCGCGCGCTGGCGGGCGGAGGTATGGGTTGATCACATCGGTAAGGACGGGCCTGTCTGACCAGGGTTCGTTCTGGGTTTCAAAAATTACATTGTCGAAGGAGTTGGCTTCGCGAACGAGCTTGCGCGCGTATTTTTCCTGATACGCGAGGATGTTTCCGTTTTCGAGCGTGTTGAGTTTCTTCCAGTCGATGGCGTCGGTGCTATTGATATTGTTGGCGGAATTTAGCGCGCTCATTTGCCATTGCGCTTCGGCGTAATGAGCCGAGAAGAGAGTCACTTCGACAACGATTCCGCGTTTTGCGGCCTCCGTTAGAAAATTGCGATAGCGGGTAAAGAATTCGGCGTCCCACTTCTCAAGGTCAAATTTATTTCCGCCGCCAGCGTATCCCGGCGTCTCGCTGCGCGCCCACGGCGCCAGGAAGCGGCCCGGTTCGGGAGCGAGATCGTTGTGCAAAATTCCGAAGGATTTGGCGGGGACTTCGACATAGGATCCGCCGAAGAGGCGGGTGTAGTTCAGGCCGTCAGATTCCAGCATGGCGAGATAGCGGTGATAGTCAAAGTCCTGATTCAACACGGCGCCGTAGTGCTCGCCGCTAGTGATCAAGGCAACCGCTTTTCCGCGGAAGAGGAAGTAGTGGGGGTTTGCTGGATGAAGACGGATAGGTAGGGACTTGGCCGATAGCGGCGCAGTTGTTTGCGGCGCCGCTTGACCAGTTGGAAGTAGGAGCGCGATGAACACCGTCGCGCGAATTATCTTTTGGATTGCGGCGATCATTCGAATGCGTACAGGAGGCTAGCGCGCGGCAGGAGCGGCAGCGAGTTGAGCAGATTGGGCGAGGGCGCGCAAAGCTTCGGTGTAGGGAGCCCGGGCGACGCCGCGTTCCGTGAAAATGGCGGCGATGTAGCGCGACGGCGTGACGTCGAAAGCGGGATGGGCGGCGTGAACATCGGGCGCGATACGAACGCCTTGCAGATGGGTGACTTCAGCGGCGGAGCGCTCTTCGATAGGAATGTGATCGCCGTCGGGAAGCGAGAGGTCGAAGGTGGAGACGGGCGCGGCGATGTAAAACGGCACGTTGTTTTCTTTTGCGAGAACGGCGATCTGGTAGGTGCCGATTTTGTTGGCAGTGTCTCCGTTAGCGGCGATGCGGTCGGCGCCGGTGACGATGGCGCCGACTTTCCCGGTCTTCAGAAAGTGGCCGACCATGTTATCGGTGATGAGCGTGAGCGGGATGCCGCCTTTGTGGAGTTCCCATGCGGTGAGGCGCGCACCCTGCAAATAGGGACGCGTTTCGGGCACGAGGATGTGGAGTTTTTTGCCTTGTTCGTACGCGACTCGGAATACGCCTAGCGCGGTGCCGATTCCGGCGGTGGCTAGAGCGCCGGCGTTGCACTGCGTCATGACCTGGCCGTCAGTGGGCATGAACTCCGCGCCGAACCGACCGATGGCTTCGTCGGTGGCTTTCTTTTCTAAATGAACTTGGCGGGCTTCTTCCACCATTCCTTGGCGAATTTTCGAGAGGTCAGAGGTCTGCGCTGTGAGTTCGGCAAAGCGGCGCTTCATGCGCTCGATGGCCCAGAAGAGATCGACAGCGGTGGGGCGGGTCTTTGCTAGGGTGTCGCAGATTTCTGCAAACTCTGTGCGCAAGTCTTCGACTGATTTTGCTGAGGAGTGAAGAACGCCTAACGCGGCTCCCATGGCTGCGGCAACGCCGATGGCGGGTGCTCCTCGAATGACCATGTCGCGGATGGCTTTGGCGACTTCGCGGTAATTTGTGTAGGTGTAGCTGACTTCCTCGCCGGGAAGGAGGCGTTGGTCGAGCATGACCACGCCGCGGTCGGTCCATTCGATGGGTTGGGCTACGTACATTTTGGCGATTCCTCGGAACAAAACATTGTAGCGAACGAGAGCCAAGAAGACGAATCGGTCAATGGGTGGGGGTCATTTTCGTGAAACCTTGGGTTCCGAGGATGGTGATTAGGGCGATCATGGAATTGTAGCCAAGGTGAAGCAAAAAACTGGCGAAGACAGAGCCGGTGCGTGCGCGAACAAATGTGAAGATGACACCGACCGCGATGAGC
>Ga0210405_10001997_pt1 | contig 21896 bp, 21 predicted proteins | sample IncBWH11MmetaG_FD_155492 | JGI IMG/M metagenome (GOLD analysis project Ga0210405, IMG submission 155492) | Forest soil microbial communities from Barre Woods Harvard Forest LTER site, Petersham, Massachusetts, United States - Inc-BW-H-11-M | ecosystem: Environmental > Terrestrial > Soil >... | reverse complement strand
ACGGCTTTTCAAGAAAATCGTGGGCTCGTCTGGTGCTTGTCCGTCGTTTCGAATGCCGTCTTTTTGGATTAGGCATAGCAATACTCCTCGTTCCCGCCCGCGTGGGCGGATTCTATGGGCTTTCGGCCCTGTAAACTATTGTTTTTTCAGCCAGTCCTGCTTCAGGCGCGCGAGAGGGGCCAGCCGCGGGTCCGTCGCGTGAGTCTCACAGCGGCACTCCTCGTGATTCAGGTTGGCACCGCAGTTTGGGCACAGTCCCCGGCAGTCACTTTGGCAGATGACTTTCAGGGGCAGAGCTAATAGTACCTGTTCTCGGAGCACATCCGCCAGGAAGAGTCCATCTCCCTCAAAAAAGCCAATCTCGGTGTCATCGTCCAGGAGCCGGTCTTCTTTCGGCTTGGCGTCTTTGGGCACTGGGGCATAGAACAGATCAAAAGTGCGATTCACGTCTTCGATGACCGGTTCGAGGCAGCGCGCGCAGACCATTTCAATCTTTGTTTCGAGCTGACCTTCGATGCGAATCTGGCCTTCGAGAAGTTCGGCGGTGGCTGTGACTTCCACGGGGGCGACTTGCTTGATCTCGGACGAATGGAAATCGATGCTGCCCGGAGCGTAGCTCTTCCGGATGCGCAGCTTGCGAACAGCGAGATCTTTTACATCGAGGAACAAGTCTTGAATGCCTCCGTCGATCACACCCATGCTTTATCATTATTCCGTCGCGGGAGCGGCAAGTCAAGGAACAGGGCTGCTTTCTGGCGCTTTTGCGGCAGGGTGGGCAAGGGGTGGCCCTAGTACCGGCGACGGGGGATGCAGGCTACACGGTTGCTGAGCGGGATTGGGGTTGAAGAGCGGTGGCTTGAACGCGAACGACCCTCCAGCCCTCCGGTTTCTGCGTCAGGATGATGGTCATGCGAACGCAGCCGGGGCTCGGTTTTTCGAGCTTGCCGGCGGATTCCCAGAGCAGGGTCGCCATGACGGCTTTGCTGCCGACGAACTGAACATTTTCGATTTTTCCAATCGACTTGGCCCAGCTAGGGGCGGCGAAGATTAGTCTTGCGGCTTCGTGGATATGTGCCGGACCAATCCACAAGTTGCCCTGGGAGTCTACAAATTGGCCATCGGCGGCAAACATCCTGGCAAATTCCGTCGCGTGACCATTGCCCCATGCGCGTGCAATTTGTGCCAAGGAAACAATTTCTTCTGAGGCGTGCTCGAATTTTTTCTGCGTATCGATTGCAGGACGAGCTAACTCTTCACAAAGCCAATCGAGGGTCAAGCCGCGTTCGTGCAAAAGCCGGGCAGCCAGGCAATCGTGTTCGTGAAGAATTCCGAGAAAGATATGTTCCGGACCGATGTGTTTGATTCCGAGTCGCTCCGCTTCTTGCGCGGCTTTGTTCAGGATGCTTTTGCATTCAGCGCTGATAGGAATTTCAATAGCCGTGGATAGGCGCTCGCCGCGCGTGATTTGGGATTCGATTTCCCGGCGAATGGCTTCCACACCGCCGCTTACGCGGAGAGACTTCCAAAGTAGCGACCTATCCTCACGCATTAATCCGAGCAATAAATGTTCTGTTTCAATGGACATGCTGCCGTATTGGCTGGCTTCGTAGCGAGCGAAGAAGATTACGCGGCGGGCTTTTTCCGTATAGCGTTCAAACATGGGTCATCTCACTTATTCGGCGGAATGCCAGGACACCTCGAATTCATTTCTTGGGTGAGCATAAACCTGTGCAAAAGAGGATACCACCGCGGAAATTGAGAGGGTAAGGTAGGCGCGGCGATGGATCGTGAGGGGATCCAGGCTGGCCATCCGCCGGTCGCCTTGGCAAGAACAGACAAGCGAGAAGGGCTTCGAGCGAGCAAGAATTGCATGGGACTAGTACCAAGAGAGACACTTTCGCGACTGACGCGAACGGGACATATCTTACTGACATGACGCGAGTTACTTGACTTCGGCAAATCTTGGAGGAGTTTGGCTCGTTTCGTGCCCTTCCTGAGGTCCCGGTCGAAATCAAATTGGAGAAAACCTAAAATGAGATTTCGCACTATTCTTTCGTTGGCCACGCTGTTTATGGCTTGTTTCACCTTAGCCGTGTTTGCGCAACCCTTGCCTGCAAACGCGACCGGGCATAGCACAAACCTCGCGCCGGAGAATCAATCCGTGTCGGGGCAGATCGCATCCGTGGGCGACGCCGCATTCACGGTCAATGTAGCGAAGGAGAAGGAAGGAACACCAGCCGTGGAGTTCCTCGTGGACGACAAAACAAAAGTGGAAGGCAAACTGACCATTGGAGCGCAAGCGATGGTGGAATACCGCTCGGACAACGGAAAAAACATTGCCGTTCACGTTGTGGTAACGCCGGCCTCTGGCGTCAATCCTTACTGACCTACTGCGTTTTTTCTTTTCGGCCTAGTGTAAACCTGTATTCCGCCCCGACCCAGCCCCGGCGCAATCTGGCTTACTCATCGAAGTTGAGGAGTCTTGATGCGCACGACTCTGAAGATTGTCCTGCCCTTAATCGTCAGCGTGGCGGTGGTGTCTCTATTGTTCGCGGCGTATCAGGTGCGCACCGAGAGGCGCAATCTGCGGAACGATCTTTCGCGGCGGGCGGAAATTCTTGGCGATAGTCTGCAAGAAACCGTCGAGCCTCTTCTGGCCAACGGACCTAATAAAAACCTGCAACGACTCGTGGCGCGATTCGGGCAGAGGGAACATCTGCAGGGCGTCGCGGTTTACGACACGGTGGGCGCGGCGATCGCGGTCACTACGGGGCTTCCACCGGAATTCCAGATTCGCCCAGCCGCCGCAACACGCGCCGCGCAGCGAGACACGGGGCAGGGTGAATTTATAACGAAGGATGGATCCGCGGCGGGAGATGAAAAGTACCAGGGACCGATGCACATTTTTGCTTTGCCATTGCATCGCGACGGGCAAGCCGCCGGCACTCTCGTCTTGTTTCATGACACAAGCTATATCGATACGCAGGTGCAGCATACGCTTAGGGATGCGTTTGTTAACGCAGCGATTCAGACGATTCTGATCAGCTTGCTGGCGTTCGTGCTGGTGAGGTGGACGTTCACGGCGCCGTTGGCGCTGACGGCAAAATGGCTGCGAACTCTGCGAACGGGGCAGACGCACGCTCCGCCGATGACCCCGCAGGGAGAGATCTTTGATCAGTTGCATCAGGAAGTGACGCATCTAGCGCATGACTTGAATGCGGCGAGGGCCACAGCGGAAGAGGAAGCGCGATTGCGCGATTCGAACGTGTCGATCTGGACTGCGGAGCGGCTGAGGGTAAGTTTGCGGAACAAGCTGCAGGATAAGCCGCTGTTTGTGGTCTCCAACCGTGAGCCGTACTTAAATGTCTACAACGAAAAAAACAATTCCATCGAGATTATCGTGCCGGCAAGCGGCGTCGTGACGGCGATTGAGCCGGTGCTCGTAGCGTGCGACGGAACTTGGATCGCGCATGGATCAGGAAATGCGGATCGCGAAGTATCCGATGCGTATGACCACCAGCGCGTGCCGCCGGAGCGGCCGAGCTACACTCTCCGCCGCGTGTGGCTGAGCAACGAAGAGGAAAAAGGTTACTACCAGGGGTTTGCAAACGAAGGGCTTTGGCCGCTCTGTCATATTGCGCATACGCGGCCGGTGTTTCGTCCGGAAGATTGGACACATTACCAACGGGTGAACCGGCGGTTTGCAGATGCGGTGCTGCAAGAGATGGAAGGCACGGAATCTCCGATATTGCTGGCGCAGGATTATCACCTGGCGCTGCTGCCGCGGATGATTAAGGAAGCGCGTCCGGATGCGCGGGTGGCGATTTTTTGGCACATACCGTGGCCGAACCCGGAAGTGTTTGGGATTTGCCCGTGGCAGAAGGAATTGGTCGACGGACTTCTCGGAGCGGACTTGATCGGGTTTCACATTCAATCGCATTGCAACAATTTTCTGGAGACGGTGGACCGGGCGGTGGAGGCGTTGACGGAGTGGGACCGCTTTGCGGTGAATCGGCAGGGGCACGTCACGAGGGTGAGGCCATATCCCATTAGCGTGGCGTTTCCTGAGAATGGGCACGGTGGAAACGAAACGCGCAACGCAGGAGAAGAGCGCGCGGCTCTGTGCAGCGAGCTGGGGATCGACGGCAGCTTGCTTGGCGTTGGCGTGGACCGCGTGGATTACACAAAGGGAATTATCGAGCGGTTCCGGGGCATCGAACACTTTCTGGATCTTTATCCGGCCTATCAACATCGATTCACTTTTGTACAGATTGGAGCGCCCAGCCGGACGGAAATTGACAGGTACAAACATTTTCTGGACGAAGTAATCGCGGAGGCAGACAGGATTAACGCACGGTTCCAAGCGGGGCGATGGAAACCGATTGTGCTGCTGAAGAAACATCATTCGCACGAGGAAATCGCGCGGTACTACAAAGCGGCTTCCGTGTGTCTGGTGACTTCGCTGCATGACGGGATGAATCTGGTGGCGAAAGAATTTGTTGCTGCGCGCGAGGACGAGCGTGGCGTTCTGATGCTGAGCACGTTCGCGGGGGCGGCGCACGAATTGCCGGACGCGCTGATGGTGAATCCATACGACGTGCAGCAAGTGGCTGAAGCGATTCACCGCGCGCTGGAGATGCCCGAAGAGGAGCAAGTCAGACGCATGGTGCGGATGCGGAAGAATGTCCGGGAGCACAACGTGTATCGATGGGCGGCACATCTACTTTCGGACCTTACGGAGATTCGCATCGACGCCCCGGAACGAATTGAGGTGCAGCAAACGCCATGACCATACCGTCTCAGGCTCGTCCGACTGGTGCGTCAGATAAGCTGCGCGCTGCAGCGGGGTACGTGGAACGGGAGGACAAGCACATGAACACCGCGGAAACACCGTTCGAATTTTTCACTGTCTCTTACTTGACGCGCATTGGAAATCAGTCCGCGGGCACGCTGACGGAGTTTCTCAGCGGGCTGCAGCAATGTAGCGACGCTTCCATCTTTCACCACACGTTCCAGACTTTGAGCAGCCATCACTTTCTTACCGAGGGATTTTCAAATGATTTCGCGCAGTGGGCGCACGCAGACGCCAACCGGGAAGACCTTGCGGAGCAGCTCGCGGCGCTCGACGTGCGAGATTATCTTTCGATTGCTGCACTTCGCAGCGACCTGTGCCGCGTAGTTGGCGATTATTCCGCCGCAAATCCGGCGCTAGTGGAGCAAACCGCGCTGGAGCGCTTTTACTTCTGCGAGAGCTCGGAAGTCACCTTGCCGGTTGGGCTGACGGCGCGAACGCTGGAAGAATTTCGCACCGGCATTGAACACCTGAGCCATGCGTCTTTTTACTTTCACTTCATTTCTTCACGGCTCCGTCTGCAATTGCAAACGAATGACTTCTCGCACTGGCTGGCGGATGGGCTCGGACTGGGAACGCTGGCGGACAGCGTCAACCATATCGACATTTATACGAACACGCTGGACAGCGCGCGCGCCAAAGTGCTGCGGCTGATCGATCGCGAAAGGAGAAAAGGATGAGCGAAGTAGCGATCGCCAGTCGAATTCCGCTGGATGACTACGCGGCCCTTCTTGGCCAGGGCGAAATCGACGAACTGCGCGTGCTCGCGAAACCGTTGCGAGGCCGCAGCATAGAGATGATTAACTCGACCGCGGTGGGTGGGGGCGTTGCGGAGATTCTCAACCGCCTGCTGCCGCTGGCGGAAGAACTCGAGTTGAACATGCGCTGGGATGTCATGACCGGTGGAGATGACTTTTACGGGGTGACGAAATCGTTCCACAACGCGCTGCATGGCGCTCCGTATCACGCCGACCCGAAAGACTTTGAAATTTTCCTGGCCTGCAACAAGAACAATCTCGCGCGGCTTCCGCTCGACGCCGAATTCATGATCATCCACGACCCGCAGCCTGCTGCGCTGATAGAAGGACGCAAGGGCGGCGGGAATCATTGGGCCTGGCGATGCCATATCGACCTGTCTCACCCCAACCGGCAGGTTTGGGATTTTCTGGAGAGGTTTGTGGCGCGATACGACGCCTCGATGTTTTCCTCGCCGGAATTCGCACGTGAGCTGCCTATCCCGCAATATCTTTTTTATCCGGCGATCGATCCTCTCTCGGAGAAGAATCGTGATCTGGATCCGGAGTTTGTGGCGCAGACGCTGGCCCACTATCAGATCGATCCGCTGCGCCCAATACTCACGCAAATTTCCAGGTTCGATCGGCTTAAAGATCCTGTTGGGGTGATTCGTGCGTATCGCATCGTGAAGCGATATTTCGATTGTCAGCTGGTGCTTGCCGGCGGAAGTGCTTCGGACGACCCGGAAGGCGCGGAAGTTCTAAAAGAAGTACAGAACGAAGCAAACGGCGAAGCGGACATTCACATTATTGAACTTCCGGCCTGGGCGCCGCTGGAGGTGAACGCCCTTCAGCGAGCTTCGACGATTGTGATTCAGAAGAGCTTGCGGGAAGGATTCGGGTTGACGGTTTCCGAGGCACTGTGGAAAAAGAAGCCGGTGGTGGCTTCGGCGGTTGGCGGGATTCCCGTACAAATAATTCACAAACATACCGGGCTTTTGGCACATTCCGTGGAGGGTGCGGCGTATCAGATTCGATTTTTGCTTTCGCATCCAGAGATTGCGGTGAAGCTTGGCGAGAATGGGTATGAGCACGTGAAGGAAAATTTTCTGATTACGCAGAAACTTAAACGGTATATGACCTTATTCCTGGCGATGGCCCGCTCAAAGTAGGCGAGACCTTTACAGGGTAAACAGGCACCGCCCCTACAAGATGTTCGCAGGGCCCCGCTTAGTAGGTTAGCGACCAGCCAACCATGGTCATTGACAGCACAAGCAAGAGCATCCCGGTGCTGACGACACTTAGGATTCGCCCATGGCCGAGGAGATAGTCGCGCGACTCCGCGTCGATGCAGAGAAGGACGGAAACAACCAGTACGACGGCCCAGGCAAGAATCGCCGGTAAGCCGGGGTACCTGCCGATCATAGAGAGAAATTGGCCCGGGGGTTGGCCCGCAGGTATCCACCAGGGAATCATGGGAGCCACGCCAGCGGCGAGCGAAAGAGTCAGAAGTTTGCGCGTGAACCAGCCTTTGATTTTTGGCCGAGCTTCTTTCCAAACGAAATAATCCCAAGCGAGCAAGGCAACGGCGAAGAGCACCCAGCCGTAAAGCGCCACATTTTGGTCGAACCACCACCAGGCACGAAACACGAAACGCGGGTGAGGTCCGGCGGCAAAGCGGGGGAGCAGAAAAATTGCTACGAGACCGTTGGCAGCCACGGCCACGAGCAAAGTGACCAGGCTCATCAGCTGAAACCAATAGCGCGTCGGAACGCGCCGACAGCGGGTGCATACGGATTGTTTCGGCAGGAAGTTTAGTCCACATCGGTCGCAGAACACGGCTGGTCTCCCATTTCGCGGGAATCGAATCCTGTGATCGAGACAAGAGTATCTGATTGGAATCGAAAAAAACTACTGGTCTGAGGGGCAGTTGAAAGGGCAGGCAGTATTGGTAGTATGTAGGGTATCCAGCCAGATACCTTCCGGGAGTAGTGCGTAAATAAGAGCCTAGACTTGAGATAGTTGCGCGGTCAGGCGGGGGTGCAATATGACCGAGGCCTCGAAACAATGGGAAGGCCAGATTGTCGATGGGATTTTTCCATTGCGGCAATATCTTGGCGGATCCGATCACAGCGCCGTGTTTCTTACAGAGCACGGAACGGAAAAGCCGCAGAAAGCGGCTATCAAACTTTTTCCTGCGGACCCGGCAACTGCCGATGCCCAGCTCTTGAGTTGGGAATCGGCCTCAAAACTCTCTCATCCAAATCTGCTTCGCTTAATCAACGCTGGGCGATGCGTGGTTGACGGCAATGACCTCCTGTATTTGGTGATGGAGTATGCTGAGGAAGACCTCGCGGACATCCTTCCGCAACGCGCGCTTACAGCAGAAGAAACGCGCGACATGCTCTGCCCTGTTCTGGATGCGCTGGAATACCTACACGGCAAGGGATTAGTGCACGGCGACCTGAAGCCTGCGAATATATTGGCTACCGGAGATCGTCTGAAACTATCTAGCGACGCGATTTCGCGAATCGGCGAAGCACAGAGTGCTTTGAAAAAGGCGGGGGTTTACGATCCGCCCGAAGCCATCAGCGGCATGCTGACGCCAGCTGCGGACGTTTGGTCGCTGGGAACGACGTTGGTGGAAGTTCTGACGCAGCATTTGCCTGACTGGCAATCCGGGCCGAATCGCGAACCGGTTGTGCCTGCCAATCTTCCAGCGCCGTTCCTGGAAATCGCGCGGCAGTGTTTGCGCCTGGAACCTCAGCGGCGAATCAACGTTGCAGAGATTGCGGCACAGCTAAGTCCGGGTGCGGCTGTGGCGTCTGCGCCTGTTGCCGCAGCTGCCGCGGCCGCGGGGGTAAGCATGAGTGCTGTAGCTGCGGCCGGAGAGTTATCTGCAGTAGAGCCCAAACCGGTTGCTTCCATGCCCACGCCTCCGAGAGCTGCGGCAAGAATGCAGACGAATCCCCATCGGCCACCTGCGTATAGAGGGTCGGGTGAGAGGCCGTGGTTTCTAGTTCCGTTGATTGTGGGGGCCCTGGCGTTTGTTGCGATTCTGACCGTGCCTCGTTTGCTGACGCATCGGCCGGAAGCGCAATCCGCTCCGGTGGTGATAGCGGAAAAGCCGTCTGGGCAAGCTGCTGTGCAGAGGCCGGCAAAGTCCGCAGATTTGTCCAAGTCCAAGAGCAAGGCAAATCCCGCTGATGAATCTGCAAATTCCGAGATAGCAAATTCTGCGGCGCCAGCCACGCCACCGGCAGAGAAACGTAACACCGTGCGACCCGCGCTGGACGCTTTGAAGCCGACTAGCGAAAAGGAAGAGCCCTCTCCCGCAGCTTCAGCGGCAACGGAGTCTGCGAAAACCGCCGCAGGGGGAATTGCTCCGGGCAAGGGCGAAGTTCTGGATCAAGTATTGCCGGATGTATCGCCGAAGGCGCGGGCGACCATTCAGGGAAAGGTGCGCGTCAGCATAAGAGTTCACGTCGATCCCGCAGGGAGCGTTTCGGAAGCGGAACTGGATTCTGCTGGACCCAGCGCGTTTTTCGCGGATTTGGCCTTGAAGGCTGCGAAAAAGTGGGCCTTTACTCCCCCAGAAGTAAATGGAAAGAGCGTGACAAGCGAATGGCGATTGCGCTTTGAGTTTACGCAGAGGGACACCAAAGTGACTCCTGTGCAGACAGCTCCCTAAGAAACGCTGGCCGATTGTCCTGCAGAGCCAAATGCTCTCAGAAGACCCGCGAACTCCGTTGCACTCAGACTAATTGAGAGGGAAAAAGCTACCTGTACCTTGGGACGCAGCTTCCTGCTAATCCGCTTATCAGTAACTCCCCGAACTAGCTGAAAGCACTCAGGTTAGCGTGCAAATAGCAGCAATCTGTCCCGCCGTACCATAGGCGCATCCCCACCGAGATCGTAATTTCGCTTGTAGAAGGCGGTGCGCTTAGTGCGCCCACGTCTGGCGGAGCCACAGCGAATGAACGAGCGGCAAAATCCCATTTGTCTCGGGATGGAGACTGGCGCGGAAAGAAGGACGCGCCGGATGCGTCGCGGAATCCGAAACGCGGCATGCCTCGTAATTCTTGGCGGCGTTTCGCTTGCTGCAGGATTTGAGACCGCGCGCACAACATTGCCAGCTCCGAATTTGGACGGCGGAGTTCCGGCACAGAGCTCTTTTCACACCGCCTCCCCGGTACGGATGCCAGCGCCCGATGAAAATAAGTTGGATGCGGAATTAAAACGGCTGCCGCCGCAGGAGCAAGCCGAGCGTTTGCTGGAAGGCGCGATGCATGACGACGCGGCCTCTCTGGACTTGTTGCGCGAAAATGTAGATGGCTGGCGGGGCCACCTTAAGAATACCGATCAACTTTTTGACCTCGTATTGGCGGCACTGAATTCGCATGATCTTCGCGTGCGAACGGCAGCGATTGACGTAGACCTTGCAGCAAACAATCTCAGCAAGTCGCCCGAAAGTGTTGCTCGGCTGATCCGGCAGTTGCAGCGCGATAATGCAAGCCGAGGGATGGCCTTATGGCGGCTCGGTTCGCTGGGAAATCGCGGCGTTGAGCCTGAGAAGGTACTGAACAGTCTGTTGAACTATGCGCACGATGCCAACGAGCACACGCGTTATTGGGCGGTGGAAGGATTGGCGATGCTGGGCAACGACGCCACAATCGACCCGCTACTGGACGTGCTGGCCCACGACCGCTCGGCTCAAGTGCGCGAGCGCGCTGCGAGCAGTTTGGGGCAATCCGGGATGCTGACACGGGAAGAGCGCCTGGCGGCGGTGCCACATCTGCTGAATTTTGCCGACGACGACTCGCTGACTACGACGACGCGGGAGTTGGTGTATGGCACGCTGCGCGTGATTACGGGCGCGGGGCTTGGTAACGATGCCAACGCTTGGCGCGCGTGGTGGGCAAATCACGATCCGGCGCACACACGTCCGAGCCAGCGCACAAAGGTCTTGCGCGCATAACGTCTCACTCGGGTACGTATTCTTTTGTATACAGCACTTTTACTGGGCTCCGAATTCCCGCTCTTATTCCGTCAGGACTTGAGAAAATAGGTTATCCAGAAAGTACGGGCCGAGCCACACGACTATCTCTTGGGAGGATACATTGATACAGTTTTTCCTCAAGACCGCCAGGCCAATCTCAGCAATCCTATTTGTCTTGCTCATCGGAATGGGAGCACACTCTCGGGCTTCGGCCCAGGAGAAGAAAAATGCTCAGACCGCTGGTGTGGACAACACCAAGATGGGAGCGTACCGTGCCATTGCCCAGCACGCCTATTTGGAATTTCAAAAAGGCGATGCCGCAACTGCCGCTCAGCTGGCACATAGCCTTGAGCGGGTATGGGACAAAGGCGAAGACTACGGCGGCGATACCGCGCTAAAGAAGACGCATCCCGATTTGTTCGAGCAGATCGACAAAGCGATGGATGATTTCGTATTGCCATTGATGGAGTACAAAACCAAACCGCCTGACCCTGCAAGAGTCAAAGCGGCTTTTGGCACTTACATGGAAAAGTTGAAACTCGCGGATTGACGACAATCCAGCCGAGGTCAGACACATTTTGTTTCGGCGGGCTAGCAAGCAGTGCCAATCAGAAATTCTCTCTCAGTAGAAGCGAAAACTGACTTCAATCGGGCAGATCACTGCGACGGGTTTGCCATCGGGCCCGGACGCCGGCTTAAATTTCCATTTGCGCACGGCTTCGACTGCTTGCGTACCCAGCCCTTTTCCGGGATCTTTAAGGATCTTGACATTTGTTGCGCGGCCATCGGTTGTTATCACAACCTGAAGCACAACCGTCCCCTCTACTTTTGCCTTTCGTGCATCACCCGAATACCTGGGAGCCGGGCAATAAATGCAATCGGGAACACCGACTCCTCCAATACCAGACCGTGGGATTCCATCTTTCGGCGAGGGGATGGGTTCGGTAGACAAACCTGTAATTACGTCTGAAACCGGGACGAGACCCATCGCTTCCGCCAGTGCGCGAGGAGGGTCTGAAGAAGACAAGGCCCGGAGCGAAATCCCTATCCCGTTCGCGGTTTTTGCGAATGACCCCGTTACGAAAACATTTGCGCCAACGCTACGCGCCCACTCTTCGACACTATTAAATGACTGCTTTTGATTACCAGCTTCGTCTCCACCTTTCGCGGCTTCCTCATTCTCTGAGCGAATAATGATTTCGAGACCAGAGAAATTCTTGTTGCAAGAATTGGCGAGTTGGTCCGCGATCCATCTGCCGAAAGGGTGGGTCTGGCCGTCCGGGCCTTTCAAATCGGCAAATACTATCTTCGTGGCGTGCATTCTCTGAAGTGGGCCTGCAATGCGGGTGGCGAGTTGCGAAATGGCAATGTCGGTAGAAGTTGATGAGGTCTGGGCGCGCGATGCAGGGGCCAAAGGAAGAGCGATCGCGAGAAGTAGAATTCGAATCAGTGAATAATTTTTTTTCAACACATGTCCTTCCTTCACTTTGAAAGAACGAGGGGCCGAAAAATCCAACTGAGAAGCAAATGCGTGGGCCAGTACACAAATCCGACGATGATAATGAACGCGACGACAAGGTGAACGGGTGCGGGTCCCCAGGCACGGTTGAAGACGGGATCGCGGTACGCGTAGTTCATATTGATCTCCGCCGACAAGAAACGAGAAACGATCAGAAGAACGGCGGCGATGGCAGCTTGCAGGCCAAGAGCGCGCTTGTCGTAGCCGACACGACGCAAAGTCCAAAGAAGGACGAGCGGCAACCCAACGTGAAAGGAGGACAGCAGGCGCACCCAGAGCGGATAGCGTGCGTCCCACATATAATCCGTCCCACCGATGAGATAACGTCCTGTCGTGAGGCGCCAGCCAACGTCCAGGATCCAAAAGAGGCCAGCGGCCAACGAGCTGACAGCTTGGCTTGAAAGCAGCAGAGGATTCGCCCACCAGATACCGATAAAACTGAGGATTACCGCGACGTCGCACAAGTGCAGCAGATTGGCCCAGCCCCACACGCGGAAATATGTAGGGAGCCAGACGACCATCCAGCACAAGCTCACCCAGCGAAGTATGGGAAAAATGGGAGGGTTCAGCGGCATGGGCAATCACCTTTTCGGTGCTGGAAGCCGGCTAAGGCTACCACAAACGGTTATGGAGAATGGATTATGGTATTGCGGGCGTAACGAGGCGCAGTAAACTGCTGCCTTCAGCGGTAGCCCAACTCGGGGCCGAGGCGGATGGAACTTGGCATGAACGTTCCAGTTCCGCGCGCGACTTCTTTGCCACGGCTGTCGAGGAGGACGCCTTCGGCAATGTAGAGACGCTTTGAACTGCTGACGACTTGGCCGCGAGCGAGGAGATGGCCTTCGGAGACGGGCCGCAGGAAATAAAGCTGAAAAGAGGAAGTTACGACGAACAGATCCTTGACGAGAGACTGGACGGCAAAAAATGTGGCGTCGTCCAGGGCTTTGAAATACACGGCTCCGTGAATCGCGCGGGCGGCGTGGTAAAAGTCTTCGCGGACGGGCATTTCAATCTCGGCGCGTCCTTCTTCGGTGATGCGGAGTTGTGGCCTGAACCATTTGTTTATCGGGGCGCTGTCATACATCGCGATGAGTGTTTCAAAGTGTGTGCGTTCCATGGTGCGAGGTTCGGGTCGCTCCGGGATTTAAAAGGAATCGGAAGCTTGGCCTGCTGCAGAAGCGGCGGCTGGGCCGAAATGTTCCTGGTGCTTGCGAAGCAGAAATTGGTCGGTCATTCCGGCGATGTAATCGCATACGACGACGTGGCGGGCTTCCGTGCTGGCAGACTCTTCATGAGAAGCGGGCATGGAACCCGGCGAATCGAGGTAATAGAGAAAGAGCTGCTCGAGGCAGCGGATGGAACGGTCGCGGTCTTCGGTGATGGCGGGGTGATTGTAGATGTGCTTGAAGAGGAAGCGTTTCAGTTCCGCGTTGCGCTGGGCAAACGCATCGCTGAAACCAGCAAGCCGGCGTGGGGCGCGGCGAATGTCGTCCATGGTTGCGGCTCCGGAAGCGAGCACGCGTTGCTGCGTGGCCGCGATGAGATCTGTGACCAGGTGATCCAGAACGAGCCGGAGTGCTGCGTTGAACTTCAACTTTTCGCGCCCGTCTGGATAAGCGGCTTCGATTTGAGCGTACGCATCGGCGAAGATTGGAACTTCACTCCGCAAAACATCGAGATCAAGAAGCTCCGCTTCGCGCGCGTCGTCGAGGTCGGCGGTGTTGTAGGCGATTTCATCGACCCAGTCGATGAGCTGACCTTCGAGCGGGGTTCGAAGATCGAGAAGATACTCAGCAAGATTTGGAAATTGCGAAGCCGTGTAATCGTGGGAGTGCTTGATGATGCCTTCGCGGACTTCGAAGGTAAGATTCAGGCCGGGGAAATCGAGGTATGGGCTTTCGAATTGTTCAACGATGCGGAGTGCCTGGAGATTGTGATTGAAGCGCGAGCCGCGGGCACGCATGAGTTCGTCGAGTTTCTTTTCGCCGGCGTGGCCGAAAGGGGGATGGCCGATATCGTGGACAAGAGCGAGCGTCTCGGCAAGGTCCGTGTTGAGGCCGAGGGTCGCGGCAACTGTGCGAGCGATCTGCGAAACTTCCAGAGTGTGGGTGAGCCGATTGCGAAAGTGATCGGAGTAACGAATGGTGAACACCTGCGTCTTGGCTTCGAGGCGGCGGAAGGCACGCGAATGAATGATGCGGTCGCGGTCGCGCGCGTATTCGGTACGGTAAGGATGCGGTGGTTCAGGGTAGCGGCGTCCGCGTGAGAGTTCCACGCGCATCGCCCATGGCTCGCATGTGGGGAGTGGGTCGATGTGTGGCTCCGGCAACGGACAGAAACATTACTGTCCGTTTGCGTGCTTATGTGTCCTTAAACTTTCTCGAAAGATTGGAATGGCCGCTCAAACCTGCTACGCAGAGTTGCCTGGCCTCAGGACTGCGGCGCGAGCGTTTCCAGGCCGCGGTCCGCTTCCTCAGAGACTGGCGTGTTCGGAAATTCCTTTTTGAGCTGCTGGTACACGCCGGCGGCTTCCTTCGGATTGCTTTGGCGCAAGGTCTCGGCAAGCTCGAGAAGCACGAGAGGGCGCGGGACAAAGACGGAGGAATGTTCGGAAAGGTCGCGGAAAATCTTGATAGCCTCGGCGGTCTTTCCAGTGCGCTCGTAAATCACTCCCGTCTGATACTGGGCCATGGCGACGAGTTCTTTGTCTTTGCCGGAACTGATCTTCTTCAATTGTTCAAGAGCCTGATTGTGGCGTTCGAGATCTTCATAGCAAAGCGCGGCGTAATAGGCGGCTAGCCTGCCGGGATTCGTGTTCGGATATTTCTCGGCGACCGCAGAAAACTTTTGAACGGCATCTTCGGCGCGCGCTGCCTCATTTGGATAGAACGCCTCGCCTGGGTCGTTGGGATCGGGTACGGCACCGATGCGAGCGGAGTAGGCCTTGTTAGCGATGTCGAGCGCCGCAGTGGCTTGCACGGTCTGGCGATCCGTGTAAAAGCGCCAGCCAAAATAGCCGACGGCGACAACCACGACAGCCAGGACGGCGGCGGCAAGAACGGTGGTGTGCGAAAAAACGGCTTCGGCGCCGTGCTCGATCGCATCGTGGATCTTGTCCTGCTTCAATTCCTTACGCGAAATATGTTCCGGCACAAACGCTCTCCTGCTTGATTTGGAATGTTTAATCGTAGCATAAGAAGCAGGTAGACTGCCTCCGCGCGTGACGGCTAATGTTCGTTCGGGCTGCAAATTACCCTTGCAACATGGAGAGGAAGAGAGCGCAACTCTGCCACGGCGCGGATGTTAAATTAGAGTGATGCAAGCCAAGTGTGTCCATTGCGGGACCGAGCACAAGCTCAAGGATGCCGACTCGACGATCCATCCGAAGGTACAGTTCAAGTGCTCGAAGTGCGGGAAAACTACGGTCGTGGATGTAAAGTGGCGCCCGGATCAAACTGTGGTGATTAGCCCGCTGCCCACATTTGCCCGCGCCGACGCTTCCAGTTCGGGTTTACATCTTCCGCCAGAAGATGATGGCATGAAGCTGCCCGCGGATGGCGTATTTGTACTTGCTGTCACATCGGGGCCCGCGAACGGCGAGCACTTTAGATTGGCAAAATCTCGGGTCGTGATTGGACGAAAGGGCGCGGACATCCCGTTAAATGATCCGGAGATTTCGCGGCACCACTGTTTGCTGGAAGTGCGCGATAAGGTCATCAACTTGAAAGATCTTGATTCCACCAATGGCACGTTCTACGACGAAGAGCGCGTGCGAGCCGCCATGTTGCAGGACGGATCGGAGTTTCGCATTGGCGAAAGCCGGATTCGCGTGAGTTTCCAGAAAAAATAACGGCCGATTCCCTTCTCTGTACTTTTTGCAAATTGCAGCCTGAACTCGGTGCAACGGAAGTGTAAGATACCGACGACAGCGTTCCGCTTTCTACGCACCCGATGAACCGCCTCTCAGCCTGCCTGATCACACTCAACGAAGAACATAATTTGCCGCGTGCACTGGCGTCGCTGAAGGGTATCGCGGATGAAGTCATCGTGGTGGACTCAGGAAGCACAGACCAGACCCGCGCTATCGCTCACGAGCACGGCGCGCTCTTTTTTGAGCGCGTGTGGACAGATTATTCGGAGCAGAAGAATTACGCGGCGGCGTCCGCGCAGAACGACTGGGTCTTTTCCATGGATGCGGATGAAGAGCTGAGCAGCGCACTGCAGACTTCCCTGTTGGAATGGAAAAAGCACGAACCCAAATTTGGTGTGTACGAAATGGCGCGAAAAACTTGGTATCTGGGTGCCTGGGTTAAACACTCAGGCTGGTATCCGGATTTTCAGCGGAGGCTGTATCGGCGGGATAAGGCGCAGTTTTCGGGAATGATCCACGAAGCACTCCGATTTGAAGACAAGCCTGGGCGGCTCGCGGGAGATTTGTTGCATTACACGGTGCGCTCGTTTGCGGAGCATGAGGAAAAGGTTGAGCGATACGCGGCGCTCGCGGCGCAGCAGATGTTTGCAGCGGGAGAGCGATCCTGGCGCTCCGCTTTATGGTTTGCGACTCCGTGGAGCTGGTTTCAGAACTATTTTCTACGCGGCGGATTTCTGGATGGATACAGGGGCGCGCTGATCGCCCAAATGGCGGCGCGAGCCGTGCGAATCAAATACGAACAACTGGGCCAACTTGTGCGTTCGGCTGAAGAACAGGGTCGCAAATGAGAATCTTGCTCGCCGACCTGGAACGCGAGTGGCGCGGCGGCCAGAGCCAGGCTTTGCTCACTTTGCGGGGATTACGCGAGCGCGGCGATGAAGTCGAATTGCTGGCCGCGCGGGATTCTCCCTTAGCTGAACGAGCGGCGAAGGACGGAATAGTAGTGCATCAAGTCCCGCGAGTCGGGTTGCGAGCCTGGGCGGCGAGAGCGGTGCGTGAATTGATGGCCGGCGGCAAGTTCGACCTGATTCACCTGAATGAACCACACGCCATGGCAGCTGCATGGCTGGCGCGGGCGCACAAACGGCTGCCGTTGCTTCTGTCTCGACGCATTGGATTTCCGCTGCGGAAGAATCGAGTGTCGCAAGCGATGTACCGCGCTCTGGACCGATTCATAGCGAACAGCCGGGATGTGGCGCGGAGTCTGATCGATTCGGGTATTTCAGAAGTAAGAATCTCTATCGTCAATGAAGGGGTGGAAATTCCGCCGCTGGCAACACCTGAGCAGCGAAATAGTGCACGTAAACACTGGGGAGTAAGAGAGCACGAATTTCTGTTCGGCTGCGTGAGCGTTTTTGTGCCGGAAAAAGGACAGCGCCATTTGATCGAAGCTTTGCCGAAGGTGAGGGCGATGCATCCTGAGGCTCGGCTGATTCTTGCGGGCGACGGCGAGTGCCGCGCGGAATTGCAAACTCTCGCGAAGAATCTTCAACAGTCGGAGGCGGTGTTGTTCCCTGGTTTCGTGAATGACGTCGCGCAGGTTTATGCTGCCCTTGATGCGTTTGCGTTTCCGTCGGAGTTCGAAGGGCTCGGAACGGCGCTTCAAGTCGGGATGGGTTACTGTCTGCCTTGCATTTCAACGAAGCGTGGCGCATTGGGCGAGGTCGTGGACAATGAGCGCACCGCTCTGGTTGTGGAGCCGGAGGCGGGAGAGATTGCCACTGCCATGTTGAGGCTGATTAGCGACGAGAATCTGCGGTGGCGGCTGGCCAGTTCGGGAAGGCGTGAAGTGGAAGAACGCTTTTCCGCTGGGCGCATGGTGCAGAACACCGTGGGCGTGTACGAGGACGTTCTGCGAAAGAGGATGAAGGCATGACACCGTCGGGGCTCACGGTGATTCAGCAAGCAGTCCTGAACAGGCTACCAGCGCTCGGCTTGCCGGCCGGAGCGCGAATGCTAGATGCGCCATGCGGCGGCGAGGCAGCGCTTACACGGGCGCTGATCCAGGCCGGGTTCGATGCACAGGGAGCCGATCTCGATTGCCAACCAGAAGAGCTTCTCGGCAAAGCGTTCACGAAGGTAAATCTCGACGAACCGCTGCCTTGGACGGACAGTACTTTTGATGCGGTTTTTTCCACGGAGGGTATCGAACATCTCGAGAATCATTTTTCATTTCTACGCGAGGTCTGCCGCATTCTGAAACGCGGGGGATTGCTCGTTCTCACAACGCCGAACATTACTGCAATGCGTTCGCGTGTACGATTCTTCGGCAGTGGCTTCTTCGGGCGCGACTCGCGACCTCTGAACGAAGCGTCGCGGCATCCGCTTCATCACATCGGGCTGGCCACTTTCCCGGAGCTTCGTTACGAACTGCACGTGTCCGGATTCCAGCTGATCGAAGTGCGCCATACTCACATCAAACCGATAAGCTACTTATACGCAATCTATGCGCCGTGGATGTGGCTCTTCACCCGCGTGGCTTTCCGAAAAGAAAAAGACCCGGCACAGCGAGCAAGAAACAAAGAGATTCTCAAGAAGCTGCTCTCGCCCTCGCTACTTTTCGGCGAGTGCCTGATGCTGATCGCGAAAAAAGTCTAGCGGTTGTGTCATTGAAAAAAGTGCCGCCAAAAAAGATGAAGCGCCGGGCGGCTCCTTCTCGATCCGCACGGCGCTTCAAATGATTTTAATTTTGCGCAAGTTTTCTGACTTCTCTTGTTCCAGGTATTCCCTCCTATCCGCTCGACGATTTACGTCAAGCTATCTTGGGGATTAAACAACCCATCGCCCTTTCGGCTCGAGAAACTCCACGCCAATCGCAAAGCCGTCGCCTTGCAATGGTTCGCAGTATGCAACTCGGGCCGAGGAGCGAAACTCTCCGGTGCGCGATGCGAACGTCAGCCGTTCGCCGTGTTCCCAGCGGCGGGTGCTCACCACCCGCGCGCCACGCGCACTCACATTTTCCGTAAAAGTCGATTCGGTGCCGGGCATCCGGCGATGGCCGTCCAGAAGAACGGGGATCTCCATGGGGATCCGGCGTTCGACGCGGTGGAAGGAAAAAACGTGCCTGTTGGATTTGACTGGCATTCATCCTCAGAGGCAAGCGGCAATCCGCGTGAGATTCTTTACATTGCTGTTGCTGCGATGCTTCATGCCATAGAGCGCGCGGTCTGCAGCGCCCAGAAGTTTTTCCGGTGTATCGCCATCTTCGGGAAACGCGGCAACCCCGGCGCTAACAGAAAGCGCAGGTGGCTCAGCTTCCGCGGCGAGGCGTTCGCGTATGCGGGAAACGACGCGGGCAGCAATGTCGGTGCCGGCTTCCGGAAGCACGAGAGCAAATTCATCGCCGCCATAGCGCGCGGCTGTATCGATGGCGCGAGAATGGCTGCGGAGAATCTTTGATAGGCGCACAATCGCGCGGCTGCCGGTGAGATGGCCGTAGTGATCGTTGATGGTCTTGAGACCATCCATGTCGAGGAGCACTACGCTAAAAGGGCGTTGCGTGCGGCGCGAGCGGTCGAGTTCCGCTTCGAGCACGCTGATGAGGCGGCGATAGTTGGCGAGGCCGGTGAGCGAATCGCTGACGGCCATCGAACGAACCTGGTCAAAGAGACGAGCCTGATCAAGGAGTGCACCGGATAGCATGACTACGTAGCTGGCAGTTTTGCTCAGCTCCGCAAGAAAAAACGGGCCATCGAAAAGGTGGCGAGAAAAAGCCGCGGAGACGTGGCAAACCACGTTGAGCGACGCCACGGCAAAGAGCGAATAGTCGTACAGGCTTGCAGGGCTTTTGTCGTTCTTGCTCTTCTGAAGACGCTGTCCGAAACAAACGGCGGCCACCAAGAACAGCGCGCCGGGAAGCAAATCCCAAGGACGAGAGACAAGGCTGGCTGCGTGAGCCAGAGGTGCCGACGGCGCGGCGAGAAAGGCAGCGCTTGTCAGATAGGTGGCGATGGCGACTACGAGCAGCGCACCTGCGGTTTCTTTGCTGGGCTGCCGCGCATTGGGAATGTAGCGTTCAACGGCGATCGCTGAGAGCAGGAAAACGGCGAGAATCGTGCGGCCGACCATCCAACCCATCGGGATTCTCGTGAGCGCAGCCGGGCCAGCCTGGAGCACATCGTTCAGACCGAAATAGCCGACCGTTTCGATGATTCCTGAGAGAACAAAGCCGAAAGCCAGGATGAGCGCGGTGCGGTCGTGTGTGCCGCGGAACCTGACCAGAGCATTTGCCGCGTAGCAGAAGCTTAGAAGCGTGCCGCCGACTTCAAGGTACAGGTATGTCTCGGAGGAGCCGGAAATAGCAGCTTGCCGCAGGTAGAAGATGGCGCCAAAAAACAGTAATGCCAGGCCGACGGTAGCAGCGATCAGAAGGCGTGAACGCTCCTTCCGAAGAAACCCGACGATTTGGCCCCAACCACCCACGAAACCCCCCAAATACCGAAGAAACAACTACAACACCATGAGAATGCAAGTTTGTGCCCTTTCTGGAGGGAAAATCTCAGTCTGTAAACAATTGATTTTGCGTCAGTTACAGAGGTGCTTCGAAGGCGGCAGGCGCGGAGTGTACCAGCGAGACACTATCAAAAACTGAGAAAAAGGAGCCTAAGGAATCTATCATCTTTGTTCCCTTAGAGTTACCGACAATTGGTACAGTATCAGCTACGAACTGGCAACTGTCTCAGTGTGAGACAGTCTCACCGGGAAAATGTCACGTTTCTTTCTCTTTTGTTGGTTACGGCTTGGGTTTGGGTGGGGGCAGTTCGCGAGCCACAACGATGTCGCTAAAGCTGCAGGCCTTGTGGGAGCCATCGCAAAACGGCTTGTTGGCCGACTGGCCGCAGCGGCACAGGCCGATGGCGGTGCGTCCTGCGAGTCCGAAAACGCGGCCTTCGGGATCGACGATTTCAAAATCTCCCTCCACACGAATCGATCCATTGCTGTTGACGATTATCTTGGCAGCAGCCATTCCGGCCTCCGAAAAGGTGAGAGCACGTTCGGCGCTTGTGGCTCATTGCCGAACACTCCTTCTAGACTACGCAGAGTTCGCTAGGAACTCAAGGAAGCGGCTCAAGGCTCTCAATACTTGGGTACGCTGGGGTCGACCTCGTCTGACCACGCGAGGATGCCGCCCTTGAGATTGAGAATTTTGCGGAAGCCGGCTTTGCGCAGGAAATCGACTGCTTCCGCGGAGCGCTTTCCGCTGCGGCAATGCGCGACGATTTCACGCGAAGAGTCCAGCTCGTGAACGCGGCGCGGCAATTCGCCGAGCGGGATCAGGTGACCCTTCAGATTGCAAATCTGAAATTCGTGTGGCTCGCGCACGTCCAGGATAAATAGATCGTCTCCGCGGTCGAGACGCGACTTTAATTCGCGCGGAGTAATTTCCGGGACTTGCACATCGGATGCGGGAGCTTCTTCGCCGCGCACGCCGCAGAATTCGTAGTAGTCGATGAGTTTGTTGATGGTGCGATGCTCGCCGCACATCGGGCAGCTTGGATTTTTGCGCAGCTTGAGCTCGCGGAATTTCATGGCGAGTGCATCGAAGAGCAGCAAGCGCCCGACAAGACTATCGCCGGCGCCCAGAATCAACTTGATAGTTTCCATCGCCTGGATGGAGCCGACGATTCCAGGCAAGACACCGAGCACGCCGCCTTCGGCGCAAGACGGCACGAGCCCAGGCGGGGGCGGCTCCGGATATAAGCAGCGGTAGCAAGGGCCTTCTGGCATGCCGAACACCGTGGCCTGCCCCTCAAAGCGGAAAATCGAACCGTAGACATTCGGCTTGCCGAGGAGGATGCACGCGTCGTTGACGAGATAGCGCGTCGGAAAATTGTCGGTGCCATCGACGATGATGTCGAAAT
>Ga0210405_10001992_pt1 | contig 21935 bp, 17 predicted proteins | sample IncBWH11MmetaG_FD_155492 | JGI IMG/M metagenome (GOLD analysis project Ga0210405, IMG submission 155492) | Forest soil microbial communities from Barre Woods Harvard Forest LTER site, Petersham, Massachusetts, United States - Inc-BW-H-11-M | ecosystem: Environmental > Terrestrial > Soil >... | reverse complement strand
TTCGACAAGGAGGGAACGCTTCCTGTGTTCGTTCTACGCGTGACCGACGATAACGGAAAAGTGAACGAGCGCAAGTACAAGCTGAATACGCCGATGGTTCGGCGAGTGCTTGCCCCGGGGCAGCAAAAGGAAGCGCCGCACGCCTCAATGAAACACCGGCGGCACTAACGGTAAATGTTTAGCAGTAAAAATCCGCGATGCTCTGCACCACCCAGCGTTGTTCTTGTTCGGTGAGTTCGGGGAACATGGGCAATGCTAATACTTCTTTCGCGGCGCGTTCAGCCTCTGGAAAGTCGCCTTCGCGATAACCCAGATAAACGAAGCACGGTTGCAGGTGTAGAGGAACAGGGTAGTAAACTTCCGTGCCAATCTTGCGGGCGGTCAGGAACTCGCGCAATTCGTCGCGACGGTAAGCGCGGACGACATACTGATGGAAAACGTGATGGGCTGCAGCCGCAGTGTGCGGCAATTGGATTGGGCCGCTGTCGTAGATTGCGGATTGCCGATCGCTATTCGTCGATTGAGAAACTCTTGCCAGTCCAGCCTCGACGAGTAGGCGGTCATAAGTGGTGGCGTGATCGCGGCGAGCTTCGTTCCATCCTTCCACGTACTTCAACTTCACGCGCAAGATTGCGGCCTGCAGCGCATCGAGACGGCTGTTCCATCCCAACTCATCGTGAAGGTAGCGGCGCGAGCTGCCGTGATTGCGCAGGCGGCGCATGTGCTCCGCCAACTCCTGGTTGTTCGTTGTCACCAACCCGGCGTCGCCGTAGGCGCTGAGATTCTTTGTGGGATAAAAACTGAACGCCGCCGAAACGCCCATCGAACCGGCGTTGCGGACTTTGCTCGGCTCACTTTCCCACCTCGCGCCGATGGCTTGTGCGGCGTCTTCGATGAGCGACAGATGGAATTCTTCCGCCAGCTCTTGCAATGCGTCCATGTCGGCACACTGGCCGTAGAGATGCACTGGTAGCAGCGCTCGGAGCGTGTCACGCTTGGCGCGCCGCAGGAAGGATTCTGCTTGAACGGGATCGAGATTGAAGGTTAGCGCATCGATATCTGCGAACGCTGGACGCGCGCCAATGCGGGCTATGGCGCTAGCGGACGCAAAGAAACTGAACGGTGTAGTGAGAACCTGATCGCCGGGCTGCACTCCTGCCGCAGCCAAGGCCAACCATAAGGCGTCAGTGCCGGAGGCGCAACCCACGGCATCGCCCGTGCCACAAAAGTCCGCGAGTTCACGCTCGAATGCCTCGACCTCAGCACCCAGAATGTAATACTGCGATGCACAAACGCGTTCCACTGCGGCCAGCACTTCGGTGCCGATCTGGACATACTGCCGCTTCAAATCCAGCATGGGAACGCCGTCGAGCGCCTTTGCGCTCTGCGCTGCCGGAGCCGGTTTTGTCAATTCACTCTTTGTCGTCGTGGTCACAGAAATGTCGATTGTAGCAGCACGTCATGCCGCCTCGAAAAGGTGGTCAGAATCGTGCGACCCAATCAAACAAGCCAACAGAATATTCGTTTCTACCATTTCTCATACCGACATCCGTAAACTCGTGATATTGTATCGCGCGCCATCACTGACAGCGCTATGTATGTAAATGATAAGATTAACTGTTGCGCTTTCTCCACTTTGGAGCTTTAGCTGCTTTAGAGTTAGGCACTGGCGGGGCGGTGCTCCTTAGATTTTCTAGGCCCTCGGGAGTTCAATACAAACGTGAAGTCACACTGGGGCGAAACTTCGCCGCCGGTTTCGGTTCAATTCGCTTTTTTCTGTCAAATTGGGGAGGACCAATGCGAGGGCTGAGAAATCTCTTAGGATTTTGTGCAGTTGTTTTGTTTTCCGCCGTCTTGTCGTTTGCGCAAACGGGATCGATAGCCGGAACCGTCTCAGATTCCTCTGGTGCCGTAGTCCAAGGCGCCGAAATTACAGTGCGGAACGCTGCAACGAGCGAATCACACAAGGCAACCAGCGACCCCTCTGGCACCTACGCCCTGACGAATCTTTCGGTAGGCGCGTACGAAATCAACGTCAAGAAGGATGGTTTCAAGCTTTTCCATGTGCCCAGCATCGAGTTGACTGTAGGCCAAACGCTGACCGTCGATCCTAAACTCGTCCCTGGAGCGGCGGGCGAAGAAGTAACGGTACGGGCTGACGCGACTCAAGACGTAGATCTTGAGTCGTCGCAAATCAGCAACCTAGTCGATCAGAGGCAGATGGAGAGCTTGCCACTGATCACGCGAAATCCTTACCAATTGGTATTGTTGTCACCCGGAACATCGCAGACCGACAGCGGCAATGCAGGGATTTCGGTCAACGGAGCGCGCGACCGCAATAATAACTTCATGCTCGACGGAGTTGATAACAACGACACCTCCGTGCCTGGCGGAATCGGTGGAGTTCTCAGTGCTAATCCGGAGTCAACGGAAGAATTCCGCGTCATCACAGACAACTTCAACGCCGAATACGGTCGCAACACGGGAGCCATTATTAATGTAGTCACCAAGAGCGGCACCAATACACTGCATGGGAACGCCTATTACTTTGGCCGTTGGAATGGCTTCGGTGGTGCGCGCGACTTTTTCAACCCAGGTGTAGGGGCTAATGCGGGACCGATGAACCCTTATATTCGCCACCAATTCGGTTTTTCCATTGGTGGTCCGATCATCAAGAACAAAACATTCTTCTTTTTCAACGACGAGATGGACCGCTTCCGCACGACCTTGACCAGCCAGTCCACTGTGCCCACTCAAGCCTTCCTGAATGGACAGTTTAATTACACGTACTCTGATCTCACAGGCGCGCAACATACCGTTCCTATTGATCTCACGCCCACGGGCGCAAATAACGCCACCGGCTTGCCTGAAGACGCGACGATTCAGAAGGTATTTGCAAATTATCCGATCGCATCAGCGGCATCTTCGGCTGACGGCATCTCAGGTAACTTGTTCTTTCCGACCAGTTCGGCAACCAGTACTTACAATCCAACCATTAAGCTCGATCATCACTTTACCGACCGAGAATCTCTGAGCTTGCGCTATGGCTACAACCATTTCTTTGATCCTGACCCGTTCCATTCCGATATCCTGCCGCAACCGGCGGGATTAGGAGCGATTGCTGAGAAGGCCATATCGGAAGGGTTGGCTGCGCAGCTTACCTCGACCTTGAGCAATAGCCTGGTCAACAATTTTCAATTTGGGTGGAACCATATCTATGCGGCTTTTTATCTGACTCCAACCACCACGAACGTCCTAAACGCTCCCGGAGGAGTGGACAGCTTCGGGAACGGTTGGGACTACTCCATGTTTCCCTTCAACAGCTTCGCCAGCGGTTTGGGAGGATCGGACTCGCAGGCTCGAAAGACGGGAACGATCAGCTACACCGAGAGCCTTAGCTGGGTTCACCGAAACCACACGTTCAAATTCGGGTTCGATTTCCGGGATGTTGGAGAGAGCGGCTATGATAATTTCAGCTCACGTCGCCAAATCATCCTAGATCCTGAGACAAACTTTAGCGGGTTTAATCCAGGGATCGTAAATGAAGTGGATGCGCAGGGAAATGACATAAACTGCTCTCACCTCGATGCCCAGGGTAACCCCCCGCCTAACTGCATCGCTGATGACCGGGCCTTGGTGGATGGAGCAAATGCGTATTGGGGTTTTGTGATTCAGGATTCCCAAGCCCAGTTCTTCAACAAGACTCAGGTACGGAAACCCTCAGACAACAAGTTCTTCAAGCAGCACGAGTTCGACTGGTATGGTCAAGACGCCTGGAGAATTCGCTCGAATTTCACCCTGAGCCTCGGATTGCGTTACCAATACAACAGCGTTCCCTACGAAACCAGCGGAAACCTTTCCAATCTGCTACAGGACCCTGGTAGCTTCGCCACTGGCCAGCCCGTAACCTTCAGCGTCGTGGGCCCGGGCTCGGGCCACTCGCTTTATCAGCCGGACTACAAGGATATCGAACCACGCGTCGGCTTCTCATGGGACCCGTGGAGGGACGGAAAAACCGCTGTGCGAGCCGGCTTCGGCATCTTTCATGATCGCACTTTCGGCAATGCATTCGGTAACGTGCGATCCGATCCGCCATTCCAACAGACGTTTTCAAACTTTACTTTCGATACCCTCAACGGGCTCTTCGGCTCAACCGAATTTCCTGGGCAGATCCCGACCCAGTCTGTCTCGGCGTCGATTCCCGACGGCAGCGCAGTAGCTGAGGTTATATTCGACACGCATTTTCCCAACGCAGCCAGCAACAACTGGAACCTTGATATCCAGCGGGAGCTGCGGGGCAACAACGTGGTGGACGTTGCCTACGTTGGAGCAATGGGAGTGCATGTTTGGGGTCAACGGGACGGAAATCCGCCGGACCCCGTTAAGGTCGCGCAGCTGGTGGCGTTTTGCGTACCTGGCAATCCACTGAACACTGGGTTTAATACGCCGTCTGGACAATGCGATTCAGCGACTGTTAGCAGTACCAGCTTGTACATCGGCGCGACGCCAAGCCAGGGCATCGACGACCTCCCGTTCAACGCAGTGAACAATAATGCATTGCTTCAGCCTGATTATCAGATCGACGAGTTCAATTCCATCTATCACGCGTTGCAAACGAAGTTTGTGCACCGCATGAGCCACGGACTGCAATTTCAGGCCGCCTACACCTGGTCTCATGCTCTCGATAACGCGGTGGATCCTTTGACCCCCGCGGTCGGAGCGCGAACCTTCCCTCGCAACTCGCTGGACCTAAGACAGAGCTACGGTAATTCCGATAACGACACTCGGCACGTCCTGGTTCTCAACTACATTTATGAATTGCCGTTTGGACGCGGCAAGGGCTACTTGAACCATGGTGCGATGGGCAGGATCATGGAAGGCATAGAAATGGACGGGATATTTACTGCGCAAACCGGACATCCGTTCGTAGTTCGCGGGACCCGAGATTCGCAGAGGACGGGGATCGGCGCATGGGGTTACCAGGTTGGAGACCCATTCGGGCCACCGGCAGGGTCAGGATGCTCGGCGCAACTTTCCGCACCGGGGTCTGGGTTCGCCTACATCAGCAATCAGTGCGCTTTCGTCAATCCTCCCTTTGGGCAGGCGTCCAACAACGAGCGCAACCAGTGGTATGGGCCGGGATTCTGGGACTGGGACGTGACCATTGCCAAAAGAATGAGCATTACGGAGCGTGTGAAAGCGGAACTGCGCTTCGAAGGCTACAATATCCTCAACCACCCGCATTTCCTCAATCCGGGAACCGACGCTTCCGCGCTTGGCAATCTGATCGGGCAGCCTGGGTTTGGAGTGATTACCAGCACCTACACCCAGCCCGACGGAACCACTTCGGCGCGCCAAATCCAGGTTGCAATGAAGGTCATCTTTTGATTCTCTCGGTGTTCGTTCTCCAACGGCCTGTGCGATTACACAGGCCGTTGTTTTGTCTAGGCCCTATTTGCAAGGCCAGATGAAGTCTTGAATACCTCCCACGCGTAGAAACTTCCTTTCGTCACCGCTCTCTAAGTTACAGCCCGTCCACCGGGCAGGGACCCCCGTCTGATCCAGTTGGCCGCGAAATTCTACTTCTAACCAACTCGCTAAACCTCTAAGGAGCGTCCCAATCGGGAGGCTGTTTATTTTTTCGTTTAGGACGCCGAATGTTAATGCGACCGGACTGCTTCCTGCGTTTCTGCCGCGAACACTGCTCAAAATAGGTTTCGCCAGCCTCCGAGCTACTGTTTATCATATCTGACTCCATAAACCAGTGTACATTTCTGGACAAGCGCACCACACGTAAAGCTATGTCTATGAGAAGACTAAGTGTTATGAGTGACCTGTTTTGGAACGTTAGTTGCTTTCCCCGGAGGTTCTGCACTCGTCCGCGTTGGGGCTTGGGACGCGCAAGCCTGATTTGGTTCGTTCCATTCAAAAGGAAATTTCGAGGTCGGAGGGTCTCTGATGAAGCGTGCATTTCATTTCACTGTTGTTCTTCTTGTATTTGGGTTCGTGTTTGCGATGCTCTGTGCAAACCAGGCAACTGCCGACGAACTCTACGGTCGCGTCCGCGGTACAGTTTCGGATGCTACCGGCGCAGCCCTACCGGGCGCCCAAGTAAAGCTCACCAACGTCGGTACAGGCGTAGTTAAGGATGTCGCCACCGGTTCCGACGGCAGCTTCTTGTTTGTGAATCTGATCTCCGGTTCGTATTCTCTGAGCGCATCCAAAACTGGTTTCAAGCTTTTTGAAGTAAAGGGTATCCCGATCGCTCAGAATCAGATCTATGTCCAGAACGTGACCATGGAGTTGGGAGCAGTCTCAGAAACCGTCGAGGTGAGCGCGAATCCTGCCCAAGTCGAAACCACGAGCATTCAACTTGGCGCGACGCTTTCCGGCAGCGAAGTGAGGGACCTGCCGAATCTGAACCGAAACTGGATCTCTCTGCAACAGACGCTGCCCGGTGTGGTGACTCCTGACACGCGATTCGGCACGAACTACTCAACCAACGGCAGCCAGGCTCAACAGAACAGCTATCTGGTCAATGGCAACGACTCGAACGACTTGCCGTTGAACTCACCACTGACGCAGCCCAACCCGGACACGATCGACGAAGTGCAGATGGTGACGAATACGATCAATCCGGAATTCGGCCGGAACTCGGGTGCGATTCTGAATGTCACGACAAAGCATGGCGAGAATCACTTCCACGGCAGCGCATTTGAGTATTATCGTGACACTTTTCTGAATACGGCAAATTTTTTCCAGATTGATAGCAACGGCAACAAGGTGGTGCCGCAGCTTCACCAGAACCAACTCGGAGGCACTATCGGGGGGCCGATTTGGAGAGACAAGATCTTCTTCTTCTATGGGCTGCAAATCACACGCGCGCGCACTCCAGAAGCAGAATCGTTTAACAATGTGCAGGTTTTTACGCCTGCACAATTCAATAACGGCGATTGGAGCACCTCAACTCTCAGCGCGAACCCAATCCCGTCGACATTAAGCATAGTTGGACCCAACGGTCCTTGCGCTGCGGGGACGCCGTGGAACATTTGCTTCGCCGGGAATCAAGTCCCGACGGCAAACTATTCGGCTCTGTCCACCCAACTGGTTAATAGCTTCGTCCCGCTATCGCCTAGCGGATCAGTCCCTGTGAATCCGACCACATTTGTGAAGGAGAATCAGCACATAGGCCGCTTGGATGTGAACCTTAGTTCCAAGGATGCAATATGGTTTTACGCGCTTGGCAATGACCGCTCCACGGTGAATGACTTGCCTTTCTCAGGTGCGACTTTGCCTGGGTTCGGAGATTCCAGCGTTCCCTATACGAAGCAGTTTACGGCCGCATGGACACACACATTCAACCCGACCCTGCTCAACGAATTCCGGCCAGGTTACACCCGGCTGAATTTCCCGACTGGCCAGCCGGTGCATGTGAGGCAGCCAAGCTCAGTCGGATTCCAAAATATTATTCCCCAGTTAGCGTCGGGTGCTGACTATCCGCAGATGGCTCTGACAGGGTATTTTACGCTGGGTGGAACCAATAACGGTCCCCAACCCCGCAAGGACCAGACCTATCAGATTACCGACAACCTTAGCTGGACGAAGGGCAAACATGCTCTAAAGTTTGGGTATGCAGGGCGGAAGTTCCAGGTTTGGAACCCATTTGCGGCTGACAACGATGGCTTGTTCACCTTTGATGCCAGCGGAGCATTCTCGACTGGCGACCCAGGCTTGGATTTCCTCTTGGGGGTACCTGCCACTTATGCTCAGCAGTCGGGTTCGACTATCATCGCTGACGCCTATGAGCACTATTTTTACGCTCAAGACCAATGGCGGGTTAAGGATAACCTAACGCTGACACTGGGAACCGGCTATCAGATCGACACGCCGCTTTCCGAATACCAGAACCGCGGTATTTCTCGTGTCTGCTTCCAGCCCGGTGTTCAGTCAACGGTCTTCCCGACAGCGCCAGTTGGCTACACCTTGTCCGGCGACAAGGGTTGCAACAAACAAGGAGGCCCAACCACCAGGTACAATCACTTCGGGCCTCGCGTGGGTTTTGCGTGGTCACCCAACTGGAATCGCTTTACCGGTGGGCCCGGTAAGACGTCACTGCGCGGCGGTTTCGGTCTCTACTTCAACCGCTCCGAAGAAGAGTTGAACCTTCAGGACTTGGGCATTGCACCGTTCGGGCTTTCCACCAACGGCGCAACGCATCCCTCCTTCCCGAATCCCTTTGCCGACATTAATGGCGGCACCGGTGTAGCCCAGCCATTCCCCTACACGCCGCCAGGGGCGGGAGATACAACGATTAATTTCAGCCAGTTCGAGCCCTTTGGTTTTTCACTCAGCACAAATGGCAGGGGTTTAACGGCTCCGTATGCGATGAACTGGAACGTCAATCTCGAGCGCGAGTTGCCGGGTAAAATGATCTTGCAACTCGGATACATAGGTTCTCACGGTGGCAACCTCATTACTTCCTATACCGCGAATCCCGCGACTCCGGCAGGCGTCCAGGCCTGCCTTACAGACCCCACACCCTCGCCGGTCTCAGGTCTTCCCTGCACGCAAGACCTCGGCTTCCAGCCTATCGATTTCCCAAGCCATTACAAATATCCTGGGGACATATGGGCCAACTTCGGGCAGCAAACGAACGGAGGATGGTCCAACTACAACTCTCTGCAGTTTACGTTGAACAAGCATATGAGTCATGGACTGGAATTCCAGAGCGCCTATACGTGGTCACACGCTCTTGACGTCAGTTCAAGTTTTGAAGACACAGCCTTCCAGCTTGCCGGCGGCGTTGATTCGTATGGGCATTTCGGACGAGACTATGGAAGCTCAGCCTTTGACGCCCGAAATCGCTGGGTGGTCACGTTCGTATACGACATCCCGAATGTTGCCAAGAACTGGGGCAGCTTCGCCAGCCGTGCGATGGGAGGCTGGAAGGTGACGGGCGATAACACCTTCCAATCGGGATTCCCAATCAATTTCTACGACTCCAACCTGCAATCGGCGAATTGCACCTGGTTCTTGTCGTTTTATGGTTGCTCAGACCGGCCAGACATCGTGAGCCGGCCGACAGCGCTTGACCCCCGCTCTGCTACCTTCAACACCAAGCCCAACTACTACTTCAACCCAAGTTCGTTTACCGACAACGCGCTTGGAACCGAAGGCAATACGCCACGCGGTTACTTTACCGGACCAGGGTTCTGGAACGCTGATGTAACCCTCGGGAAGGACACAAAGCTCACCGAGAGTGCGGTATTCAAGATGAGGATCGATTTCTTCAACATCTTCAACCACACCAACTTCGCCAACCCGGTAGGCAACTTTGGCAGCTCCAGATTTGGCCGGATAACCGGTATCCGCAACTTCACTAACTCACGCCTGATTCAGCTCGGAGCAGACTTCGTGTTCTAGTATTCGCGCTCCGAAAGGTATGAAGAAAATGCCCTGGCTTGCACCAGGGCATTCTCTTTTGGCTGATAGGGCGCGATGATTGCCTACTTCCCGAACACTGGGTAGTGGCTGGCGGCTGCCATGAAGAAAAGCATCACCACTGACAAGAATGCATTCGCCCTTGAGGCCAGCAGTGCCTGACGCGCCATGGCTTTGGCCTTGTCGGGCATAGGGGTGCCGTTGGCGGCGTTGTCGCGGGTCCACTGGATCAGGCGCTTTTGGATGCGCCAGATTACTCCCCAGACGTTGAGCAGCATGACCCAACCGATGCCGCCGCCGATACCGATCGAGAGAAGCCGGTTGCTCTCCCAACCGTGGCTATTTAGGCTCAGGAAGAGCCACGCAGCCGCGGCGGTGACCACTGCATAAACCACGCCGATGAAAGCTCCTTTGTCGAAGATTCCTTTGCCGGGGATCAGGCACGCGTAAAGGATCCCCCAGACAATCGTCCAGATGATAAAGAAGCTTGCCATGGCGATGCCCGATGACGCGCCAGCAAATCCTTCAAGCTGGGCGTTGTGGGCATCGGCGGCCACGATATTTCCCCAATAAATCAGGCCAGCCAGCACGGTCAGCGCCGCTGACATGCGGAACCACATGAGGGCGCGCGTCATCAATGCGGGCATCACCTTGCCCTTGGTGGCGGCGTCGAGTTCCTTCATCAGGGGGACATTCACCAGGTTGAAGAAATAAAGCAGGCCGATCCAGGTGATGCCGGCGAGGAAGTGGATCCAGCGCACAAGCATAAGAAAGTTTGTGTTGAAATCCTGGGGAAAGTGGATTTGGGGACCAAAGAAAGCTGCGAAACCAGCGTTTGCCATGAATACCCTCACTTGTCCATATTTACTCAGGTCCTTGGTCTTAGGTGTTAGGTCTTAGGCAAAATCCTAAGGCCTACAACCTGAGACCCAGCACCTGAGACCTGCGAAAGTCAGGATCTATGTCAGGATCGGAATCGCCCAACGCGCGATTGTACACAACGCCGCGGCAACTAGTTGGAGCCTCTGGCCTAGGATAGAAACGTCCGGAGTGCAGCCTACGGCCTCCCGCCTCCGGAAAGGAACTTAACCCGGTCCATTGTGGGCTTTGCCAGGATTGAGGCAAAACCGATTTCCTTAAGTTCCAGGTTGAAAAGAGACGACGGACGCCGTATTGTACTCGCAGCTAATCTGCCAGCGACGCAGCTCTGGGAAACTAGGCGGCGAGAAGGCAGACTGTCCCCCCATGTTTCTCCGCGGAAAGCCGCGAGGAACTCGCTGTTGTTTTGAACTTCGCCCGAGGCGATTGCCGGAGGCGAAGGTTGGAAAGATGCAGTTCAAAAGAATTTAAGGAGATCGGCTATGGATAATGGCAAGCCGGCGCAGAATATCCAGGATTCGTTCCTGAATACGGCCCGCAAAGAGAGATTGAGTATTACGATTTATCTGCTGAGCGGAGTGAAGTTGACGGGCCGGATTCGTTCCTTCGATAAATATTCCGTGGTGCTCGAGGCCAACGGACAGGAACAGTTGATCTTTAAGCACGCCATCTCGACGATTGTCATGGGCCGGACAATGTCGCAGGCGCAAACGCACGGCGCACATGGAGCGCATCCCGACGCGAAGGCGGTGGGTGCGACGATGGCTGCGGCGGCGTCATCGTCGGTTTCAGGGGCAACGCCTCCGGCAGCCAGCGCTTCGGCCACTGAAGGGTAAGGCGTTTCCCGTTTGCGCAGTTCTCATCCCAAGAAGACCCGTGAGCGCGCACCTGCGGCTGCACGTGTGCCTCTCGGCACGGAGACTGTGCGCCCTCAAAACGATCAGGAGCGCGCATTCCTGGTAGGGATTGAGGTGCGGACGCGCGGACGCTCTGGAGCGAAAGTTACCGCGCAGGCGCAGGCCGCTCGCGAGGCTTCCCTGCTGCAGCCGGCGGCGAGTGGAAAGAGCGCTGTACAACTCGCTCCGTCGCACAGCGCGGGAAAATCCAACGGACACAAGCCAGCCATCCCAGAATTTGATGCGGATGAATCTCTCGCGGAGCTACGCACCCTGGCAGGAAGTGCGGGTGCGAACGTTGTCGGCGAAATTCTGCAGCGGCGCGACCGGCCCGACCCAGCAACTTTAATCGGTGCAGGCAAGCTCGAAGAAATTGCCGGCGCGGCCGCGTCGGTCGACGCCGACCTGCTTCTCTTCGACCACGATCTCACCGCGTCGCAGCAGCGCAACATCGAAAAGATTGTCAAGCGGCGCGTGATCGACCGCACGCAGCTCATCCTCGATATTTTTGCCCGCCACGCGCGAACGCGTGAGGGCCAGCTGCAGGTGGAGCTGGCGCAACTGCAATACATGCTGCCGCGGCTGGCTGGACGCGGCGTGGAAATGTCGCAACTCGGCGGCGGCATCGGTACGCGCGGTCCCGGCGAAACGCAGTTGGAGACCGACCGCAGAAAGATTTACCGGCGCGTGCGGCATGTAGAACAGCAACTGGAAAACGTGCGGCGCATCCGCGCGCAGCAGCGGCAGCGGCGGGAATCGGCTCCGGTCGCGACCGTGGCGCTGGTTGGCTACACCAACGCGGGCAAATCGACTCTATTCAACGCGCTCACGCAAGCCGCAGTGCTCTCTTCGCCGCGCATGTTCGCCACGCTCGATCCCACGATTCGAGCAGTGGTGCTGCCCTCGAAGCGCAAAATCTTAATGTCCGACACCGTGGGATTCATCCGCAACCTGCCCCACACCCTCGTCTCGGCGTTTCGCGCCACACTCGAAGAGGTGCAGCGGGCGTCTCTGATTGTGCATGTGTCGGACGCGAGCAGCCGCCTTTCCGCCGAGCAGGACGCACAGGTGGAGATCGTTCTGAAAGAGCTTGAAGCTGAGAAGAAACCGCGGCTTCGAGTGATGAATAAAGTCGATCTGCTGGATGAAGAAGTAGCCGAGAATTTGATCACCGACTCGCTGCGGGAAGACGCTCAGTCTCAAGGAACTGGTTCCGACGGAATCAAGACAGTGTATGTTTCCGCGGTGGAAGACACGGGCCTGGATCGGCTGCTGGCGCGCATTGACGCGATGATCGAAGAAGATCGAGTGAACCGCGTGCATTTGCGTGTGCCGCAAAAAGAAGGCAAGGTGCTGGCCATGCTGGAAGCGAAGGCGCGGATTTATTCGCGGACTTACAAGGATGGCGCTGTGGAATTAGAAGTGGCGGCGCCGGAATCGGTGGTGAGGAGAGTAAGAGAATGGATATGCAGCTAAGTGATATACAGGTCTATGGCAGTTTTTGCGGTATACATTCCTTACAGTGAAATAAACGGCGGAGTTCCTTCAACCCTTGCTGAGTTCCATCAATCCATCGAGACATTTCCCCGGAGTAGAATCCTTCATTTCTGCACCGCTATGAATTATTTGCTTCGTTCCGACGACGAGCCGGTGAACGGATTAGCCCACGACTCTCTAGTGAGAACATTGTTCAAGCCAGACGACGCATCCAACTTGCTACAACAGCGGGAAGAGGTCCGTTATGCCTTCCATCGAGAGCAGATACTATTCGTAGCAAAAACCGCCATTATGCAATGCGCTGACCGCGAGGAAGTAATCCCCACGGAGCGACTACAAGAGCTCGGTAGGATTTTTCTAATGGCGAGTGACCATCTCCCGCAAATGTCGCCGAAGCCTGAGCCACTTGATGAGAGATTTGCATGGTTTACCCGGCAACTGCTACCTGTGCAAGAGGCGTCTGGGTTCCATCGTTTCGACTACAAGATGGCACGTTCGTACGTCATGCTGTCTGAATCGATTACCCAGTTACAGGGTGCTAATCGCAGATATTGGGACATCCCCGCCCTATTTGAGCAAGCCACCGGTCTACCGCTCCTCACGTTTCAGTCCCTGCTTTGGGGTGCTCTTACAAAGTTTCGTACATTCGATCCTAGTAAATACGCAATTGATCCTCGCAGCTATAGTTTGAACCAGCAGTGGTTCGCTTCCACAACGGTGCCACCGGAACTGGTTGATCGGTTCTTGTCAAGTGTTTCAGGCACTTCGGATCAATTCAAGGCGGCGTTCGAAAGGACAAACTGGGGTAATAGCGATTTCACTCATTTTCGTGATAAGCCTTTGTTCAGAGACGGTGAGAATTACTTTTTGATCGATTTCGCATTTCTGGCGGAAAAACTCGAAACAAGCCCGTTCTGGACCGTTCATAATTCGCTTCCCTCCGCTGCCCAAAAGACGGATCTTCATGCTTTTTGGGGAGATGTCTTTGAACAGTACGGCCGTAGTCTTTTGCGATCGACCTGCCGCCCGCCCAAAAATGTTTTTCACGACCGACCGGTATTTGTTGACCGCGACAAGGGGGAGGCATGCGATACCGTTGTTGTGTGCGATACCTCAGCCGTGTTTATTGAAATGAAAGGAGCTACCTTTAGTTCGCGGGCGAAGTACGGAGAAGATCATCAAAGATTACGGACAGAAATCGATAATAAATTAGTCCAGCAGGAGGATGGGGAAGCAAAGGCAGTTTGGCAGCTGAAGCGAACCATTGAGCTTGCTTTTGACAATCAAGTCCCTGAGAGAATAGAAGGGCTCGACCTAAGACTCATCGACACGGTTTTCCCGCTTGTGATAACTCGCGACGATATCGGTAGCGCATTCGCTTTAAACGGTTATCTGCAACTGAAATTTTCCGACGTCATTCAAGCCGACAATATCTCTGTGAAAGTGACGCCAATATTCTGCATGAGCGCGGAAGATTTCGAGAGGCTTTCAGCATATGTGAAGGATGTTCCTCTGACAGATTTACTTCACGCGCACTATCGCGCCTGCAGAGAAAAAGGAGACTATCTTTTAACTTCGTATTTCGCAACATCTGGAAACGAGCTGATCACACGTCTGGGGCAGCGCCGCTCGGATTTAAATGCTAGTGCTTTACGAAGGCTGACTGAAAGCACCATCGAACATCTGGGCCTTCGTCCATGACGACCGCTAACGGCGTTCCCTGATAATCGTTTCGGACAATGGTTCGCCCTTGATTCTGATTGGATGGAAATCTAGGCACGCATCATCGCTTTTGCTAGCCAGACGAGATTTATCCTGATGGACTTTCTTGTCCAGTTGAGAGCTGCTATCATCCCCGCTGGTTTCATTGGTAGTCGTCATGAGCCATCATCCATACATAAATTTAAATGGGCCGGCAACCAAGAAGCGGTGACATTCCTTGGCTATCGGCCCATTCGATCCTGAAGTGGATCGGAGGTGATACTTCAATGCTAATCCTCTCTGGCGGGAAGTCAAGAGGTATGTGCAGATTCTTGCGAGGGTGCGAATTCTAGAATGGTCCGCGTCGCCAAGGCCAGTGAATCGTTACACCCACCGCCTGCATCTGTCTTCTTTTGAGCGGTCTGCAGCCAACGGCACCCTGGCCCGCCGCCGTTCTTGCAATTCAAGAAAGGAAGGCTCCAGATGCCACTCCCAACCCAACCGGCACGAACTTTGGGGATGACCCAGTGGGATGTCTTCTCCTCGCGCCCGCTTGAGGGCAATTCTCTGGCGGTATTCGCCGATGGCCGCGGATTATCTGACGCGGAAATGCAATCCATCGCCCAGGAAATGAATTTGTCCGAGACCACGTTCATTCTTCCCCGCGACGCGGCCACAGAACACGAGTGTGGAATTCGTGTGCGCATCTTTACAGTGCGAGAAGAGCTGCCCTTCGCTGGTCATCCTACGTTGGGGACTGCATTTGCATTGCGCGGCAACGGCAGCGCCGAAAAAATTGTGCTGGAGTTGAACGTGGGAAAAGTGCCGGTGCTTTTCGAGGACCGCGCTGGAGAGCCCGCGTTCGGAGAGATGACGCAGATCGATCCAACATTTGCGATGCGGCACGATCGCGAAGTGGTGGCGCGTGCGCTCGGGTTGCGCGCCGAGGACTTTGATGATTCCCTGCCGATCGAAACTGTCTCGACCGGACTTCCCTACATCGTGACGCCGTTGAAATCGCTGGACATCATACAAAATTTGCAAGTCGATCTCAACGGGGGCGCCGAATATCTCGCTAAGACCGCAGGAAAGTTTTTTTATTTTGTTTCACGGGAAACCGTGGATCGCAATGCCCGCCTGCACGCACGCATGTTGTTTTACACCGGTGAGGACCCGGCAACAGGTTCCGCCGCGGGCTGCGCTGCGGCGTGGATGGTCGCGCATGGCGTGGCCAAAACGGACGAGCGAGTGCTGATTGAACAGGGTATCGAGATGAAGCGTCCCAGCCGGATTTTTGTACGTGCCTCGCGCATCGATAACCGGGTAGTTAACGTGCGCGTAGGAGGGCAATCGGTTGAGATTATGCGCGGCCAAGTTTTTTTGGAAGCGGCTGCGTGAAAGCGGCGCAGAATCGTAGCTTTCGCGAGCGCGACAAAAGTCAATAGCTCCACTCTGCCATTTGCATCTACGCCACTTTACAGTGCGCGCCACTTACCGATAGGATTCAGTTCGCTCTTCTGATTTAATTCTTCGCGAATAGAGAAAATTCCTTCAGGCTCTTGCTGCTGCTCACATTGAGGCGGTCTGATGGAATCGGACGGTGAATGAAGCCCAAGCGCACTATCCTTTGTGTTGACGACAACGATCAATCTCTTTCCTACCGCAAAATCATGCTGGAAACCCGCGGCTACCGCGTGGCCAGTTACTCGCGCGGCGAGGACGCCCTGGAACGCTTTAAGCAGGGAGGAATCGATCTCGTGGTTACGGATATGGCAATGCCCGGACTCGATGGTCCGCAGCTGATCGCCGCGATTAAGAGTCTCTCGCCTCAAATTCCGGCAATCCTGATTGCCAGCAAGGTCCGCGTCTATGACCATGAGTCGCAAGCCGACGTGTTCCTCACCCGGGGAATGTATGCGCCGGCAGACCTGCTAGAGCGCATAAGGCTGCTTCTAGTGCGCAAGCGAGGCCCCAAGAGAATGCAACAGCGCCCTTCGCAACTGCCGCGCCAAGTCGGAGTAGCCTGACACCCAGCCAGCCTGGCCTGAACTCAATCGTGTAAGAGCTTCATCATGTAAGATCAAGGCTGGCATGGGCGCATTCATTGAGGCCATTGATTTACATAAAACCTATCGCGTGGGGAAAGTGGATGTGCCTGCGCTGCGTGGCGTCTCCTTCAGCGTGCAAAAAGGAGAGTTTGTTACCGTGGTCGGCCCTTCGGGCAGCGGCAAGTCCACGCTGTTTTACCTGTTAGGCGGATTGACGCGCGCCGATTCCGGGAAAGTTATTCTTGACGGCGATGATTTCTCTACGCTCTCTGACGCGGAGCGCACTCGCATGCGCAAGCGCAAGATCGGCTTCGTCTTCCAGAAGTTCAACCTTCTTCCCACATTGAACGCTCGTTCGAACATTGCCATCGCTCAAGAGATTTCCGGCAACGGAGACCGCGATCCAGCGTTCTTCCTGCGGATTTGCGATTTATTGGGTTTGACCAAGCGGCTGAATCATCGTCCATCGGAGCTCTCCGGCGGCGAGCAGCAGCGCGTAGCCCTGGCACGAGCGCTTGTCAATAAACCGGTGGTGGTGCTGGCGGACGAACCCACGGGCAATCTGGATTCGGAAAATTCTGACATCGTCCTACGTATGCTGCGGCAGTCGAACCAGGAGCTTGGCCAGACGGTGCTGATGATTACCCATAATCCTGAGGCCGCCAGGTTTGGAGACCGCATCATTCACATGCGCGACGGCCATGTTGTTCAGCCCGAAGAAGATCCGCAATGGAGAGGTTAAAGGTCGCGGGCCTCGCGCAAGGTCTTGCACACACGTTGCCGCTTGCGAATGCCTCGTTTATAATCAGCGGAGTATTTTGAGTGCAGCGCGGGAGTAGCTCAGTGGTAGAGCGCGACCTTGCCAAGGTCGATGTCGCGGGTTCGACCCCCGTCTCCCGCTCCAGTTTTTCTCGTTCGACCCTCCCCAAGCAGATGGACTTTTTTGCCGTAGAAAGCTAACGTAGTGAGCAGGGGCGCGGTACCCAAGTGGTAAGGGAGAGGTCTGCAAAACCTTTATGCGTCGGTTCGATTCCGACCCGCGCCTCCAAAATCAAGCCCCCTGTAATGAGCAACCTACAGGGGGCTTTCTAGCTTTGCTAATTTTTTTGCTAAGTTTTCACTTCTTGCTAACGTCGTTGCCTCACGAATGCAGATTTCAAGATACGGTTAGATTGTCCATCCTCACTAGTTGCAAAGATCAGTTTACGATGTGGCATGTGCCGCGAACGGACGCGAGGGGTGAGCAAATTACCACACCGGGGCTGATGCTCACTGCGAAAGATTCGGTTTCCAGAGCCAGATCCTGCGCCGGTTTAAGATGTCGTCATGCAGAACGTAACGCCGGTCGCGATCATCGCGCGCGCCTTGGAACTTGCTCCGGCGGTTCTGTTCGGCTGCGCCGCGGAGCGCGTCGCGCGCGCCGTCGCCCGCTGGCCCGCGCCCGTGCGCTTAACTGTGCCGGCCTTATTGGTGATTCCTTATGTGATCGTTTCTATCTCCAACCACATGTTTCAGTGGGCGTGGTTTGCGCTTTACGCGCTGCTGCCTGTCGCGATCGCGCGGCTGCTGTTGCGCGCCGCCGCCGTCGATCCCGAACAGCGCGGCGACTGGCGCGACTGGTTCATTTTGCTGCTGTTCGGCTTGGCCGTCGATTTGCGCTGGTTCGACAGCGCATGGCCTCCCGGCCTGCGGGCCTTGAATGAACTATTCCTCGTCGATGCCGGCTTGTACGGATTTCTCGCGATCCGGCACTTGAGCGGCACCGGCTTCGATTTTCATTTTAAGTGGAGCGACTGGAGGACCGGCCTGCGCGAACTGCTTTTTTTCGCCCCAATCGTTCTTGCCCTGGGTCTCGCGCTGGGGTTCATCCATCCCCATCGAAATCTGCCGGGAATCGGCGCCACCCTCCTGCGCTGGGTCGCGATATTTTTCTTCACCGCTGTCCCCGAGGAACTCTACTTCCGCGCCTGGTTGCAAAACCTGCTGGAGCGCCGCGTCGGCCGGCATCCGGCTCTGCTGATCGCGTCCATCCTGTTCGGACTCTCACACTTCAATAAACGCTCCACTCATTTCAATTGGCCCTACGTCTTGCTGGCAACCATCGCCGGAATTTTTTACGGCCGCGCCTGGCGCGAGCATCGCCGCGTCCCCGCCTCGACGATCACTCACGCCAGCGTGGATTGGTTGTGGGGTCTGTGGTTTTAGGGGCGGGCCTCAGGTTCCAGGTTTTAGGTCTTAGGCGGCGGGATCCGATTACAAGGTTGTCGGAGAACGCCGAGACCTATCACCGAAGAACTTAGGTTGTCATTCCGAACCGCTTTCAGCGGTGAGGAATCTGCTTTCTGCTTGGATCGGCAGGCCGCCGCAGTCTCCGCTTTTGTTTGGAGTTCACATAAGGTGCAGGAGCATTGTCGGGCCGACCGTGCTCACCAAAAGCGAGGAAACAAAAAACCCGTCTGCCGCCGGTGCTCCTCGAAATCCGCGCCGAAGTGCCTGTCCAACAACGCTTCTTCCCTTTTCGCCTTGATCCAAAAACCTCCAATGATCACGCAGACTCCCACAACGCAACGCCAGCGCCCGATTGCGAGAGCGGAACCAATCGCCGCCATGTCCAACCCGGAATAGATTGGGTGCCGCAGGCGCGCATACGGCCCGGTGCGGATCAGCTTGTGATCTTCCTTTATGGTGATTCGTCCGCTCCAGTACTGGCCCAGATGCCAGCGCGCCCAAATCGCCAGCGCGATGCCCGCCCACGTAAGCGCTACGGCAGTGACGCCGATACCAAAACTTTTCGGGATTACTCTTTGGCCCAGAAAGCCGATATCGGCCGAATGCCGAAGAAGCAAAACGAAACCGATGACTTCGAGAAACATGATGCCGTAGCGCGCCGCAAACGATTCCCTCTTTTCGGTCGGCTTGGTATTCAGCGCGCTGATCGTCCAATAGAGGACGAAAACCATCCACGGGATGTCGATTAGTAGTCGCCAGGTCATAGGTCTATTGCTTCAACCAATAACATGTAGGCTGCCCCACCCTTCCGTGCTTTTCGGAAGGGTGGGCACCACGGACGATGGTAGCAGGGCTCGGCTCGCAAGCGCCCTGGCATTCGTAGGGACTTTAGGCGACGTGGCTCAAGAATGAATACGGAATCTAGGTCTGTGGTGCCCACCTTCTGGCAAACCCGGCCAAAGCTGGGGCAGCCATTTCGTGGCGGATCAAAGGCAGGCGAGGCCCCGATGGACACACGCATGAGGAAACAAGCGAATCTTGTTTACTTTTCCTTCGGCGAGAAAAAGGCGACCTCGATCTCCCACTCCCTCTTCGCGTTTGCCAACTGGGGGACGTCCGGCAGTGGGCCAAAGTCAGCCGCCTTTACATAGTCTTTGGCGTCTTGAACAAAGGCCTCTTCGCCGGCCAGCACTTTGATGTGATCGACCTTACCACTTCGTCCGACATTGATTTTCAGCTGCACGATCGCATCGATGCCAAATTGCTTTTGGTCTTTTCGGAAAGCAATTCCCTGAACCGTTCTGCCATGAATTGCCGTCAGCGGGATCGACATGGGACCACGCAGGGCATTGAGTCCTTCCGTCCAGAAAGGATAGGTTCCACCCACGAACCTGAAATGCCCATTGATGTATACGAAAGAACTGACCCATGACGGAGGCCCATGTTTGGGATCTGGCGCGGTAGATGTGAGTCGATAATTCTCGATCCTCACGGGGTCGACTGGCCTGGGCAAGAGCGATTCAAATCCAGAATCCGACAATGGCCGGGGATTATCCAAAGGCTCAACCTTAAGACCGAAATCGTCGAACTTTGCGAAATTCACTGCGACCCAGGATAAGTGGGATTGGAAGGTCGATAGCGCCTTGGCATAGTCTTGCGGCAGCCGTGTCGCGAAACGAGGATCGAAGTGAGCCGCGCACCATTTGTCCGCGTTCGGCACGCCAAGTGAATCCAGCGTCGCCGCAATCGCTGCGCGATCATTTGAATGGGAAACAACGATGATAATGTCGCTGATTTGTGAGTGCAGGCCATCCGGAGAATCTGGGTAGGTCCGTACTGCAGGAGGCGCTACTGTGTTTTGCGCCTGGATGGCGATAATCACAGTCCACAGGAAAAAGAGCTGGGTCAAGAGCAAGCCGGACTTCGTTGAGCGCGGGAATCCCATATCTCCTCCGAAAAACGCACGATGAATTTATCACGTTACAAGTAGGGAACAGGTTCGAGCCTACCACCTGAGTCATTTTTGGTCTTTGCTAGCTGGCGGAACGCCTCCAGCTTTTGTTTGCCCTCCTCAGTCGTCTCAGTCTTGCTAGCCGAAATGGCTCCCGGGTTTTCATGGAGGAAGGCGATCGTGGGCTTCTGCTTCGACAGGGCATACTCGTATTCCATCTGCATGTAGCTCTTGCCACTTGAGTGGACCGATCCGTACCTGCCCCCTATGATCACGACATAATAGCCGCAATCATCCAATCACTTTCTTTATTAGCGTCCACTGGTCCTCATTTGCTGCGGGAAAGAGTTCCATTCCAGACGGGATGCAGTCAAGCTCGAGCAGAGCGTGCATTACTTCACTGCGTTCCTCGCCGCAGGTCTTCGTAGGTTGAGCCTGACGAACACCTGATATCGCTTGTCCATCGGAATCCTAGGATTGCATCTTCACACCGGCAACTGCTCCTGCATCCATCCCGGCGTTTCTACTTTCGGCTCAGTCGTCAGATCGATCACCAGGCGCTCCAGCACCATACGCTTGCTCACTGGATTCGAACGCACGGCGAGATCGGCCTTGGCCACAAGGCGAATGGCACGCGCCAAATCGCGGCGGGATTTATAGCGGCGAGCCTGCTTAATAATGTCGTCAGCGGCGAACGGCGGAACCCGAAAGCCCTGCCACAGCGCGGCCCAGAGCATGCGCTGGTCGCGCACGTTGCGTTCCAGAATCACCAGTATCTGGCGGAAAGTTTTCGCCAGCATGTAAATATGCCCGATGGCCGCTTCCTCGCCCTCGCCCGAGGATAAAATCGCATCCAGTACTTCCAGCGCGCGCACGCGGTCTTTCGCCGAGATGGCATCGGTCAATTCATACAGCGAGCGTTGCTTCGCCGCGAGAACCATGGTCTCCACGTCACCCAGCGTGATGCGGTTGCGCGCGCCCACGTAAAGCATCAGCTTCTCCAGTTCATTGGAGATCATCATCATGTCGCCGCCAAGCGCATCGACCAGTTCGCGCGCGCCATCCGGATCCATCTTCACCGGCTCCGGCCGGCTGGCGCAGTACTCGGCAATCCAGCGCACCGCCTCGCCTTCTTCCACCCGCGCCAGTTCGACGATTCCGCAGTACTGGCCCATGGTTTCGCGAATCCGCTGGTAGCGCTCTTTATCCTGCATCTCCATGCGGCGCACGTCGGCGGGAATGCTGATGTGGTCGGCCACGAACACAATCAACGCATCGGGATTCGGATTCTTG
>Ga0210405_10001985_pt1 | contig 21964 bp, 17 predicted proteins | sample IncBWH11MmetaG_FD_155492 | JGI IMG/M metagenome (GOLD analysis project Ga0210405, IMG submission 155492) | Forest soil microbial communities from Barre Woods Harvard Forest LTER site, Petersham, Massachusetts, United States - Inc-BW-H-11-M | ecosystem: Environmental > Terrestrial > Soil >... | reverse complement strand
AAACCTTCATGATGAAAATTGAGGCAATCATTCAGCCCTCGCGGTTCGAATCCGTGAAAGATGCGTTGCGCGAAATTGGCATCGAGGGCATGACCGTCACTGAAGTCCGCGGCCACGGCCGGCAAAAAGGCCACACCGAAGTTTATCGCGGCCGCGAATACACCGTGGACCTACTGCCCAAGCTCAAACTCGAGATGGTCTTGCCGGATCCGCTGGTACAGCGAGCTGTAGACACAATTTTAAAGACAGCCAAGACAGGAAAGATTGGCGACGGTAAAATATTTCTATCACGGGTTGAGGAAGCCATCCGGATCCGTAACGAGGAGCGCGGCGAGAACGCGCTCTGAATGACGTGACGACCGCAGCTCGCCCAGGACTTGATCCGGCCAACCGGCCCGCAAAAATCATGCAAGGCTCTTTGACTCCCTTGTCCGTCCTCGGACCACAGGCAGAGGACGAACGGCAACGCATCAGGCGACAATTTGAAGCGGGCGGAAGCGCGCAAGAAACCCTGCAAGCGCTGTGCGCATTGGCGGACAAAACCGCTCAGCAGATTTTTGGCGAAGTTCTGCGCGTGCACAGTACGGAGCCGCAGGGGCTTTCCCTTGTTGCGCTTGGCGGCTACGGGAGGCGCTTGCTCTTCCCTTACTCGGATCTCGATATTCTTTTTCTTTTTGGCAACGAAAAAGCTGAGTCGGAATTTCGTCCGCTGATTGCTGATTTTTCCCGTACGTTGTGGGATCTCGGTTTTCGCGTGAGCTCCGCCGGGCGGACGCTCGAGGAATGCAAACGCATCGAAGAGGACAACGCCGAGTTTCATCTGGCGCTTCTGGACCGCAGGTTTCTGGCCGGCGATGAAGAGCTTTTCGACCGGCTCACCAAGAAAATTCTGGCCGGTCCGGAAAAGCAAGCGCGGCCCTTCTTGCTCGCGGAACTGACCAAACTCACCAAAGAACGCCATGCGCGCTACGGAAACACGATTTACCATTTGGAGCCAAACGTAAAAGATGCGCCCGGAGGCCTGCGCGATTATCAGGCGGCGGCGTGGCTGAAGCAGATCGCCAACGGACAGAGGGATAGCTTGCGGAACAGCGCAGGCGAAGAAGAACTCGCCGCCAACGCCGTCGATTTCCTCAGCGCCATCCGCTGCTTCCTGCATTACAGCAACGGCCGGAACGACAACACTCTAACCTATGAGTTGCAAACCGCCGCCGCGGAACGCTCTCTGGGAGTAACTAACAGCGCAGCGCGCGATGCGAAGCGGAGCCCGGAAGAGTGGATGCGCTTGTATTTCCGCCAAGCCCGCATCCTCAACCGCCTGCTTCTTCGCTACATCGAACAAAAGCCAGCGGCGCAGCTGACTCTTCGCGAGCGCTTTTTTAGCGCAGCGCGCAGCGCCCGCGTTGAAGCAGGCAAAGCAAAACCGTTTGCCGTGCGTGACGGTCTATTGGAAGTGGTCGACGAGCCGGCTCTTTCCGACCGCGCTGTGACCTTCGCGCTGTTCACGGAAGCCGCGCGAACGGGCATTCCACTCAGCCGCGAAGCGGAACGCGCGATCTTCTACATTCTGAAACATCCCGAGCTTCCACAGAAAAATACACAAATAAATTGGGCTACGCTGCGCGAAATTCTCGCCGCGGACTATCCCAGCATGGCCCTCCGGCCCATGCAGCGTCTTTCTCTCCTGATGGAAGTCTTGCCGGAATTTAAGGCGATCGATTCCCTCGTAGTACGCGACTTTTATCACCGTTACACCGTCGACGAACATTCCCTCCGCACCATCGAACACCTGCAAGATCTCGCCGAGCCGCCGGATGAGCGCGCCGCTCATTTCCGCCAACTCTGGAAAACGGTCGACCGCCGCGATCTCCTGATCCTCGCGCTTCTGCTCCACGACGTGGGTAAAGGCATGTCCGTAGAGAATCACGTTACCGGCAGCCTCGAGGCCTTGGACAGCGCCGCGACCCGGCTACGCCTCTCTGCATACGAAATAGACGAAGTTCATTTTCTAATCGAGCATCACCTTGACATGTCCGAGACGATGCAGCGCCGCGACATTTTCGATCCAGGAACCGTTTCCGCTTTCGCGGAGACCGTGGCCACGCAAGAGCGGTTGCAGCGATTGTGCTTGATGACCTACGCCGACATTCACGCCGTAAACCCCGAAGCCTTGACGCCCTGGAAAGCAGAAATGTTGTGGCAGCTCTTCGTCGCCACCTCGAATTACTTCAGCCGCACGCTGGACCGCGACCGCCTCCATGCATCCGACGAAGTATCTTTGCTCGAACAAGTGAGCAGCCAGGCTGGCGGCGCCAACAAGCGTGAAGTGGAACGGTTCCTCGAGGGTTTCCCGCGCCGCTACCGCGCCGTCCACTCCGCTCCGGAGATTGCCGCGCACTTCCAGCTCTACCAGAAATTGGGCGCCGAGCCCGTGCAAACCGAACTGAAAGCGCGCCACCATTCTTTCTCGCTGACTTTGCTGACTGCTGATCGGCCCGCGCTGTTTGCGACCATCTCCGGCGTCCTCGCCGGCTGGGGCATGAACATCGTAAAGGCCGACGCCTTCGCGAATGCAGCAGGCGTCGTGCTGGACACCTTTCAATTTGTCGATCTGCACCACACGCTTGAGCTGAATCCCAGCGAAATCGCCCGCTTCCAAAAGAGCCTCGCGGAAATCGTGAACGGAAAAGCGCCGCTCGAACCGCTTCTGAAAAGTCGCGAAAGCGCCAGCAAAGCAAAACCGCCCAAGGTGCCCGTGGAAACTCGCATCAACTATGACGATACATCGTCGGCGCACAGCACCCTGCTCGAAATCATGGCCCAGGACCGTCCTGGATTGCTGTATGACATCGGTTCTGGGCTGGCCCGTCTCGGCTGCAACATTGACGTTGCCCTGATCGACACCGAAGGTCAAAAAGCCATCGACGTTTTCTACCTGACCGAGCGCGGCAAAAAACTCAGCCAGCCAAAACAGGAATTGCTGCGCGAAGTACTCCAGAGCACCCTGTCATAACCCACCGGCCACCACTCTGGCCACCCGTAGCTTCTGTTCGCTACCCGCGAAGGGCTCGCTCGACGAATCAGCGACATCGTCGCACCAGCTCATTTCCTGCGACGGCAAGGCCAGTCTTATCTTCAGTGTTTATCCTCGGCCACTTCAGAAGAGTTTGTCGAATGAAGAGGCGCAGACAGAAGCGAGTAAAGAAAAACCAGGACTCCTAGTCCAATCAGGGCGCCGCCAATACATACAAGCACGACGAACGCGATCGGCCTTGACCACACAAGGCACAGCGCCTCAACTAGCAGTCCAATGATCACAAAGATCCCCGAAATGCGAAGCCGCCGGCCCATCGAGTTGCCCGGACGCATCAGCTGCCCCCATCCCAGAACTTTACTTTGTCTCCCCAACGGCCCACGTTGTGAACGACATCGTGGCACCCGCTCGAAATGCAGGACAATGTGTTCGCTTTTATTGCGGGCAGTGTAGCCGGGTCCGCATTGTGAGTGGCGCCTTGCTCGAATGAACGCGCGCCAAGATGGCAGTGGAGACACTCGCGGTTGTTAAATGGCTCGTGAAGCTTGATCTCTTCCGGCAGCGGCATTTTTTTCAAGTAGAAGACGTAAAGATGCCGCAAGCCCCCGAGCTTCGCTTTAAACGTGCCAAACATGGCGTAATTCGTATGGCAGGTGTAGCAGGCTTCGTCCGCTGGCACCCGGTGATTCTGAAAGTGCGCTCCGGCAAGATACGAGGGGTCATCGATGTGCAAGCTCTTTCCGTAAGAGTCCATGATGTGGCAGGAAAGGCAAAACCCCGTGCTCTTGGAGCGTTCCATTTCATTTTCCATCCCCGCCACAAGAGAAAAAAGCGGAAGAAAGAAAAGCACGCCGAACGCAAGAATCTTTCCAGCGCGGCTTACCGTGATCGTCGGACGTACAACGATAACGCCCGCGAGCACCGCGCTGAACAGAACGAGAATTACGATGGCGATGGTCGGCATCGAACCAGCAAAACCAAGGCTGTCTCTCACTTCTTAAAGGTGCGAATGTAAGCGACGAGATCCTTGATCTGTTCTGGTTTCAGGCTTTTGCCATAAGCCGGCATTTTGCCTTTGCCGCTGCTGATGATTGCGGCGATTGCATCGTCACTTTGTCCTTGCACGTCCGCCGAACCGAGATCCCTGATCTTGTTCGCCTTACCGACAGCGGTTTCACCTTTTCCGTCAGCGCCATGACAGGCCACGCATTTTGCTTTGTAGAGAGCCTCCCCGTTCGTCTGGGCCTTCACAGGCAGCGCCAAAACACCGAACGCCGCGCAAAGCAAAAGCCCCAAGATTCCGTAACTCGTACGCTTCGTGTGTCGATTCATATTTCCTCCCGAAAATTTATTGAACTCGCTTCAGAAGGCATATCGCACGGAAAGCGTGTCCAGATTGCCCCGGAAGTTTCGCGGCGCATAGATGTCTTGCACTGCTTCTGCGCCCGTCGTGCCGAACGTCGGATCTTCGTGGTAACCGTAATAATCCCAGAAAGCTTTGCCGGTCCACTCCTTCGAGAAGCGGTATTCGAACCCTCCATAGGGATGCAGCCATTTGGAATTGAGCGGACCAGTTACCTGATTGGGGATCAACGCCTGAGGATCGAGGCGCAGGTCAGAACCGCTAGTGCCAGTGAGGTTTGCGCCCAATCGCACGGTCAATTTATGCATCGGCCGATAGCTAACGTCAAAAAAACCGTAGTTGGAATTATTCGTATAAGTGGAGAGTTGCTGCACTAGTCCCGGCACATTTGGGCAGGCCTGAATGCCCGGGCCGGGTTGACCAGCGGCGACGCTGATGTAGCAGATCAGCACTTGCGAGTAGACATCGTTGTAGTCGTATCCAATTTCCATCCCAAACTTGTCATTGGGCTGGATCATCGCGGAGACGCCATAGGCACGATTGTGCTGCGTGTCGTTTTGTTGAAACTGGTTGTTGCGGGATTCCCAAATCAGAATATTGCCATTCAGGTTCAGCCAGCTGTTGACATTATATTTGGTGCGGACTCGGTATTCCTGCGACTCCTTGGGGCTGATGCGCGTGAACGTTCCGTCCGCGCTGAAAAGCTCCATGTCAAAACTGATCTTCCACTTCTGGTTCGGCCGAGCCCAAAGACCCAATAATCCGGAATATTCGTTGATCGGCGGCACGATTGCACTAGCCGGGCTGAAAGGGGGGACGGAGACAAAACCGATGGAACTGTCTGCGTTCAGCGTGCAGCCGGCGGGGAGATTTGCTTGCGAAACCGGCCCAGGATTCACAACAGCACAAGCCCCGCGGGCGGCCGTAGCAGCGGTTGGACCCGGATAAAAGACCTGGTTCAAAGCTTCGTAGAAGTTGTCGGCCATATAGCGGTGCCGGTAGCGGAATCCGATTCGGGCTCCGTACTTTTCGGAAAAGCGGTAGTCGAATTCGGCCAGATTTGTTTCTTGCTCCTGTTTCAGGAAATTGCTGTCGAGAACGTTCGAGAGGTCCGGGTACGAGCTCGTACTGTGAGCCACAGTTCCGGCCACCACGCCGGCGGGCGGCACGCACGTGAGCGGAACCGGAGCGGTGGGGGTAAAGAAATTCGCGGCAGTGTTTAGGTTGGGACTAAAGAATGAGCAACTCGACAGGGCAAATTGCGCTGGATCGTGCCAATTCGAATAGTGAAACGTCTCGTTGAAGCTCAGCTTGTCTGTGATGTGCCAGGTCGCACCGAAATCCGCGCCGGCTGCCACGCGTCGCCCGGACACGGGCCCTGTGTTGAGCTGGTTGCGTAAATTGGTACGCGATTCGCGTCCGAAGATGGTCTGGTCGTAGCCGAACACGTTGGTGTCCCCGCTGGAGTAACTGACCCGCGCCGTAAGGTCCCAGTTCTGCCAGTAATTCGATTGGACGGTGAGTTGTTCTGTCGGCGCGTTCGTGCGTGTGCGCCCGTGATCCAGGTAGCCGTTAAAGTAGGCGCTGCAAGTGGGATTCACAAAACCGGAAGCAAGAAAGGTGCCGGCGCAAGGTTGACTGGCTCCTGCGTTGAAAGAAACGCCCAAATCCACATTCAAAATCGGACTAACCGGGAAGGGCTGCGCAAAATCTGTGATTCCCGTATCCCCTTTGTAGTAGGTCCAGATCTGGTCATAGCTGATATTGGTTCGCGGGAGGACTTTGATATCGATGCCTAAACGGTAGGTGTTTACGGTGGTTTTGACATCCGCTAGAAGAAACTGCTCGGTACCTTGGTGGATAGTGTTGAAAGCTGGTCCTTGCACGATGTTGTCCGAATAGCCCATTCGGAAGCGGACTGCGGATTCCGGACGAATGATTAGGTTGTAGTTGCCCATCTTGCGCCGCGTGTTCAGGTTATGGGGCGAGAAGTTGAGGACGCAAGCCGTACAAACCGTGCCCCCGAAACCGGCAGGTCCGTTGGCAAACGGCGTTGTCGGGTTCAGCGGATTTGCCAGGAGTGAATAATCCCAGGTGTTTTCGTCCTTGCGGAACAGAGCGTCAAATTTGTACCAAGTGTTCTTGGATACCCGGAGCCGCGACACGACATTGGGATCGCCGCCATAGCCGAAATTGTTGAAGGAGAGGTGGTCAAACAGGGTTCCATGGTGATCGAGAGAATTCATCTCCGTGTTGAATCCCAGCAGGCGCGCCCCTTGCTGTAGGTTCACGAAGGTGTCGTAGGTCTGCGTATTGCCGGAGATGCTGGTGAATCGCCCGCCGAACTCAATCGACTGCTTGACGTTGTAATTTCCCTGGTCGATGCCCTTCTGGTTCTCGTCCTGCTGCGCACCGGCCCGTGGTGCCCCGTTCAGAAACAACGCGCCGATCAACAGCAAGCCAGCGCAAATCATCCGGTGCTTGATACCTGTTTTGTGCTGTGGATGGTCTCCTCGCATGGCGGCTCTCCCTCACGGGGTAAAGAAAAACTTGTTGCTGTTCGAACCATGAATAGCCGTGTGGCACATGGTGCACGCTTGATACTTTTGCGCCTGGTTGTGAAACGTGGGTGTCGCTTGGGGGCCGCCGGCATCCGCCGAGAAAGCGTGGCACTCCAGACAGAGCAGGTTCACCTGAGCACGAATCAGCAGGCGCGGATTGGAAGAGCCGTGAGGTGTGTGGCATGCCGCACAGCCTTCGATCTTGACGACTTCATGTTCATATACATACGGCCCCGCTTTGTCTGTGTGGCAGGTGAAGCAAACCAAGTCTTGCGAAGCCGTGGCGCGCAATTGGCGGGCCTGGAAGCCTCCATGCGGGTTGTGGCAATCCGTGCATTTCACCAGTCCTTCGTTCACGCGGTGATGGAAGGGGCGGTTGAACTGCTGATTCTTGTCCAGGTGACAGCCGTAGCACAGATCCGGCTGCTTCGCTTTGAGCAGAAACTGGCTCTCTTTGGCATGGTGAGGGTCGTGGCAGTCGGTGCAACCCACGCCATTCTGCAGGTGGACGGAGCGTGCGAAATTACCGTGCTCTTCCCCATATTGGTGGCAGTCGAGGCAGCGGGCGCTGATCTCCTGAGCAGAAGCGCCCTTGAAGGTGAAAATCTTGGTCTTGTCTCCGCCACCGTCAACGTGGGCCTTTCCAGGGCCGTGGCAAGCTTCGCAGCCGTGCCACTCCGGACCTTTTTTCGAGTCCAGCGTAGTTACATAGTGGGGAGAATCCTCAAAACTCTTGAAAAAGCCCTTGACCGGCATGTCTTCGTGGCAGGTTTTGCAAGTCTCGGAGCCCACGTAGAACGAGGGATCCGTCTGGCGCGCATAGCGCTTTTGATCCGTCTTGTTTGCTGAAGTTTGCCCTTGTAGCTGTCCGCCAACCGAGAGCGCAGCAACAAAAACGAAACCCAGACCGAAGAGAAAAACTATTCTGGGCTTCTTCCTGTGAACACCCATCAGCACCCCTCCGTTTGCACACCTAAGCCTTAGACCTCGGGTCTAGCAAACTAGTGCAAGGCTAATTCCAAGTCTGTGACAGGCGTCACACTGCCGCGTGAATAGTGGAAACAAGCGAGTTCTTTGTCGGGTTCAAAGCAGGAGTGCTCCGCGAATACTATTTTGATACCAATGTAATGATTCCAGTCCAGAATGGAATCGGGGGTAACCACGGCGCATTCCCCTACTGGAGAGAGTGGTTGATGTTGCGCCCGGAGGACTAGCCACGAAGAGAACAAGACGTTTGCCTCATCCATAATGGGCGAGATTATTGTCCAGGGCTCAGAGTACTTCTGTGCAATATTGCACACCTTAACGTGAGCAAAGTCACAGAAATTACCGGTCGGATAGCAAAGATTGAGAGTGGGCCGAATAAGCTCGGCTTGGGACGCCAGGGGTTTCGTCTCCCGGTGGGCGGATGAAAGCGGTAAAGAAGGCAAGCGTTGTGTATCCTTCCGGCTTCGTGAAAGCTCCAATTGCTGAAACAAGAGCCGAATAGCATGAATGGGACTAAGATTTAGTAGCAGGAGAAAACACCATGCCTTCCGCGTCCGGTACGGGATCGGCACAGGCTGCTCTTCCGCAGCCTCTCTCTCCAGAAGAATTGCGCAAGGTTCACGCCTGCTGGCGTGCAACCAACTATCTTTCGATCGGGCAGATCTACCTGCTCGCTAATCCGCTTCTGCGCGAACCTTTGCTCCCGAGCCACATCAAGCCCCGGCTTCCAGGGCATTGGGGCACGACCCCCGGCGGGGTACGACGGAAAATTAATGGCGCAGGCGGCGAGAACCACGGTGGCAAGGGCACCTGTGCCAATGGGAGGAGCGGTGCTGACGAAAGACGAGGCTTGGAAGCTGGCTAATCATTGGGTTGAGGCTTGGAATGCTCATGATCTGGATTTGATCATGACGCATTATGAGGATGCCGTTGAGTTGACTTCGCCGGCTGCGGCGCAGCTTTTGGGGACGGCGGATGGCAAGGTGGCTGGAAAGGCAAAGTTGCGGGCTTATTTTCAGAGAGGGTTGGAAGCCTATCCGGGGCTTCAGTTTCGGCTTGAGAATGTCCTTTGGGGTGTGAACAGCGTGGTGCTCTATTACGTAAATCAAAAGGGGACCCGCACGGCGGAGTTTATGGAGCTGTCAGCGGATGGAAAAGTGGTGCGAGTCGTGGCGAACTATAGCGCCTAACGAACGGGAGAACGTCGGGGCATGCGCCGGACTTCTCGTGTTGGACTCCCTTTAGGGAAGTCATTCTTCGCAGGAGATTTATTTGCGACGCGTAGGTCAACAACAGTTGAAGACGCAAAATGATTGCGTGATCGAAAGTTCAGGAAGAGAGTTGGTGGACGTGACAGGGTTCGAACCTGCGACCTCATGCTTGCAAAGCACGCGCTCTCCCAGCTGAGCTACACGCCCATCCTTTTGGCACTACCATTTTAAGATACTTTCGAAGTCCGCGCATCTTCGATCGCTTTTTAGAGTGCCGGGATTGTCCACGGGCCGCGGCCGCCCCCCCCGAGTCCCTCACAGAATGAGTTGCTCAGTTTTATTTTTCTTTATTCCTCCCGCACAGGCAGGGCTTGCAACTTTGCGTTAGTCACTATAATGTTGGCGCGACTAACATAATGGGATGAATGCCGCCTCCCAGCGCGGCGCTCCATCATGGAGGACTTTTTCATGCGCCGCGCAAAAATTGCCGCGAGACGATCGCCCTCCCCTACGCGTGGGAACGACGACAGCGGAGAGACTACGAAGAGAAGGCGCGGCCATCTTAGCTCCGGGAAGGAGCCGACCGCTGGCCTCCGTGAACGCAAGAAAGCGCGGCTTCGCCAGCAAATCGTGGAAACGGCGCTGCATCTTTTTCGGCAGCGAGGTTACGAGAACACGCGCATCGACGACATTGTGCATACTCTGGAAATCAGCCAGCCCACGTTTTTCCGTTATTTTCCGAGCAAAGATGCGGTTTTGCGCGAAGTGGGGCGCCGCGCTTTTGCGCGCCAGGCGGAAAGCCTCAAGTCCGAGCTGTCCACCAAAGCAACCACTGAACAACGCTTGCGCCGGTTTTACGAAACTCTGGGAAACACGACGGAAGTGGGACGCCCTCTTTGGCAGGCCGTGATTCTTGCCGGCGCGATGGACCCGGTACGCTCGCCGGAGCTGCGGGGCGCGGAGGCGGCGACGGTCAGCCTTCTCCGCCAAATCATCGCGGAGGGCCAAAAAAATGGCGAGATCACGCGCGATTTTCCGGTGGTACACCTGGCCGAATTTATGGAGGGGCTTTTCAATACCGTGGTGCGGCAGTGGGCCGTCGATCTGACCGGACCTCACAAACTTACCGAGCGGGTGAGAAATGCTGTCGAATTTTTCTTGCGCGGCGCAAAGCCGTAAGACGGTGCGACGGATTCCCTGCCGACCGCATGAAGGCCAAAGGAGTTCCAAATCTTTGCGCAAAACCGCTGAATCACGTTTTTCCGATTCGCTGGGCTGGACGCGATGAAAGCCGCCATCCTACGCGAGTTCAAGACACCGCTGACGATCGAAGACGTCGAGCAACCGCAACCCGACGCACTCGAAGTGCTCATCGAAGTCGAAGCGTGCGGCGTGTGCCATTCGGATTTGCACGTGGCCGATGGCGATTGGCCACAGCTCGTCCCCATTACCAAGAGGCCGTTGATTCTCGGACACGAAATTGCGGGGCGCGTCGTGGAAAAAGGCGCGTCCGTCAAACACTTGGAAGCCGGCGACCGCGTCGGCGTTCCTTGGGTGTACTGGACTTGCGGTGAATGCGATTTCTGCCGTGAAGGCAACGAGAATCTCTGCACCAAGCAAAAAATCACCGGAGTTACCGTCGACGGGGGATACGCAGAGTTCGTCAAAGTTCCCGCGAGCCATGCCACAAAAATTCCCAACGAACTTTCCTCCGTCGACGCTGCGCCGCTTTTCTGCGCGGGAGTCACTGTATATCGGGCCCTCAAGCACGCAAAAATCCAACCAGGCCAGCGTTTGGCGGTGTTCGGTGTCGGTGGCCTGGGTCACTTGGCCGTGCAAATTGGGGCCGGCCTGGGAGCGATCGTGACAGCGATTGATGTGTCCGACGAAAAACTCGCGCATGCCAAAACGCTTGGTGCATCCGCCACGTTGAACGCAGAAACGGCAAACGTCGTCAAAGAATTGCGGCGCGCGGGCGGTGTACACACGGCGCTGGTCACGTCAGCATCGAAGAAAGCTTATGACACCGCCTTTCCCTGCATCAGGCCCACTGGGACGCTGCTTGTTGTGGGCTTGCCTTCAGAGCCCATCTGCTTTCCGCCAATCATGATGGCGGCAACGGAAGTGCACATCCAGGCTTCCTCCGTCGGCACGCGGGAGGACTTGCAGGAAGTCCTGGCCCTGGGCGCGGCAGGAAGGGTACGATGCCAGACGGCCACCCGGCCGTTGGCACAGGTTAACGAAGTCCTCGAGCAACTTCGGCAAGGGCAGGTCTCCGGCCGGATCGTACTCGTGCCCCGCTGATCTAATCCCAGTTTGCTTGAACTTGCCGAGCCCCGTCCAGGACCGCTACCTCTCCATTAGGGTCACCTGACACAATCCAGGATTCTGTACAGTAGTGCAATCCAAGGCCCGGCTTATCCCTCTTGCTGAGTGCCTGAGGATTCGTCTTGACGTTAGTCAATATTATGTGATACGGACAATCATAATTTTGGATGCATCCGTCGAGGGCATGGGGTCCGTGAATACCTGAAGGATGACGCACAGTCTCTGGAGTACCTCCATGCAAATCTCCAAACCTGGGATTAACCGGCAGCGGGTCCGGCAACAGTGGTCGCGGCAGTCTCAGCAGGGCACTCGGTGCAGGGAGCAGAGCGTAATTGGTCCAATTCAGCAAAAGTTCTGTGATCCGTTCGTTGAACCAGGAGGACTTATGAGGGCAACTCTACTTGCTGGCGCATTTCTATCGTTGGCATGCTTGCTGCCTGCAAACCCCGTGGCCCGCGCGCAGGGCACCGGCACATCGGGAGAGATCCGCGGGACGGTGACGGATCCCACTGGAGGGACCGTTCCGAAAGCCACCGTGACGGTCGAAGACGCCGAAAAAGGAATCCGGCGCGCCGTGGTCACGGAAACCGATGGCGAGTTTCGCCTGACAGGGCTACCGCCATCCTCTTACAACGTGACCGTGCAGACATCGGGATTCCAGACGGAGATCCGTAAAGGCGTGGTCCTCAACGTTGGACAGACGCTGATTCTGGATTTTCGCATACAGGTGGCTACGGCTACGGCGCAGGTGGAAGTAACTGGTGAATTGCCGGTCGTGGAAACGGCGAGAGGAAGCCAGGCAGACACTCTGGTGCAGGAATATATCGCGGACCTGCCCATCAGCCGGCGGGATTACCTCACGTTCACTCTGTTGGTTCCGGGTGTCAGCAACTCGAACACGATTGCGGACAATGCCGACTTCCGCGTCAAACAGACGCCCCAGAGCGGGTTATCGTTCTACGGGAGCAACGGCCGCGGCAACAGTGTGACGGTTGATGGAGGAGAAGCCAACGACGATGCCGGAGGGGTGCGCCTGAACCTGGGCCAAGACGCCGTCCAGGAGTTCCAGATTAACCGCAGTAACTACGTGGCGGAACTGGGTGGCGCGAGCGGCGCCGCGATCAACATCGTTTCCAAGTCTGGCACCAACCAGCTGCACGGTGGTCTCTTCGGCTTTTTCCGCAACGACGCCATGGATGCTCGAGACCCCTTTGCTTTCACGCAGGCGTTGCAGCCGGGCAATCCGTTTTCGCTCAATGCACAGGGATCGCCGGTCAAGAATTCTCTCAATCGGCAGCAATTTGGCGGCAATGCGGGATTTCCGATCAAGAAAGATAAAACATTCCTGTTTGTGGCTTATGAAGGCTTGCGAGCCGATGCACAGAAGTCGGTTCCCTTGCTGACGAGCAGCAGTATTTTTGCGCCTACCAAGATACAGCAGACGATCATCGCGAATCTGGCGGCGCAGCCAGCCACAAATCAGGTCCCGTGCCTCACGACGAATCCGGCGAATCCTTTGTCAAAACCTATTATTCTGCCAGCACCAACATGCGCTTTTGCGCTGCAGAGCCTCCTTACGGTGAACCCCGCACCCGGTCCCAACCCTTTTATTCCCGGGATTAAAAGAGCCTTGGATCCGTATATCGTGAATCAGTTCGAGACGAACGGGGGATTGTTTCCCTTCCCGACGCGCCAGAATGACGCTTCCGTGCGTCTCGATCACCGCTTCAGCGACAGCGACCAGGCTTTTCTCCGCTACAATTTCGCGCACCTTACGGAAAAGGATCCGGACGTACAGGCTTTGACGGCGTTCAATCGTGGCACGTCTGAACTCGCATGGGATAGCACCGTGCAAGGCTCCTGGTTTCATCAATTCAGCGCTGCGACGCAGAATGAAGTTCGCCTCCAGTGGAATTGGTATCAATTCAACGTGGACACCAATGACCTGGGAGGGCCGGGCCTCGACGTAGAGGGCTTCGGTTTCTTCGGCCGCGGCATTTTTCTTCCGAGTCGAACCACTGGCCGCCGTTATGAATTCGGCGACAACTTCAGCCTCATTCGCGGGCACCATACGATTAAGGCGGGGTTCGACGAGCTGATTCGCGGCAACAATACGACCTCTCAGACGTTTTTTCCAGGGCGCTTTGAATTTCTCGAGCTTCCCGGTGCTTTGGTCAGCCTATGTTTGGAAGCGCCAGTGGTCTGCGGTGTCAACGCGCCGGAATCGAGCATCAGCACTCTGCAGTCGTGGAGCCTGGGACTGCCGGCCTTTTACGAGCAAGGATTCGGGAACCCGAAATACGTGCAAACCCGGCCCTTCACAGCCGTTTATGCGCAGGACACATGGCAGGTCCGGCCTGGCTTCACGCTGAACTACGGTCTGCGTTACGAGCTCGATTCGCAGTACGGGCCCTTGCATACTCCCAAGAAAAATTTTGCACCGCGTGTTTCCTTTGCGTGGGACCCTTTCAACGATCACAAGACGGTCATACGCGGCGGCTACGGTATTTTCTATTCTCCGATCTATGCCCAGATTCCCGGCGTCGTCCAAGTGCTCGGCAATGTCAATGGCAAGCGCATCATCGCCAATACTCTCGTTTCAATCCTCGGCGCTGCCACCGGCAATCCTGCGCACCCTGCCACCAGCTCTCCGCAGATTTTCCAGACCCTGTATTTCGAGGGTCTCACCGCGAATCCCGTCCAGAACAGTATTATCGGTTGCGGGACGCCAGCCTCCGGACAATATGCCTGCATAACCCCAGCGGACATTGCACAGTTTGGTCTCACCGTTGCAAATACCGGCCCACTGCCGCCAGGAACCGTACTTTTCGCGGGCCAGCCCGGTTATGCGAGTCCGATGTCCCAGCAAGCTTCGCTGGGCATCGAGCGAGCGCTAGGCGCGGGGTTTTCGCTGTCGGCGAGCTACATCTATGTCCATACCACGCATCTTCCCGTCGCGCTCGATACCAATCTCTTGCCTGGCGCGCCGATCTGCCCGACCGCGGGTGTCGCCGCATGCGGTCCACCAGCCGTTGGCGCAAACGGGCTCCCCACCAATGGTCTTCCTTTCCAGAACTGGGGCGCGCCGGCGTGCGCAGCAAATCCGGCCTTGTGCTTTGCCGATCCCACTCACACGATTTTGCAGAACAACGTTTATAGTTCGGCGGCGGCCGCGCTCTATCAGGGCGGGATTCTCGAGCTCAAAAAGCGCTTCTCGAACCATTTCACTATGTTCGCGAACTACACCTATAGCAGAGCTGTAGACAACTCGACGGACTTCAACAGCGACTATTCTCCTTTCAACGCGACATGTCTGAGTTGCGATCGCTCGCTGTCCGATTTTGACCAGCGCAACAAGGTGGTCATCGCGGGCGTCGTCGAAAGTCCCTGGGAACATTCCCGCATCCTCGGCGGCTTTCAGCTTTCGCCGATCTTCAACTTCAACAGCGGCCATCCCTTCAATCTCCTCGCCGGGGCGGATATCAATGGTGACGGTCACTTCACCAACGACCGCCCGCCGAGCGCCGGGCGAAACACTGGCCTGGGCCCGAGCTACTACGACTTCGATATGCGCCTTGGCCGCACCTTTAAACTGGGTGAGAAGGCGTCCCTTCTATTCACCGCGGAAGCCTTTAACCTTGCGAACCGCACCAACTACGCCAGCGTGAACAATATCGTTGGCGCCGCGTTCGCTCCGCCATTCAACGTGCACGGGATAAAACCCGGCACGGTCCTCAGCGATGGGACCGTCGTTTCACCGAGCACGCCCCTTGGGTTCACGGCTGCTTTCCCCAAGCGGGAAGTCCAGCTCGGCGTGCGGCTTACGTTCTAGTCCCCAGGTGACCGGGTTCGCGGCGGGGTCCGCGCGGATGCCGCTGCCGATTTAATGATTTTCCGAATCTTTCATGTGGGAGGAATCCAATATGTGGCGGATAGCGAAACGGGCAGTCGTTTTCCTGGCGTCGGTGGCTCTTCTTCTTTTTGCGGTTGCGAACAGCGCGCGGGCGCAAGCAGGTGTTACCACAATTAAGGGAAGCCTGCCGGGCGGGGCCACCTATTTGATTGAAGTGCCGGCAAACTGGAATGGCACTTTATTTCTCTATAGTCATGGCTACGTCCCACCTGGCACTAACAACCCGGCCCAGGATGTCGGTGACGCCTTCACGCGAATTTTCATGCTATCCAGCGGTTACGCATTGGCCGGCTCTTCCTACGCCCATACCGGGTGGGCCATCCATGAAGCGCTGCTGGACCAAATCGCCGTTCTCGACCTGTTCAAGAAAATGGTCGGGCATCCGAAAAGAACCATCGCGTGGGGACACTCGCTCGGCGGAATCATTACCGCTGGCCTCATACAACGCAACCCGGATCGCTTTGACGCCGCGCTGCCCATGTGCGGAGTGCTTTCTGGCGGCGTCGCCACATGGAACACCGCGCTCGATGCCGCGTTTGCCTTCCGGACGCTGCTTGCGCCTGGCGCGGGGCTCCAAGTCGTCAAAATTGCAAACCCCCCTGCAAATCTCACCCTTGCGATAGAAGCGCTTGGGGCGGCGCAAGCTACACCTCAGGGTAGAGCGCGGATAGCGCTCGTCGGTGCTCTGGGTGACTTGCCAGGATGGTTCCTTCCACTCTCGCCAGAGCCCGCCTCGGACGATTTTGCCTTACAAGAGGCCAACCAGTTCCAATGGGACCTGCAAGTGGACTTTCCATTTGCTTTTGCGTTGCGTGCGGAACTCGAGGCGCGAGCGGGGGGCAATGTCTCCTGGAACACAGGAGTCGATTACCGGAAACAGTTGAATCGCTCGATCGGCCGCGAGCAGGTTCGCGCGCTATACCAGCAGGCCGGCCTCGATCTGGACGCCGATCTGGACACGCTGAACGATGCCGCGCGAATCAGCGCCGATCCCGAGGCCGTTCACTACCTGGAGAGAAATATTATCTTTGACGGCGAGATTCATATTCCGGTCCTCACGCTTCACACTAGCGGTGATGGACTAGTCGTGGTTCAGAACGAAAGCGCGTACAAACAGGTTGTCGATGAAGCGGGCAATGAAGAATTCCTTCGCCGCACGTTTGTCCACCGCGCGGGGCATTGTACTTTTACGCCCGCGGAGACGATCGCCGCCGTTCAAACGCTCATTAACCGCCTGGATACGGGGAGATGGCATGATGTCAATGCCAGCGACCTGAACAATGCCGCAGCAGCGCTGGGACCCGCGTTCAACGTTCCTGTTCCGTCAGCCTTCATCGAATTCCATCCAAGCCGGTATCTTCGCCCGTTTGATGCGCCGGCGGAAGATTGCAATCGCGGGTTCCCCTGCCGCGATGCTTTCTTGCGCTTTAACGAGCACTAGTAAGCGCGTATCGCGTGTGCTCCAATGCGTTTGAGGGCGGAGCGCTCGCCGACAATAGCGTTAGTTTCTAACATATGATATAAACACTCGCCGCGAACCAACGCGCCTGGGAACATCGCAAACCCGTGAGCGGCGCGGCGCCCGGTTCGTCCCCGGGAAAAGCGAAGGAGTCGAATTCATGGATCTAAACCTAACCGCCGAGGAGTTGGCCTTTCGCGATGAACTTCGCTCGTGGCTCGATGCCAATGTGCCTAAGGACTGGGAGGAGTGGCGCGAAAAGCCCATGGAAGAATCGTTTCCCTATCTGCGCGCCTGGCAACGAAAACTCCAAGAGGGGCGCTGGGCCGCCGTTTCGTGGCCCAAGGAATACGGCGGCCGCAGCGCAACGCTGATGCAGCAGGCCATATTTTGGGAAGAGATGGCGCGCGTGGAAGCACCGCCCATGGCCAACTCGCTGGGCTTGGGTCTTATCGGGCCCACGATCATTGCGCACGGAACGGAGGCGCAGAAAAAGCGCTACATTCCAAAGATTCTGAGCGCTGAAGAAATCTGGTGCCAGGGCTTTTCCGAGCCTAACGCTGGCTCCGATCTCGCCGGGCTGCAAACAGAAGCCCGCCTCGATGGCGATCACTACATCGTGAACGGCCAAAAAGTATGGACAAGCTACGGCTGGGTGGGCGACTGGTGCGAACTCGTCGTTCGCACCGACGCGACCGCCGCCAAGCACAAAGGGCTTACTGTCCTCCTCGTGGATATGAAATCGCCTGGAGTTGAAGTCCGTCCCTTGCGCCAAATGACCGGCGAATCCGAATTCAACGAGTTGTTCTTTCGCGACGTGCGCGTCCCCGTCGAAAACGTCCTCGGCAGAGTAAATGATGGCTGGAATGTGGCGATGAGCACGTTGATGTACGAGCGCGGTTCCTACGGCGCACGGCTTCATCTCATTTTCAAGCGTTACATCACGCGTCTCATCGAGCTCGCGCGCACGATTCAGCGCAACGGCCGACCTGCAGCAGAAGATCCGATCATTCGCCAGAAGTTAGCGCAGTGCAGCGCCGAGATTGAAATCATGCGCTTCAACCAGATGCGCGCCTTCAGCCGCATCACTGCCACTGGGGTCCCTGGTCCCGAAGGCTCCATCCAGAAAATCTTCTGGAGCGAGCTCAACCAGCGCCTCCAGCAAATCGCCCAGGAAATTCTCGGTTCCTACGGACAGCTCCTCGGCGGAGACCCTCACGCTATCGACAAAGGACTTTGGAGTTACGCCTACCTTCGCACTCGCGGAAATACCATCGAAGCTGGGACTTCCGAGGTCCAGCGCAACATCATCGGACATTTCGTTCTCGGCCTGCCCAGAAGCTACTAATCCGGAAAGCGAATAAGGGGATACGCCATGCAATTCGGTTTAAGTGAAAGTCAGGAATTTCTAAAAGACAGCGCACGCAAATTCTTCGCCGGTGAATGCCCCAGCGCTGAAATGCGCCGCCTGATGGAAACAGACACCGCCTACGACGCCGCGCTTTGGTCGAAACTGACCGAACAGGGTTACACCGGCATCATTTTCCCGGAAGAATACAGCGGAGTCGGCCTGGGCAAAGTCGAGCTGATGCTGCTCATGGAAGAAGTCGGCCGCGCGCTCTTGCCGGGTCCGTTTTTTTCGACCGTCGTTCTTGCTGGATCCGTTTTGGACGCTGCGCGCAAGAAACAATATCTCGCGCCCATCTGCCGCGGCGAAGTTCGCTCCACCGTCGCTCTTGTGGAAGACAGCGCGAACTGGGACCTGCAGACTGTCGAAATGATCGCCAGCAACGGAAAACTCACCGGAGAAAAATTCTTCGTCTCGGATGCCGCCATCGCCGACTTCCTCATCGTGGTGGCTCGCGACGGCGTGTTCGTTGTGGACTCCAAAGCCCGCGGCCTGAAAATATCGCCGATGCGGGGAATGGATCTCACGCGAAAACTCTACGTCGTCGAATTCAGCAACACTCCGGCGGAAAAAATCGGTTCCAACCCGGATCTTGCGCGCGCTTTCGATATCGTCACCGCCGCGCTGGCAGCCGAATTAGTCGGCGGCATGCAGCGCACGCTCGACATCACCGTCGAGTACGCGAAGACTCGAAAGCAATTCGGCAAACCCATCGGAATGTTCCAGGCCGTCCAACATCAGTGCGCCGACATGTACCTCGAAACCGAGAGCTCCCGGTCCGCTGTCTACTACGCCGGCTGGGCCCTGGAAGAAAATTCGCCTGACGCATCCACCGCTGTTTCCATCGCCAAGATGTATGCGAGCGATGCAGCCCGCACCGTCGGCAACCGCGGCATCCAAATTCACGGCGGCATGGGCTTCACCTGGGAAAACGATATTCACCTCTATTATCGCCGCGCCAAAGCTTCAGAAACGGCATTCGGCGACGCCACATTCCACCGCGAGCGCATCGCCTCCGTGGTGATCGATTCGGCCACCGTCGCCGCGAAAAGCGCGTAATAAGGAGCGCCTACCGCACCGCCACATACAAATCCACCACCGAATCCGCTGGATTCTGCGCGCGTTGATCGTAGATCTCGAAGTCCGTTTTGTAAGTCCGTTCCCCGCCCAACGCGCTCTTCGGCGTCGCCCAAACTTTTTGCCACATCTCCACGACAACCTTTTGCACTGGGCCTCTCTCCGAAGTAAACACCGCGTATCGTCCGCCAGGTATATTCTTCACGGTCATTCCCGCGGGTACGCTCTCCGCTTTCGTTACTCGCGCACCAAGCAAGTACGTGTATTCCCCATCCTTGTCACTCGCATAGTCCGAATACACTGCCACGATATTGCCGTCCGCCTTGTTCGGAATCGCCGCCAGCACTCCTTCCCTAAATAACCGCTCCCACTGCTTGCCGATGGGCCGCGCCGCCGTCATCTGTTCCGCATTGCTCGTCCGCACCGCAATGCCAACCACAGTGAATCCCTCCTGCTGCACAGCTCTCGGGTTCATCTCTGTCTCTTTCTTCATCTCAGATAACGCAAAAATCGAACACGTAGACATCGCCACAACGATCCCTGCCAACCTTATCGCGTTTCGAGCTTGTCTTCGAATCACCGAACCCTCCCCCCTCGCAGAAGCAATAACTCAATTGCAGTAAATAGCACAACCCTGATTAGTTTACCCGCCGCGCAGCCGCCTCGACGCCCGCAAGCATCTTTTCCAAATCCTTGCCCGAATAATAATGTCCGTTTACGATCACCGCCGCGATCTTCTGCGTATTCGAAATATCCTGTAGCGGATTGGCATTTAATAGCACGAGGTCGGCCTGCTTTCCCTTTTCAACCGTGCCCAGCTGCTCCTCCATCCCCAAGAAACGCGCTGGATTCAGAGTTGCAGTCTGCAGCGCTTCCAGCGGGGTGAATCCCGCGGCAACGAATTGCTGCAACTCTTCGTGTAGGCTAAATCCCGGAAAAACATACACCCCCGGCGGCGTGTCAGTCCCCGCAAGGAACGGCGCTCCCGCCTTGTGCAGCATTTGCACCACTTCCAGTTCTTTCTCGATGAATTTCTTCCGCACTGCAATATCGTCCGTGCCGTACCCTTTCACGATCTCGTCCGTGAAACGCTTCCACGATTTATTTTTCCACGATGCAGGCACGTACTTCGCACGCCCATCTTTCGAAAAATCCGTCACGTCGATCAAGTTGCCGCCGCGCTCCCAAACCAGCGTCGGGCACTGCCACGTCTGGTTTTTCGCAAGCAGCGCCGCAAGTTCAGCCGCCCGCGCTGTATCGTAAGACGCGAGGAATCGCCCTTCCGTTTTTCCGCCATTCAAGAAATCGTCTTCGTTCGGAGAACTGCCCTCAAATATCCCGGCGAGGTGCTCGAAACTTTTCATCCCAGCTTCCGACATTTCGCTCGCCCGTACCGAGTCTGGAACGTGTCCCGCAAACGCCATCTCTTGTTTCTTGGCTTCCTCAGCAATCGCAAACACCGCCTCGCGGGGAATCAGCGACTGTAGCTTGATGAAATCCGCCCCGCGCTGCTTCAATTCGTTGACAGCGTGTCGCCCGTCCTCCGCCGTCGTGATTGCCATCGAACTCGGGAAACGCGGCTTCGGACCGTCCAGCATCGGCCCCGAAGTGAAGATTCTCGGTCCCAGCATGCGCCCGGCTTCGATTTCGTTCCTCAAATCCTGAACGCTTCCCAGCTCGCTCCCCATATCGCGCACGCCCGTCACGCCATTGGCAATCAACAGGGGCAGCGTGATGTCCTGTGCTCCCGGAAACCAATCGCCGAACACCAAATGCACGTGCATGTCCCAAAGTCCGGGAATGAGAAAGTATCCGTGCCCGTTGACGCTCGGCGCGTTCCGCGGATATTTCGCGGTTTTGCTGGGTCCAACAGAAGCGATATGGTTGCGTTCTAAGATGACCGTCTGATCCGCCAAAACCGCGCCAGTTCGAACGTCTACGACGCTCACATTTGTTATAACCACGAGGTCGTTGGGAGACGGTTTTTGCGCATTCGCTGTGCCGGCGAAATAGAGCATCGGCGTAAACAGCAGCGCAGCGCGGACGCAGTTTTTAACCCTCATAGCCAGGGATTGTATCGTTTCTCCAAGGGAATTCTATACACCCAATCCGTCACTCCCTATGGACGCCTCAATAGCCAGGATGGAGCTATGATAAAGAAGTGCGGACTTTCTGAACGCACGAGGGTAAGACCATGCGAATATCAAATCTCTTCGTCGCGAGCCTGCTTATCGCCAGCCCACTTCTTGCTCAGGACAAACCCGCCGACGCTCCCCATGACATGGACCACATGCAGCACGGCGGCTTCATGCAAGGCGGCATGCACCACGCCATGGCCAAAGGCGTGAAGCTCGAACAAAAAATCGATGGCCACACCATCATCGTCCGCATGGGCCCGATGAATCTCCCCGCCCACACAAGTCACATGAAAATGCCGCAGCCCCCCGACCTCGAATGGCAAATTACCGTTGACGGCTGGCTCCTTGCGTATTCTCCAAAGCTCGTCGACGCCAACGGCAACGCCATACCCGGCCGCGTTCTTCATCACACCGCTTTCTGGAACGAAAACCGCGCCGATTTTCTCTGCCCCAACAAAGAGGAGCACATTTTCGGCGCCGGCGGC
>Ga0210405_10001982_pt1 | contig 21987 bp, 15 predicted proteins | sample IncBWH11MmetaG_FD_155492 | JGI IMG/M metagenome (GOLD analysis project Ga0210405, IMG submission 155492) | Forest soil microbial communities from Barre Woods Harvard Forest LTER site, Petersham, Massachusetts, United States - Inc-BW-H-11-M | ecosystem: Environmental > Terrestrial > Soil >... | reverse complement strand
CGGAAGGGGCGACGCTGGCGCAGGTGTTTGAGCGGTATGCGGAGCGGTATCCGAAATTGGCGGGATTTCGGAACTCGATGGTGGTTTCGCGGAATCAGGAGTTTGCGGCTTGGGATACGCGTGTTTCGGCGGGCGATGAGATTGCGTTTTTGCCTCCTGTGAGTGGGGGCTGAGCCTCACCGTATGACAGGGAACATTCAAGAGGACAGGTTTGAGTTGGTGCGCGAGGCGATTGAGGCTGAGGCGCTGGTACGGCACGTGCGGGCGGGGCAGGATGGGGCGATCGTTACGTTTGATGGGTTTGTGCGCAATGAATCGCATGGGCGTGAGACGAGCTACCTGGAATACGAGGCTTACGAATCGATGGCGCTGGGGAAGATGAAGGAGATTGCGGCGCAGATTCATGAGAAGTTTGCGATTCATCGGGTGGTGATCGTGCACCGCCTCGGGCGGCTGGAAATTGGTGAAACGAGCGTGTTCATTGCGGTGAGCGCGCCGCACCGGGGGGCGGCGTTCGACGCCTGCCGGTTTGCGATTGATACGTTGAAGCGGACGGTGCCCATCTGGAAGAAAGAGTATTTTGCGGATGGGGCGGTTTGGGCGGATGGCGAATTGCCTCCGACACCCCCAAGTGCAAAAAGTGCATCCTAGCTATTTGATGATTCCTTGGGTCTCACGAATTTCCCACTGGTGCCTTGCCCTGCTGGCCTTTTTTGGGGGAGCATTCCTTGCCCACGCGCAGGAGAAGCCGGACCGGCCGCCGTGGGCGCAGCCTTCCCCCACTCAACCACAGCCTCCTCCACCGAGCGGTCAGCCGCAACCGCCGGCCGCTCCTGGGCCGATGGTCCCAGCCCCGGTGCAGTTGCCGGAGAGACAGAAAGAGCCGCAAACACCGAAGGGGACGATCAAGGTCAACGTCAATTTAGTGAACGTGCTGGTTAGCGTGCTGGATGAGAACAAGCGCCCGGCGCCTAATCTGCCGCAGGAAGCGTTTCAGGTGTCGGAAGAAGGCGTGCCGCAGAAGATTGAATTTTTTGAGCCGGAGACCAAGCTGCCACTGGATCTGGCGCTGATGATTGACGCGAGCATGAGCGCGCACATTGATATTCAGTATGAGCGCGAGGCGGCTTCGCGTTTTATCCGGCAGGTGCTGCGGCCGGACGATCGCATGGCGGTGTTTTCGTTTGACGAAACGGTGACGCAGCGGACGACATTTACGGAGAGAGTGCAGACGCTGACGGACGCGGTGGCGCGGATTCCCGACGGGGCGGGAACTTCGATTTATGACGCGTTGATGCTGGGCTCGCAAGCGCTGGAGAAGCGGGGCGGCGAGCGGCGCCGCGTGATCATCCTGGTGACGGATGGCGGGGAGACCACCAGTCATGCGGATTTTGAGTCGGCGCGGCGGGCGGCGCTGCGCGGCGAAGTGTTGTTGTACACGATTCTGATCCGGGTGATGAAGAGCGAGAATGGGCGAAACACAGCGGGAGAGCACGCGCTGCAGACCATTACGGAGACGACCGGCGGCGCGGTGTTTTTTCCGGATTCGCCGCAGGAGTTGCCGGTTATTTTTGACCGGATTGACGCCGAACTAAGGACGCAATACCGGTTGGCGTATTACCCGAATCCGCGGGGGGCGGCGAATTCGTATCGTAAGATTGAGGTGAAGATGCTGCCGGGGTATACGGCGCGGCATCGGACGGCGTATTTGGTTGCTCAGTGAGGCCAGAAGTGGCCAGTGGCCGGCGACCGGTGGCCAGTGAAGAGCAGCTCGTAACCAGTAATCGGTAATCAGCCGGAGGGGAATAGGAGTTCACACTGAGAGACGGAATGGCAATTGATTATTTAGAGGCGGCGGTTGAGATTGCACGTGAGGCGGGGGCGGTGCTGCGGGAAGAGGCGCAGCGGCCGGTGGACATTTCGTACAAGGGCGATTACGACCTGGTGACGCAGGCGGACAAGCGATCGGAAGCGGTGATTGTGAGCCGCTTGCAGAAATATTTTCCGGGGCATGCGGTGGCGGCGGAAGAGGGAACCGGAAAAGAGACTGGCTCGGAATACAAGTGGCATGTGGACCCGCTGGACGGGACGACGAATTTTGCGCATGGCTATCCGTGCTTTTGTGTTTCGATGGCACTGGCGAAGGGGGATGAGCTGCTGCTGGGTGTGATCTACAATCCCATTTCCGAGGAGTTGTTTTCGGCGGCGCGGGGAGAAGGCGCGTTTTTCAACGGGAAGAGGATGCAGTGCTCGAAGATACCGGCGCTGCGGGGCAGTTTGCTGTGCACGGGCTTTCCGAATCATAAGAGGCATGCGCATCCGAACATTCATTACTACTGGGATTTCACGTTGCGCTCGCACGGGGTCCGGCGTGACGGGTCGGCGGCGTTGGATCTGGCTTATGTGGCTGCCGGGCGATTTGAAGGATTTTGGGAGTTCGGGTTGAAGCCGTGGGATACGGCGGCCGGGGTAGTGATTGTGGAAGAGGCCGGGGGAAAGATCAGCGACCTGGATGGGAAGCCGTATGTGCTGGGCGGCAAAACGATTTTGGCGACGAACGGATTGATCCATGCGGAGATGGAAACGATGGCCGCGGAGATCGCGAAGAAAGAGAAGTTGGGCGTTTAGGCGGAGAAGTGTGGGCCGTGTATCGTGATCCGTTGACCGAAGATGTGGCGCGGGTGGAACGCGCGGTGAAGTTTTCGTCGGTTGGGAAAATCTGTACATCTAGATCGAAAGAATCTGCCGCACCTACGGTGCTTGAGTAGTTGATGGTGGTGTACCCAGCCCTTACGGGCTGGGCTAACGTCGGTCGCGTCTCCGGCGCTGTTCGGAAAGAATGCATGGTTTAAGTGCTCCTCGCTTGAACCGCCTGAATTTCGTTTTCAGTGTCAACAGTCCCCTCGGTCCAGTCTGTCAACCATCCGCCCGGTCTGTACCCCGATTAGGGTGCCCCCTACCCCCTCTTTTTTTATAAGTGCGGGAAGGAAAGGAGTTAGCAAAGTGATTTTTGTAAGTGTTGAATCTTCGTGGGTTAAAGATGCTTGTTTTGCTACAGATTCAATCGAGTGCCGTAAGTGTGAAATTTAAAGAAGTTACTGGGTCGTTTGTTGGAAGTGCGGAATCTAAGGGAAATAGACCCGATCCAAGCACTGGGAGATACGAGAAGACTGTTGCTGGGAGAGTGGGCGCACCTTAACCCATCGGTGATTATATAGAATAGTACAATGTTGTCAAGGGAAAAATGAGTAGGTGGCCTTAGGGAAGGCTGATTTGGACCTCACGGAAATCTTATGGGTGTGGAGCTATCGTTGAATGGCAAAGACGGCAACATCGTTTGACATTCATCGGCACCGGGGTGGTGCCGTTCCTGGACCAAGTTCGTTGCCCAAAATTGGGTAGGAGAGAAGCCATGCGCAAATGGGTGAGAAGTGGGTCGGCATTTGGACTGAGCATGTTGGTGAGTTTGAGCGTTTGCGATTTGGGGCGCGCGGACGATGCCAAAGCGGGAAATGATTCGAAACCGTCGGTGACGAAGCCGGCTGAGAATAAGCCGGAGGCTGGGCTGACGGACCGGGAGCGCTGGCTGCTGGAGCGCGTGGAGCAGTTGGAAAAGCGCGTGGCGGACTTGGAGTCGAAGGATACGAAGCCGGCGGCGGAAGTGGCAGCAGTGCGGGAGAAAGGCGCGGGGCCGGGACCAAGTGTTTCCGGTGGAATGGCGGCGGCGGCGAAGCCGGCTGCAAGCGCGCCGTCGGCAAAGCTGACGAGTGCGCCGGCGGGTGCGGTGCCGAGTTCGATGGCGACCAGCATTGCGGCGGCCATCGGGCCAAATAAAGAATCGAGCACGTCCGCGGGAGCGACGCAGGTGCCGGAGAAGAAAAAGATCGAGCCGTTTTCGGACTATGACTGGACGTGGCTGAACGGGAATCCCCGGACGAAAGAGATTTATTGGGACACGAAGTTTTTTACACCTGAAATCCGGGCGGACATAAATTATGTGTCGGACTTCAACCATCCGACGGACCATTCGATTGGCGGATCGAGCGAGCTGTTTCGATCGTCGGAAGTGCAGTTGGAGCAGTTGGGCGTCGGTGGCGATTTTCATTATGAGAATGTGCGCGCGCGGTTGATGACCCAGTTTGGGATGTATTCGGCGACGACGCCTCGGAATGACCCGAGTCCCGGGCACGGGCAATGGGACCTGGTGAGTGCCTACCGTTATTTGGCGGAGGCGTACGGCGGATATCACTTCAATGTATTGCATGGCGTGAATGTGGATGCGGGAATCTTCCTGTCGTACATCGGATTGTTCAGTTACTACAATTTCGACAACTGGGCGTACCAGCCATCGTATGTCTCGTCGAACACGCCGTGGTTTTTCGAGGGCGTTCGCGTGCAGATTTTTCCGACGGAACATTTGAAGATTGAGCCGTGGTTCATCAACGGCTGGCAGTCTTATGCTTCGGCGAATCACCGACCCGGACTGGGCGGACAAATCAAATGGACTCCCAAGCCGTGGCTAAACATCATTTCGAACAATTACGGGCTGGGCGAGGACGACCTGTTCATCAAAGGCCGCTCGCGCATTCACACGGACAACAGCATTGAGGTGAAATACTACGACAACCCGGAGAAGACGCTGGATAAGATGGCGTTTTCGCTGACGGGAGACCTGGGTTGCGAATACGGCAGCGGAGTGAGTTGCTACGGCAATCATAAAGGCGGACCGAAGCAGAGCTTCGTCGGTTACATGGTTTACAACCGGTTCTGGTTCCACCGGGATCTGTTCGGGCTGACAATTGGCGGCGGGCAGATCAACAATCCGGGGCGGTACCTTGTGCTGGTTCCGCCAATTAATGGAGCGACGGCGATCACAGCGGCGACGAACGCGCCATACTTCACCGGGAATCCGGGGGACCCGTTCAAGGCGTGGGATTCTTCGATCACATTTGACTACATGCCGAAGCAATACATTACGTTCCGGGCGGAATATGACTACCGTCATGCGAACGTGCCGTATTGGACGGGGCAAGGGGGAATCACGCCTCCAACCGGGAATACCGGTTCGCCGCAGTTTTTTGTTTGTAACAGTGGGGCGTCTTCGGGGCAGACGGGTCTGGCCGGAGCGCAGGCGGCGTGCAGCGGAGCCGGCGGCGTGTGGTTTCCGGACTTGAGGAAGAATGAATCGTTTATTGATTTGTCGATTCTGGTGAAGTTCTAGAGCGCAACGGCCTGGACTTTGAAACAGGTGCTTTCATGCGGCTTATGTTGAGGTCCTTCGGGGCGCAAAAGACGCGCCCCCGAGGGTAACAGATTCAGAGATTGGGGTCTTACTTGCCGACATAATGGGTCGCACTCAGATTCGATTGCGTTAGTTCTTTGACGTTCAGCTGCCCGATCTTCTTTTTATCCAGTCTTTCGAATTGGGCTTCCATATACTTCATGAATTCCTGCTTGGAGACCATTCCATTCTTGTCAGCGTCCATGAGCGGGAGCAAGTGTCTGACGTCGTCCTCTCCCATTGCCAGTTTGTTTTGCGGTTTCGGAACGGATGCCTTTTGAGCGGCCGCGTTGCCGAATAGAGTCAAGGTCGCAACCAACACTGCGATTACCCCGATGAACCACACGTAGTTTGTTCGTTTCCGCATGATCGACTCCTTGGAACTTTTGGCGGGTACGGGAATCAGGCCCGCTGTCCTCCCGTACCAGGTTTGAGTTCGCCGAGATGTGCATTCCTGGTTCCCGGATTTGGTGAATGTACACCCGTGCGACTGGCGCATTCACGCAAATTATTGATGTATTGAATCAAAATTTGTTTAGGACGAATTGCTCAAACACTTCATTGGTGCGAATCCGGGCGCAAACGTTGAGGTCCTTCGCGCATCTCCGTCGGATGTGCTCATGATGACAACGGAGCTGATTGACGGCATCTGACAGTTTGGCGGCAAAGTTTAGTTCGTAAAACACTCGTAAAACAATCGTCAAGAAAAATGAGCGAGCAATCTTAGGGAAGACTGATTCTGACCTCACGGAATTCTTATGAGTGTGACGCTATCGTGAATTTGCAACGAGAGCGTCATCATCTTTCATTCAGCGGCACTGGGTAGGTGCCGTTCCTGAATACATCGTTGACTAAAATCGGATAGGGAGAAAAGCTTTGCGCTCGTGGATGAATTGTGGGTTGTTGTTTGGATTGGGCACGCTGGCGTGCCTAAGCGTTTGCGGAGTAGGGCGCGCGGACGATACCAAAAAGGGAACTGATTCGGCGCCGACCGCTGTACAAGCGGCGCCGGCGTCTAACGGCGTGGTGGGTGGAGCGGCAGTGGATTCAACGACATCCACACGAAACGAAGCTGCGGAATCCTCCTCATCGGCCAACCCGGAGAATCCAGTTCCTCAAGGCACGGCGCAACCTGCCGGCGGGCAAACTTCCGGCATCAACAGCAATTACGTCTTGAAGGGCAATTTCTTCGAGCGCCTGGTCCAGTTCTACCATCAGGATTGGGCTGGCACGAACCCAGCAGCAAACGTGCCGGCGAAACGGGATCTCCCAGCGCCACTCGATTCACCTCCGTTTCCGTCTTCCGACTGGATCTACGGCGGCGCACCCGACATCGGCGCACCCGATGGCAATACATATCCTCTGATGACCGCACTCGGACTGGAAAACAGCCGCACAAAAGTCTACGGATGGGTGGCGACGAGCATCAATTTCAGCACATCAGGCCACAACAACTTCCCGGTTTCTTATGACATTTTCCCGAACAAGATCGAACTCAATCAAGCGGTCATCTACGTCGAACGCTTGCCGGACACCGTGCAAAAAGACCATTTCGATTGGGGATTTCACGTCACCGCGTTCGAGGGCATCGACTATCGCTTTACGACCGCGAAGGGATACTTTAGCCAGCAACTTTTGAAGTTCAACCACCAGTATGGGTTTGATCCCGTGCTGGAATATGTTGACCTGTACTTTCCGGTGAAAGACGGCTTGGACATCCGAATTGGCCGGTTCCTCTCGGTTCCTGGAATTGAGGCGCAATTGGCGCCGAACAACTACAACATGACGCACTCACTGCTCTACACGATTGATCCCTTCACCGACACCGGGATCTATGGCTCCCTCAAGTTGAACAAGCAATGGATGGTTCAGCTGGGCCTATCGGCGGGTCACGACGTTGCGCCGTGGACATCCGACGCCAAACCTTCGGCCATCTTTTGCCTGAACTATTCCACAAAGAGCAACAACGACAATTTTTACGGCTGCGCGAACGGCATTAATGACGGCAAGTACGCTTACAACAATTTGCAGGACTACGATTTCACCTGGTACCACAAATTCAACAGCAAGTGGCACATGGGGACCGAAGCGTGGTACATGTATGAGCGGGAAGTGCCGAACGTCGCGGGCAATGTAGCCAATCCGATCACGCCGGAACTTGGCGCAAATGGAGCTTTCTGCAAGGCGGGAACGCTTCGTTGTACGGCGCCGGAGTACGCGATCGTCAACTATGTAAATCGAGAGATCAATTCCAAATTCATGATCGGATTCCGATCGGACTTCCTTGATGACAAGAAGGGGCAGCGGACGGGATTCGCGACGAAGTATACGGAGAATACGCTATATGCCACCCGGTACATCGGCACCACGATCATGCTGCGGCCGGAACTACGGTTCGATCACTCCTGGGACCTGCGGGCTTACAACAACGGAACGGCCAGAAATCAGTTCTTCTTCGGCATGGATTTGATCTACAAATTCTGAGCGGGTCGCGGGATGTGCCGCCCCTCCGGGGCTTGAATTGTTTTTGCTCAGAGACCCAGCGCTCACGCGCTGGGCTAACTTCTTTCGCGCCTCCGGCGCTTGATCACGCATGGAATTTTGAACGTGAAAGTGGCAGCGTTGCCGGCCTGCCGCGAGCAGGCTGCCGCAGTTCATCTGGGGTCACTTGAAAGTGGCCGCTACGAAATTCGACGAGCGGCCCGCGGCGGGCCCTACAAGTCCAAGAGAAACCCAAGGGCGCAGCCATGAATGGCTGTGCCACATGAGAAAGGAAAAGGGCGCCCCGAAATCCTCGAGGCGCCCGTTTCTGTTGGTGGACGAGTTGAGTCAGCCGGCGACCATTTCGGCGTAGATTTTGGAGATGGCGCCGGCGATGCAGAAACCCCAGGCGAAGATGGCGTAGGTTTTGAATTTATCGGGGATGACGTATTGGTCGGTGGCGTCGGAGAGGGGAACGCCGGCGCGGTGCATTTTTTCGGCTTGCAGGTAGAGGTCGTCGAAGAGATCGCGAAGGTTTCGGATGCCTTCTTGGCCGCAGATGGGGCCGTGACCGGGGACGAAGAGAGTGTCTTTGTCCCAGGAGGCGAAGGTCTGGAGAGTCTTGCGCCAGCCGGACATGGTGCACTTTTCGTCGAAGCAGGCGGGATAGGCCTGGCTGAAGACGAGGTCGCCGGCATAGACAACTTTTTGATCGGGGACGCGGACGATGAGGTCGGTACCCGAGTGGCCGGGGTAGTGTTCGATGACGATGGGGAAGTGGCCGAGGTCGAGATTCATCGGGAGCTTGGCGGGATCGAGTGGGCGATTCGGAAGCGCGAGCGAAGTTCCGTTTGCCAAGTCGAAGACGTTGCCGAGGGCGCCGAGATCGCCCTGCGCGTGTTGACGAGCGATGTCGTTCTTGGCGTCCTTGACGCGTTTTTCCTGGGGAGCGAGGAAAGCGGCACGGTCGGTTCCTTGCAGGGAGACGTAGGATTCGTTGATGCGCTTGGGAACGGCGGCGTGGGCCCAGAGCTGAATGCCGTTGGCGCCGTAGAAGGAGCTGCCCGTGGAGTGATCGAAGTGATAGTGGGTGAGGAGAGCGTTGGGAGCTGGGAGCTTGGTGACTTTGCGATAGGTGTCCATCTGGAAAGCGGCGCCGGGAGCGGAGCCGTAGGCTTCGAGGAGGAGGCCGGCGTCTTTGCCGACAAGGAAGCCGCCGTTGCAGATGGTGGTGAAACCCTTGGAGGTGTCGGAGATTGTGGCGTAGAGGCCATCGCCGATTTTGCGGACGGAGGCGAAGCCGGCGTCGGCGACGGGAGTTTGGGCGACGCGAGGGTCGTCCGCGATGGAGGATGCAAAAACGGGAATGGGCAGCGAGCCGGCGAAGGCGTAAAGGGCGCTGAAGCGAGATGCGTTTGACAGAAATTGCCTACGATTGAACGGAGCGAAGGAATTCATCGGGGACTCTCCCGGAGCGAAAGTTGGAGCACGGAACGAGGACAAGTTTAGCAGAGGAGCGGGGAGAGGAGAACGGGGAGAAGCCACGCGGAGAAGGTTGCTTGCGCGGCGAGTGTTGGCGTGAGAAAATTTGTGGGTGGACTGGACGTGGCGAAAATCGCTGCGCACCACAATGGCGATATCGTCTAGGGGTCCAGGACGCCGCCCTCTCACGGCGGAAACCCGGGTTCGAATCCCGGTATCGCTACCAAGAGAAGTCATTAGCTATTAGTCATTAGCCGTAAGTTTCGGAGAGAAGAATAAGAGGAAGTGGAGATTTGGACTATGCAAAGGCGCCTTGGGGCGCCTTTTTTGTTTTTGGGGAGAAGAACTTACCCCGGAGGTAGCCGAGGTGCCACAGAGGCCGCGGAGAGATTTGAGAGAGAAGGGATTGGTCCCGATTGACTTAGACGCGCAGGCCCTGAGCGGTTTTCTAGCCAGGGGAAGATGTGTTGGGTGAACTGAGTTCGTGGAGGATTCGCTCGACGGCTGTTTGAAATGTGGATTGCGGGGTGATGAGGCTTAGGACGAGGTGGTTATTGGAGGGGAAGTCGTAGAAGTGGCCGGGATGGAGGATGACATGGTGGTGGCGGAGGAGGTGGATGGCGAGGCCTTCGTCGGAAGCGTGAGCAGAGGAGTTTGGGGAACAGCGGAGGATGGCGTACCAGCCGGCGTCGGCGTGGAGGAGTTCACAGGCGGGGTGGGAGCGGAGTTGAGATTGGAGATTGGCGCGGTTTTCGCGGATGCGGGCGAGGAGTTGCGGACGGAGGGAGTGGCGCTGGGCTAGGAGAGCGGGGAGGGCAGCTTGGGCAGGAGCGCTTAGGGAGAGATAGGTGTCGGCGATTATCTCGAGGCGGTCGAGGGCAGGGCGGACTTGGGAGTCGGGACCGTTGACGGCGAGCCAGGCGATTTTCATTTGCGGGAGAGCGGAAATTTTGGAGAGGCCATTGAGGGTGAAGGTGAGGACTTCGGAGTTGGCGGCGAAAGTTTTGCGGGGCGCGGAGTCGAAGGGGAAATCGAGGAAGACTTCGTCGACGATCAGGGCGAGATTGTGTTTTTTGCATAGGGCGTTGAGGCGGGCGAGTTCTTCGGGATGGACGTAGGAGCCGGTGGGGTTGTTGGGATGGACTAGAAGAATCGCGCGGGTGCGTGGCGTGATGGCGTTTTCGAGGGATTGGAAATCGATGAACCAGCCGTGGGCGTAGGCGAGGGAGTAGGGCTTCAGATGGACGTCCTGCAGGCCGGCGAGAAATTCGAAGAGGGGATAGCTGGGTTTGGGGAGGAGGAGTTCGTCGCCGGGATTGCAGAGGAGGCGGAAGGCGTAGGAATAGGCTTCGCTGGTGCTGGTGGTGAGGAAGAGGGATTCAGGATCGACGGTGGCCTGGTGGTCGTCGAGATAATAGCGGGCGACTTCTTGGCGGGCGGCGAGGGTGCCCTTGGGTTGGGGGTCGTAGGTGAGCGCGGCGGGATTCTGGAAGGCGGAGAGGATAGCGGTGGAATCGTAGTGGAAGCCGCACTGGGTGGGATTGGAGGCGGTGAGATCGAGGAGCGGTACACCGGAAGCGCGGAGTTCGTCGAGGGCGATGGTGAAGGGGTTGCGGGTGAGTGGCCAGTTGGTGCGGGTGGAGAACATGAGGAGAGATAGTTTTTAGTTGATAGTTTTCAGTTCTTAGTTTGAAGCCAACAGCAAACAGCTTACAGCCAAGAAGTCAGAACCAGAAACTGCAAATAAGAAAAAGCAGAATTCTTACCTTGTTCTAAAGACAAACGGAGTTCGGAATGACAATTTTGGGGAATTTTCCGTACACTGTAGGCTCACACCATGACAGAAACTGTGCGGACTCGTGTTGCTCGAAAAGCGATTGACATTACCGGGATTGTGCAAGGTGTGGGATTTCGTCCGTACGTTTACCGGTTAGCGAATGACTGCGGGCTGACCGGGTTGATAGCCAACACGCCGGCGGGCGTGAGCATTGAGGTGCAGGGCGAGGCGGAGGCGGTCGAGAGATTCTTGGAGCGGTTACCCAGGGAGATTCCGCCGCTCGCGAAGATTACAGGGATCGTGCCGCGGAATGCGGAACTGCAGCAGGAGACCGAGTTTCGCATCAAAGCGAGCAGCATGCGCGCCGCGGCGAAGGCGCTGATTTCGCCGGACGTGAGCGTTTGCGAGGATTGTTTGCGGGAGATGATGAACCCGCGCGACAGGCGATTCCAGTATCCCTTTATTAATTGCACGAATTGCGGGCCGCGATTCACGATCATCTATGACATTCCTTACGACCGGGCGCGCACGTCGATGGCGAAGTTCAAGATGTGCGCAGCGTGCCAGGCGGAGTATGAGAATCCGGCGAGCAGGAGATTCCATGCGCAGCCGAACGCGTGCTGGGATTGCGGGCCGCAGGTGGCGCTCTTGGGGGGGGAAGGAACTCGGATGGACGTTGCGGAGCCGATTCGCGAAGCGGCGCGGTTGTTGCAGCGGGGAGCGGTTGTGGCGATCAAGGGGCTGGGCGGATTTCACCTGGCTTGCGATGCGCAGAATGAGAAGGCGGTAGGGAAATTGCGGGAGCGCAAGCGGCGGGTGGAGAAGCCGTTCGCGATTATGGTGCGGCGGGTGGAGGATGCGGCGCGGTTGTGTGTGGCAGATGAATTTTCGAAAAAGCTGATGAGTTCATTTGAGCGGCCGATTGTTTTGCTGCCGCGACGAGCGGAAGTTGCCTCTGTGCCGGGAATTGCTCCGGGGAACCGTTATTTGGGCATGTTTTTGCCGTATACGCCGCTGCATCATCTTTTGTTCCAGAGCGGCAAGTTTGAGGCGCTGGTGATGACCAGCGGAAACCTGAGCGAAGAGCCGATTGCGATTGACAACGAAGAAGCGGTTCGAAGATTGAACGGGATTGCGGATACGTTTCTGGTGCATGACCGGGAGATTGCGCGGCGGTGCGACGATTCGGTGGTGCGCGTGGCGGCGGGGCAGCCGCAGAAGATACGGAGGTCGCGGGGATTTGTGCCGGTACCGGTGCAACTGGAAAAAGAGACGCAAGCGGTGCTGGCGGTGGGCGGGGAATTAAAGAATACGGTATGCGTGGTGCGGGGGAGCGAGGCGTTTCTCAGCCAGCATGTTGGGGATTTGGAGAATCTGGAGAGCTACCATTTTTTTGAGGAGGTGGTGCAACACCTGCAGCGGATTCTGGAGACTGAGCCGAAGGTGATCGCACACGATCTGCATCCGGATTATTTTTCGACGAAATGGGCGCAGGAGCGGACGGGCGTGGAGTTGGTGGGAGTGCAACATCATCATGCCCATGTGGCGGCGTGCATGGCGGAAAATCATCTGGATGGAAAAGTGATCGGGATTGCGCTGGATGGGACGGGCTACGGGACGGATGGAGCGATCTGGGGCGGGGAAGTGCTGGTGGCGGACTACGAGGGTTTTGAGCGAGCGGGACACTTCGAGTATGTGCCATTGCCTGGAGGGGCGGCGGCGATTCATGAGCCGTGGCGGATGGCGGTAAGTTACCTGGAGAAACATTACGGGAAGGAAGTGGAGAAGCTGGGATTGCCATTCCTGGCGGAGATCGATTCGCGGAAATTGAGCGTGGTTTTGCAGATGATGGAGCGGGAGATTAATTCGCCGCGGACGTCAAGCTGCGGACGGCTGTTTGACGCGGTGGCGGCGCTGGTGGGATTGCGCGGCACCGCGAATTTTGAGGCGCAGGCGGCGATTGAACTGGAGATGGCAGCGCGGGATTCGGTGAGCGAGGCGGCTTATCCTCTGGATTTGAATTTACACGGAACGACCTGGCAGATCGGGACGAAGCCTTTGTTCGACTGGTTGCTGAAGGACATTCGACAGAAGACCAGTGTTGCGGAAATTAGCCGGAAGTTTCATAGCGGGCTGGCGCTGGTGTTTGTGGATGTGGCGGAAAGGATTCGCGACCGGACGGAGCTGAACCGGGTTTGCTTGAGCGGGGGATGTTTTTTGAATGCGGTGTTGCTGGAGACGATGATTGCGGAGATGAAGGAGCGGTCGTTTGAGGTGTTTTTTCATACGGAAGTGCCAGCGGGGGATGGGGGGATCAGTTTGGGGCAGGCGGTGATTGCGGGGCGAAGGGTAGGAGCGTAGTTATCGCAATGAAGCAAGAGATTACGCAGAGGGCGCAGAGACGCTGAGGGCGCTGAGAAGAGAAGAGGTTCACGCGGTATGCCTTGGGTGGTTGGGTTGAAGTTGAGGTTCTTCGCCTATCCTTGTCGGATAGGCTCAGAATGACAAGTTTTTGGTTTATTTAGTGGGCGGAAAATTTGCGGGAGGCGGTTTGGCCTTTGGATTCGGTGACGGTGATGGTTTGGCCGGCGGGGATGTTGGAGAGTTTGTCGATTTGGCCGCTGGGCCAGCGGATTTCGAGGGAGTCGGCTTGGGTGTTTTGGGCGAGGCCGAAGGTGAGGATTAGTTCGCTGGCGGAGAGGTAGCTGGAGCCGCTGCGGAGCATTTGAGTTTGGGTTTCGCCGCCGGCGGAAAGTTTTACGACGGCGCCGATGCCGTCGCGATTGGATTTTGTGCCTGCCAGTTTTATTCGCACGCTTTTGTTGGTTGCCGCCGGGCCTGTGGTTTCATTTAAAAAAAGATAAGCGGGGCCACCGTTGGTGGAGAGAAGCAGGTCTGGGCGGCCGTCATTGTTGATGTCGGCGTAGGCGGCGCCGCGGCCTACGCGCGGCGAGTTGAAAGATTTGCCGAGCGATTTGGCTACTTCCTGGAAATTTCCTTTGCCGACGTTGCGGAAGAGGTGCGGCGGCATGGCGTATTTTACGTTGGGCTGGACGCGTTCGATGTCGCTATCGATGTGGCCGTTAGCGATGAAGATGTCGGGCCAGCCGTCGAGGTCGTAATCGAAGAAAAAGCAGCCGAAGCCGAGGGTGAGCAGAGAAGCGCGGCCGACGTCGGAGCGGGGGGCTTCGTCGACGAAGAGACCTTTGCCTTCGTTGTGATAGAGCGAAATCATCTGATTGGAAAAATTGGTGATGAGGATGCTGGGGGCGCCGGAGTGATCGTAATCAGCGGCGTCGACGCCCATGCCAGCGCGGGCGACGCCATCTTCGCTGAAGGCTACACCGGCGACGACGGCTTTTTCGGTGAAGGTGCCGTTGCCGTTGTTGCGATAGAGCTTGTTGGGCTGCGTGTCGTTGGAGAGAAGCAGGTCGGGCCAGCCGTCGTTGTCGTAATCGATGATGGCGATGCCGAGCGTTTTGGAGGTGGGATCGCCGAGGCCGGCTTTTTTGGTGAGGTCTTCGAAGGTGCCGTCGCCTCGATTGTGCCAGAGGCGAACGGATGTGCCCTTATAGGATTCGGGCGTGCAGTAGGATTTGCTTTTGCCGTCGAGGGTACAGTAGAGGTCGGTTTCGATGGACCACTGGACGTAATTGGCGACGACGAGATCGAGTTTGCCGTCTTTGTCGTAATCCACCCAGGCGGCGCTGGTGCTGAATTCTTTGGGGCCTGCGAGGCCGGCTTTTTGGGTGACGTCGGTGAAGGTGCCATCGCCGTTGTTGTGGAAGAGATGGCTTTGGCCGAGCGCGGTGACGAATAAATCGTCGAAGCCGTCGTTGTCGTAGTCGCCGACGGCTACACCCATGCCGAAGAGTTCGATATCGAGACCGGCTTTGTGAGTGACGTCGGTGAAGGTGCCGTCGTGATTGTTGTGGTAGAGCTTCGGCGTGGAGTGTTTGGAGGGCTGGCCGGGCCAGTTGGTGCCGTTGACCAGGAAGATATCGGGGTAGCCGTCGTTGTCGTAATCGATGAAGGCGACGCCGGGGCCCATGGTTTCGGGGAGGTATTTTTTGCCGAAGGCGGCGTTGTTGTGGAGGAAGCGGATGCCGCCCTGCTGGGAGACGTCGCGGAAGGTGATGGTAGATTGCGAATTTGGAGTTTGAAGAGTCTGCGCGCCGGCGATTTGTAAGGAAGATAAGAGCAGCAGCGCGGTGGCGAGTTTCTTCATCGAGTCTCCGTCAAGATGTCGCGGCCTACGCCGAGGGCGTCGGCTACGCGGTTGATGTAATTAAACCATGAGGCGATGAGAGTGATTTGGAGGATGCCGCGATCGTCGAAGCCGACGGCGCGGAGACTATCGTGGTCGGTGCGGCTGCATTGGGTGGCGTCACGGGTGAGCTTGACGACGTATTCGAGCATGGCTTTGTCCTGAGCGCTGATCGGGGCCGTCCGGAAATCTTTTTGCAGGGCGGCGACCATTTCGTTATTGAGGCTGGTGCGACGCAGAAACTCTGCGTGGGATTCGATTCAATAGAAGCAGCGGTTGGTGACGGAGACCATGGTGGCGATCATTTCGTGCTGGTAGCGCTGGAGAGGGAGATCGGGTGACATCATGGCGCCGAAGGCGCTGAAGGAGTGGAAGAGGACGTCGGGGAAAAGGGTGTGGGAGCCGACGATACTGTTTTCGAAGCCGCGATCGACGGTCGGAGCTGGGGTGGAGTATTCGATGGGGTAGAGTTGGCGTTGCTTGAGGACTAATTCGCGGACGCGTTCGTCGTCTTCGAGGCGGATGGTTTTGATCCAGGTCATTGAGAGGGTCCTCGCTTTTGCGTTTGATATCGATTGTTCATAAAAGCAGATCCCTCACCCGCAAACGGCGCGGGTTCGGGATGACATCTTCCACGGCTTAACGTCCCGCTCCTGAGGCTGATTTTGGTGCGGGAACTTTTTGGGCCTGGAGCGGAACGGAAACGTGCTCGTGGATGGACTGGCGCTCGTTGTTGTCTTCGGGGTGGGATTGGCGATAGGCGCCGGTCAGGGCCTGGGAGGATTCGTCGGCTTTGAAGCGGAAGTAACGATCCTTGTGCTCGTTGGCGCGGGCTTCGTCGCCGAGACCGGTGTAGCAGAGCATCAGGTTGTAGTTGGCCTGGAGGTCTTCGGGATCGATGGCGAGGGTTTGCTGGAATTCTTTGGCGGCGTCGGCGTAGCGTTTTTGCAGGAATAGGACGCGGCCTAATTCGTTGTGGACTACGCGATCGCGTGGGAATTGGGCTAGGACGGATTGCAAGGCTTGCGCGGCTTCGTCGTAGTGGCCTTCTTCTTTTAGGACGCGGGCATAGAAGAAATTGGCGCGGGGGAGATTGGGTTTCAGGGCCAGGGCTTTGAGGAGAACGACCTTTGCGCCTTCGGTGTTGCCTTCCTGGACGCGGACGCGGCCGACGTTGGTCCAGCCGTCGAAATTGTCGGGTGCCATTTCGGTGATTTTGGTGAAGGCTTGTTCGGCCCCGCTGAGATCGCCCTGGAGGAACAGGCCGATGCCGTAGTCGTTCCAGCGGGTCCAGTCGTCTTTCGTGAGGCTGACTTGCGGCGCGGGCGCGGCGGCGGAATGCGGAAGAACACGAAGGGTTTTGGTGTCCTCGGCGACCGTGATGATGGGGAGATCGGGGATGGACTTGAGATTCCCGGACACCTGCGAAGTGTCGCCATCAAACCTCCACTTGCGATCATCATGATCGGGAGAAACGTCGGGAGTAATGCCGCGACTAGATTTAGTAATACGACCCGGCACCCCCGCATAAGAGAAATGGGTGTTCCACCACTGGAATTTGCGGTAGTTGAGTTTTGAGTGGAGAGTGATGCGTTCGCCGGCACTCTCGGGAATGTGGAGGCGGAAGTGGGCGGTGTCGGCGGCGCCGGGCGGGATGAGGTGGACGTAGACGACCGCGCGGGTGGCCCAGGCGTTGCGCTTGTTGATGGGGTTGCCGTGGCCGTCGATTTGGAGAGATTTGTAGAAATGCGCGCCGGGTTCGACGGGGCCCTTGCCGTTGTCTTCGACTCTGCCGCTCCAGAAAATGGTCTGGCCCTTTTCGTCGGTGGCCTGGAGTTCGAGCCAGACGTCGAAGGCGTCCACGGTGCCGCCCGGGAAGAAGTGGCCGACCTTGCGGGTGCGCACGACGACGTCGACTAGAACGTCGTCGCCGCGGCGGACGGTGGCGTCGACGCGACCGAGTGGGGCGGTGATGGGGCGGGCTTCGCCGGCGGGACCTTTGGGAAAGGAAATGTCTGATTCTTCGCCGACGGCGAACGTGGTGGAAAGTTCCTGCTTCGGATAGTCGAAAGCTTTTTTGGAGGATTCGTTTTTCGAGATCGGCGAGATTGCGAAAATATCCACGCTGAGTTGTTTGTCTTGCAGGAAATTTCGACTGGCGTCGAGTTGCGCGGAATCTTCGTTGGCGACGGGCACGGCCGTGTTGGCGCCGGGGAAGCGATGGGAGTGGACGTAGCCTTCGAGATTGCCTTCGTCTTTGGAGGGAACGAGGGGCATGTGGCAGTCGGCGCACATCATGGATGTGGCGGGGTAATAGAAAGCGCGGGCGCCCTGGCCGGAAACGCCGCTGGCCTGCCAGTTGTCGTACTCGTTGAAGCCGCGCAGCCAGCGGTAATTGTTGAACGGCTGGTCGAGATGGACTTTGTGGCAGCCAGAGCAGAATTCGGGGACTTGTTCGCGCATGAAGGGTTTCAGAAAGACGCGGCGATGCGGCTCCGGATTCAGGCGAACCATGAAATCGTGGAGCGCGCGGATGACGGGAATTTCGCTGGCGGCGAGTTCGTGGAGCTTGGGATATTCGAGGACGAAATCGCCCTGGCCCATGGTGCTTTTCACCTGAACGATGCTGTGGCACATCATGCAACTGAGGCCGGCGCTGGCTTCGGGTTTGTGGATGTTTTGCTGGATGGGCGTATCCATCATTCCGCTGAAGAGCAGGGCGGGATCGTGGCAGCCGGCGCACCATTTGGTTTGTTTCACGCCGTCGACTTCCTGCATGTACTCGATGCTCTTGCGATACCACTGATTGTTGAAGGAAGAGAAATGGTGCATGGAGCTTTGCCACTGCTTGTAGATGTCGGAGTGGCAGCGTTCGCAGGCTTGCGATTTGAGGAAGTAGTCGGAGGGGATGTAGTTGCCGTCTTTGGTTTGGACGGAACTGGGGAAGAATTTGCCGTTGGGGCCGTCACCTTCCTGATCCATGGTGGCGGGGGCGAGAGAGGGATTGTTGACGCGATAGGCATTTCTCCAGGCGATGGTGCGGGTCCACCAGGCGCCGGCGGAGATGCTCGCGAGGAGGAGTACGATCGCGGCGAAGCGAAGGCATAGTTGGAGGATGCCGGCGTCGAGCTTGCCACTTGAGGCGAGCCAGGAGGAGGCGAGGAAGAGAATGCCGATGAGGCAGAGGACAATGTGAGTGTAGAGCCAGGCTTGGAGGCGATGAGGCGTGCCGATTTTGATGAGGATGATGCCGACCGCACCGCCTGTCAGGAGAAAGAGCCAGCCGATACGCGCAAGCCATGGTTCTTGGCTGAGGCCGCGGAAAAGAAAGTAGAGAATGCCAAGGGTTGCGAGAACACCTAGACCGGTGTGGAGTAGGACGGCGATCGCGTAGGGAATGTTGGCGGCGGGGAAGGCGTAGAGATAAACGGAGGTGACGGCAAGAATTAGAACGCTTAGGAAGCGCCAGCGTTGCATGCATTTCCCCCCAGGGAGTGGTCAAAGTTTATCAGGCGTCATCGCCATTAAAAAATGCGGCCGGGGGTCGTTGGCCCGGCCGCAATGTTTGTTGGGGTGCTTCCAGGCTTGGCTTGGGCAGCCAGGTGGGAAGCGACTGCTTGTAGGGACATTTATATGCGGGGTGGGTAGGGGGCGCAATAGTGGGAAAAGATTAGGAGGGAATCTAGAGGAAAGAATTAACGCAGAGGACGCTGAGAGCGCAGAAGGCGCTGAGAAGAGAAGAGCGGCCCGCCTCAGGAGGCGGGCCCTACGGATGTTCCTCTGTAATGCCTTTGGATTCAGTTAGTTGATAGGACTTTCCAGACTTTAGTTTGGGATATTCTTCGGTTCGGCCGCTGGGCCAGTCGATTGTGATTTTTTCAATTTCGTCTTGTTTGCCTACACCGAAGGTTAGCGGTAGTTCGGATTGGGAGAGGTAGCTGGAGCCGCTGCGGACTTGGCGGGACTGAACCTGGCCGTTGGAGTGGAGGCGGACGGTAGCGCCGATGGCGTCGCGATTGGATTTTGTGCCGATGAGGTGGAGGCGGATGCTCCGGTTTCCGGCTAGCTGGTCGTTGCGATAGAGGTAGGCGGGGCCATTGTTGGTGGTGAGGAGGAGATCAAGATCGCCGTCGCGATCGAAATCGGCGACGGCGAGGCCGCGGCCGACTTTGGATTGAGCGAAGTTGCCGCCGAGTTGGGAGGCGACTTCGAGAAATTTTGCGTTGCCCTGATTCAAGAAGAGTTGCGGAGACTGGGCGTAGCCAACGTTGCCGCGGATGTTGCGGACGGTGTCATCGATGTGGCCGTTGGCGACGGCAAGATCGAGGCGGCCGTCGAGGTCGGCGTCGAAGAAGACGCAGCCGAAGCCGAGCGTGTTGCGGGACGCGGGGCCGAGGCCGGCTTGCATGGCGACGTCGTCGAAGGATTTTCCGTTGGAGCGGTAGAGGCCGAGCATTTCGTTGTCGAAATTAGTGATGATGATGCCGGGCTTGCCGGAGTTGTCGAAGTCGGCGCAATCAACGCCCATGCCGGCGCGGGCTTTGCCTTCGTTGCTGAAGGCGAGGCCCATTTCGACGGCGACATCCTTGAATTTGCCGTTGCGGAGATTGCGATAGAGCTTGTTGGGCTGGGTGTCGTTGGCGACGAGGAGGTCGGGCCAGCCGTCCTGATCGAAATCGAGAATGGCGACGCCGAGAGATTTAGAGCTGGTGTCGAAGATGCCGCTGGTGGAGGTGACGTCTTCGAAGGTGCCGTCGCCGCGATTGTGGAAGAGCCAGCAGGTGTCGCCGCGGTAGGCTTCGGGCGTGCAATAGGATTTATTTTTTCCGTCGAGGCTGCAGAAGACATCGTGTTCTGCGGACCAGCGGACGTAATTGCAGACGAAGAGATCGAGGAGGCCGTCGCGATCGTAATCGAACCAGAGGGCGGAGGTGCTGAAGCCCTGCTTGTTGAGTAGGCCGGACTTTTGGGTGACGTCGATGAAAGAGCCTTTGCCGGTGTTGTGGAAGAGACGGCTCTGGCCTACGCAGGAGATGAAAATGTCGGGGAAGCCGTCGTTGTCGTAGTCGGCGACGGCAACGCCCATGCCGTAGAGTTCGAGGTCGAGGCCGGCGGATTTGGTGACGTCGGTGAAGGTGCCGTTGCGATTGTTGCGGTAGAGCTTTAGCGTGGAGCGCTGGCGCTTGTGGCCGGGCCAGTCCATGGAATTGATCAGGAGGATGTCTGGCCAGCCGTCGGCGTCGTAGTCGAGGAAAGCGCAACCGGAGCCGAGAGTTTCGGGCAGGAACTTGCCACCGTAAGCGCCGCTGTTGTGTTGAAAATTGATGCCTGCTTGCGTGGTGACATCGGCAAGCTGAAATCCGAGCGAGCTCGTTGGCAAAGAGAACGGGAAACCGGCTGAGAGGATTCCGGCACCGAAGGATTGTTTAAGGAAATCGCGGCGCTTCACGGAAGAGTCACCAAACCGTTTTTGATCGCGTAAACGACAAGCTCCGCGGTTTTGTGGATTCCGAGCGCGTCCATGATGTTGGCGCGATGGACGGAGACGGTGTTGACGCTCAGGTTGAGTTCGGCGGCGATTTCCTTGTTGGATTTGCCGGCGACGATGTGTTGGAGGATTTCGAGTTCGCGCGGGGTGAGGCCGGTGTCGCGTTCGCCCTTGAGATTGCCGGTGAGGGTGATTTGTGGGTCGAGAACGGTTTTGCCTTCGGCAATTTGTTTGATTGCGGCGACGAGGTCGAGATCCATGGCGTTTTTGAGGATGTAACCACGGGCGCCAGCTTCGAGAGACTGGCGGATGAGCGTGTCTTCGGAGTGCATGCTGAGCATGAGGATGAAGATGTCGGGAAATTTGGCTAGGATACGGCGAGTGGCTTCGATGCCGTTGATTTGGGGGAGCGCGCAATCCATGACGATGACAGCGGGGTGGAGCTGCTCGGCGAGTTGCACGGCTTCGAGGCCGTCGCTGGCTTCGCCGACGACCTGGAAAGAGAGCTCATCTTCGAGGATGCGGCGGAAACCGCGGCGGACGAGAGCGTGGTCGTCAACGAGGAGGACGGTGAGTTTATTCGGCATGAGGTTCCACCTGTTCGCGATGGACTTCGAGATGAACGAGGGTACCACCGGTGGGGAGCGGGGAGACTTTGAGCGAGCCACCCAAAATTTCTGCGCGTTCGCGCATGGCGACGAGGCCGATGCCGGTTTGCCCTTCCGCGGGACGAAAACCTTTTCCGTGATCTTCGACTTCGAGAATCAGGGCGGAGGGTTCGAATCGCAGGCGAATCCAGGCTTCCTTTGCACCGGAATGCCGGGTGACATTGTTGAGCGCTTCCTGGAGGACGCGATAAATCTGGACGCCGGCGGATGCTCCCACGGGATAAGTGTCTCCTGACTTTTCGTAGTGAAGCACAAGACCGGTTTGCCTTTCCACTGTAGGGATATACCAGTCGAGCGTGGAAACGAGGCCGGCTTCGTCGAGGAGGACGGGATGCAGTGCTTGGGAGAGGCTGCGTATGTTGTCGAGCGTGGATTGCGCGATGCCCTGGACTTCCTGAAGGTCGGCGTGAACGGGAGAATCGGCGGGGAGATGTTTTCCCGTGCGGCGGATGAGGGAGCCGATGGCGGTGAGGACCTGGCCGAATTCGTCGTGGAGTTCGCGGGAGATGTGGCGGAGGGTGGATTCCTGGGTGGCGATTAATT
>Ga0210405_10001979_pt1 | contig 21991 bp, 19 predicted proteins | sample IncBWH11MmetaG_FD_155492 | JGI IMG/M metagenome (GOLD analysis project Ga0210405, IMG submission 155492) | Forest soil microbial communities from Barre Woods Harvard Forest LTER site, Petersham, Massachusetts, United States - Inc-BW-H-11-M | ecosystem: Environmental > Terrestrial > Soil >... | reverse complement strand
GGGCTGCTTGTTCAGGAAGATGCGCTTGTAGTGATTATAAACGGCAACAGCCAATTTCTTTTTCGTGCGGTCCTGGCCAATCACATAGCTGTCCAGGAACTGCTTGATCTCGGGCGGGCGAGGCAGCCTGCGCGCCGGGGCTGCGGCTTGTTCGCGCTTTTCGTCTTCCAGAATCGTCTGGCAGACGCCCACACACTCGTTGCAGATGTACGCCCGAGGATAATCCGAAGGCGAACTGATGAGCTTCTCCACCTGCTCCTGTGTCTTGTGGCAGAAGGAGCAGCGAAGCGGTTCGTCTGGGGTATATTTTTTCACGTGTGTGAGGGCCTCTCCTCCGGCTCAGCTTCCGGAGACATTGAATACCATTCTAGGCCGATTTTTCCCCAGGTGAAAGAGAAAGTGCAAGCCCTGCCGTCAATCAGAAACGCTTGTGGATTTCTTCCCGCGCCCGGCCCATCCGGCAAGCGGCGAATTTCTACCGGTGCTTGTAGATGATCTCATCGATCATCCCGTATTCCTTGGCCTGCTCCGGGTTCATGATGTAATCGCGCTCCACATCCTTTTCGATGCGCTCGACGGGCTGGCCGGAGTGCTTCGAAAGGATATTATTGATCGTGGTGCGCATCCGCAAAATCTCTTTCGCGTGCAGGTCAATGTCGGTGGCCTGGCCGCCGAGGCCGCTCATCCACGGCTGGTGGATTAAAATGCGGGCATTCGGCAGGGCAAAGCGCTTCTTCGGCGAGCCGCCGGCAAGCAGCACGGCGGCGATCGAAGCCGCCTGACCGACGCAAGTGGTAACCACGTCCGGCTTGACGAACTGCATCGTGTCATAAATCGCAAAGCCGGCGGTGATGGAGCCGCCCGGGGAATTGATATAGAGCTGAATGTCTTTTTCCGGGTCTTCGGCCTGCAGGAAGAGCATCTGCGCCGTAGCCAGATTGGCGACGTGGTCATCAATCGGTGTGCCGATAAAGATGATGTGCTCTTTCAGAAGGCGCGAGTAGATGTCGTACGCGCGCTCGCCCCGGCTGGTCTGTTCAACCACCATGGGAACCAGAGTGGTCGCGTGATAAGAAGGTTCGTCGTAGTTTTTCATGTGAGAGATTTGGCTCGTGGGAGCGGGGTCAGGATCACTTGGCGCTTGCCGCGGCAACCGTTTTGACGCTGGCGTTCTGAGCCAACCAGTCGATCGTTTTGTCACTCCGCAGCTTCGCTTTCATCCTATCGAGGGCACCCTGCTTTGTCAAACGAGCGCGAATCGCCTCCGCGGATTCCCCCGAGTGGCTGGCCATGTGCTCCAGCTCATGATCCAGTTCCTCGTCCGTGACGTCGATTTTTTCCTCGGTGGCGATGCGGTCGATCACCAGTTCGGCCTTCACGTCATCCTTGGCGCGGTCTTCCTGGCGCCGCCGGAGGCTCACCCAATCGATATTGACTGCCCGGGGATCCACGCCCTGTTGCGCCAGCGAACGAACCACGCGTTCGAGCCGCACGTCCATTTGATGCTCAACCAGCGATTCCGGTACGGGGAAGTCGTGCAGCTTCACCAGTTCGCCGATCACTTTTTCGCGCTGGAGATCCTTCTGGCGATGATCGCGTTCATGCTCCAGGCTTTCCTTGACCTTGGACTTGAGCTCGTCCAGCGAGGTGGCGTCGCTGACGTCCTTGGCAAATTCGTCGTTCAATTCGGGCAGCTTCTTGGTCTTGATGCCCAGCACATCCACGGAATAGTGGAAAAGCTTGCCGGCGAGCTTCGCGTCCGGGTAATCGGCGGGATAGTTGACGTCAAAATCCTTGTGATCGCTGACGTTGGCGCCGCGCAGGTTTTCATTGAAAGGCTCCATCGTCTCTTCGGCCCCAACGTGGCAGAGCACGCTTTCCGCCTGCAGCGGCTCACCGCCGCCTTCGGGCGTGCCGTGCAGCTTCACCTGCACGAAATCGTCGTTCTGGACGGCGCGGCCTTCGACCGGAGTGAACGCCGCAGCGCGCTGCTGCATCTCCGCTAGTGCCTTTGTGATGTCCTCATCGGTCAGGTTCATTTCCGGCATTTCGATTTCAAGATTCTTGTAATTGGCAAGGGTAAATTCCGGCAGCACATCGAACGAGGCCCGGAACTTTACCGGCTGCCCTTCATTGAATTCCAGCTTGTCCACCTGCGGCTGCGAAACGGGAGTGAGCTTCTGCTCGGCCACCGCTTTTTCGACGGTTTCCGGCACCAGATTCTGCAGTACTTCGCTCTTGATGTCTTCCGCGAACCGGCGCTTGATCAGCGAAATCGGAGCCTTGCCCGGCCGAAATCCCGGCACGCGCGCCATCTTGGCGAATTCCTTCGCGACTTTTTCGGAAGCCTTGGAAATCTCTTCGGCGGGAATCTCCAGTTCCAGTTCTCTACGGCAGCTAGCGTCCGCCATTCATCTTCTCCCTTTTCGGAAATCTAAATCCTTGGTGAATTACTTTGAGTGTTGCCGGTCCGGCAGGCGGATGGTGCGGGGCCAAAAACACGCATCCGGGTTCCTTCACGTCATCCCGCCTATGCTGCGGAATTTTCACGGATTACAGTGCGGAACCCAGCGGAAATCCTGCAAGCGACACCGAACTTTAAGTATAAGTTAGCACGCGATTGCGGTCAACGAATCCCGTGATTCCAGCATAAAAGCGCGCCGCTGCGGATGTCCCGCAACGAAACGGCCGTCCAATGCACTTTGGCTTGCAAAGCCCATCTGGATTTGCGGATTGCGTCAAATCGTTGCCGGTGTGCCAGATAGCCCTCAGGGCTAGAGTCTAAGAAATCAGAAACTCAACTCCTGTATGGCTCATCTACTATAATAAGAAGTAGAGCGCTATGCGGCATTAAGCGCGGAGGTTGCTGAGCATGAACATAATCGAACTTGGGGAATTCCCTGCGGCGGCTTCGCGGCGCAGGAAAGTTGCAGCTATCCTCTTGGCGTTCGCGCTGCTGTTCGCGGCAGGGCCCATGGATACCCGGGCGGCGCAAGACCAGCCAGCCCCTTCGCAATCCCCGCAAGGGCCGGCGTACCAAACGCAATCTCCCGAGCAGTTGCAGCAACTGGTGGCGCCGATCGCGCTCTACCCGGATTCGCTGGTGGCGCAGATATTGGCGGCCTCCACGTTTCCTGAACAAGTCGTCGAAGCCGACCGCTGGGTGCAAGAACATCCGGACTTGAAGGGCGATGCTCTAGCGCAGGCGGTCGACAAAGAGCCCTGGGACCCCAGCGTCAAGGCGCTCGCCGCGTTTCCCTCCGTGCTCGGAAACATGGACAAAAACCTCTCCTGGACCTCGTCCCTGGGCGACGCTTATTACAACCAGCAGCAGGACGTGACGGACGCCATCCAGGTGATGCGCCAGAAAGCGGAGCAAGCGGGCAATCTGAGTTCGACCCCGCAGCAAAACGTAACGACGCAGGGTTCCACGATTATCATTCAGCCGGCGACGCCTGACGTTGTGTACGTGCCCGCCTATGATCCCTGGGTCGTGTATGGTCCGCCGCTCGTCGCCTGGCCGGGCTGGTATCCCTATCCCGGCATCTGGTTCGGAGGACCGCACTTGTTCTTCGGTGTCGGATTCGGCATAGGCTTCTTCGGCGGCTACGGGTGGGGCTGGCACCACTGGGGCTACGACTGGCACAACCAGTACGCCATCCACGACCACGAGCGGTATTTTTCGCACAGCACGACGTTCTATAACCGCAATGTGTATTACCGCGGCGGACGCGGCGGAGTCGGCGCGCCCGGCCACGAGGGCTTCCGGCCGCAAGACAGAAACTTCGCGGCCCACGGTAACGTCTACAACCGCCCGGGCGCTTCGCCCCGGCCGTTTGAAGGAAACACCCATGCGGCCCGCGGATTTGCCCAACCTCATGGAGAGAGCAACGTCCGTTCCGGAGCGTTCAGCAACTACGACCATGGCGGAGAGTCCCGAAGCTACTCAGCCCGTGGAAGCGCCAGCTTTGGCGGCGGTTCTCACGGAGGCGGCGGGGGCTCCCATGGCGGCGGCCACCACTAGTCCGCAGGATTCAGGATTCCGCGGCGAACACAAGATTTAGAAGAGGAGGGAAGTGCCATGCGGGTTGGGAATACGAGCATTGAGGTCCCTGGTTGCGGCAATTTTCTGAAGTTGGCCGGAATTACCGTTCTCCTGGCGGGCTTTCTTGCTGCGCCATCCTTTGGGCAGCAAACCGGGCAGAAAACATTTGCTTCGCCCGAGGAAGCCAGCAAGGCCCTGTACGCGGCGGCGAAAAGCAATGACGAAAAGGCGATGCTCGATTTGCTAGGGCCGGACGGGAAAGAAATCGTCTCCTCAGGAGACGAAGCCGAGGATGCCCAATCGCGCGCCGAGTTCGTGAAAAGATACGAAGAGATGAATCGGCTGGTGAAAGAACCGGACGGAAGCGTCACTTTGTATATCGGGGCGCATAACTGGCCCTGCACGATCCCCCTCATGAACAAGGGAAATGTCTGGTATTTCGATACTGCCATGGGGAAGCAGGAAATACTGTTCCGCCGCATCGGCCGCAACGAAATTTCAGCCATCCACGTTTGCCGCGAATTGGCGGCGGCGCAGAAGGAATATTATTCAGAGCAGCACAACGAATACGCGCGAAGGATCCACAGCGAGGAAGGCAAGCATGACGGGCTGTATTGGAAGACGGCCGAAAACGAACCCCGGAGCCCAATTGGCCCACTCGTGGCGCAAGCCGTGTCTGATGAGGAGACCAAGAGCCGCGGCGTCGAGTCAGTCCCCTTCCGCGGCTACTATTTTCACATCCTCACGCGCCAGGGGAAGAATGCCCCGGGCGGCGCGAAAACTTACTTTGTGGACGGCAAAATGACCGGCTTTGCCTTTGTGGCTTACCCCGCCGTCTACCGTTCGTCCGGCGTCAAAACGTTTCTTGTGAGCGAAGACGGCATCGTCTACGAGAAGGACTTGGGCAAAAAGACGGAAACGATCGCGATCTCCATGCATGAATTCAATCCGGATTCCGCCTGGCAAAAATCAGAACCGGAACAGCAAGCGTCTGCTGGTGAGCAGCCAAAGCAATAAGGCGCTGTTTGCGGCAGCAGATTGTCATCCAACTGCGAAAGCCATTCCTCCCGGGGCGCCCTGCCTTCGCGCACAAACCGCCTAGTGCCTGATTGACAATACCTCTAGACATTTCGGTATTGGAACGCTCTAACTTCGAGTGGCACAATTGGACTCAGTAGGGTGACGAGTGGGGCATGTTCATCCCGAAACGTCCGCCCGCCCTTTTTTTGCATCGGAATCCTTTAGCTATGAAGCGTCACAAACGACAGCGGAAGCCCCAACAGGACACCAGCCCCGCGGGCCGGATCGTGATTCAAGGTGAAACCGAGCCGCCAGCGAGTCCCATCGAGATACAGGTTGAACTGGAGAACTTTTCTTCAGCTGTCGCCCTTCAGGATGAAAACCAGAATCCCCCCAGTCTTGTAGCAGAGCCCACGGATACGGACGAACCTGCTCTCCCTTCTGCTCCACAAACCGGGGCCGACCGGCGCACTCATCCTCGCTATGCCTTTACTGCCTCCGTTGAGGTCGTAGCGGACATGCCCGGCGCACGACTAAAAACACGTCTCCGCGATTTGAGCCAGCAAGGCTGCTATGTGGATACGGACAGTCCATTTGCCTTAGGAACAGATACGGATGTGCGCATCACCAAAGGCGCAGGATCGTTTGAAGCCCGCGCAAGAGTCGTTTACAACCAACCAGGCAAGGGCATGGGCCTGATGTTTACCGCTGCGGATCCGAAACAGCTTGGGACCCTGAACAGATGGATTGCCGAGTCACGCGAGACTTCCTGGCTCGCGGCTAATCGCAGGAGAAGTCAACGGGTCCTCATGAAAATCCCAGTGCGAGTCTCAAGTCAGACGGGTGCCGCATCGTTCTTTGAAGAAGACACTTACACTTTGGCGATCAGCGCTCATGGAGCATTGATTGTCGTCGTAGCGCCGGTGTACCGGGGACAGCGGTTCACCTTGTCGAACGCCCAGACAAATGCCGCGCTGGAGTGTATTGTGGCCCACGTTGACAAGGTTCCTGGCGAGCAAACTCGCGTGGGGGTCGAGTTCCTGCTGCCCAATCAAACATTTTGGCGCGTGGCCTTTCCTCCGAAAGACTGGACCCCGCGCCACCCCGATGCGAAATCCAGGTAAGACTCGCGAGCGGTGCTGAAATTCTGTCTGAATGACTCCGTCGGGCGCGTGATCATTGCAATTCCCTCTGACTCCGGGGAAGACGGTAGTAGGAGGCTCTTTCTTGTAGTTTTCGCAAGAGGCTTGCGCTAACCTTTTATGGGACGGAATCAGCAACCCTTTCCAAAGGAAGACAATTCAAGGACAAGTAGTTCAAGGACAAACAGGAGGTCCGCAGTAATGAAGAAATTTTTTTCGATTGTGGCATTGACCGCATTTTTTGTGGTGTTGGTTGTGGCGGCAGATGACGTCATGAGCGCCATTCACGGGGTGGTCACGAAGGTGGACGCCGCCGCGAAGACAATCGTGGTAAAGACCAAGGATGGCACCGAGCACACCATTCATTTCGTGGACAAGACCGTGGTCAAAGGCGGAGAAGCCGTCGGGACAGGCGCGAAGGACACTTTTCAGGGAGTGAAGGAAGGTTCTGAGGTTGTGGCGCACTATACGGTCAAGGGAACGGAAAAGACGGCAGTGGAAGTCGACAATGTCGGCAAAGGCGGCTATAAAGTCGTGGAAGGTACGGTAACGAAGGTCGGAGAAGGCGGCAAGACGATTACCGTGAAAGCTGCCGACGGAACTGAGCAGACGTTTGAAGTGGCCGGTCACGGGACCAAAGTTGCCGCCGTCGACACCGCAAAAGGAACCGAAAAAGGCGCCAAAGTGACGGTGTATTACACCGAAAACGCCGGGAAGAAAGTGGTGCATTTCTTCGAGAAGCTCTAACGCTTCCGGACAAGAATGGACACCGCACAAAAATAGCCGAGAGTTTTTCTCGAAGAGAAACCCTGCCGCAAAATATCCGGCAGGGTTCTTTTTTGGTGGGCAAACTTAGTCGGCAGCCATCGGGCGAGCTAGGGCATTGGTCATATCCGCGTGCAGTAGGCGGTGAAACAGGTGCTCCCCGGCTTCGCGGCGCAACGAAAGTCGCCCCGCGACGTAGGCGCGGGAAGACAACCCCCGCTGCACCGAGTCACAGATTGCCATGTCTTCATCCTGAACTTTTTCGCTGACCGCGATGCTTTCCTGATGATGTTTTGCCGCGGTGGGACTCGTGTCGGCAAAATAATAATCGAAAATGACCGCGCATTTGCTGACGCCGAGCGGCAGCACCAGATTGGTGTCCATCACGCCGGAGTACGCGTTGAGCATAAAGTTGGGATAGACCCACAGATAAAACGCTGTCCCCTGCCGTGTGGCGCCGATGGAGGATTCCAGCGCGCCCGAACTGTCGAGCGGGCTGGACTGCAGGCACGCCCGCTCGAAATTTTCGATGGTGTATTTAGTGTACTCGACGACGCTGCTCAGTCCCTTATGCGCGTGCGGCACGTGGTAGCCGCCGTCGAGATAGTTGTCCACGTAGACCTTCCAGTTGCAATTCAACGTATAGATACGGCGGTCAAAATACTTTAGCGACTCAGTGATCTTGAGCGGCTCCACAATCTCTGGAACTTTACCCAGGAATTCTCGCAAGGAAGAAGCGCGCCCGTCGAGGTTCACGAAAACGAAGTTTTCCCACGTGTCCACGCGCACGGAAACCAGCCCATTGTCAGCGCGATCGAAATTGCAGACGCCCTCAAATTCGACCATGCCTTTCAAGGCCCCATCGTTGCCATATGTCCAGCCGTGATACGGGCAACGAAAATTCTTTGCGCAACCCGCCGCTTCGGGGACAACAGCTGCTGCATGATGGCGGCACACGTTGTAAAACGCGCGGAGTTTGCCGTCGTCGCCGCGCACGACGACCAGCGGCTCTTTGTTGATGTCAATGGTGAAAAACTGCCCGCGTTCCTTCACTTGGTCCAGATGGCCGACCACTTGCCAGTTGGCGGCAAAGACGCTTTCGCGCTCGAGCTGCGCCAGGCGTTCGTCGAAGTACCACGGTGCGGGAATAGTCCACGCTTTTTCCAGCGGATTCGCCGGGTTATAGAGATTCAGGAGATCGCGAACGCTGCGCTCGTGCATAACGATTGACTCCAGTAGAACTGATGAAGAAGACTGTGGGCCTCATTTTCCTGCAGGACGACGGAGGGGCGCAAGAGAAAGAAAAAAATGTCCCTTGGCGATGGACGGCAGAACCAGCACAACTTGCGTAAATCTTGGTTTTTGCAGGCTGCCGTCTATCGTTTGGTTCGAACCACACCTACCCCACTGGCCGTCAATCGGGGAAAGACCTTAGTTACAATTCAGGTCTTCCTCGTATTGCTTCACCATCTTCGCGGCGGCATACTTCCCCGCAACTTAACATTCATACCCATTTGAAAGTTACGTGACCAAGGGACGCTCTCCGAGGGGCGTCCCTCTCCGTTAGACTTCGATTAATTCTTGACCCGAATGCGCAGGGCGGAATAAGCACAGTCCCATTGCCAAAAAACGGGCACTCCAGCGAATCTGGAAACAGGTCGACGCACCCAAAAATCCCGTAAAATCAAAATGAGCTTTTTAGAGGAGGGCCTGCGACATTGTCAACGGTCAGGTCAAGAGTGTCGCAGGCCCGGGGGTAGTAAAAATAACTGTAGTTAAGAGAAAATATCCTTCTACGGCAATCGTGTCTGTCCAAAATCGTACAGTTCCGGTCCACCACAACAACATCTCGGTTGGTAAGAATTACATCGCCAAACGAAATACCAGTGCGAAGTTTCGTACTGGAACTGCGCTCCAGAAAAACCATATCTGTAGCAAGTTTCTCCATGTTTGCGACTTAGCTGCTTTGGTGTGAGACATGCTCCTAATGAACTGCGGGAGGGGCACATGGAAGGTGAACTTCCCTACAAAACGGCGTTTTGCCCGGAATATGAAAGACTTTTATGTGTTTGCGTGCAGTCGCTGGATACTTGGAAAAACCGCCGCGAAGAGATCGCCAACTCCGTCTTGAGGGAGTGGGAAGTGGGCGATGAACTAATGCGCTTGCAGGCAGATTATGCCAAGGCATATTTATGCCTGGAAAAGCACATAGACAACTGCGAACTCTGCCACTTCGTCTCGAAAATCAGTGGGCGCAATAACGCGAGCCTCTCGACTGCTGTCATGGATAAGAAACATTCCGCCTGAAGGGTGATACCCACTTATCTTTTTTTCTTAACAGATTGCAACGTCGCCACAAAAAGAATTGCGTACTTCCGATCTTCGGTCACTTTGCCGCAGCCACTCCTGCGATTTTGTATTGTCCGGTGCAGGTGTACTCCAACCCGCCATCGGCGGTGCCGGTGGTCTTGCAGGTGCCCGACCCCTCAATGCCCTTCATCTTCCCGGTGCCGCCCGTAATCTGATACTTATTCTCGCCTGCCTGAAATGCGCTATCTCTCATCGTCCCAGTGGCTTGGTAGGTGTAGAAAATCTTGTCACCGCTGTCAAACGTTTCCACGTAGACGCCCGACGCTTTACTGTGGTCCTCTGAAACTTCTCCGTGCTCAGAAAACACACCCGCTTTGCTCGCTGCGCCACCCACTTCTCCCTTCGTCGCACATTTGCCTGACGCCAGCGTAAAGAGATGGCCGATTTGGTCACCGGCAGCGATACTTTGCTGGTTGTCGGGCTTGCCGCACTTGCCGGAGGAAGTGAGTTTCGTTTGCGCAGGGGTCATCGCCACAACAAAGGTAAATACCACAAAACCGCATAGAATCTTGAATTTCATTTTGAATTCTCCATATCGAAATTCGAAGCCATCGTTACGTTCGAGATTTTTCAAACTTTTTTCGAGGGCCTTGGGCGGCTGTGGAAGCCAATTGGATATGAGTTTGAACCCCGGATGATGCTATTGCCATTCACAATTCGGCGTCTGTTCAACTTCGTACACTTCCAAAATCAAAGAATGACAGCCGTGTGTTGGGTAACCGCGTAAGTTTGATTAACGCAGTTACGGACAAATGATTCGGTACTCAAGGATCTGATTAGGTTGCCCCGAGAAACCGCAACACCTTCGCTCAGGCCCGCTCGGCAATCCACGCAGTGAAAGGGGTCGCACAGAATCAAAAAATGTTCGCTTTTGAACAGACATTCCATTGTCTCCTTTGCGATTGTGGCGGGCGGGGGAGTGTAGTCACAGATATGTCAAAAACGTACTCGGATTGGTTGGGTCGCCAGGTAGTTCTGCAACTCAAAGCTGGAGAATCGCTTGTTCCCCTCCGTGGACTGGTCGTCCGCGAATCGAATAATGCGCTCCGTTTTCGCCTCGACGGATGCTGGGAAGTGGATATCTACAAGGAAATGATTTTGCGAGTGGAAGCGGACAATTATGAAGCTTTCCAGTTGCGCAACCGGGAAGCCAGCAACAAAGCTCCATGCGCCGCGCGCTCTGACTCAATGCCGATGCGCAGTTGGAATCGTGTTTTCGACCGCTGGTGGTCCAAACATTTTTCGTGGCAATTGTGGTGGAAGACCGTCATCTCCGCAGGATTGGCTGGAAGTGTCATGTTTACTCTAGCCCTGCACATGAGTGTGCCGGGGCCCATCACTCATTTTGCCCGCTTCATTTGCGGCTATCTCGGACTGGTGTTCTGCGCGGTATCTCTGGGTTGTGGAGTGTGGGCGCTCATCGAGTCGCATATCTTCGCCAAGTGGTCGAAACTCTTTGCGTCATTTCTTGACTGGTTGCGCCAACCTATTCACCTCTAACGCCAGAAACGGCTTGGATTAACAAGCTGGTCCGTGACCATTCCATCCGTTTCTCATATTCAAACTTCATCCCCTATCGGCTCGAATGTGCCATGGGATTAGCATAATCCGGGGCGAAGCGTGGAAGCGAGGCACATGGTTTTAAAGGAGCGCCTCGACCACTTCGGCATCGCCACCTTTGTAGGGCGAGGGCAGGGAACTGAATTGGGGCGAACAAGTGATAGAATCCGGTCGTGGGCTTGTGGCGGAACTGGCAGACGCGCACGGCTTAGGACCGTGTCCCGCAAGGGGTGAAGGTTCGAGTCCTTTCAGGCCCACCAGTGAATTTCGCCTCCGCACCAATAAGTGGTAGTGGGCTAGTTTGAAATTCCAGCCCATTGACGTGGGATTTAACCTTTGAATCTAACGCCAATTCGGGCTTACTCTTCCCCCTGCCGTGGACGAGCCTACAAAATCGGGCAGCAATCGGTGGTCACGAGCGCCTTGGTGGGTGTGGCTGCTGGTCTTCTTCTTTCCGATGGTGCTTAGGCCTTGGTGGATGGCAGTTATCTTGATTGCATTGTTCGTTCTATTGGCCATAGCCTTGGCCCGCACTTGTGCTGGAATCCCTCCGTCGAGTGGAGCATAATAAGGCTCCCCGCAATCCGGCAGGTCGGCGAACGAGCTGCATGATTATTCAGCAAAATAACGACCCTATGGTGGTGATCCGGCAAACGGACCACGCCATCTTGTGCGGCTTTTTTGCGCGCGAATGGGGAAATGACGCGTTCCCCCGTCCGGAGCCTTTTTCATCGTTTTGTCTGGCGGCCGCCGAGCACGATAACGGCTGGCAGGAATGGGAAATAACACCGGGCGTGGATCCCAAATCGTTCGCCCCCTACTCCTTCATGAGCGTCCCGACCGACGAGCATGTCTCGCTTTACCAGCGGGGAATCGACCGGGTAGTAAAATCCGATTTGTACGCTGGATTGCTGGTGGCCAGCCACTGCATGGGCCTCTATGACCGCGCCAAGGCAACCATGCCTGGTTATTCCGCGAAATACGTAAAAGCGCAGGAACAGCATCACGCCAACGATTTTGTACAGCGCTTAAGGCTGCAACAGTTGCGCCTCAAGGTAGACCTGCGTAACGACCCCGCAACCAAGGAACTGACCGACGAAAAATTGATCGCTGCGAATATCCAAAAGCTCGCCGCGCTGGACCGTCTGTCTCTGTACTTCTGCCTGGGAGCCGACCACGATACGACGATTGAAGGCGTCCCGATGGATGACAACGGCAACGAGGCGGATTGGGAACTGCGCGCCGCCGGAGTAAACGAGTTCACGCTGGACCCATACCCCTTCCGCAGGGAACCGTTGGAATTCGCACTCCTGGCGCGGCGCATCCCCCGCCGGCGATACATGGACGACGTGGACCTGCAGACTGTCCTGTCGGCAGCGCCTTTCTTTCAGTTGAAGTTTAAGCTGCGTCCTGGAATGGGCAGAGACCGCGCTTTCGCCGCCCGCCGGTGAAAATCCTCCGTCCAAAGTTTTGATCTCCTTGCTTTGCACTTGACTTTCATTCACAACCCGTACATCGTTTAGAGCTTTGCTCCTCTCTGCGACCGCACCCGGGCAGACGTGGGGCAAACCCGTTCTCTATGACCAAGGTCCGACTGTGTTTCCATGATCGCTGTTTCGATGGCACTGCTTCCGCGGCGCTTTTTTACCGCTTTTACCGGGAATGCTTCGATCCCAAGGCTGAATTCCATTTCAGCGGGATGACCCACAAGGCCAAGCACCCATGGGAAGAGGGCCTCTTCGATGGCGACGAAAACGCCATCGTCGATTTCAAGTATTCCAATTCGCCAAAAGTCACCTGGTGGTTCGACCATCACCAGAGCGCCTTCCTGACGCCAGCGGACGCCGAGTATTTCAAGCGCTTTCCCGGTCCGCACATGTATTACGACCCGGAATACAAATCCTGCACCAAATTGATCGCCACTGTGGCGAAGGAAAAGTTCGGGTTCAATACCAAACCGCTGGCCGACCTGATCCATTGGGGCGACATTATCGACGGCGCGCAGTTTCCCACGGCGCAATCGGCCACCGAATTGACGGAACCCGCCCCGCAACTCGCCCTGGTGATCGAGGCCGCGCCCGACAACGGAGTGCCCGCGCAGCTGATTACGGAGCTGGCCTATCGCCCGCTGGCCGAAATGGTCAAGCTCCCAGTCGTCACAAAATATCTGGGGCCATTGCTCGAGCGCCACCGGAAATCAATCGAAATCCTGCGTGAACGTTGCGAATCGAAAGATGGCGTCGTGTTTTTTGACGTAAGCGATCTGGACCTAGAGGGTTACAACAAGTTCATCCCATACCTGCTGCATCCGGAAAGCGTTTATTCAGTAAGCGTCAGCGCCTCGCCGGTGCGCGCCAAGGTGTCGCTGGGCACAAATCCCTGGAACCAGGCCAACGCGGATCAGAATCTTGCAACGCTCGCGGAAAAATACGGTGGCGGCGGCCACCCGCGCGTCTCAGCGATCTCTTTCGACCCCCACGACCTCGCGAGAGCGAAACAGGTGGCGAGGGATCTGGCGACGGTACTGCGCGCCAAATAGGCCGAACTTGTCCCCAGAGCAGCCACAGACGCCCAGACCTCCGGATCAAAAAATGCAATTCATTTCGCGCAGGTCAGAGTCGACAAGAATTTTCAGAGTGTGTAAAATAATGGTTTCGCCGTGGACCGGTAGCTCAATGGTAGAGCAGTTGACTCTTAATCAACGGGTTGGAGGTTCGAGTCCTCCCCGGTTCACCAACTTTTTCTTAACTGCCCTAAATACAACTAATTAGGTTTTTCACTTTCCTGCTTTTCACCCAACTCGAGAACACTTGAGAACATGACCTCTGACACCCTATTCACTGCACGCCGCTGCGAAGCCGGAAGGGCATGGGCGTAAATGTTGAGGGTCGTTTCAAGATCCGAATGGCCCAACAGGGCCTGCGCGGTCTTCATCGACTCTCTCACCTCGGCGAGCAGGGTTGCATGTGTGTGTCGGAACGAGTGCCACGATACGCGTGGCGTCTTTATCCGATCACAAGCCGGAGCAAGTTCTCGGTTGTAGAGGTTTTTTGAGCTGAGTGGTGTGGCTTTCGGCGTTGTGAACACCAGGTCGTCGGAATGCGTACGAAGCCCTGGCCTGAAGTGTCAAGGTAGCGCTCTAACCGACTGAGCTACGGACCCAGTTGCAAAAACGGGTTGTCCCCGTCATGTGAAATGAGGCGAAATATTCCTAGCGCGAGCCGCCGTCTACTGGCCGTTCGGGCAATTAACTCATTCGCCGAGTAGAAACCCTCACTTCATTGAATCTTCCAGCACCATATCGGATCATCTCATCCAACGATCGCTCGTCCATTCTTCTCGGGAAAGGTACCTATGATTCGCGTCCTCCGTCTTACCGCGATTCTCTTCGTGTCCGCTCTTGCGGTGCAGGCGCGGCCCGATCTCGTAAAGGTCCGCGTGCGGGTGATCCTCGTCGATCACGACCTGAACCAGAAACCCGTGCCCTTCTTGCTCGTTTCGCTCAAGAGCGGAGCCAAATCCGTGGACGTAAAGACCGGCCTTGATGGATCAGTGGAAACCCAACTTCCGCCAGGAAAATATGTGATTACGACTCCCAAGCCTGCGGAGTTAGGAGGTCGGTCCTTTTCCTGGAATGTGCCAATGACAATCACGGGCGCTCAGGAGAACGTGGATCTCACCAACGATAATGCCAAGAGCGAGGAAATTTCTGCGCCCGTCTCCGCTCGCGCGGGCGAAAGTTACGGCGGAGGCGACCTCACCGAACATTTCAAGCGGCTGAAGAACACCGTAGTAACAGTGATCAGCGAATCCGGCCACGGCACAGGCTTCTTCGTGGACAGTAAGGGCCTAGTCCTGACCAACCAGCACGTGGTGGGCAATTCGGAATACCTGGCCGTGCAATTTGACCACGAACACAAGATCCCGGCACGACTGATCGCGGCGGATCCGCAAAAAGACGTCGCGCTATTGTTGGTGAACCTAACGGCGTTGCCGAACGCCACGCCGGCGCCGCTCTCCCACCTGGCTGGAGGCAAGGCCCCGGTTCAGGAAGGTGAGCGCGTCTTCACCATCGGCAGCCCGCTTACTCTCGACAAGATCATCACTACAGGCATCGTCAGTAAGGTCGAGTCGCACACGATCATTTCCGACATCAACATCAATCCGGGTAATTCCGGCGGGCCACTTTTCAACGGTGCCGGGCAGGTGATCGGCCTTACCACCTTTGGCACCCGGGGCGAAGGTGGCCCTGGCGTCTCGGGCATCGTCCGCATCGAAGAGGCTGTGGCGCTGCTGGAGCAAAATCGCGCGAAAGCCAGCGGGACTGTGCCGGGCACGTTGCTTCCGGTTGAGCCGCTCACTCCCTATCCCGTAGAAGGCTTGAAGGAAGCTTTAAAGGGCGACAAATTCGATCCCCGCCCCTATTACCTCTCGGCGGGAGACTTCAACATCGCCCTCTCCACGCCGCCTTTCGACTATCGAGAAAACGAGGAGCGGCGCCTTGCAGCCGAACGCGTTCATAAGAAGCGCAACAAGAAAAATGAGCAGGCTGCGGAGAACGCGGACGACTCCAGCGCGCCAAAGCAATGGGAAGAGGACGCCGGAACGCACCCTGCAGTCTTTGGAATCTATGTGATGCCTCAGGCCAAAGAGGGATTCGGCTCGGCGCTGGGCCGGTCGTTTAATGCAAACTCTGCGGCCAAGCTAAAATTCAAGGCCGATTTTCAGAGGATGAAGTTATTCTGCGGCAGCAAGGAAGTGGAGCCCATCCATCCAGGACGAGTCCCGGTAACAGTGTCCGTGCGGAATCAAGCGGTCAAGATGGATGATTCCACCTATAAGGGCGCGTATCTGTTCTCTCCTGACGCGGTGAATCCGGGTTGTGGCGAAGTGAAGCTGGCGATCTATTCCTCGAAGACCGAAGTGCCGGTAATTAAGACCCTGGATGAGAAGAGCGTGCAGCACATTTGGGCGGATTTCGAAGCCTTTCGCAGGGCCGAGGAAGATGCCAAGGTTGCGAAGAAGCACTGAGGATAAATCGCGCACCATAGCCCGATGGGCGCATGTGAGTCGAGAACAAATCGAGAACAGAACCCCCCAAATACCGCCTAGAACTGTGATGCATGACGCAGCTAGAGGCTAGAAGAATCAGCTACATGCTAGCCTCGTTGAGAACAACGGGTTGGAGGTTCGAGTCCTCCCCGGTTCACCAACTCTTTCTTAACTGCCCTAAATACAACATGGGCTACCTTAAGCTGTCGGCCCACGCAAGCCCCCGCCGTCCGGTTGAAGTTGTACTCGTCTGACGGCCCAGATCCCGCGCGTCCTCGAACGGGCAGTATCCAGGGGAACTATCTCCGTCGGGGCTGGCACCTTGCCGCTGATCGAGGGCGATTGATGGGCTCGGAAGTTATTCCGGGCCAGAGTCTTAAGGTTCTATCGGAAGCGCGATGGGGCAAGGCGCCTGTACGAGCAAGGTGCGTTCAAGTCCGCTTGGAGGAAATGCGGTGCCTCGAAGCGCAGCTCGCACTCTGATTTCCTCGAACCCCGGATGGCTTCCGGTCTGCCGATCATCCGGGACTGCGGCAAACTGACTCGAATCCAAATGCCGGGTTTGGATCAGCAAAATGCAGCCCACCAGAGCCAAGTTACATGGCTGGACTCCACGGGCGACAGGAGCCGGCGTACGGCAGCTCTGAACTGTTGAACAAAAATAGTGAGGCGCTCAAGCAGTCAGTCGCATCTTTCTCAGGAACGCCAAGCAGCGTGGATCGCTCTGCAGACTCGCCAAGAGCGGGTCGCCTTTCATGAAGGTGAGTCCGCCGTCGCGCTGGACGTAAGCGCGCTCCAGCCATGTGAAAGCCGCGTCGGCTTCTCCGCGAAAGGCATATACCTCGGCGATCTGGAAGGCGGAATATTTTTGGTACTTCGCGATCAGTTCTGCAAGGGCCTGATCTGATTTCTGTTTCTGACCTAGCGCATGATATGCCAGCGCCAAGTCTTGCAGGCGGAATTCAGGTGTCGTGTCGCGTTCAGCTTCGGCCAGGGCTTCTAGCGGGCGCGACCGCGCCAAGTAAACACGACTGAGTACCGAATGGAGCCACGGAAACTGTGGGTCGACTTCCAATCCCTTCCCGACTGCCACCTCAGCCTCGTCCAACTGGCCGGCCCACCACGCGTTGTAAGCATGAGCGTGGTGCGTCGATGCTCGGAGTGGGTCGAGCTCCGCGGCCCGGCGGGATAACAGAAGGGCTTGCTCAAAATGGTTCAGCGTTGCCGCCAGATTTGCAGCCCCTTGGACAACCTCGGCGTTTCCCGGCTCTAAGGCTAGAGCCCGCTGATAGCTAGCATCTGCGCCAGCCCAGTCCCAATCGAAGTATTGCTCGATCTGTCCCGCGGCCGCGTGTGCTTCGGCCAGGCTTGGATCGAGCGCCAGCGCCTGTTCTGCCGCCTCGCGCGCACTTTTGTATGCCTCAGGCAATTGAGCCGGGCTGTAAGCGCCGGCCTGAAGACTGTGGGCTCTGGAAAGTGCGGCCCAAGCCGGGGCATAGCTCGGGTCTAGCCTGACCGCTTGGTCGGAATAGGTGATCGCCTTATCCAGATTTTCCTTGGTAGGCCGCGCGTAAAAGTATTTCCCCTGGAGATAGGCGTTGTATGCTTCGACGTTGGTGGCCCGCGGCGAGGCAAGCTTCTCACCTAGTAATTTAACCCTCAAAGATCCAGCCACTGATTGTGCAATCTCTTCCTGCACTGCGAAAATGTCTGTCAGATTGCGGTCGTAGGTCTCCGACCACAGGTGAAAACCGTCGGAGACTTTGATCAATTGGGCACTAATCCGGACCTTCTGACCTTGCTTGCGCACGCTGCCCTCAAGAACGGTAGCCACGTTCAGCTTCTGCCCGATTCCCCGAAGATCTTCGTTCTTCCCTTTGAACTGGAATGAGGAAGTCCGGGCGGCCACATGCAGCCCCGGGACCTTAACCAGACTGTTGAGCAATTCCTCTGCTAGACCGTCGGAGAAATACTCCTGGTCCTTCTCTTGGCTCAAGTCGGCAAACGGAAGAACAGCGATGGAAGGCGTGATTCGTGAGGCCACTGGAGCTTTTTTCGCCCTTTCCAACCAGAAGGCCGCAACCAGCAGCAGCACGATCACAAGGATGCCTGCGGCCGCGAGCATGGCCTTGTTTCGGAGGATGGCGGCTGGCCGTGCGCTCGCCGGGGCTTCCGTCACCGGATGTCCCGACTCGTGTTCCCGCGCCAGTCGCCGCAGGTCCACCGCCAGTTCTCTCGCCGACTGGTAACGGTTCTCTGGCTCCTTCTCCAGACACTTGAGAATGATTCGCTCCAGTTCTGCAGACAACCTTGGATTGAGGGCGGTCGGTGGCCGTGGGGGCCGGTGCAGAATCGCGCCCATCAGCTGCGAGCGTTCCACCTCAAAAAACGGGCGTTGTCCCGTCGCCATTTGATACAACACGAACCCCGCACCGTGAATGTCGGTGCGCTCGTCAATCTCTCCACCCAGGAACTGTTCTGGTGCCATGTAGGGCACCGTCCCGGCTATCGATTGTGTCTCGCTAGGACTCTCGTCCGTCACACTCGCTGGACCGTGAAGTTTGAGCTTTGCAAGCCCAAAGTCCAGTATCTTCAGTCGTCCATCGCTGGCCAGGCGCAAGTTACCCGGCTTCAGGTCACGATGAACGACCCCGCGTTCATGGGCTGCGGTCAGGCCTTCCGCCAGTTGCACGCCCAGACGGACGACTTCTTTCTCCGGTAGCGACGCGGCAGTAACCTTCTCGTTCAATGTGATCCCGGGTATGTACTCCATCACTAGAAAATCCACACCCTCCTGGGTGTCGAAATCATGAATGGTGGCGACGTTGGGGTGATTGAGCTGCGAAAGTATCAGAGCTTCCTTGCGGATCTGCCTGCGGGCCGATTCGTTGCTGAGCGAGCCGTGTGGGAGGACTTTGATGGCAACATCACGGGCAAGATGTTCGTCGCGGGCGCGGTACACTTCTCCCATGCCGCCGGCGCCGATCTTCTCGACGATGCGGTAGTGGCCCAGAGTTTGGCCAACAGCCTTTTCCTGGTCCACCGTATAGTTCGCCAGGGGGAAATCATTCATTCCCCTTGTCCTCTGAGCAAATCCTAGGCCGAATGTGCGGGTGCGTCAATGGGAACGGCGCTCAAGTAGTGGTTTCGGAACTTTAGAGGGCATCAAGAAAGAATGGTCTGTGGAGATCGTATTCTTTGTTTGCTCAGGCAGTGTGGCGGAACGGGCCTATTTTCAGAGAGGCCTATGCCCTCGAGGTTGTGGCCTCCGGGTGGGCTTGGCGATAGGGCGTGCTGCCAGAACGGGAAGTGGGGATATCCAGTTTTTTCCGCGGGCTGTCAGCTGCTGTCGGCGACACGGGGGCGGGAGAGACTGAGCCACAACAGCAGCAGCAACTGGGCGCTGCTGTGCACTCGATGCTTGCCACGGTGGAGGTAACGCAGGCGGTAGAGTCGTTCGATGGTCAAGGCCAGCATGGTGAGGAGCCAGCCGATCAGTAGACTGTTGGCATGGTGATGACAGATATGCTCGAGGCCGTGACGGCTCTTGGCATCGTTGAAGCCTTGGTTCTCGATCTCCCAGCGGCTTTTGGCCATGCGGAATAGAGCCTGAGGGCCTACGGTGGAGGAGGAAAAATTCGTAAGCCAGTAGGCTTCCACCACTGTGCCGTCCGGCTTGTGCTGCCGATAGAAGAAGACGCGAACCGTTTCCCAGCGTAGTGTATTCCAGGGATCGAAGTCCTCCGCGTCCCAGAGTTCCACACGATCGGGTCCATGTGGGAAGACCGTCGTAGGAGGCCCGCAAGGAAAACGCTGCTGGGCAGCAGCCAGTAGCTCCGGCAGGTTTTCTTTCAGCCGCGCTACTACCCGGAGACCAAGCTCGTCTGCGGTATGCAGGAACGGTGCGGTAGCGAATTTTCCATCGACGACCACATACTGGGCAAAGCGTCTTCCCACACCCCCAAGTACCCGCCGCAACAAGCGCTGCCCGGCGGCATATTCGCTATCGCCCGGGCCGTAGGGTTCCCCATCGAAGGGCAGCGACAGGCCGGTTCCCACCACGCTGACCATCACCAAAGAATGTTGATAGCCCAGAAGCTGTTTCGCGGCGTTCTGCCTGGGCCGACAAAGCGGGCAGCCCTGGCGTGTCCGCCATCCCGCACCGGTGCCGTCGACGGCCAGACCGATCCAGCGGCAATCGTCGAAAGCCTTGTTGCGCTTGGCGCCGCGGATGAGGGTGAGCAGGGCTTGCCGCGTCGGGCCGGGATCGAGCCGCTCGGTGAAATAGCCCAAGGTATCGTCACAGAACGGAGCAGCGATGGAAAGTGTGCGGCGTGCTGAAGATCGCACCAGCGCCTCGATGGCATGAAAACTCGCTTGCCGGAGAATCTGTCCAACCAGCAAAGCCCAGAGCAGAGCCTGCGCCGGAATCTGGGGTTGCTGCCGACCGTCCCCCGGATCCTCGAGATACCGTCGAAGGCGAAGACGCCGTGTCACATAGTGGAGCAGATGACCTGGCGTCGGATGGTTCATTTTTTCTTTTTCTTGAGCTTCTTGCGCTCCAGCACGAGTAGTTGTGCATTGGCCGCCAGCACTTCGCGAACGGCGTCCTGAAACTCGCGTCCCGCCTTGACCCGGCGGCGTACCTCCTCGACCCAATCCTTGGGGATGTGCTGGACCCGCTTCTTGCCCTGCACCATAAAGGTCAGCGACCAGACGGGATGGCCGCGGTCATCGGCACAGTGACAGGTGGGCTTGCCACAGCGGAGATGGGAGAGGGAAAGGGAGCCGGGGAGGGCATCGGCGGGGATGGAGAAACGGCGCAGCAGCTGAAACTTGCGCTGACGCAGTCGAGAAGCGATCGGTCCATCACCTCGATGAATCATCTTAATGTATACATACCATAAGATATGAAATAAACCAAGCACTATCTGCGAATGCGAAAATAGGAGTCTACTGCGGAAGGGTGGCCAAGAGGGATAAAAGAGCGATCTGACGCAGCTGGACTTGGCTAGCCCCTGTCAATCTTCCGAAACAGCTGGCGCTCAAGTGACGATTTTTTCAATCACTCTTCATCGAGACGCACCGTCCACTGTTCTTTTCCCCTTTCTTAGACGTGGCGTAACATGCCAAGCGTGAGCAATTGTGGTCAACCCGGTTGGAAAACATTCGGTTGGTTTCCAGTGCTTGCGCCGTTTGCCTACCAAGCGATCGCCCTGCTTTGTCTGCGGCACTGGAAAAGCGACTCTCCCTGGCAGGATGTGGATTTCTTTTCCGGCGTTTATTTTGCCCTCGCCGCGCTTCCGCCTCTATATAAAGTTCGATTCAAGCGATGCATATTTGAGTCACGGGAAACGCTTCGCGAAGCGTCAGGATTGAGTTATGACCCCGTGACGGTCCGGTGGGGAAGTTTGCTGGCAGTAGGTGAGTTGTCCGTATTTCTGGACTACGGCCACTGGCACTTGATGCCGGCGCTTCGCCTGCCCGGACTGCAGATCACAGGGTTGGTCGTGTATGCGTGCGCGCTGGCTGCCCTAATGTGGACCGATACTTGTCTGGTGCGCCATTTTCAAGGGAATACAACCGATCGGCAGCTTATGACCACAGGCCCATTCGCCGTCGTACGGCACCCACGTTACGCAAGTCTGCTATTGGTAAAACTGGGACTCAGTCTCCTGTTTGCCAGCATTTTCGCGTGGTTTTCATTGCTGGTTTCGATTTTTTTGATTCGGCGGCGGATTGGCCTGGAGGAAACACACCTGCGGGAAATTTTCGGTTCCCAGTACAGCAGTTACACGGAGCACACGCACCGCCTGCTCCCCGGGATCTACTAAACCCAAGAACCGCGACCCAAGAACCATGACAAACCAAGAACCATGACCAAGAACCAGACCAAGAACCATGACCTTGACCTGGGGTAGCACGAGTGCTAGCATCCGCTTCCTCTTCCGTCATGGTGCGGGTCTTCATGAGCCAAAACACAAGCCAGGAAGATGTTGCTCAGCTTCTTTACGATGCCCAATTTCGGAAGCTGGTT
>Ga0210405_10001978_pt1 | contig 21993 bp, 19 predicted proteins | sample IncBWH11MmetaG_FD_155492 | JGI IMG/M metagenome (GOLD analysis project Ga0210405, IMG submission 155492) | Forest soil microbial communities from Barre Woods Harvard Forest LTER site, Petersham, Massachusetts, United States - Inc-BW-H-11-M | ecosystem: Environmental > Terrestrial > Soil >... | reverse complement strand
GAGTTAGTCGAAGCGGATGAGGACGATTTCCGGGGTGGTACCGACGCGCATTGGGGGGCCCCAGGTTCCGGCGCCGCTGGAGGTGTAGACGGTGAGCGCGCCGAGGCGATTCAGGCCGTAGGTGAACTGTTTGAAAATTCGAGAGGTGAACCAGGTGAAGGGGAAAACCTGGCCACGATGCGTGTGCCCGGAGAGCTGAAGGGATATTCCCGTTTGCTCGACCAGAGAGAGATTTTGTGGGGAATGCGCGAGCAGGATGCTTGCGGTGCGCGGGTCGATGGCGGCGCTGCGCAACGCGGAACGCAGGCGTTCCGGGCCTACCAAGGTGTGGTAGGTCACACCGACGAGTTGCAGGCCGTCGACTACGGCCTTTTCATCGAGTAAGACGCGAACACCGCATTGATCGAGAGCGGCGAGGTAGTGGCTGGGATCGGAGAATTCCTCGTGATTTCCGGTGACGAAGAATTTGCCGAGTGGAGGAGAGAGGTGCTTCAAGGGCGCGACCAAATGCTTCGGCTCGACCTTGGTGCCGTCGTAGACATCGCCTGCGATGAACACGATGTCGGGCCGCAGCTGGCGGAGCATGGCGACGATGCGAGAGATGAATTGATGGCCGCGGACGTGGCCTAAATGGGTGTCGGAGACCAAGGCGGCGGTGCGTCCACGCCATGAGTTTGGCAGGCCGGGAAGCTTGACACTGACCCGCTTCACGCGTATCCACGAAGCGTTTGCCAGTCCGTATAGCCCAATCAAGAAAGCGCAGCCGAACGTTATGGAAACCAGGGCGGTGCGGTCGACGTGCGCGCGAGAAACAGTCAATGCACCATAGAGAATCCAGCAGAGCACCGCCGCCAGGAACAGGAAGTTGAACATACCTAGCCAAATACTGGCCACTGTGTAGAACATCCGCACCAATGGGTTGTAATAGCGAAAGGCAAGGAGCGAGGCGGCGACAAAGCTGAGGGACAAGAGCGCGATCGCGACCTGGAGCGCAGTGGCGGCGGCCGGATTGGCCGGCGGCAAAAAATAATGCAGCGTTTCGTAAACGAGGAGATGCCCGGCCAGGAGGATGGCTTGGACGATGGCGACAAAGATGGCAATGCTGGGCGTCGAGAGTGAGGGAGCCTCAGGAGTTTCCGCCTCAAGCGAAACTCGCTGGCCCTCAGAACCTGAGCTTGGGTAAGAAAGAGTTTGCCGAGCTTGCATTCGTGCAGCTCCTGACCGAGATCGGTGCACGCGTCTTTGATGACGATAGAGGTGCAATAGGTATAGGGGATTCGTTGAGTGTCGAAAGAACGACGCCGTTGGCAGCGACGAGGGTCAGCTACCCACTTAAGGCTTAGCCGCGGGATACTTGGGTTTGGGCGGGATGCCCTTGTAGTTCTTCAGGGCATCGTTGGCCAGGTCTATGGCTTTTTCGAGCTGGGGGTCGTGGCCGCTGACGACGAGATCGGGGCGCTGGGGGACTTCGTAGTCGGGCTCGACACCGTGATTCTCGACGATCCATTCGCCGCCATTGTCGGTGGAATAGAAAGCGAATTCCGGCGCGGTGACGAAGCCGCCATCGCGCAAGGGAAGGCCACGGGATATACCGACGAGGCCGCCCCAAGTGCGTGTGCCGACGATGGGGCCGATTTTTTCGCGGCGGAAGAACCATGGGAAGGCGTCACCGCCGGAACCAGCAAGTTCGTTGGCAATCATCACTTTGGGGCCGTAGACAGCGACGGGAGGCCAACCGGTGGGTGCGCCTTCGCGAGGGGAGAGGACGGAGAGGAGCTGGCGCTTGAGTTTCTCGGTGTAGAAGTCGGGGATCTGGCCGCCGGAGTTGCTACGCTCGTCGACGATGATGCCGTCTTTGTCGAGCTGGGCGGAGAATTGCTTATCGAAGGCGATGATGCCGGGGATGGTAGTGTCGGGCACGTGCATGTAGCCGATGCGCCCGTTGGTGGCTTCGGCAACTTTGCGGCGATTGTTTTCGATCCAGTCGAGATAGTGCAGGCCGTTTTCGCTGGCGATAGCCTTCACGTCGATGTCCCATGCGCCGTCGGGAGAAGGCTTGGAATTGATTTTGAGGGTGACGATTTTCCCCGCTAGGTTTTGGAAATAGGCGTAGACGTCGAGATTGGTGCGAGCTTCGCGGCCATCCACGGCGATGAGGTAATCGCCTGCTTTGACCTTCAAGCCTGGCTCGGTGAGCGGGGAGCGCGCGGCTTCGGTCCAATTTTCACCGGGATAAATTTTTGTGATGCGGTAGTAGTTCCCTTCCACCTCGAAATCAGCGCCCAGCAAGCCAACGCCGATTTTCGGAGCCTGCGGCTGGTCGCCACCGCCGACGTAGGTATGCGAGGTGCTGAGCTCGGAAATCATCTCGCCGATGATGTAGTTCAAATCGCTGCGATGCACGACCCAGGGCAGTAGGGCTTCGTAGCGATCGCCGATTTGCTTCCAGTTGTGGCCGGTCATGGCGGGATCCCAATAGAAATCGCGCTCGATGCGCCAGGCTTCGTGGAAGATTTGTTTCCACTCTTCGCGGGGATCGACCTGCGCTTGCAGACCGGCAAGGTCCAGTTTGCCTTCGCCGACTTTCTTGCCGGGCGCGGCCTCGATGACTCCGAAAACGGGGCCCGCCTTGTAGATTAATTTTTTGCCCTCTTTGTCGAGGTCGTAGCCGTCGATGCCCTCGAGGAGGACTTTGTCTTCGCGCTTGGTGACATCGTAAACGTGCAGTACGTTGCGAGGCTTTTGCTGGTCGTCGGTGCCGAATTGGCGGGCTTCTTGCGGAGTGGTCAGATAGAAGAATTTATCCTTGCGACCGGCGAGCGCGCTGAGAATCGCGGCGGGGAGAGGGACGGGCGCGACGCGGTTGCTGATGTCGTCGAGATCGACTTGGATGGGCTTAACCGGTTCCTCTTTTTTCTCCTCTTTCTTTTCGCCCTTGCCTTCTTCTTTCTTGTCGTCCTTCTTCGACGCATCGGAAGACTTCTTCTCGTCTTTTTTATCGTTGTCTTCCTTCTTTTTCTCGTCGGCAGCCTTTTCTTCATCGCTTTGCGGCTTGAAGGGCGATTCCTCATCGGCTTTCAAAGTGACGGCGAAAATGCCGTCGGTGGAATAGTAGTTGTAGCGCTGATCTAGCTGGCCGATGCTGGGATAAAAATAACGGGTGGAGATGAAATAGAGATATTTGCCGTTGCCGTCGAAGACGGGATTGTTGTCGTTGTAAAAGCCGCTGGAGACTTGCGTTGGTTTCTTCGACTCGAGCGAATAAATAAAGACGTCATTGGCGCCGCGGCGATGCGGCTTGGAATAGGTGAGCCAGCGGCTGTCCGGCGACCAGGCAGCGTCGGCGATGTCGCCATAGTCGCTTTTGTCGACCAGAACGGGTTTTTTTTCGTCGACGCCTACGTACCAAAGGCGATGCGTCTTGTCCCAGTAGAGAAGTTTTTTGCTATCCGGAGACCATGCCGGGCCGTAGCGATAGACGCCGCCGTCGGTGGTGATGCGCGTTGCTTCACCGCCCATCTGGGGACGGGTGTACAGCTCGTACTCGCCGGTTTTGTCGGAGAGAAAGGCGATGGATTTGCCGTCGGGCGACCATACGGGGTTCAATTCGTGAACGCTGGAAGTATCGGTGCTTATGTCACGAATGCTGCCGTGCTCGGCAGGCACGGTGAAAATATTTCCGCGGGCTTCGAAAAGGGCGCGCGCGGCCGAAGGCGAAAGCGAAAAGGCGCCGATATTTTGCGAAACATTTTTGAATTCGGGGCGAGCTTCGAGATCTTCAGCGAGCACTTGAACGGGAATGGCGCGAGTTTTCGCGGTTTGCAGATTGAATTCATACAGTAGGCCGCCGTTTTCATAAACGATGGCGTCTGGGCCGAGGCTGGGCCACTTGATGTCGTAGTCTTTGTAGTCGGTGAGCTTCTTGGTTTGCTTGGAGGCGAGGTCGTAGCTGTAAAGATTCATCACGCTATCGCGGTCGCTGATGAAATAGAGGGTGTTGTCGTGCCACATGGGAAACATGTCCATCCCGCTAGACTTGGGCAACTCTTCGTAAGTGTTCTTCTTCAGGTCATAGATGGCGATAGGCAGATTCCAGCCGCCGCGGTAACGCTTCCAGGTGCGATTTTCCTGGGAAGTCTCGATGTAGGCGATTTTTGTGCCATCCGGGGAAAAACTGGTGAGGTCGCCGCGAGGAACGGGAAGGACCTTGGGTAAGCCACCCTGCGTGGATACCAAGTAGAGGCGGGTTGTGCGGCTGGGCGGGGCGACGGCGCGATCGGAGCGAAACAAAACATTTTTGCTGTCGGGCGACCAGCCGAGGACGATGTCTGCGGCGGGATGATAGGTGAGGCGCTTGGGCTCGCCGCCATCGGTGGGCATAATGTAGACATCGGGATTGCCGTCGTAGGATGCGGTGAAGGCGATCCATTTGCCATCGGGAGAGAATTTCGGGTAGAGCTTGTCGCCAGGACTGGCAGTGAGACGGCGGGCGGAGCCGCCTTCGCGGGAGGCGGTCCAGAGATCGCCGGCGTAGGAGAAAACGACTTTGTCTCTGGAGATGTCCGCGTAGCGGAGGAGGCGCGTGGGGCCGGAGGGCGGCTGGTCCGCGAGACTTGCGGCGGACGTGGACTGCAGCCAGGCAGCGGAATGGATGCAGAGCAGGATGGTCGCGGAAATTGCCGATGCCAGGAACAGACGAACGTGCTGCTTGGTCATTGCGCCTTCTCCAGTTGTGCTAATGGGTTTGCCGCGCCAATCAGGAAATTGAAACCGCCCGGCCGCAGGCCGCCACCCTGTAATAGACGAGAAATCCCGCAGAATGTTTACACTATTTTCCTGTCACTGATCGCGCCGCGAGGCTCTTTGTTTTGCGGGCGGAGTATGATCACTCTGGCAGAAGATTTTGGCTAGCAAATTCTGCGAAGCGGCGGGCACGGCGACGTGTTGCTCGACAGGCAACGGTTGGAACGGGGCCTTTTGCCGGCTGCGCAGTCAGGATATGCTTCCGAGTACAAATGAATACTGATTTCCAGGCAAGCGCGCGAGGAATGCGCTGATGAGCTTTCGGGCCAAAGTCTTCCTGATCTTCCTGGTAACCGTGCTGGCATCGGTGTCCGTGGTCGCTTATGGCGTGGTGCATTACACGCAGGCGGCGTTTGAGGAGATGGACGCGCAGCGCACCGAGGCGCTGGTGTCGCAATTCAACAAGGAATTTGAGCAGCGCAGGAAGGACGTGGCGCAGCAAGTTGAAAATGTGGCGAGCGGCGAGATTACGCTGAGAGCGGCCATGGACCTGGCGCGGCCCAACGCGGATCAGTCGCTGTATGTGCACGACGCCATCGGCGTGTCGCAAGATCACGGAATGGATTTCGTGGAGTTTGTGAATTGGGATGGCACGATCATTTCTTCGGCGCAGTACCCGGGGCGGGTCGGGTACAAGAATGATTGGGTGACCGCTACGAAGGATTGGCGGGGGACGGCGGCATTCTTAAAAAGGGAAGAATTACCGGATGGAGTGGCTTTAGCAGTGACCGCGGTTCGCACCGTTTCCGGCGGCAACGATAAGAACCTTTACATTATCGGGGGATGGCGGCTGGACCAGAACTTTTTAGCGGCGCTGTCGCTACCGACGGGAATGCGGGCGCTGCTTTACCGAAACCTGGAGCCGACGTTTGTGTCGGCGGCGCTTACGGATGTGAATGGCACGACGGATGACCCGGACGGGTTTCGGCCGTTGATTGAGCAAATTCAAAAGAGGCCGCAGGAAGTGATACAGACGATTCGTTGGAAAGCTGACGCAGCTTCCGCGGAGACTTTCCACGCCATGCCACTGCTTGGGCGAAACAACGATGCGCTCGCGGTGCTGCTGGTTGGGAGTTCGCGCAAGGAGTTGGTGCTGTTGACGAGGCGGATCGTGACGATTGCGGCGGCAGCGGCGGGGGCGGCGATTCTGGTGGGCTTGTTTGTGAGCTTGTGGGTGGCGGCGCGCATCACGCGGCCGGTCGAGCAGTTGGCGGAGGGCGCGCGGGAGGTCGCGACGGGGCGTTGGGACACGCGCATTGATGTGCGCGGGACGGATGAGATCGGGCAACTGGGGACGGCGTTCAACGATATGACGCGGACGTTGGCGGTGCAGAAAGAAAAGCTGGTGCAGACAGAGCGCGTGGCGGCTTGGCGAGAGTTGGCGCGGCGGCTGGCGCATGAGTTGCGCAACCCGCTGTTTCCGATGCAAATCACGCTGGAGAACATGCAGCGGGCCAAACAGCTGGAGGCCAAGCAATTCCTAGAAGTGTTCAACGAATCCACCGCCACACTGAAGACGGAGCTGGCGAATTTGAATACCATTGTCGGGCGGTTTAGTGATTTTTCGAAGATGCCGACGCCGCAATTTACGAAAGTGAATGTGAACGAAGCCCTACGGGCGGCGGTGCGTCTGTTCGAGGCACAGTTCAACGCCGTTGGCAAGCCCACGATTACCACGGAGTTTTTCTTGACTGAGCCTTTGCCGGAGATTGACGCCGACGCGGACCTTTTGCATAAGGCTTTTCAGAATTTGGTGTTAAATGCGCTGGATGCCATGCCGGCGGGCGGGACTTTGACGCTGCGCACGTTCGAACGCGAGCGCAACATTCGCGTTGACGTGGCGGACACAGGAAAAGGATTGACACCGGAGGAATGCTCGCGGCTATTTACGCCGTACTACACGACCAAGCAGCAGGGTACGGGATTAGGGCTGGCGATCGTGCAGGCGGTTGTTAGCGATCATCAAGGTACGATCAGCGTCACCAGCGACGAGGGGCGTGGGACCTCTTTCAAAATTGATCTGCCACAGCGGCAGGCGGGAGCGCGTCCGGCTCCGGCGCAAGATGCGTCTCCTGCTTCCCCTTCAACAAAGACTTTGGCCGCGGCTAGCGACTGATTCGCGCAAAGGATCGATGCTTGCCGCGCAAAGCTCACCTGCTGCTTGTTGACGACGACCCGAATACCCTGGCTTCTCTGTCTCGGGCTTTCCGCCTGGCTGGACATGAGGCGACAGTGTGCGACAACGCGGGGCGCGCGCTCGAGTTGCTGCGTAACGACAGCTTCGATTTGATTCTGTCCGATGTGGTGATGCCGGGAAAGAGCGGGCTTGAGCTTCTGGAAGATTTGAAGAAGACAGGCGTGAAGACCCCCATCGTGTTGATTTCCGGGCAGGCAAATATTGAGATGGCGGTGCGTGCGACGAAGCTGGGGGCGTTGGATTTTCTGGAGAAGCCGCTTTCCACGGACAAACTGCTGCTTACGGTGGAAAATGCGCTGCGGTTGTCGCGGCTCGAAGACGAGAATCGAGAGTTGCGCCAGCGCTTGGGCAAGCACGAGCTGATTGGCTCGGGAGTGGCGATGGCGCGATTGCTGGCGCAGATTGAGCGCGTGGCGGCGAGCGAAACGCGCGTGTGCATTCTGGGGGAAACGGGTACCGGGAAAGAACTGGTGGCGCGTGCGATTCATGAAAAATCGGGCCGGAGGGAAAATGCGTTTGTGACGCTGAACTGCGCGGCGGTGCCGGCGGAATTGATCGAGTCGGAATTGTTTGGGCATGAGAAGGGTGCATTCACTGGTGCGGCGGCGAAACACGCGGGAAAGTTCGAGCAGGCGGACGGAGGGACGCTGTTTTTGGATGAGATTGGAGACATGCCGCTGGCCATGCAAGCGAAGTTGCTGCGCGTGCTGGAGGAGGGCGAAGTCGAGCGCGTGGGTGGCGACAAAGCGATTCGCGTGAACGTGCGTGTGCTGGTGGCTACGCATCGGAACCTGGAAGAGTTGGTCAAGCAGAATGCGTTTCGGCGGGACCTGTTTCATCGCGTGTATGTTTTTCCTTTGGCGTTGCCGCCTTTGCGCGAGCGGCCCGAGGACTTTCCGGTGCTCGTGGAGCACTTTGCGCGGCAAGTGGCGGCGCAGAATGGATGGAAAGAGAAGATTTTCGCGGACGATGCGATCGCGGAATTACGGCGTTATGGCTGGCCGGGAAATGTGCGCGAACTGCGCAATGTGGTGGAACGTCTGGTGCTATTGGCGGGAGAAGGAGCGGTGAGCGCCGCGGATGTACGGATTATTTTGCCTAGCGCGAGCGCCGATTCGACGAGGGAAGTCGGGAGCGCCAGCGCGTCGGGCGCTACAGCGACGGGAACACTCGCCGAGAGGACAGAAGCGTTTGAAAAGGAAGTGCTGCTGGCGGAGATTCGGCGGCACAACTTCCACATGACCAACGTGGCGCGGGCATTAGGCCTGGAACGGAGCCACTTGTACAAGAAATGCCAGCAGTTGGGAATTGATCTACAGTCGCTGCGCAAACCCGAGTAAATCTCAAAAGAAAAGCCAGAATCGCCGTAAGTTACTGAAAACAGGGGCAATTTTGTGCTTGACAGATAATTGCAATACGCGATATATACATTGCATATTGCAATAGGCAGTCCTCATGACTCTTGGCGACAAACTCCGTTCTCTCCGCTCCGTCGAAGGCTCGCTGCGTGGTTTGGGCCGTGCGATGACGCAGTTCGAGTTAGCGCAGGCGATGAAACGCGAAGTCGGCCGCGGTCTGAGTCAGGCCTATCTTTCGCAGATTGAAAGCGGCGCGCGGCCGCACTTGACGCACACGACGCGCGAACTGCTGGCCCGATTCTTCCGCGTGTACCCGGGCTTCCTGGTGGACGATCCGGAGGGCTACACCGCGACGCTGCAATCCGAGTTGCGCGTCGAAGATGCCAAGATCGATTCTTTGCTCTTCGCAGGCGCTGAGCACTTTTCGGGTGATCCGGAGCTAAGCGATGCGTTGCTAGTGGTCGCGCAGGAGCCGGATTCACGGCGCGTGCTTTTATTGCTGGCGGAGATTCTTCGTGTACCGGGTTTAGCGGACCGTCTGAGCGAGGTGCTGCAACCGGGTGTCAAGGCGTCAGCCGAGCAGCAAGACGATAGGCGGCGCGGCCGGCGACATCCGCCACCGGAGGTTTCTAACTGAGTTTGCGGTATTTTTCGGTCTGCGTCCCGATTCCAGCTCGCGCCTAGTAAGCGCTCGAGGTGCCGTATGACCTGGTCAGATTTTTATCTCTTCTGTTTCATCGTGGGCTTCGCGCTCAGCGTGCTTTCGTTTTTCGCGGGCGCTGCCCACATCCATCTTCCCTTCAAGATGCATCTGCCGTTTCACTTCGGGCACCACGGAGGCACCGGCGCAAGTCTGCGTGGCGGATTTCGGGGCGGCATGCATGTTTCGTGGTTTAACGCTTCCTCCGCAATGGCGTTTCTGGCGTGGTTTGGCGGAACAGGATACTTGCTGACGCGCCACGCGCATCTGGTCGCGATGGCGTCGCTGGCAATATCAACGGTAGCCGGGCTGGTCGCTGGCGCTGCAGTTTTCAAGTTCATGGTGAAGCTGATGCATTCCGACCCGCCGTTGAAGAACGAGGACTACCGGATTGAAGGCAGCGTGGGCACGCTGAGTATGCCGATTCGCGAGAAGGGCACCGGTGAAATTATTTTTTCGCTTGCCGGCGCTCGCCGCTGTGCGGGAGCGCGCTGTGAGGACGGCAAGCCGCTGGAGAAGGGAGCCGAAGTGGTGATCGAGCGGTATGAAAAGGGCATTGCCTACGTCAAGCGGTGGGACGACTTCACGAAGTGAACGATTTCGGACTGATTTTTTCAAGGCAAGGCAGTCCGCGCGGATAAGAAAGGAGGATTTATGTTTGGGTTGCCATTTGATGTAGTAGTGGGTGCGGGCCTGCTCGTTCTGGTTCTTCTGATGGTGATGATCGTAGTCGCCAGGATGTATCGGAAAGCAGGACCACACGAAGCATTGATCGTGTACGGAATGGGCGGCACACATGTTTACACCGGAAGAGGCGCCATCATTTTTCCGATGGTGCAGACGTGCAAAGATCTGTCGCTGGAGTTGATGTCGTTTGACGTGGCTCCGCAGCAGAATCTTTACACCAACCAGGGTGTGGCCGTCACCGTGGAAGCGGTGGCGCAAATCAAGGTCAAATCGGACCAGGAATCGATTCTCACCGCCGCCGAGCAGTTCCTGACCAAGCGGCCGGATCAGCGCGAGGCGTTGATCCGGCTGGTGATGGAAGGGCACCTGCGCGGAATCATGGGTCAACTTACGGTCGAGCAGATCGTGAAGGAGCCGGAAATGGTGGGCGACCGCATGCGCTCGACCTGTGCGGACGATATGAGCAAGATGGGCCTCGAGGTGGTGAGTTTCACCATCAAAGAAGTCCGTGACAAAAATGAATACATCACCAACATGGGCCGGCCGGACGTGGCGCGCATCAAGCGCGATGCGGAAGTAGCCACGGCCGAAGCCGACCGCGATATAGCGATCAAGCGCGCGGAGATGTCGCGCGCCGCTGCTGTCGCCAAAGCGCAAGCGGATCAGGAACGGGTCGCCGCGGAAACGGCATCCTTGGCGAAGCAGGCTGAAGCACAGCGCGACCTGGACATCAAAAAGGCTGCCTACGTGGAAGCAACCAAGAAGGCGCAAGCGCAGGCCGACAAAGCCTACGAAATCGAAACCAACATCCAGCAACAGCAAGTGATCACCGAATCGGTGCGCGTGCAGCAAGTGGAGCGCGAGGCGCAAGTGAAGGTACAAGAGGCGGAAATCGCGCGCCGCGAACGCGAACTGATCGCCACGGTGCTGAAGTCAGCGGACGTGGAGCGGCAGCGTATCCAGACGCTGGCGGAAGCCGAACGCCAGCGGTTGATCAGCGAGGCGGAAGGCCGCGCGTCTTCGATTCGCGCGCAAGGCGAGGCGGAAGCGGAGATTATTTTCAAGAAGGGCGAGGCGGAGGCCAAGGCTATGAACGTCAAGGCCGAGGCGTATCAGGAATACAACCAGGCCGCGGTGTTCGACAAATTGATCACCGGACTGCCGGAAGTTGTGCGCGCGCTCTCCGAGCCGCTCAGCAAAATCGATAAGGTCACGATCGTATCGACAGGCAACGGTGACGCGGCGGGCGCTTACAAGCTCACCGGCGACATCACCAAAATCGCGGCGCAAGTGCCTGCGCTGTTCGAGGCGCTCTCTGGCATGCAGATGTCAGACCTGCTCGCCAAGGTGCGCTTAATCGGCGACAACGCACCAAAGCCGGTGCCGCCTTCGCTGCCGAACAATTCATAACAAAGGGTCATAACCAAGGGGTGCGTCTGGGCAGATCGCGGGATCTGTCCAGACATTCTCCAGAATGGGGAGCGGGGGGCGTGTCATGACGATGAAGGAGAAATTGCTGGTGCTGTGGCTCTTTGTCATGGTGATCGTCGTATTTGTTGTCAGGCACATTGCCGGTCACCTGGCATTCGTGATCGAGAACTGTTTTGCAGTCGTTGTACCTGTGCTGCGCGGCTAACAGCGCAGGAATGATTTGCCTTTGAAGGGAGAATAATCATGGGACTTTTAGAACGTGTGACTACTTTGATTCGCGCAAACCTGAACGACATGATCGATCGCGCGGAGGATCCGGAGAAGATGATCAAGCAGGTGATCCTCGACATGGAAAACCAATACCTGCAAGTGAAGACGCAGGTGGCGGTTTCTATCGCCGACCAGCACATGCTCGAGAAGAAGCTGACGGAAAACCAAGACACTGGAAAGGATTGGATGCGTAAGGCGGAGGTTGCCGTGGACAAAAGCGAAGACGACCTGGCGCGCGCAGCTTTGGATCGTTACCAAACTTCCCTGCGTTTGGCGCAAAGTTATCGCGAACAGGTGGACGACCAGAAAGCGCAGGTGGAGACTTTGAAAGGCGCGTTGCAAAAGCTGGAGCAAAAATTGGAGGAAGCAAAGTCGAAGCGCGATTTGCTGCTGGCGCGCCATCGGCGAAGCATCGCTCTTGGCAAAGCGGCGCGCGCGCAGACGGCGGTCGGCGACCAGTCCAAGAGCGGCAGCTTCGACCGGCTCAAAGATCGCGTTCATCACAGCGAGGCTGTTGCTACCGCTGAGGTAGAGATTATCGACGCCGATGCCGGCGAGCGGCTCACGCGGATGGACCGGGACGTCGAGATCGATCGGTTATTGGCTGATTTGAAGGACCGCCGGCGTTTGCCCGGATGAAGGGGACCCCGGGCGCGGGCCAGTAGTATCACACGAGGCTCTTGCCGTGCGAGAATGGCGCGGTGAATCCGTGGCTAATAGGAGCGCCCGTTGCGACGGCTGCGGCGATTGCCGGCGCGGTTGCTTACGGCGGCGTGCACCCGCGCGCGCAGTTTTTTGGCTCCACGATCTGCCGGACGGACTCCCCTCGGAAGCTAGCGATCACGTTTGACGACGGGCCTAACCCCGCCGTCACCCGAAGACTACTGGACCTGCTTGATCGTTACAAAGCACCGGCCACTTTTTTCCTGATTGGACGTTATATTCGAGAGAGTCCGGAATTAGTCATTGAAATTTCCACTCGCGGCCACGCGATCGGAAATCATACAGAGTCGCATCCGAGTCTTTTTTGGAAGCAGGCAGCGCAGATTCGCGTTGAACTACGCCTGACATATTCGGCGCTTCGGAACTTACTAGGCGCGCCGCCAAAATGGTTTCGTCCACCGTTCGGTTTGCGAAACCCTTGGCTTGCGGCGGAAGCGCGCGAGCTCAACATGCGCGTGGTGATGTGGACTTTGCTGCCGGGAGACTGGAAAGCGCCTTCCAGCGAATGGCTCATCCAGCGCATGAAGCCAATCGCAGAGCGGGCGCAGCGCGCTTTGCAGCGCCCATCTGGTACGGGCCAAATCATTTGCCTTCATGACGGCAGTCACCGTGAGCAGAATGCAGATCGCACCCACACGCTGACCGCTCTCGAGTATTGGCTGCCGCGCTGGCGTGACCTCGGACTTGAATTTGTTACAATCGGAAATGCGGTGGGTGCACCCGCAACGTGAATATGGACGAGAGAGCCTTTTACACCGAGAAAGAAGAAACGCGAAAGGTCAAGCTGGTGTGTCCCAGCTGCCGCGGAGAGTTTGAAGCGCCCGTGCGGTGGAAAGTGTGCAGGAAACGGAAAGAGCTTCCGCGTGGGGTGGGCGAAGAAGACCGCAGAAAGTTTGCGAAGGCCACTTCGTACATGGTGCGGCTCGATGATTTAGTGGCTTGCTACAAGTGCCGCAAACGGTTCGAGCTGACCGGACAATCGACGGTGCTTATCAATGACGCGTTGGGTGATCCTAACGTCGACCCGGAAAATTTCGGAAATCGCTGAAACGCGGCGTTCACGTCGCGCTCAAATCTCCGGATACATGTCGAAGAAGGCTTCGATCGACTGATGGAAGGTCGCCTCGATTTCTTCCTTGCTGCCCTCAATCAAGTGCATGGTGACACGCGCGGTGCGCCCGTTCTTCAATACGATAGTGGCATCCTTTACTTCGCCGAGGTCGTCCTCCGGCAGCAATCGCATCCCGTAAACCAGCGCCAGTTTCGCCATGCCATCCTCCTATCGCACATCTCAGCGTAGACTTCTGGAATCAGCCGGTCAATCGCAGTTCGTAGCGAGGATTTGCGCCATGATGTTCAGTGCGAGGGTATACTACGGGCATCTGTTACCTCTGCCGCGTGCATCGCAACACAGCATGGAGGATTGACGTGAACCGCATGCGCCCACTTTTTGTTCTTCCACTCTTCATTTTTGCATCATGCCCGCTGGCCTTCGCGCAACAGCCCGAAGGGCCGCAAACCTCGGCCCCGGCGCCTGTCGCTCCAGCGCCGCGCCCTGCGGTTGAGAGGCGCGCTGGCGCGAACGATAAAATCACTGTCCCCGCGGGCACACGCGTCGCCGTGGTGCTGGAAAACGGCATTTCCACTCGCAGCGCCAAAGCGGGCGATTCGCTATATTTCCGCACCTCGTTTCCAATCGCTCAGAACAATCGTATCGTCGTGCCGGTGGGTTCGTATTTACGCGGCGAGCTATTGGAATCGAAGCGGCCGGGCCGCATCAAGGGACGCGGCGAATTTCGTATGAAACTGAACACCCTAATTTTTCCGAACGGGTACACCGTGGACTTGAATGCCGCGCCGCGCAGCGCGGACACCGGCGGCAAAGAAACGATGGATTCTGAAGGCAAAGTGACCGGCGAGGGCGGCAAAGGAAAAGACGTTGGCACAGTCGCAACGACAACAGTTACCGGCGCGGGCATCGGAGCCATCGCGGCCGGCGCGAAGGGCGCTGGGATTGGTGCTGGGATTGGCGGACTTGCAGGCCTTGGCGCCGTGCTGCTCACGCGCGGGCCGGAGGCTCAACTACCGCGCGGTTCGACGCTCGACATCGTTTTGGAACACTCGTTGGTTCTCGACTCCGACCAGATTCAGTACCGGAATGCGGGGGACTTTTCGCCGATTACACCGCCTAGCCACCCGGAGTAAGTGGCGACAACACTCTTACGCGGTCGTTTCCTTGCGTACTTCCACGAAGCGCAGCGGGCTGAAGCGCTCCCAATCCACAGATACGCTCTGGTTGGTAATCCATTCGCGAATCAGCCGCGCTGTGATGGGCGTAAGCAAAATACCGCTCCGGAAGTGCCCTGTTGCCACCAGCAGGCCTTCCATTTCCGTCGGCCCCAAAATCGGCAGGTGGTCGGGGGAGTCAGGTCGCAGTCCGGCCCAAGTTTCTTCCACTTGAGCCTGTGCAAGGTCCGGCGCAAGTTGAATTGCGGCGTCTAGAATTTTCCGCAAGCCGCCCGCCGTCACTTTTTTGTCGAAGCCGACATACTCAACCGTTGCGCCCGCCAAAATCCTGCCGTCATTTCGCGGCACCAGATAAACTTTATCCGACCAAAGCACGCGCTCGATTTTGAGTCGCTCGGCCCGCAACGATACCATTTGCCCCTTAGCAGGACGCACGCGCGCGCACGCGTCGACTCCTGCGATGTTCGCAGAGAAGGAGCCGGCGGCGATGATCGTCCATTTCGATGAAACTGTTTCGTTTTCGAGCCTCAAACCCCCGCAGCGCCCCTGTTCACGCAGAACTCCGTGCGCTTTGTGGTGAGAGAAAATCTCGGCGCCACTCCTGCGCGCGGCTTCCAGAACAGCCAGCGTCAACGCGCGGTTATCCACCGACGCTTCGTCAGGCCGTAGCACTGCGGCTTCGACTTCGGGGCTTAGCCCGGGCTCCAGCTCGCGCGCTTCTTCGGCACTAATCGCTTCCGCTTTCAGCCCCAATCCATGATGGAGCGCCACGTGTGTGCTCAGCTCGCGCGCGGTGTCACGCGAAAACAGAGCTTCCAGTGCTCCCTTAGGGCGAAAACCAACGTCCTGGCCGGAAACTTCTTCGACGCGCGCAACGAATTCCGGATACAGCGCCATGCTGGCCTTGCCGAGCGGCACTAGCGGAATCGTTGCCGGATTTTCTGGAGCGGGCGACAATATTCCAGCCCCGGCCCAGGAAGCTTCACTTCCTGGCTCGCCTTGGTCAAAAATAGCGACGCGTACGCCGGCCAGGGCAAGCTCGAGCGCGATAGCTGCGCCGATGAGCCCTCCTCCGGCAATTGCGGCATCAAAATTCTTCGTCATTTTCTATGGCGGGCCTTTCCGAATGGTGCGGGAACGAAACTTACAGAGCGCTCGCCAGCTCTTGGGAAAGCACTTCGGCCTTTTTCGCCGCGTTTTTCGCGCGCGTCCAATCTCCGCTTTTGGCTGCCTCATGCGCTTCCGCCATGAAGCTACGAACTTTCGACGCCAGGTCCTGCTGCATGGCGTTTAAGGTCTTTCCTTCGGCGGAACCTATGTTCCGCTCCGCCACGCTCAGACTCTGCGTTGTCTGTCGTTGTGCCGCGTTGGCTTCCGCGGCGGTCAGTTGCGGAGCAATTTGAGGCACCTCGGGCTTACTGTCGCTATCGTTTTGCGAAGAATTAACCACTGGCACGCGGGGGCGCGAAGGGGCGCTGCGCGCTATGACCAGCGCCGAAGGTGGCGGCGCGATCTCCAGGGTCACGTCCGCCAACGGGTCATCGTTGCTGTCGGGTTCCGCAGGCAAAATGGTGGGCGTTACCGGACGCGTGTACGCGTACGTGCTCCAGGGAAAAGATTTGGCCCTGACTTGACGCTGGATGCATCCGCCCAGGAGCACAAACAAAGAACACGAGACCGCAATGCCCGATCGCGCCATCGGGCGCCGCGAATGCCTACAATGCTGACTAGTCCCCGTCATTCTCAGGCCGCGAGCGGCAGCTCGATGCGGAATGTCGTTCCCCGGCCAACCTCCGATGTAAAGTCTATCGAACCGTTGTGAAGCTGTACAATTCGGAAGGTGCTAGCTAGTCCGATGCCGCTGCCTCCGGGGCGTGTTGTAAAGAAGAGCTGGAAAATTTTCTGACGATTTTCCACGGGGATACCCTTACCCGTGTCACCCACGGTAATTTCGGCCATTTCACCTCGGCGGCTCAATATCAGACGCAGTTGCCCGCCGCTCGGCATTGCATCAACCGCATTGAGCACGAGATTTAGCAATGCCTGTTTCAAGAGCGCGCGATCCACATAGACTTCCGGGACGTCAATGGGTACGAGTTGTGCGACTTGAATTTTGGATTTTTGCAACTGCGGCTTGGCCACTTCAATAACTTCCTTTAGGATTTCAGCGAGTTGCGTGGCCTCCAGGCGCACATCCATCGGCCGCGTGAAATCGAGAAATCTCTTGACCACCGCGTCCAAACGATCGATCTCTTTGTCCAACACCTGTACCGCTTGTTGCGAGCCGCTGTCCGGTTCCGCCGGCAACGACTCCTTGAGGTTTTCCAGCCACAGGCGCATCGAGTTCAACGGATTTTTTACTTCGTGCGCGACGCCCGCAGTGATGCGCCCCAACGCCGCAAGGCGCTCGCTCACCTGCAACTGAGTATTGATGCTTTCGATGGAGTCAAGGTCGCGCAGCGTTACCAGTGCTCCCATACGCTCGCCATCTTCCTGAATCGCTTGTACGCTGACCCCAACGCGCCTGGTTCCCCCAATTGTAACCAAGTCCGTCTCGGCCGCGATCTCGCTTAATATATCGCCCTGCACGTGCAGGACTTCGTGCAAAGGATGCCCCAACGGGAAAATCTCGTTCACGCGGCGGCCCAAAAAATGCCCGGCGGGCGCACCGAGAAACTTCTCCGCCGCCGGACTGACCATGACGGCGCGCGCGTCTCGCGTGAACAGCAGTAGCCCGTCTTCCAGTCCAGCCATCACGGAATCCATGTTCTCGCGCAAAGTGCTGAAGATTTCGTGTACGCCGCGAAGCTGCTGGCCTACTTGCGTAATTTTTCGGCTCACTTGCCCTAATTCGTCGCTTCCTCCTGTGAAACCCGTCGCCGCCCCCCCTGGAGCATCGTATTGACCGGCGGAAATGCGATCCAATTGTGCGGAAATAGCACTCAAGGGCGCCAATGTAGCGCGGCTGACCACTGCGGCGACCACGGTTGAAATTATCAATGCGAGCAGAACAATGCTCCCGAATTTACGTACATTGGGGGAGATTTCATCGAGCAAAAGTCCAGAAGAGACCGCTACACGGACTTCCCCGAACGGCTGACCGTTCTTTGTGAACGGGAAATCGTATTCGTAGACTTTCGGCGGTCCCCCCAGTACCTTCGCCTGGTGCAAGTATCCCCGCTGGGTCAGTTGTGAAAGGGGGGCTCGCCGCGGCAGGACTTTTCCGCGCAATGATTCGTCCGTGGATACTAATACCGTTCCATTCTCATCGGTGATGGAAACTTCGTAGATAGAGCGAATGCCCTTGGCGGCCTTAAGCTGTGCGCGCAGACCGTCGCTGAGTTCGAATGCCTTCCGCACGTAATCATAAATGTCAGCCGAGTTGTTGGAGCTTGGTCGAAGGCCGGAATCGGCGGCTTCGGTTAGGGCTCGTTGTGCTTGCTCGAATATTTGTTGCGCGACGTCGTGTGTACGCTTTTCCGTTTCTAGGAGCGCCTGCTCGAGAAGTTGCGCCACGAACACAACGGACAGAACGGCCACGACGAGCAACACGAGGCTCGTCATAATTAGCGTGAGTTTCGTGCGCAGCCGCAGCTGCATCGAGCGTCTCTACACCGTTTCGGCGCGGTCGCCGCCGTATTCTTTTAATTTATTGTGCAAAGTCTTCAGACTGATACCAAGCAAATCCGCCGCGCGGGTCTTATTATTACCGGTAGCGTTCAACGTTTGCAAAATGAGTTCGCGCTCCATGGCATCGACGGTCGTGCCCACCGGGAATTTGATGCTGGATAAATCGCTCGGACCTTTGCCTTGCGATTTTCCGAATTCGTCCGGCAGGCAACTGCGCGTGATCATCTCTTTCTCGCACATGATCGTCGAGCGTTCCAACACATTGCGTAGTTCACGGATGTTACCCGGCCAGGTATGGCTCATGAAGATGTCCATCACCTCCGCGCCGATGCCGCGGACGTGCTTGCCGTGTTTTTCGTTTACGTCGTGCAGGATATACTCCACCAGCAGCGGGATGTCGTCTTTGTGATCGCGCAACGGAGGCAAATGAATGTGAAACACGTTCAGGCGAAAGAAAAGGTCCTGGCGCATTTGCCCCTGACCAACGGCGCTCTCCGGGTCTTTGTTGGTCGCTGCAAGGACGCGCACATCGACCGGAGTTTCAGCCTTGCTGCCTAGCCGCCGCACTTTGCGGTCTTCCAGTACGCGCAGCAACTTGGCTTGCGTTGGGGCCGGCATCTCGCCAATTTCGTCGAGCAGTAGCGTTCCGCCATCGGCAAGTTCAAAGCAACCGATGCGGCGCTCCGCCGCCCCGGTAAACGCGCCACGCTCGTGGCCAAAAATTTCGCTCTCCATCAACGTTTCCGGAATCGCGGAACAGTTGATGGCCACGAACGGCCCTCCCGCGCGCGGCGAAAGCTTGTGAATCGTTCGCGCAACAATCTCCTTACCCGAGCCGGTCTCGCCGGTAATCAATACCGACGCTGAACTGGGCGCGGCCATCTCCACGATGCGCATCACGTCCTGCATCGCCTTCGAGCCGCCCACCAAGTCACCGAGCCGCCCGGTCTCGCGTAACTGCCTCTGCAACACGGCCAGTTGCCGCGCGTCCCGCGCTTTTCCCAAGGCGCGGTCCAGCAGCGCGTGCAATACGGGCCCCTTCAGCGGTTTTTCGATGTACCAGAATGCGCCAGCTTCGATGGCCGCCACCGCACGCTCTTCGCTTCCCTTGCCCGTGATGATGATCGCCGGCACATCGTGCAAGTCAGCGCCCAGCTGCTTCAGCAGATCCAGCCCGTTCATTCCCGGCAGCTCAACATCGGCAATCAAAGTGTCCGGTTGGTAGCTCGCAAATTTCGCCAGCACGTCTTCAGCGCTTGCTACGCCCAAGACGTCATAGCCCCACTTTTGCAACAGTTGCTCGTAACCCCGTCGCGCGTTGTCCTCGTCTTCGACAATCAGGATGCGGTCTTTTCGCTCTCCAGTCTCTACAGCGCGCACTGCCATCTTGGAGTCGTCGCCCATGCGGCTCTGCCTCTCTTTACTCACTACATTCTGGGAGTTGAGTTTCTGCATAGGCTGGATACTTTGACTTTAACAAGCTGCGTAGCTGCTTGCCAAGCAGCGGAAACAAATAAGGGCGCAGCTTTATCCCGAGCGTAGACGAGGGAATGCTGCGCCCTGAGTGGCATGGAGTGCCGACGTTTGGCCCTGGCGTTGGCCCGGTCGAAATGCAGCCCTATTCCTTCAGCAGATACAATGCCCGCTCCAGCTCCAATTCCAGCTTAGCGCCTTTCGGCAGGTCGATTTCGTGGCCCCGACCCGATTCCATCAGGTATGCCGCGATCGCGGCCGCTGCCGCCCCTTCGGCCATTTCCTTCTTGTCTCTGTCCTTCACGCCTTTTACCGCGCCCATGGCCGCTCCCGCAGCCGCCGCTTCTGCTGCCGCCTGTTGTGTGCTCGTCCGCCCTTCGATCAGTCCCTCCTGCTGGGCAATCCCGGTTTTCACGCTGTGATCGCCAGGAACGCTCACCACTTCCGCCACGATGGGCAATGTCGCGAATTTAGTATGGATCTCGTCAAAGGTAAGCCAAATCTTCGCGCGCCCCGCGACCCCGGCTGACTCGACACGGCTGACGTGCCCCCGAATCTCCGCTCCCGGCGGAAGATAAATTCCGCTGCCGGCCTCCAGCGGCTCTAGGGTTGTCATCTTGAATCTTTGTTTTTCGTGCGTTTCTTTCGTGTCCAATTCCCCTTCGAGCCGCACAAGAAATTTCGTGCCCGGCACCACCGCGTATGCCTCAGTCGGTAGATCGGAATGACGCCGCCCGTCCGCCGGACGCGCAGGCTGTTGGACGATGGGGGCGACCGGTGCTGAGTCTGGTAATTGATCTCGGCTCGTAACCGGGCGTTCCGACGAATCTTGCGGTTGGTCCTGAGCCAGACTCGCTCCCGCCCAACCAAATTCCACTATTGCCGCAGCGCATGCCAACCAAAACGACTTGCTCTTCAACCCCTTCATTTCTTCCTCCTAGGCCGACACGCACACCTACCGGTATTGCACCTGGCCCGCCAATGATTGCCCTTTCGGCAGACTTCTATGTGGTTGATATAATTGGCTATACAAGTAGCCCGGAGAGACGAAAATCTGGATTGTTCAGTGCCTGTCGCCTCCCACCACCGGGCTGCCAGCAAATTCCGACACTGCTTCTCACGGCAACTCAGCGGGCTCTGCGCCTCTGCGTTATCACTTTCTGTCGTTTTTCCGTTCGTTCACCGGCGCGTTGCTCAAGGAACCGACGAATGCGCTGCAGCACCTTCGCATACATCGCCGGAGTAAGAAGTCCCGTCTGCGTATTCTGTTGGCTCGGATGGTAAACGCCAAACAGTCGCATCCCTGCCTCAGAAAGATCGACTTCCGCGCCATGCGCGAAGCGATAGCCGACGCGCGGCGCAATCGTTCCACGATGTCTTAGAATCCCCAGGAAAACATCCCATCCGATTTTCCCCAAGGCGAGCACCGCGCGAGGCCGCAAAATGTCGATCTCTCGTTCGAGATATCCTCGACAGTTCAGAATTTCCGAGGGCAGCGGCTTATTGTCCGGCGGAGCGCACCGCGCCGCAGCCGCGATATAGACATCCTTCAACCGCAAACCGTCGCCGCGATTCACCGCGCCGGGCTGATTTGCAAAGCCAGCGTCGTAAAGTGCCTGATACAGAAAAACTCCCGAGCGATCGCCCGTAAACATTCGCCCCGTGCGATTCGAGCCATGCGCGCCCGGGGCCAAACCGACGATCAGCAATGGCGCGCGCGCATCGCCAAACCCCGGCACCGGTTTGCCCCAATATGTCCAATCGCGATAAGCCAAGCGCTTCTCGCGGGCAACCCGTTCCCGATACTCCACCAGCCGAGGACATTTCCGGCAGGACACAATCTCGTCGTTCAAGACGCGAAGCAACTCTGAATTGTCAGGCATATTGTCGTCCGCGATTCAGCCCCGCGCAAAACGCAGGTCGAGCATCAGAGGCGTGACGTAGTCGCTGCGGCGGAGGCACTTCGCGCCAGCAGAGTATTGACCTCAGCAAACGGGATAGCTCCTTCGAATACGGAGCCATACGTGCCCTGCTCCAGCAGCTCTTTGCCGATGCGCCGCACCAGTCCCAGCGTCGAGCGCATCACTCCCGAGCCAATGCTCACCCGCCGCACCCCCAGCTTCTCCAACTCTGGAATCGGCGGGGCCCCCGGCGTCGCCAGAATATTCAATGGCGCCGCCACCGCCTTTACCAACTTCTCGATTAGCCCGCGATCGCTTACTCCCGGCGCGAACACGCAATCCGCTCCGGCCGCGCGATACGCCCGCAGCCGCTCGACCGTTCGCTCGAAGCGCATAGCTTCGGGGCCGATCGGCATCAGGTAAATATCGGTTCGCGCGTTGATCACGAGCGAAACGCCCACCGAGGCCGATACTTCGCGAATGGTCCGAATCTTTTCCGACTGCAGTTCCGTGTTTACTTGCGAACTCTCGGTCTCGCCGGTCACGTCTTCCAGATTCAATCCGACGGCACCA
>Ga0210405_10001977_pt1 | contig 21995 bp, 17 predicted proteins | sample IncBWH11MmetaG_FD_155492 | JGI IMG/M metagenome (GOLD analysis project Ga0210405, IMG submission 155492) | Forest soil microbial communities from Barre Woods Harvard Forest LTER site, Petersham, Massachusetts, United States - Inc-BW-H-11-M | ecosystem: Environmental > Terrestrial > Soil >... | reverse complement strand
TGGGCCTCGTACAAAGTGGCGGATGGAGTGACGACGCATGAGGCGTGGGGGCTGGGCGTGTACAGCGTCTTCATCTATCCGGATGTCGGGCTGACCCGGGCAATCGAGACGCCGAAGAACCCGGAGGTACGGTTCCACGACATGATCACCGTGGCGCTCGGCCATCACGGCGCGATCAACCATGTGATCGACGACACGGGCGAGGCGACCGCGATACATCCTCGCGTGACGCCGAAGGTGACGGACTTCCCCTGAGTGGGTGCGCTCTGGCGCGGCATTCGTGGGGCGGGCAACGTCCGGGAACTCGTTTCTGTTGTGGGCTTCGATGATATTCAGAGTGCCACATTCCAGAGTCCTGGCTTGACCACCGTGCGCTAGCCGCTGCGCGAAATGGGAGTAATCGCGGCGGAGACGCCGTTACGCGGATCAACGCCTCCTCCCGCAAGCCTTACCCAAAACCATCACCGCCCAGCCGGAGCTAATGGTTCGGGCCAGCACCGCGCGGGCCGCCGTCAACTCGTAATAACGCTGCGCAAGCATTCATGCCATCAGCGCGAATGACCGGTGCCGCTGCGATTAGTGGTACAGTTCAGTCGACGCATCTACTCCGCCCACGCAAGAGGTGTGATAGATGTGTGCCGGAGTTTGGCTGCCGGTCACAAGAACTCCCCCGTTCGGGAGCAACGTTGCCGCATGCAATGTCCGTGGTAGCAACATGCTTCCTGTCAGGGAGAAAGTTCCCGTAGCGGGATCAAAGAGCTCCGCGACGAAACCTGCGAAGCTGCTCTTGCCGCCACCGCCAGCAATAAGAACCTTTCCGTCGGGCAATAAGGTCGCAGTGTGTTGAGCGTGCGCCACGCCCATGCTGCCAGTCGGGGCGGACATCCCGGTGATAGGGTTGTAAATCTCCGCCGTTGAAAGTGCGGCACCAGATTGGTCAAACCCGCCGGCGATTAGTATTGCTCCACTGGCCAGCAGGGTTGCGGTGTGACTCTTGCGGGCTGTTGCCATGGTGCCGGCTGGAGCGAAGGTGCCCGCCGCCGGATCGTAAAGTTCGGCCGTAGAAACCGCTGCCGCTCCTCCATTTGTGTCTTCTCCCCCAACGACTAGAACTTTTCCATTCTGGAGCAGAGTGGCGGTGTGAGAGTAGCGCGGTCCGGTCATTGAGCCCGTCGCCGCAAAGGCATTGATTGCTGGATCAAACAACTCAGCGCTGGTCCCAGTGCCCACCCCTCCCGTGAGTAGTACTTTTCCGTTTGGAAGCAAAGTCGCCGCATGAAAACTGCGCTCCAAAGTCATACTGCCTGTGGCTGTAAAGACAGCTGTTGCCGGGTCGAAAACCTCCGCCGTCCCTGTGGCTACGGAATTTCCTCCTGTCACCAACACTTTGCCACTTTGCAGCAGAGTGGCGGTGTGCGCGGAGCGCGAGGTGGTCATCGAGCCAACGGGTGTAAAACTCCCGTCTGAGGGATCGAATAACTCTGCATGATCGGTCGAGATATCAGAGCAAAAGGATTCAGAACCTCTGTAGATAAACTTCTTGCTGGCGACCCCACCAACGAACAGCGCTTTCCCCGTGTTTAGGAGCGTTGCCGTATGGGCAAAACGCGGAGTGGTCATAGTCCCGGCTGCGACGAAGCCGGACGGCACGACAGTGACGGTCGATGACGCGTTTTTCGCTGGATCTGCCACGCTGGTGGCAACCGGGTGGAAGGTGCCCTGCGTCGTTGGCGCTACATAATTGCCGTTGACGTCTATCGTGCCGCCCGCTGCTCCTTCCTCTACGCTCCAAGTCACCGCTGTGTTACTTGCCCCCATAACCGCGGCCACGAAGGTTCGCTTTCCAGCTGGACCTAAAGTATCCGACGTTGGAGATATCGAGATAACCACGGGAGGAACGGTGACGGTCGCGGTTGCATTCTTGGTCGAGTCGGCCACGCTGGTCGCGATTACATGATATGTCCCAACGACTTGCGGGGCGGTATAGACCCCCAGATTCGTGATTGACCCGCCGGCCGCGCCTTCCTGGACAGTCCACGTTGCGGCCGTGTTGATTGTTCCCCCAACATCGGCCGTGAATGTCTGCATGGCACCCAAGAACACCGTTGGGGTTGGAGGCGAGACCATGACGGAGACCGGCGGAATGGTGATGTTCGCGGTTCCCGTGATGGAGGGCCTGGCGACGTCGGTGGCCGTTGTGGTTTGGCTGCCGACGGTGTTGAGGGTTACGGAGTAGGCGCCCGCTCCCATGGTCAGCTTGGCGTTTGCAGGCAGGATTGCTTGAGCATCGCTGCTGGTGAAGCGCAGGGTCCCGGAATAGGTTGTGGCGTTGTTGCCAAACGGATCCTGCGCGGTCACCGTAAAACTAATGGCTGCACCAGCGTTGGCCGTCGGTGGGCCGGTGACGGAAAGTTGAGACGCCGAGGCGGCGTTAACAACAATAGAGTTTATAGCTCCTGGCGCGAGTTGTCCTGCGGTGTCACTAACCGCGATGGACTGGGTGGGGGCAGCTTGGCCAGTGGCGGTCTTGAGAATGACCGAGAAAGTCCCTGTCCCGTGGGTTAGAGGCGAGTTGGCGGGCAGTACAGCCTGCGTATCCGTGCTTGCAAATTGAACTGTTCCTGCGTACGTGCTTACCAAAACGTTCGAGGCGTCTAGCGCGGTGACCGTGATGTTGAATGCAGTCCCCGCGGTCTGCGGAGCGCTGGCCGCAGTGAGGGAGAAGTGAGTGGCTACAAGGAGAGGTGGTTGGGAAGCTCCGCCGCAGCCGTTAAGAAAGGACAGGCAGGACAGGATAATTAGGACGAACTGGGATTTTTTCATGCCTCTCCTCAAGTTTGCATTCTCTCCGTGGACACGATTCTTCGGTCCAGACGACTGCCCGTGATTAGTGACAACGGCCAAAATATCGATCGCAATAGTCATCTCGATTGAACGGATTTCCTTGTACCTGTATCTGGTTGAGGTTTGTCGGATACAGTCCGAATGGTGGATTTGCATCAGAGACCAACCCCGTGCCCTCGGAAACATCGCCTCCGATGAGGTGAAAGTAAAAGTGATCATCCTCCACCAGCAGCGGGGAAAGTTGTATGCCTTCAAGATTCAATCGGCCCCTGGGGTCGAGCCCTGCGAGTAGAGTGAGCTCGTAGCGGAATTGAGAATCCGTCAGCCCGGCGGCTCCCGGGATGTTCGCCTTGAGATAGCTATAAGTATTCGAGTCGTCTGCCGTGCCTCCGCTGGTCGGCGGATTGTCCCCGCCGAGAGCATGGAGCGCCGCCGTCAAGGTCTGATTCAAGTAGGCAAAAGTTTCAGTGCCTTTCGGTAGTGCCGGGTTTGTTGTGTCAATCGCTTTGGAGAAATTGGCGCACGTACTGCTGATCACTTCATAATTGCCTGGCTTGAGTGCCGCCATGACCTTCACGTCACCGGATCGTGGCTCACCATTGACGAGCACCAGGCGCACGTCTTTCTCAGTCGCGTCAATCAAAGAGCGATACGGCGAGTCAGGGATTCCGTTGGCGGAGGCACGATCAGGCTGGCTGATAACGATCAAGTCCGCGAACTTACCTGCCTCGACAGAGCCGACGTGCTGATTCCAGCGGAGAGTTTGTGCAGGATTACTTGTGACCATTTGGACGAGCACTTTATCCAACGCTATCTCGGCATCTCTGAGCGCAGCGCCTGTCTTGCCGTCAACGCTCAAAAAGGGCACCAGATGCCGGTCAAGTCCCAGCAATCGCGAATCGCGCAGAGCGATGTCGGCGATCTTCAACTCATCCAGAAGATTTCGCGAGCCGCTGGGACTCCAGTCCGTGCCGAGCGAGATGGTCACGCCTTCTTTCAGAGCCTGGTAGATGAGTGCCGTCTGGCCGTAGAGAAGCAGATTCGAAAGAGGGGACCAGACCAGCTTGGCCCCCAAACCATCTCCGCTATGGTTCAGGCGAATACTAGGAGCGGCTCGCATCGCCGTAAAGTCGGCTTCCTCAAGACCGTTGCCCTGGACAATTACAGTCATGTCCGTAAGCAATCCCATCGATTGGAGACTCGTGAACTCTGCGCGCGAGGAAACGGTGTCGCCGGCGCGGCGCTGATTGTCACGCACGCCCTCCGCGAGATGCGTCAGCCAAGCGTCCACCTGGCCGTTTTGCATTCCGGTGATGAGAGATGCGAGATCGCTTGAAGAGAGCTGATCGATGGATGGGACCCGCGAGAAAACCGCCTGCCGTCCAAAGTTTACGCTCTGCACGTTGCGAATCATCAGGTTGTCGGTCGCTTGATCCGCTAATCCATCCTGGAACGAGGTTTCTCCTCCCAACATTGCCTTCACTTCCGAGTACTTAACCACTTCGGAGAGCAATCCAAGACCGAGGCTGGAGTTGAGTAAAAGTTGAGGAGTGTCGACGAGGCGGCGATATTCAGGAGGGGAGGTGCCGGGAACATTGTTCCATTGATAGCGGTTGGCGTACGGTTCGATCCCAAGTGGGCGGCCCAGAGCGCCTTGCACATCCGAAGACGGCGCCGGCCAAGGATCGAGCACATCATACGTGGGATGATTATGTAAGTTGATAAGACCGGGAAAAATCAATGCATCTGGCCCAAGATCCACTGCGATTGCTTTCCCGAGCGGAACTCCCTGTGGTGCTTGCTGCCCTTGCCATATCGCGACGATCGCGCCATTCCGCACCAGAATCGAGCCATCCTGGAGAATGGTCCCAATGGAATCCATGGTAACGATCGTCCCACGCAGCACTATTCCGGTGGCTGGATCAAACGCCTTTTGGGCGTTCGCAGACGTGCAGAAAAATGCGCCGACTAACACGAGGAAGCAAACAAGCCGAACATTGCATCTCGAAGGCACTTGATGGCCGTGATTGCGGGATTCCATATGAGTCACCTCGCTTGAATTCCTTCTTAATTCGGTCCTTGTTTTGCAAAATGGCGCCGTACAAGGCCCGCCGAATCGTCGCGACATTCGGCATTGCGGGGAATACCCTCACGTACTAGAATTGCGCTCGGGCGGGCTCCGGATCGCATTGCCGTTCATTCCCCACTCGCGCCGCACGATAACGCAGTTGCGGTTTCGACGTCTTTCCAAAGTTCTGGCAAATTTCTGGCAGACTGTATCGCGTTGCAAACCATGCACTTCTACGCCTTCGGCCCGTTTCGTTTGGATTCTGAGAAGCGCGTACTAGTGCGCGACGGCCGGCCAATTGCCCTGGCTCCGAAGACGCTAGAGATCTTGGTGTTGCTGGTTGAGAAGGCCGGACACTTGGTTGACAAGGATGAACTGATCGAGCGCGTCTGGCCCGATGCGTTTGTCGAGGAAGGCAACCTCAATAAGAACATCTTTTTCTTGCGCAAAGCGCTCGGAGAATGGGACGGCGGCCGAGAATATGTGGAAACGATTCCCAAACGTGGTTATCGTTTTGTCGCGCCCGTTAGTGAGGTTACTCACGCTGAGAGTGCCGCGAGCCAGCCACCGACGTCGACTATAAATCTGATCGGCAAAAAGGTGTCTCACTACCGCGTCCTCGACATCCTCGGTGGTGGCGGCATGGGCGTGGTTTACAGGGCTGAGGACTTGAAGTTAGGCCGCAGGGTCGCGATGAAGTTCCTTCCCGAGGAAATGGGGAGAGATTCTCTGACCCTACTGCGTTTTGAGCGCGAGGCTCGCACCGCCTCGTCGCTGAATCACTCCAACATATGCACGATCTACGAATTCGGAGAACATGGAGGGCAGCCCTTCCTCGTCATGGAATTGCTCGAGGGTGAGACTCTCCGGGAGTTGATCTCTGGCAGCTCCCTCTCGCGTGGCGCAGATACACCGGGCTTGCCGCTGCAAAAGCTCTTCGACATTGCGGTTCAAGTCGCCGAAGGATTGAACGCGGCCCACCAGAAGGGGATCATCCATCGCGACATCAAGCCGGTCAATATCTTCATAACTAAGGAAGGCGTCGCCAAAATCCTGGATTTCGGTTTGGCGAAGCAGGCAAAGATTGCAGCCGGAACCGAAGTAGAAGAACTGCGCGAGGATAACGCGGCCGCCCTAAAGAGTGATCCTGGGATCAAAATCGAGCACAGCCTTACCAACGCCGGACTTGCCGTGGGCACTGCTGGCTATATGTCTCCCGAGCAGGCATTGGGAAGAACATTAGATTCGCGCACAGATATTTTTAGCTTTGGCCTCGTGCTCTACGAAATGGCAACGGGCAACCGAGCCTTCGCAGGCGATTCGTTGGCTGAGGTCCGTGATGGCATCCTCAGCCGCGATCCTGTTTCAGTGCATCAGCTGAAGCCCAGCCTTCCCGTGGAGTTCGAAAATATTATCTCGAAGGCGATAGAAAAGAAGCTCGAGCTGCGCTATCAGCTTGTCTCAGAAGTCTGCGCTGACTTGAAGAACGTGAAACGGAATTGGGACGCTAAGAGCACCATGCTCACTCCCACCTTTCCGGCCGGAGCGAGCGCTGTACGACAGCACACAAGAAACTGGCGTAGCATTTGGGCTCTGGCTTGCATCTTCGTCGTGTTGGCGGTCGCTGGCGGGTTCTATTGGTATGAGCGTATCTCGCGCGCAGCCCCCCTGCTCAATGTGAGACAACTGACGCACAACTCTCCTGCGAACAGCGTTGGCAGTGGCGCAATTTCACCAAACGGAAAGTACTTGGCCTACTCCGATCTCACAGGATTACACGTCGAATCGCTTGCGAGCGGCGAAACGCTTGACGTTCCACAACCACAAGAACTGAGGCACACGCAGGTGACATGGAACATCCTTGCTGGGTGGTTGCCCGATAGTAGCGGGTTTGTCGCCAACGGGTACACCGGCGCGTCCCAACCCCGTTACACCAACGGACGCGACACAGGGATCTGGGCCGTTAGCTTGAGGGGAGAAACGCACAAATTGCGCGACGACGCGATGGCATTCTCGATCTCGCCAGACGGTCTCTGGATCGCTTTCGGTAGTAATGCGGGTGAGCTTTATGACCGTGAGGTTTGGTTGATGAAACCCGATGGCGGGGAGCCGCACAAGATCTACGATGCCGAGCCGAATACCTTGATAACGTTAGTGAGGTGGTCGCCGGACGGACAACGGATCGCCTACCTGAAGCTGGATAACTCCGGCACAGCTATTTCGATCGAGAGTCGAGATCTTCGCGGTCACGCTCCAACAGAGGTCCTTCGGGCTTCTCCTGTGGGTGCCTTGATGGGCTTTTTGTGGTTGCCCGACGGACAGATTGGATACAGTGTAGCGAAAGATCGAAGTTTTAGGACATGCGACCATTGGAAGATACGCGTCGATTTGAACACCAGCCAGCCGATCGGAAGCCCGAACCCCGTGGCGAATTGGTTCCCTGGGTGCCCTGGCTATGTGAGCGTTACGGCGGATGGTAAGCATTTCGCGTTTGTGCGCGGTATGGACCAGTACACTATCTATACCGCGGACCTGGAAGCGAATGGAACGCGCGTTAGTTCACCCAGACCTCTGACTCTCAGTGAAGGTCGGAATATTCCTAGCGGGTGGACATCTGAGAACAAGGCGGTCGTTTTCATTTCTGATCGAAACGGGCCAATGGAGATTTTTCGACAGCCTGTGGATGCGGAGGTTGCTCAACGGATCTATACGGGGCAAGCCATTACAGGGGCTGCTCGACTGTCGCCTGACGGCACCGAGATTCTGTACGTAGCAGCAGATCGAAGTGAACAAAGACTGATGCGCATCCACGTCGTGGGTGGCGCTCCGGAGGAAATCATGTCGGGCCACTTTGTTGACGGGAGTGCCCGGTGTGCACGGCTCCCGGCAACCGCGTGCGTGATCGCTGAAGAGAGTCCGGAGCGCAAACATCTCATCTTTACTTCCATTGACTCGTTGAGCAGGCGGGGTCCCGAGCTCAGCAGATTTGACACAGACCCCGTTCGCATACTCGACTCTCATTGGGCCCTATCTCCCGATGGTGCACGGCTTGCCGTGCTGAACTCCTCGGAGCCGAAGATTCACATCCTTTCTCTAACAGGACAGCCGCCCAGCGAGATTGCCATAGCTGGTTGGCCTAGCCTCGGCTACGTGAGTTGGACTTCAGACGGGAAAAGTCTGGTCGTCGGGAGCCATAAGAATCGCGAAGCAGCCCTACTGAACGTGGACCTTGAGGGGAAGATAAATCTGTTGTGGGAACAACATGGAGCATTCGGAGTATCTGGCGTTCCTTCCCCAGACGGACGGCATATTGCGATTTGGCTGTGGACGACGAATAATAATATCTGGATGGCGGATAATCCGTAAATTGTCTCTGATCGACGCTCGGATTGCGGACCCAATTGAGATAAGCGAACTTCACGCAGTGTAAGATCCTGCGGACTCAAATGCTCGCGTAGCGTGGCATGGCTCTGTCTGCGCACGATGGAGGAGCGACGGCACTCAACCCCTCGAACCGAAACTTCCACCACACTTGTGACACTGCCCGAAAACGAAAAGGAGGAAAAAATCGCAGTCTGTAAATAATTGAGAAAGAAGGAGAAGTTGGCTCCCCGGGCTAGATTCGAACTAGCAACCCTTCGGTTAACAGCCGAATGCTCTACCATTGAGCTACCGGGGAACCGCGTAGGTAGGAACGAAGCGTTACCTGAAAAGTGTAGCGAAGAGGGTGTTGGAGTGTCAATGAAACGCGGCGGTTTCTTTAGCTTACCGGCATCGAGGAGAACAGATCCCGGAAGGCGCGGATACGCTCCGAACGAGCGCGGAAGATCGGCGATTTCTTAAGAATTGCGATGGAGAGTGCAAGATGAAGCGCGGCGGTTAGAAGTGGAAGACGACGTCGAGGGCGGCCTGGAAATTGTTCTGGGTCTGGTTGAAGAAGGTGGTGTAAACCCAGTCGGTTTCGCCGCGCACGGAAAAGCGGGAATGCAGGCGGTAGTCGAGGCCGATGCCCGCTTGCACGGAAAACGCGTTGCGGCTGTTGCCGGCGGTTTGGGGTTGCAAGTGCGCGCCGCCCAGCAGAGCGTGCACCCAGGGCTCGAACCGGTTACGCCGGGCGCCGACACGAATTCCGCCGCCGCCACCGAAATACTTCACATGCTCGTTGACGTTGATTGCGGGAGCGAAACCGGTGACTATGTCGCCTTCGACCGCGAGCCAGCTGCTCGTGAAGTAGCTGACAGTGGTGTTGGTGCCAACGAGACTGGCGTTGATAATGTTCGACTGGAAGCGATAAAAGTTGACGCCCAAGCCTAGCTGCCAGCGGTAATCATCGCGATTGCCATAGACGAAATTGGGTTTGGGAGCCGGTGCGGCGGGAACCGGAGCGGGATCGGGAGCGGCTGGCGCGGCGAGGGCGAAGCTGCGCGACTCGCTGTTGCTGGTCTCCAACAGGTTGGCCTGTGCGGCGCTGGTATCGCTGAAAGGGGCGGCGACGTTTTCGGCGCTGCGTTCCGCGGACGGGGGGTTGTTGGCCTGTTGCGCGCAGACGGCACAGGCAGACCCCAAGATAATCGCCATTCCCAAGATTGGCTTCTTCATACCGATTGTCCTCCGCCTCTCGTAACAGCACCCCCACGGCGCCACGGCGATAATTTCCCAGAGCAAAGAATCTTAACCCGGCCGCCGAAAAAGTGTCGCAAAGAAATGACGCGACGAAGACGCGGCGGGCGGGATGAAAATACTATAGCGCAGAAAGAGGCGCGTGGGAGAGAGAGATGGAAGAGAGGGCGGGAGAGTCATCAGGCCCCCGCAAAGAAATTGCGGAGGCCGAACTGGAGCAGAGAGGGAAGAACGTTATTGGGTAAGTGCGTAGTTATGCATACCGGCGCCGAAAGAGAAGCTGGCGCCCGCGACTTGAGGAACCCACCAGAGGCGGCGAAGCGTTGGGTGGCTGCTGGTCATCAGTCGGCGGCCGACGTAATCCATTACAGCCGGGCTGACTTGTGTGGCCGCATAGATCGCATTGGAGTGAGAAAACGGGCGGAGGAGCGGGTTGCCTTCCGTGCCGTAATTGCCGGAGATGGCGCGACGAGTGGAGTAGGCGTCGAAGGCGGCAGCGCTATGGCTGACGGCCATGAAGGTGTACCAGAGTTTTTGTTGACGCGGCGTGGGCAGGGGACGTTCCATGGCCGGCTTGATGGCGGAATTCGAGAATGGCTTGATGGCGATGGAGCTTGACTCCGCAGTGGCTTCGGATTTGGCGACGGGAGACTCCGGGAGTGCGGCACCCGTGGCCGAGGCTTTAGAAGATTCTGAGGCGACCGCTTTGGCGAGGAGCGGAGAATCGGTTGCGGGCGGCTTGGTGGCATCGGAGTTCGGTAGCCACATCAGGAGAAGAGCAGCGGATAGTAACAAGGAGCACCTCAGTTTTGCAGGCCGTGGTGAAGATGCGGTGGGCTGCAGTGTGGGAAGCTTACCTGTACCAGGGTACAGGTGTCACTGGCCCATTGGTCACGTTTTGCGTAGTACTAAAGGGCGGGCCCAGAACGATGATGGAGTGGTCACTCCCCCTCCCCCCTGTTTTACGAAAGTGATAGATATTGCAGGGGCTTAAAGGGTGATTATGCATTTGACACAGAAAGGTGCTAAGATATACGCGCCTTGGAGGAGTGAGTCTCTGTCGGGTGCACATATTCCCTTTTGAATCCGACGCACCACGGCAGGGACTTACTCTGTCTAGCCAAGTTATATTCCTCTTCCTTGCAGATCAGCACTACCCCTCCGATTACTTCTACAACCTTTCTTTTCAATAACTTACCATCAAAATTGGTCACCGTAACCGTCTGTCCGGGCTGCATCATAGGCACCTCCCAGACTCTAGGATAGTTATACGAATGTCTAAAATCAAAAAAAGTCCATCTTTTTGCGCTTTCGACTTGATAGCAAAGTCTGTTTTCCGGTAAAATAGGTTGCAGGACAGTGTATACTGTCGAGGAGAGGTAACCGCAAAATGGGTGATTCCGAGAAGAAAGCCGCCGCTGTTGCTTACGTTCCCTTCAAAACGTTCCTAGCCGCCATTGAAGGTTTTGAGCGCCACATGCCCGCACAGATTGATAGTTCCGTGTGGCCGACATACTCAGGAGCAATTCGTAGTCAGCTTCTCGGGGCGTTCAAATTTCTCAATTTGGTAGACGACCTTGGCCATCCCACAGCCCCGCTCAGGTTACTTGTCGAAGATGCTGCAAACCGCAAGGCCACACTGCGGAAGGTACTTGAGTCGAGCTACAAGCCCCTTATCAGTACTGGCCTTCAACACATGACGCCTAAGATGTTCGACGATCTCATGGATGCGTACGGCATGACTGGTGACACTCAGAAGAAAGTAAGCTCCTTCTTTCTCCAAGCGGCCAAATATGCAGAAATTCCGATGTCTCCTCTTCTGCTGAAAAGGCGACCCGGAACTACTAGAAGACGCCGATCAAATGGGGAAGAAGATTCTGAGGGCGATGTATTCCACGTCGAGCCTTCCACACAAGGTAGCTCGCGCACTGTGGAACTTAATGGCGGTGGCAAACTGACGCTCATTCTCTCAGTCAATGTCTTTGATTTGGTTGGGAGTGACCGCAATTTTGTGTTCGGAATTATCGACCAGTTGCAGACCTATGAGCAACAGAAAGGAAAAGCCGCCAAGGCATAAAAGTGGGCTGAAGTAGCTCTAACTACTTCAGCCCTGAAAACTAAGGCGCAAGGCGGCGAAGCCAATGCAACCCTGTTTCTACGTGTGTTTATACCCTCGACCCCCACCACAGGTCAACCGGGGTTTTTCCCGGTCAGTCTCGCGGCGGGTCCGTGGCAGAGCGGTCTATTGCGCCGACTTTATACCTCGGTGACGTGTGCAAGCACGTCCGTGGGTCCAAATCCCACCGGACCCGCCAATATGTTACCATCACGGCATGAAGGTCGAAAAAGAGAAATTTGACGCCGTACTTACCAAATTGATAAAGACTAAGCCAGTTCCCCGCTCTTCGATAAAGACCATTGGCAAGCACGGTCCGAAGACTCCGATAGTTCCTAAAGATTAGGGATTTTGAACCTTCCAAGTTGCACTTTTCTCGAACGCCCGCTTGTTTTTGTCAAGAATCCTTTTGCACTCGGCATGGGACAGATTGCGCTTAACATCAAAATCTCGAAATAGCATGTTTATAAAGTCTTCTAAGCAGACTCTAGATGTTGGGAAGTGCGTGCGCTGTCCCGGAATGTGCAAATGAGGATATTTGACGCCCGGATCATTGGGATGCCAGTGATAGGAAACAATCTCTGTAGTGCAGTCCTCAACTAGAAGCACATAACTGTACTCTTGTGTGCGAGCCTTGTACTCTTCTTTTTCTGAATCGAAAACAGTGCGAAAAGCCTGCGTGATAGACACGCCATACGAAACATCATTTTTCGCTGGCACGGTTAGATATGGGTCGTAGTAGATTTTGTAAAACTTAGGAGTTTGCTGGTAGGCAGAAACGAAATCGCTACTAAGACAACTCAAGGACTCTCTAAAATAATCAATGAATCGGTCGGCTGCCTCTTTTGGAGTTTTTCCGCCCACTCGTTTTTTTCCTCGGAAGGGGTGCGAGGATCGCTAATTCAATTGCGCCAGGGCAAGTGTCAGAGTCCAATTGACGAAAGCTACCACTTTTCCACTTACTTATAAATTTATTAGCCGATATTCCGAGTACACGTCTAGCTCTAGAGTCTACCATTGAATTGAATTCGTTTTTGGTTACCCATTTAACTTGCACGGTTTTTGTTTTCTTTACGGGCATGGCTTCTCCGTGGGGTTTGAGAAGTCGGGGCACGTAAATAGTGTATGTCAAGGGTTTTTTTTCTGATACACGTTTTTCATATCTTTTCCACAGTAGGTAACCCCTTACCCGTCAGCTTTTTATAGCTAAGTGTACGCCCATTGGCAATGTTTCTTAAAGTGGTATCAAACATCTGTAACTGCTGTGTACGCCGATTAAACCGATAGGAAAACTCATTGCAGTAGCGGCCCAAGTGCTTTATCGAAACCTTGTGGAACGTGCCGTACACGCCGCGCTTTAGTAGCGAGAATGCGCTTTCAATGGACTGGGTGTGATTCTCGCCAATCGCATAACTCTTGCGGTGATTAATCATGCGGTGTCCGGCAAACTTGCCGCGCTCGCCGATTATCTCAAACGTGGCGTGTGCGTCCGTCTGCAAGATCGCATCCGGGCTGATGTGCTTTTCGAGAACAGGCCCAGTTATCTCGGCCTTCGCATCTTTAATTGGAATCAGGCGCAGACGTCCACCCCGTTCAACCATGCCGAGCACAACATCAGTTTCCTCTTTCTTCACGTAGGGCTTGCCCTTGCGGGGCTTGCGTGCAGAAAAATACGTGTGGTCGGCTTCGACTACGCCAGTCAGCAAGCCACCATCCTGCATCGCTTCGCGGATTCTGTGGGCCAGATGCCAAGCGGTGCGGTAATTCACACCCAAGTGCCGTTCTAGTTGCTTTGCGGATACGCCCTTCTTCGCTTCACAGATGAGTGCAATCGCCAGAAACCATTTGGTGAGGGGCAAGTGCGTATCGTTGAAGATCGTGCCGCTGGTGGCGCTGAATTGCTTCCCACAGGCCAAGCACTGATAGATGCGCGTGCGCTTGTTCTTGCCAGTCTCGCGGGTAATCTTAGAGACACGCCCGATCTCGCCACAGTGAACACAGCACATCTCGCCATTCGGCCAGCGCATCTTTTCGATGTAATCGAGGCATTGGTCGTCAGTTTGGAATTGCTTGTGAACGTCTATGAGCTTCATAATGCGAGAATCTTAGCAAAAGGCTGTTTCTGTGTCAAGTGCATAATCGCCCTTAAAGCTGTTTGTTTTGTATCAGTTTTAAACGCGTAGAAAAGGAAGGGGTTAGGCAGGGGCGGATTTCGGGGTGGAGGGAGTTACGATCGAGTGACCGAAGGTCATTGCCGCGGAATTTATTGGCGTGAGGGCACGCGGCGACGGATTTCCTTGGGTCAACGATGCAACAGCGGTATGTATACGTCAAGTAACAGTACGGTAACGGATGAGGCACAAAGAAATTTGGTCCGGGGGTAAAACATGGAAGAGAGGCGCTGGCCCTCTTGCGGCGGGCGGGCTTAAAAGCCTTGGACGGCGTCGTAAAACCGCCCCTACACGGACCAGAGAAGACCAAGAACACAGGCAGGAGTGCCTGTGCCACTCTGGATGGGCACCTGCTATAATCGCGCGCAATTGGCGGGTGCGGGCGAAGCGAGGTGATATGGCGGGATCGGAATCGTCTTCGGCGAAGCGGGCGCGGATACCCCAGCGGGGGCCGCAGGCTCCGCGGTTCATTGTGATTGAAGGGCCGCTGCGTGTGGGCAAGACGACGCTGGCGCGGATCCTGGCGGAGCGGCTGCACGCGCGGCGGATTTACGATTGCGAGGACAATCCGTTTCTGGCGGAATTTTACGCGGAGAAGCCGGGGGCAGCGCTGCGGGCGCAGATGTATTTCCTGATGGAGCGGCAGAAGCGGATTCGGGAAGGGCTGGCGGGGGATGCGCCGGGGCCGGTGATCAGCGATTTTCTGATGGAGAAGGATCGGATTTTTGCAAATTTGAATCTGGATGACAAAGAGCTGAAGCTGTACGAGCGGTATTACGAGGCGCTGACGGCGGAGATTCCAGAGCCGGACCTGGTGATTTATCTGCAGGCGAAGCCGGAAGTGCTGCGGGCGCGGATTGCGAAGAAGAAGGCGGCGGAAGAGAAGCAGATTGCGCCGGAGTATGTGGAGGAAGTGGCGCGGGCGTACGAGCATTTCTTTTTCCGGTATGAGGCGGCGGATCTCCTGGTGGTGGATACCTCGGAGATTGATTTTGTTGAGCGCAGCGAGGATTTGCAGCAGTTGTTGAAGAGGCTGCAGGAGCCGGTGAAGGGGACGCAGTATTATTTGCCGCTGGGGAGCGAGTAGGAAACGTGGGCCGTGGCCTGTGTTCCGTGACCCGGAGAGGAAGCCTAACGCTGAGGCGCAGAGAGCACAGAGGAGAAGAGCGGACCCACCGTTCATCCCGCAAAAGACGCGGGATGGCGCAGAGCCGCGAAAAGCGCGAAGGGTAGGCCACCCGGAGTTGCGGAAAGAACGGGAAAAGTCAAAACCCGCACCCTGAAAACCGCAGGGTGCGGCACCCAACACCTTGGAACACCCGAGGATTCAAACATTCAATCAAGTTAATTGGGGAGGAGATGCGATGGAACTGTGGACACGACGGAAGTTTTTTGTGAGTTCGATGGTGGGTGGAGCGTTGGCGGGGGCTGGGCGGTTGCTGGGGAGGACGCTGGGTTTGGAAGAGGGCGCGATTTATCGTGCCCCTACAGCGGATGCGACGGTTGCGGCGGCGGGGGGAACGCGGCCGGTGATGATTTCCTCGGCGAATGGGGTGAATGCGCTGGGGAAAGGGATAGAAGTTTTGAAGTCGGGAGGGGACACACTGGAGGCGGCGGTGGCCGCGGTGACGATTGTGGAGGACGATCCGAACGATGATTCGGTGGGGTATGGCGGATTGCCGAATGAGGAAGGCGTGGTGGAGCTGGACGCGAGCGTGATGCACGGGCCTACGCGGCGGGCGGGGAGCGTGGCGAGCGTACAGAAGATCAAGAACGTGGCGCGGCTGGCGAAGACGGTGATGGAGCGGACGAATCACGTGATGATTGTGGGCGACGGCGCGCGGCGGTTTGGGGTGGCGGAAGGGTTCGAGGAGATGAACCTGCTGACGGAGCACTCGCGGAAGATCTGGCTGGCGTGGAAGGCGAAGACCAGCTTCAACTGGCGGCCGGGGATTGATAGCCCGGAGTGGAAAGAGCACATGGCGCAGTTGTTCGACGGAGATGCGGAGAAGATTGCTTATGCGGAGCAGAGGATTGCGCATCCGATCACGGGGACGATCAATTGCCTGGCGGTGAATGCGAAGGGCGATGTGAGCGGGACGACTACGACTTCGGGATTGTCGTGGAAAATTCCGGGACGGGTGGGGGATTCGCCGATTATTGGGGCGGGATTGTACGTGGATGGAGATGTGGGCGGGGCGGGGTCGACGGGAAAAGGCGAGGAGAACATCAAGATTTCCGGTGGGCACACGATTGTGGAGATGATGCGGAAGGGGATGAAGCCGGTGGATGCGTGCCTGGAGGCGCTGGGACGCGTGGCGCGGAATTACAACGGGGACAAGGAAAAATTGGTCACATTTCATTTGTATTATTACGCGGTAAATAAGGATGGGGAGTATGGGAGCGCTTCGCTTTGGAAGAATGGGTATGAGGCGGGGAAGGTGGCGAAGTTTGCGGTGTGCGATGGGGCGGGGAGCCGGTTGGAGACGTGTAAAGCGTTTTTTGATGAGGCGCGGGGAGATCAGTAGGCAGAGTGGCCAGCGACCGGTGAAGAGTGGCGAGCGGTTCCAGCGGATTCGGGGGGTGGGCATTCCAAGCGCGGGCCGGAAAGGATCTGTCGCCCCTCCGGGGCTGGCGTAGATTGGGGTTTGAACTCCCAGCGCTTATGCGCTGGGCTAACCTCTGCCGCGCCTCGGGCGCTGGGGCTGGTGCGATGACAAAGTTCTCCTAAGTTGGATTTGTACTAAGGGATCAGCTTCAAAAGCGGGAGCAGAGCTCCCGCACTCCAAAGGTGAATATGGATCGGGCGAACGTATTGATTGTGGGGGGCGGAGTGGTTGGTTGCGCGGTGGCGGAGGCGCTTTCGCGGCGGTGGACGGATGTTTTTCTGGTGGAGAAGAATCCTAAGTTTGGGATGGCTACCAGTTCGCGGAACAGCGGCGTGATTCATTCGGGGATTTATTACCCGAAGAATTCGTGGAAGGCGAAACTTTGCGTGGCGGGGAATCGGCTGACGAAGGAATTTTGTGTCCGGCATGGCGTGCCGCACCGGACTACCGGGAAATTGGTGGTGGCTAAGGATGCGAGCGAGGAAGCGGAGCTGGCGGCGCTGAAGAAAAAGGGCGAGGACAACGGCGTCACAGGATTGCGGCTGATTGATGCGGCGGAGATTCGGGCGCAGGAGCCGCATGTGAAGGGATATGCGGCGCTGGAGGTGCCGTCGACGGGGATTTGTTCGGCGGAGGAGTTGGTGCACGCGTTTGCGCGGGTGGCGGAGGGACGGGGGGCGAGCCTGGTGAACCACGCGACGGTGGTGAGAATGGAGCCGCAGAAGGATTCGGTGCGGGTGACTTTGCGGATTGGGGATGAGGAACAGTCGGAGGAAGAGACGGTTGAGGCGCGGTGCGTGGTGAACTCGGCGGGATTGTATGCGGATGAAGTGGCGGGGATGCTGGGGCCGCGGCCGTGGAAGATTTATCCGGTGCGCGGGGAGTATTGCGAGATTCGCGGGGCGAAGGCGGAGTTGATACGGAATTTGGTTTATCCGCTGCCGCATCACGACCAGTTGACGCTGGGGGTGCATTTTACGAAGACGCTTTGGGGAACCACGCTGGTGGGGCCGACGGCGACGTACGTGGAGGGGAAAGAAAATTACGAGAAGGATCGAATGGAGATTGCGGAGTTTGCGGCGGATGCGAAAACGATGTTGCCGGAGATTTCGGCAGGGGATTTACAACTGGGATATTCGGGATTGCGGCCGAAGTTGAAGGCGCAGGGGGAAAAAGGCGTGGCGGATTTTGTGATTGAGGCGGATCGAGAGGTCCCGCGGGTGATTCAGTTGGTGGGGATTGAGTCGCCGGGGTTGACGGCGGCGCCGGCGATTGCGGGGGTGGTGGCGGGGTTGGTTGCCGAAGTGATTGGTGATTAGTGACTGGTGAGCGGTGCGAAGAACGTGGAGAATTTGACTTTTGTGGAAGTACTTTAGGTTGAGGTCCTTCGGACATCCTTGTCGGATGCCCTCAAGATGACAATGCTTTTAAACCTAGGTTAAATTTTCGATTTCACAATCATTCAACAACGATTCGTAGGAATTTTTTCTTCCCGAAACGAACTTCGTACGAGTTTGGAATGCTTAGATCCAGTTTGTAAGCAGGATCCTTGACGAGCGAACCATTCAATTCAAATCCCCCCTGTTTGATGACCCGCTCAGCCTCTGAAACGGACAACTTCTCGAGCCAACCTAAAACCGAAGACCACTTTACGAGCTTTGATTCAAAATTGAGGATTTCGTATTGCCACGAGTTAGGGCTGGTCTGGATCGCAGCTTTTAGACCCTTCGGTTCGCGGGTCAGCCGAATCTCTTTCATTTCCTGAGGGGCCTGGCGGTCGCGGAAGACGCGCTGGAAATTTTCGGCCGCTTTGCGTGCGGGATGGGGGCCGTGGAAGCCGGAGACGATTTCTTCGGCGAGGCGCATTTTGGCGTCCATGGGATGGAGAGAGCCGGAAGAGACTTCCTGCTTGAGCGCGGCGATTTGCCGCGGGGTGCGATCGGTCGTGAGTTCGTAGTAGGTCCACATGAGGTCGTCGGGAATGGACATGATTTTGCCGAACATGTCGGCGGGTGGCTCGGTGATGCCGATGTAGTTGCCGAGGCTCTTGGACATTTTGCGCTGGCCGTCGAGGCCGACGAGGATGGGCATGGTGAGAATGGCCTGGCCGGGGAGGCCGTATTCACGCTGGATTTCGCGGTGAACGAGGAGATTGAATTTCTGTTCGGTGGCGCCGAGTTCGACGTCGGACTTGAGTTCGACGGCGTCCAGCGCGGTCAGCAGCGGGTAGAGAAGCTCGTGGACGGAGATGGGATGGCCTTCGTCGAGACGCTTTCGGAAATCCTCGCGCTCAAGGAGGCGCGCGAGCCGATAACGACCACACAGGCGAACGACGTCTTGCGCGGAGAGCTTGCCGAGCCACTGACTGTTGTAGCGAACTTCGGTTTTGGCGGGGTCGAGGATTTTGAAAACCTGGGCGAGATAGGTTTTGGCGTTGGCGTCGACCTGTTCGCGTGTGAGCGGGGGGCGGGTTTCGGAGACGCCGGTGGGGTCGCCAATCATGGCGGAGAAATCGCCGATGAGGAAGACGGCGGTGTGGCCCATGTCCTGGAAGTGTTTTAATTTGCGGAGGACGACGGTATGGCCTAGATGGAGATCGGGGGCGGTGGGATCGACGCCGAGGTAGACGCGGAGGGGTGTGCCGGTCTTGAAGGATTTTTCGAGGCTGGCGCGGAGTTCGGGTTCGGGGATGATTTCGGCTGCGCCTTTTTTGAGGTAGGCGAGTTGTTCGTCGACGGGTTTGAAGGTTGCGGGCGACATTTTTTCGTTGTGGGAGACCTTCCTAGTTTACTTTGTGCGCTGCAATTTAGGTTGAGGTCCTTCGGCTATCCTTGTCGGATAGCCTCAGGATGACAAGTTAATTAAACCTGGTGCAGGACGCGGCGGCCGGCGATTTTGTAGTTCCCTTCCAGGATGATTTTTATGGCTTGGGTGTAGATGCGATGCTCTTCTTTCAGGATGCGCTCGGAAAGGGTGTGCTCGTCGTCGGTGTCGAGGACCGGGACGGCGGATTGCAGGATGATGGGGCCGGCGTCGAGATTTTCGTCGACGAAGTGGACGGTGCAGCCGGCGAATTTGACGCCGTAGTCGAGGGCCTGCTTTTGGGATTCGAGGCCGGGGAAAGAGGGGAGGAGCGAGGGATGGATGTTGAGGATGCGTTGGGGGAAGGCGGCTACGAAGAAGGGAGAAAGGAGGCGCATGTAGCCTGCGAGGCAGACTAGATCGACTTTGTGTTCGTGCAGGACGGCGGCGACCTGGCGGTCGTAGGCTTCGCGTTCGAGGCCTTTGGAGGGGATGGCGCGGGCGGGGATGTTGCGGGCGGCGGCGCGTTCGAGGCCTGGGGCGTTGGGCTTGTTGCTGACTACGATAGAGATTTCGGCGTTGGGGATTCGGCCGGCGGAGACACTATCGGCGAGGGCTTCGAAGTTGGAGCCGCGACCGCTTAGGAGAACGCCGATGCGCTTGAGCATGAAGAAAAAAGTTAACACACATGCGTGGGACGGCCAAATGCGGTGATCAGTAATCAGGAAGAGGGAAGAGGGGACTTAACACAGAGTTCGCAGAGGAAGCGCGCAGAGATCGCTGAGAAGAGTCGGAGAACCCCAAGAGCACAGCCAGGAATGGCTGTGCCACAGGGGGCTCGTCGGGACTGGGATTGGTGCTTGTGGTGGATTTGGGCGGACGGGCATCGTTCGCAAAAGCGGGAGCTGGGCTCCCGCACTCCAAATTAGGAGAATTGGGCGAAGGTGATGAAGTGGCCGGCGGGGTCTTTTACGCCGATTTCTTTGGCGCCATAGAAGGTGGTGCGTTCGGGGAGATAGACTTCGGCACCTTTGACGGCGGATTTGATGGCTTCGAGATTTTCTACTTCGAGATAGAGGAAGGTGGGGCCTTTGCGGACGGCGGCGGAGACGGAGGGGAGATCTTTGTCAGCGCTGGCGTAGGTCTGGTACATGATTTCGGCGGTGCCGCTTTTGAAAGCAGCGAAGGCCAGTTTGTTGCCTTCGGGGACTTCGATGGTTTTGATGAAGCCGAGCTTGTCTAGCCAGAAGGGGAGAACGGGCTCGATTTCTTTGACGAAGAGGACTGGGGTGATCTTTTTGACCATGGGAATATCTCCTTTTGGATATGGACGGGAGCCGATGGATAAAGGCGTTGAAACGAGCCGAGGATCGAGGTAAAGTTTGCAATGGCGAGTGGCGAAAGTAAAGCGAATACTGGAAGGAGGCGTTATGGAAGCGCAACGGCGATTGCAGGATTTGATTTCGGTGGGGCCGGCGATGTTGCGGGATTTTGAGATGTTGGGGATCCGGAGTGTGAAGGAGTTGGCGCGGCAGGAGCCGAAGAAGATGTATGGGAGGTTGGAGAAGTTGACGGGGCAGCACCAGGATATTTGCGTGTTGGATACGTTTGAGGCGGCGGTGGCGCAGGCGCGGAATCCGCGGTTGGCAGCGGAGAAGTGCGAGTGGTGGTGGTGGAGTCGGAAGAGGAAGAGGGCGGAGGGGAAGGGATAGAGATTAGGACGTTTTTTTTATCGTTTGGGTGGAGAGGTTTCGTACGTAAAAGCGGTAGCAGAGCTACCGCACTCCAAAATTAGAGGTTTAGGGCGCCGGAATAGACTAGGCGGGCTTTGCCGGTGTCGCCGCGCTCGATGCGGCCGATGCGGAAAAATTTTTCGCGGCGGCGCTTGAGGTCGGCTTCGGTTTCTTTTACGTGGTCGGCGGGGACGATGACGATCATGCCGACGCCCATGTTGAAGGATTGGAGGAGTTCGTCGGTATCGATTTCGCCTAGCTTGGCGAGATATTTGAAGATTGAAGGGATGGGCCAGGCGTCGAGATCGATGATGGCTTTTACGCCGCTGGGAAGAACGCGGGGGAGGTTGCCGGGGATGCCGCCGCCGGTGATGTGGGCCAGGGCGGAGACCCAACCTTTCGCGAGGAGATTCTTGAGGGCGGGGGCATAGCAGAGATGCGGCTTGAGAAGTTCGGCGCCGATTTTGTTGCCGACTTCGGCGACGTAGGTGTCGGGCTTGAGCTTGGCGATTTCGAACGCGAGTTTGCGCGCGAGGGAGTAGCCGTTGGTGTGGAGGCCGGCGGAGGGAAGGGCGAGGAGGGTGTCGCCGGGCTTCACGCTTTTACCGGTTAGAATGTTTTTGCGTTCGACGATGCCGACGATGAAGCCGGCGAGATCGTATTCGCCGGGGGGATAGAAGCCGGGCATTTCGGCGGTTTCTCCGCCGATAAGGGCGCAGCCTGCTTTGCGGCAGGCGCGGCTCATGCCGTCGACGAGTTGTTCGATGACATTTGGTTCGAGCTTGCCCATCGCGAGGTAGTCGAGGAAGAAGAGCGGTTCGGCGCCCTGGACGAGAATGTCGTTGACGCAATGATTGACGAGATCGCCGCCGACGGTGGAGTGAACTCCCATGGCCATGGCAATTTTCAGTTTGGTGCCGACGCCATCGGCGCTGGAGACGAGGACCGGCTCTTTGAATTTCTTGTGATCGAGGGAGAAGAGGGCGCCGAATCCACCGATACCTCCGAGAACCGCGGGCGTGAATGTGCGGC
>Ga0210405_10001973_pt1 | contig 22022 bp, 20 predicted proteins | sample IncBWH11MmetaG_FD_155492 | JGI IMG/M metagenome (GOLD analysis project Ga0210405, IMG submission 155492) | Forest soil microbial communities from Barre Woods Harvard Forest LTER site, Petersham, Massachusetts, United States - Inc-BW-H-11-M | ecosystem: Environmental > Terrestrial > Soil >... | reverse complement strand
GCCGCTCGATTATCGAAGCCCATGGTGGGCGGCTGTGGGCGACCAGTTGCGAGCCGCGGGGTGCTCTTTTTCAGTTTACGATCCCCGCTGGCTGAGCCGCCATCCGTGATCAATGTCGCCTGTTGGCCCATCTGTATGGACCGGCCGCGCGTTGCAAGCCGAAAATGATGATGTGGAGTTGATGGGTCTTGCGCTTCTGTATCCGGCCCTTGTGTTTGTGTTCCTGGCCATCATGGATATCCGCGCGCTCGATCTCACTCGCGACTCGGCCCCGAAGGCCATAAGGGCCACCTGATCACGAACGCGCTGGCGAGACCTTTCTCCATCTCCTCATTTCGACTCGCAGACCTCGGCGGGAAAGCCAACTATTGCTTTCGGGAACAGCTTGAGCCGTCCCCTCGGAGCCACCGTCGCTCGCTCGCCCAATGGGGCGAGCGGCGGTGGCGACGTGGGGCGGCGACTATCCCCTTGGTGAACCAGAGCATGTTCATTTTAAGCCTCCGCCGTCGTAACGCGCGCCTCATAACTGCGCTCTTGTGCGAGCACGGTCCAGGCGATCCGCGCGAGCTTGTTGGCAAGGGCCGCAGCCAAAACATTAGGATGCAGGCGCTGAATGGCGCGAACGAGCCAGGCTCCAAAGCCGTGCTTCGGCCAGTTCGCCGGCCGCACCAGAATAACCCGGGCTGCTTGGATGAAGAGCATGCGCAAGTAGCTGTTGCCGCGCTTGGAGATGCGTCCGAGGATAGTCCGGTCTCCGGTCGACATCTGTTTGGGCACGAGGCCGAGCCAAGCCGAATAATCCCGCCCTCTCGAAAAGGCCGATCCATTGCCGATCGCCGCAACCATGGCGCTCGAGATGATCGGGCCGATGCCCGGTACGGTCATCACCCTTCGACAGCTGTCGTCATTCTTCGCCAGTGTCTCGATTTCATCGGTCACGGTTTCAATTCGATCATCGAGCTGCCGCCAGTCGCCGGCAAGATCACTGACGATGCGTACCATCCGTGGGGAAAGCACGTCCGTTCGCTTGGCCAGAATGTCGGGGAGCAATTGGCGAAGGAACCGCAGTCCTTGCCGAACGATGATGCCGCGCTCCAGGAGAAAGCCGCGAATCTGATTGATCACGGCGGTCCGTTGGCTGACAAGGCGCGAGCGTACCCGGTGAAGCGCTTGCAGATCGAGTTGTTCATTGCTTTTGGGCGGAACAAAACGCGTTGTCGGTCGCTGCACGGCCTCGGCCACAGCGAGCGCATCTCGGAAGTCATTCTTGTGCCCTTGCCGAAACGGCTTCGCATATGTCGGCGGAACCTGCTTCACATCATGGCCAAGCGCCGCAAGCTCACGTGCAACGTAGTGCGTTGCCATTCCCGCTTCGATGCCAATGAGGCAGGGTGGCAGGTTCGCAAGCCTCGATGCGATGCGTCCACGCGAGACCTTCTCTCGCAACACGATGGCACCGTACGAATCGAGGCCGACCATGTGAAGTGTGTTCTTACCCATATCAATTCCGATCGTGGCGACTGCGCGAACGGTGGACCTGCTCGGCATGGCGGTGCTCCTGCTCCTGACAAGCCCCCACCCACTCTGAGAGCCGTTGGGAGCGGGAGCGCGGCCGGTCCATCCCATTCGCGACATTTCGTTGCCGCGCGATCTTGGTCGCTTTCGGGGGCGAAGCGGACATCAATGGTGGGCAAGACTGGGTGGATCAGTCGTGATTGACCCAAAGCAGTCATTGAATGTTGCTGCACATTGTAGCGCCGTAAGAAGACGGTTTCCTCAAGAGGACGCGCGACGATCTGCAAAAGCGAGCCCGAATTAGGCCCCGCGTTGCGCGAGATTGCGACTCATTGCGACCCAGATTCTCGCAGAGAATCAAATTGGGGAATCAGGGGCGACATGAGGTTTCAATGTCGAACCGAATCAAAACGGTCCCGTCGCTGGTCTTTGCGATGCTTCTCGCAAGTGTGGTCTCGACGGCCATCCCATGCGTCGCTGCGCCACGCGCCGCTGACGATTGCCTGAGCGAGCCAAGGCACCAAACTCCCCGCGGAGGCCACTGGTACTACCGCTTCGATCATAACCGCAAGTGCTGGTATTTAGGAGATCAGGGCCAACAGGCCAGCCAGACTGGATCGCCGCGACCAGTTGCTTCTTCTTCCCCACAACTTCCCGAGCGACGGACGGAAGCAGCCCAAACATCGCTTGCAGATGCCCACGCCGAACTGCCGATCGCAACGACACCTGTAACGACACCCACGGAACCACCACAGTGGTTAGGCCGCGCTGGAATGTTGAGTCCGGATAAAATCACCGAAGTTGTGCGAGATGCTAACCCGTCGGAAACGTCTCCTGGCCCAAGCACTGGCGAGTTGGAAAGCGAGACCGGAGCCATCGATAGGCAAGCAAGGACCGAATCGCGGACTGAGTCGCTGCCCGAACCCAAAGCCACCGAAGCAGAACACGTCGCGGAGCTTTCTGGGGAGGAGACGGCGGTAGATCCCCCTCGCATGGGACTCGCTCTGCTCTTGATCGGCTTAGGGCTGTCTACCATAGGAGGGTGTCTAATTTTCAGACTTTCGACGGCAATACAGGCTGGCCGACGCAATGCTTTTTCCAGTCGATGACGGACTGTAGCGGCTTCATCGGAATGGTGCTGGGCGGACAGCTGAAACGTATGCTTTTTGGAGTAGAGCGGACATCAGTTGGCAGGCAAGATCGGTTGGTTCGGTCGCAAATGACCCGAAGCGGTCTTCAGGACCTTGAAACGAAGTTGATATGCCGCTGTACTCTCTCACCGACTGAACACGGTCCAAACGTCGGAATTAGATCAAGGACACCGATGACACGGCTAGACGCGAGCCAACGCCTGCCGCAGAGCAAGCCGCTCTCCGCCGGCCTTGCTGACGTAAAGATGGCGTTCCAGCACCGACTGCATTTCCTCGAACATCGAGTAAAGGTCGTCGCAGTAGACCGACGGATTGTCGTAGCCGTTCTTCTTCGAAAACCGATGCGGAAGATAGCCGCCACCGCATGCATTCATGAACTTGCATTGGCGGCACTTTTCGCAAAGGTTAATTGACGCTTCGCGCGCGGCGATCCAGCGCGGCTCTTTTCTGACCTCATCGATCGCATGGTCGAAAAGATTGAATTTCGTTTTCGTGAATCCATCGCCTGCAATCCGCAACACGTCGTGGGCCTCGACCGAACCGTCGGTGATGACCGTGCAAAGTTCGATGGGTTTGTAGCCGACACCTTCGGTTGGAGAATTGTTGTCGAGCAGCGCGGTAATCATATCGGAGACAATTCGTATTTTAACCGAAGGCCTGCTTTGGTTGGCCTCCAGCCATAGATCGAACAGCCCCTTGTAGAATGGGCCGATGGATAGCGGCTTTTCGTCCACCGTCGCATCGGGGATCATGATGTCGTAATTGGCAATCCCGCAGTTGGCAAAAAACTCGACATACTCCCTGGGCGGATACGTGGGATTGCAGACTGCAAGCGCGCTCACGTGAATGTCGCGCGAGACAAGCATTCGGGCGGCCCGTTCCACCGCCGCATGGGTACCGGTACCTTGAAATGTTCGGCGGTGAATGTCGTGGATATGCGCCGGCCCATCCAGGCTGATCGCAACCGAAATGCCGCGGCTCTCAAAACAGTCCAGCCAGTCATCATCGATCAGCACGCCATTGGTGGTTACGGCAACAGGTATCTCGCAGCCAGTTCGTGATGATATGGCCTGGCAACCGTCTCCATGCGCCGCAACAGCTGACGCAGTACCTCGGCGCCCATCAGCTTGGGCTTTTCATAAACGGCGGCGTCGCGAAACCAGTAGCAATACGAACAATCGATGTTGCATCGTGTCGCCACTTTGACAAGCAGCTGTGAGATCGGTTGTCTCTGGAAGCAAGCAGGATCTGCATCGTCAAACGACATGCGAGCACCAAGACAGGTCACGAACTTCGATTAGTCAGTAACCGCGGACAAAGCCGCCTCTGCGAAACGCGCCCGCACCGCCGGCATATCCCGCTCTGCGGAAGCCGCCCGCATGCGCCCCCCGAACGAAGCCGCCCCGTCTGAAATAGACCTGGGTCGCTTGTTCCGACCTGTCTGCGCGCAAGTCGTTTAATAGCGCCGCAATGCCCTCGTGATCGCTCTGAATTGTTGCGTCTGGCCCATGCAGCTGCAGGAGACTCGCTAGCACCTTTAGCGTGGTGATCGGCATGCCCGTGCTCCCTTTTTCTTATGAGATAATTGACGGGATCGAACGAAAGGCCGGCGTATATCAGACGAGCCAAGGCTATATCCTTCTTGTCCCGACGGCAATCTGAGGAGCTGTGTTCCGTCATTAAACTTTCGCGATCAAAGCCGTTGAACTCGTTCGCCGCTGCGGGACGCGACTAAACTTGGCCGGCCGATGAAAAGCTGAAGTTGGTAATCGAGGAAGCGCGAGGAACTTCGCGCGACAACATTCGTGCCGCGATTTCCGATATTGGTTTCAGACTACCGCTTTATCGGGCAGCTCCGAATCGACGTGACGTACTGACGCCGCGCTCTGCTTCACGTGACCCATCTTGCGGCGTTAACGCGCGGAGGCCCGCCCGCCTAGCGCCAGCTCCAAAAACAGCACCATCGGTCAAAGCTAATAACCGGCGACCGCGAGCGCCGCGACGGCGCCGAGCAGGATCCATCCGAAATGCTTTCCCCGCGTGCCCCAGGCATTGCCAACCGCACTGAAAACAAACAGGCAGGCAAACGTCACGATCATCCAATGCCGGGCCGACTCCGACCCCATCGAAGGGGCCGCAATCAACAGCACGCCGGCGGCAATCCAGGCGACCGTCGGGATCTGCCACACAAGGCGAAACAGCGTGCGCAGCCGCTGAGGTTCGATCGTCACCCGCGGGAACACTTTGGTCTCCGTAAGCACGCAATGGACTGCCGCCGCCGTGATGGCAAGGAGCCCCGAACATTGCAGCAAGAGGTCGCGCATGGGCAACTCCATACAGTTATGTATGGTGTTATCATTCCCCCTGGTCCCGGTCAATACATTAGTGTATGGTATCGTGGCATCATGCCCGATCAGCTCTCAGCCAAAGACTGGCTCGACCAGGACCTCAAAACGCTGGCCGCCAATGGTGCCGGCGCGTTGAAGGCCGATCCGCTGGCGAAGGCCTTGGGAGTGTCGCGTGGCAGTTTTTACTGGCATTTCGCCGATGTCGCCGCGTTCCGCACAGCGATGCTTGCCTACTGGCGAGAGGTTTCGGCCGAGCGGGTCATTGCCGATCTCGAGGCTGGAGCAGAGCATGAGAATCCGTTGCTGCTCCTGTTGCGCCGGACATTCTCCAGTCGCCTGACGCTGGAAAAGGCGGTGCGCAGCTGGGCGACATTTGACGGCGAAGCCCGAATTGCCGTGCAGGCCATCGATCGGCGGCGCATGGACTATATTGAGGGTCAACTCAAATTGTCGGGCCTCGCCGATGACGTCGCTCGGGCTCGCGCCCAAATCCTCTATTGGACATTTGTCGGCTATGCGCTCTCCGACAAGCAGCTGCCGAAAGCGAAACAGGAGGCCGTGTACGACGAACTCGTGCGGATCGCGCTCGAAAACTAATACCTGAACGCCCAATGTCCGGTTGTGGCCCTTCGCGTCATTTCGCGGCCGCGCAGCAATTAGGCCGCTTTTGCAGAGAAGCGGACATCAGTTGGCAGGCAAGATCGGTTGGTTCGGTCGCAAATGACCCGAAGCAGCGTTCCAGCATTTTGCGAAAAAACCCCGGAGGAAGGCAGCTCCGGGGTTTTTGCGTCTTATCCGCCGCTTAAATTCATCCCTTCGGGATAATAGTGGAACCCTTCTGCGGTCTTGGCGATGTGGCCGATGCCAGGCCATGCATAGTGGTACGCCATCACCGGGATCTTGTTTGTGGCGATCATGTCCAGCAATTTCACCCGAGTTTCAGCAGCCTGTTTCGGGTCGGTGTCGTAGGAGAACTGCATCCGCGGCTTCTCCAGCAGCAATATCGGGTGGTGGGTGAGATCGCCGAGGAACGCAAGGGATTTGCCATTCGAGTTTATCATGAAGATTGTGTGTCCCACGGTATGGCCCGGCGCCGATATGGCTTGCACGCCCGGCAGGAATTCCTGTCCGTCTTTGAAGAACACCAGGCGGTCGCGCACCGGCAGCAGGTTCTTGCGTGCGTGCACGATGAAGTCCTTCAGCGGTCCGCCTTCCTTGCCCTCATCGGTCCAGAAATCAAGATCGCTCTGGGCGATGTAGTACTGCGCATTGGGGAACAGCACCTTCCCGCTGTCGTCCACTACGCCGCCGATGTGGTCGATGTGGGCATGCGAGAACACCACCGCGTCGATGTCCTCCGGCTTGATACCGGCTTCTTTCATGCTCTTCTGCTGGCGGCCGGTCGTCGGACCGAAGTTTTTCGCCGTGCCCATTCCGGTGTCGAACAGTATGAGCTTGTCGCCGGTGTTCACGATCGGCGAATTCTGCTCGAGCACGACGTTATCGGGGGAAAGAAAATTGTCCGACAGCATCTTCTTCACTTCGTCGTCCGACACGCCGACGAAGGTGCCCTTGGGAGGGCCGAGCGGCAAAGGACCGTCGGAGACCACGGTGACTTCGGCGTCGCCAAGACCGAAGCGATAAAAATAGGCGGGCTCGGTTCCAAGCTTGGGTGCCTTTGCGAGCGCGCTGTTACCCAGCACCGTGGATGCGCCCAGACCGGCACCAAGGGCGAGCAGGGACCTTCGGGAAACATTCATTGTCATCCGTCTTCCTCCACTGATTTTATTAGATTTAGGTGGCCTTCAATTTGCCCCGGCGGATCGGTTCTCCACGCGATGACGGGCAAGGAGAGGCTGCACTCGCTTTGGTAGACTGGCAAGAGGAATTCTTGGGCTTTGATCGAAGCGCAGCAACCCCCAACGCGGACATCTCGCTTTAGGCTCTCAAGCTGAAGGCGCTCGCCGAGGAGGCCTACCAGCCGGAGCAGGATGCCGCCAACCTGAACCTCCGAGGAAGCCGAGCGCCGGATCGACGCGCTCAGGGCGGAAATCGCTTTGGCGGATTCGTTCTGAATTTGTTGCGACGATAGGACATCTCAGCGTCGCCAACGACCTCCGTTGCAGGAGTACTGGCTGGCACCGGTCGGAGCATCGGACGAAAAAAGTTCGTAGTCGATCGTTTGGTAGCGATCGTTCTTTTACCGAGTAAAAACTCCCCACTCGCAGGGTGTCACGCCAACCCAACCGGCCCAACCTGACCCGTGATATTTCCCCCTCATTAAGCCGAACTGTAATCAGTCAGGACAGGACGTGCGTGGTTCCTGGAAATACGCAGCGGCAAGTCAGGGCTTTGCGGGGACTGATGATAGAAGGGGGATTCTATAATCAGTCTGAGACGAGCGAGATGACGGTTTGGCTGACGTCGTTAGCTACCCGCATGCCAAATGGTCGATCTAGCCCTGATGAACAAGGATATCGGAAGCGCTGCAGTCCAAGCTCTCGTCACAATCATTGCTTGCGGATAACCTCACTGCGTTCGCGCCGGTCAGAGCTGGAAAGACAAGGGAGTGGGTGGAATAGTGTCGGCGTGTCCCCAAGTAATATTCTCCCCTCTGCCCTCAACCGCCAATCGAGGAACGTAGAACGATTTAACATCACAATCCCGCAGCGAAATTGTCAGCATGCTGTTCACCAAAGCTGAGAGCATCCCTGCGCCTCCAAACAGCCGATGTGGTCCAAAGCGGACGCTGAACATGACCACGTTCGCTGCGACCGCCCAAAGACAGGCGGAGAGGCTCGCAGATTTGAGGTGATTCAGGCCATCATGTTTCGTTGCGTTGTACTGACTGTACCAGTCCAGAGTCTGGGTAGCTGCAGCTGGATTCCACGTTGCAAATGGCCGTAATGGCGGTACCGCTTCATAACGTGGAAACGCAATCTCAAATTCAGCCAAGTGCAGCGGCTCTTTTACGCGGGCATAATCAGTTGTGCGAAAGCCATGCTTTGGTTCGGTAACTCCAGCTTTCACGAGGTAATATTTCCAATACGCTTCAACTTCCGTGCACGCTAAAATCAACAACTCACGAGTCTTATGGCCGAACGCATCTAGCGATTCCTTCGTCGGCTCAACAAAAAGGAAAATTTCGTCCAGCCTTTCGAGGATCAGCAGCAATCGTTGTTCAGCCACTCGTAGGTCGATCGAGGTTTGTGCTAGTCCCGCGAACATATCTGCGTCGAAAAAAATTCCGGGCCGCCAAACCGCCTCTATCGAGAGGCCGACGTCGAAATTTGATGTTTCTATGTCCAATGCCCCAAATGCTTGCCTCACCCAATCTTCCAGCGCACCTGTCCCTTCCTTACCGATGGAAATGGTCAATCCGGGTGATATGGGCCATAAGCCCTCTTGCGCACCATACACGTGCACGAATTGGGTTTCGTTTTGGTACGCGTAGCCACGCGGATTACGCTCGTGGGCGTTGCGCCATCCAACTACGGGACGTGTACAACGATAAACTAGGGCTTTCATGTCAAGAACCCCAACCAGGGTAACTCGATCGCATCGAGTCTATCAATCTGGAGTAGTTTTGGTCGGCGAGCAAGAGTCGTGCAGCGCGCCTAAGAGCAACTTACGGACAAGTTTTTATAGAATTCGTCGAGAATTCCACCCTTCGAAACCAGACTGGCGAACAAACAGGACCCCAGGGACGGAGAAAACGCAATTCGACTGGGCGGCTTTCAAATTGCCAACGTAACTATCCCATTCTTGTTAGGGCAGTTGCGTCCCGCTCACTTAATTCAAACTGCTTCTGATCCAACCGACCACGAAACAGTTCGTGCCGTAGCCACAGTCGGTACGTGTTGATCACATCGGACTTGCAGTAGTCGGAGATCTCTTGGATCCGGCCGGCGTTGAAGTACGCTTCCACCTGAGACCCGTCCATCCCGTCCGGCTTCCCCGGCAGACCCATGATCCGACTCAACTCATCCAGCTTCACCCTGGCACCGTACCCGAATGAAGACAGCACGTCGCACAGGTCGACGTTGTCGTCGGTGTACCGATGGAAGTAGGCGCGGTTGTGCATCCCGGGTGCGAACACCTCATGGACCATCGCTCGGTATCGAAGGACGGGTAAGTCGAAAGCGCCACCACTGAAGGTCACGAGCTGGGGTGACAGCTGGGCGATCTTGTTGACGAAGGACTCGATCAGTTCCTTCTCGGTCCGTTGACCGATGTGTGGCGCGCCGACCACTTGAACCTCGTACCCGTTTGCCGTCCGACTGGCCACGAGGGCGCCGATGCAGATGATCGAGTGGTAGATCAGCTTCGGGAATTCGGCACCCATCGCGGCCCGGATCTCTTCCGGTGACTTGCCGATGAGGTTGTTGGCTCTCGCGTAGCCTTCGAGGTCGGGTACAGTTTCCAGATCCCAGACCATTATGTCACTTGGCACTTAATTCCTTTCGATGGCTAAGAGGCTCGTTATCTAGATGAGGAATGTATCCGTTAACCCCTAACGGTCATCGTTCCCGTTAGTATAAAACTTGCATCGATACGAAGCGGAATACCAATCAGAACTTTTTGCCATTACCAATCATCCTCACCTGTTTCGATATCGGACAATCTTCGTGCCTTCGAAACATGACGAGCATGGATTCGAACGCGATCAATAATAATGCTTGTTTTCCATTACCTAACACCCTCACTTCGTTCGGGTGTGTCCCCTTCGGGGACTCCACTGTTTTCTTTGATGTGTGAGAACTGAAAACTAACAGCCCGTTCATCGTCTGCTGGATTGCAGCTGCAAGTGTTGCAGTAATGGTGAGGACACACTTCGCCCTTGCAGGCGAAGTGTTGTCGGAGCTTGCATCTAATGGCTCGAACACATCTGAACCAGAGAACTCAATCGTTGAGCGGGACAGGCGTTGCGGTTTGCCCCGTTACTCTCTGCTTGTACGCGCAAGGCTCGCGGTGGATGATCCAGACGATCCAACCAGCCTTTGACGGTCTAAAGGTATTTCCGTCTCTTACGAGGTTCGTTTAACGACCATTCCCCGATTAGGTCGACGTTCGTGTTCAGACCTGCCGGTCCGCCGGTGTCTCAGCCCACCGGTTAATCCGCACTTACCCCACAGTCAGGAGGGTTACGGGGTCTAAATTGATGCTGAGATGTCATGCTTATTTATAAACTCACGCCGCCAAGAACCGCCCTAGGTCTGATTATATTTGGGATTTTCTCTGGAAGATCCGGCGGTCTCCATAGGGAGCGGCCCTCTCCAGTCATTTCAAAGCGAGTATCCCAACGAACATCAAACTGCGCCAGATAGGGGCGACCTCACGGAAGCCCAATTGAATGAGTGTCGCCTCGAGCTCGGCGTCTGTCCAGGGTGTCATTTGGCCTTGCAGGCTGCGATTTTTGTCCAGTATTTGCTCTGGGGTAAAACCCCTTTTGCGCTTAACGTCGTAGTAATAGGACGCCAGAGCGTCCTGGAGCCGGCCAGTCTCGGCCGCGGTCTTCTCGGCGATGATGAGCGCGCCACCGTCAACCAGACCAGCATATATGCGGCTCAGCAGGTGCAGCTTGTCCGCGGAACGGATGAACTGGACCGTGAAAAGGCTCAGCGCGAGCGAGACGTTCTTGAAGCCCTCATAGGTTCGAGCGTCGCAAGCCTGGAAACCGATATTCCTTGACCTGCGCTTCTTCCACTGCTCAGCGAAGTTGGACTCGCAGTCGATCCCAACGTATTCGACACCGACCCTGGAGGCCGAATTAACGTTCCGTATCTTGGCCAAAAGGTGCCCGGTCGAACATCCCACATCGACCACCCTAGTGCCTGGCTGCACAAAGCGATGCGACAGCCCAACGCACATCGGCAGCAGCACATCTTCGTAACCCGGGATGGACGCCCTGATGTGGGAATCAAACTTGGGCGCATGATCGCCGAACGAGAAATCCTTCTTGGGTTTGGTCAATTTTTTGGATTTGGTCATTTTTGCTTCTCGACGTAAGGCAACAAAACCTTGGTGTAGACGCTCTCGGCGATGGCCTTCGTCAGCAACGGCGGCACCATCCGGCAGACGCGCTCCGCCGCCTGGCCCAGCGTGCCGGTGAGGACGAAGTCGTCGGGCAAGCCCGTCAGACGCTTCAATTCTGCGAGCGTGAACTTCCGATCCTCCTCCGGATGAATGGCGCCGGTCAGCCCGTCCGGGCGTTGGCCGGCGACGACCATGGTTGGAGCCGGCTTGTCCCAAGAGCACCGGGTCAGCGTGTAGTTTTTAGTATATCCGGGATAGATATGCGCAAGCCGAGTAGGTTTGGCCGGATTCTTGGGGAGCAATCGAATCAATCCAGAGAGCGACGAGCTAACCATGGCCGATCGGGTCCACGGCCAGACTTCCGTATTCGTCTGCTTAAGGTCCGCAAATGCAGATCGAATGCTCACCCCGACCTGTGTCGGCGCGGGAAAGACGTCTTGGATCGCTTCGTCGCTTTCTATGCCGACGGCATCCCCCACGTCCTTACGGATACCGATGATGAACAGCCTCTGCCGCTTCTGCGGCACGCCGAAATCGCTCGCCGATAAGACTGCCCAGTTAGCGTAGTAAGCTCGGCCAAGCTCGCTGCTTGGAAAGCGCAGCGCGCGTAGGGCCCTCTGGAATACCTCCGCTCCCCTACCAGTCGCAAATGCCGGAACGTTTTCGCAGACGAACACCTTCGGCTGGGCATAAATCACCAAATCTATTAGGTCGAAAATCAACGAAGCGATGTTGCTCTGCTTGACGTCGGAATAGTGCCGAAGGACATCCTGATCCCCGATCCCCCTTCCGGCAGTGCTGAACGGACAGCAAGGTGGCGAACCATTCGCCATGTCAAGTTCACCTGGTTTGAGGCCTGCGCGCGCCAGCAAGACGGCGACGGTCTCATCGCCTTTACTGATCTCGCGGATATCTCGCTGGTCGACCACGGAGTCCGGGAAGTTCATCTTGTACGTGCGCACAGCCTCCGGGACGAACTCGTTCACTAGTAGGACCTGCCCTCCAGCAAGCCTAAGGCCGGTGCATGAGCCGCCACCGCCGGCGAAAGTCGAGATTGCCGTGAACTTTCCGGCCGCGGATGCCCTCATGACGTCGGCCATTAAGTACGGTCGATATCCCTCGATCCGCGACAGCCGAACGTTCGCTCTCGGCTGCGGCGGCAGCGCTTCCAGCTCGGATGCAAAGGCGTCGGGGTTCGCCTCCACCTCCCTGCCCCACCTCTGGCAAAGAGCCGAGACCGTCGTGTATTTCGTCTCGAAGCGATTGATGTCGGGGTTCGCCAAGAGCGTCCGGAACAGCTCGTCGACCCGGCCGCCTATCTGGAGCCTTACGCCTTTCGCGATCGCAGAATCCGGTAACCCCTTCAGCTGTTTGGCAAAAGCCTGACGGATGACGGGTTTGTCCAACGACGACAACGCATCATGGTCGAAGGTCGAGAAGTATTCGCGGATCGCCGGATCGAGATAGGGATCAAGCAGCTCCTTGCCGTGCCGAGCTGCGGCATCCCTAGCGAACCACCAGGTATCGTCGGAGCCGGGCTTGTCGAACTTCGTATAAACCTTCCCCTTATGCTCGTCGAACAGCCGCTTACGCTGCGCCGCGCCGACAGCGTCTCGGGTAAGGCGCGCTTGATCCAGCAAAATCTCCCTCGTGTTCCCGTAGTGGTCGTCGGCGTTGAAGCCGGTCCAGACCTCGCGCTCTTCGATCTCCCGAAAAACGTACAGCAACGGAAACGTGACTTCGAACTGTACCTTCGTCGTGCACCTATACTGGATCGCGAGTCGTTTGAAATCCGCAGCTAGGTTACGCGTCGGCACGGTGATAACGTGAAGCAGCCACCCGAAATGCCGCGCGATGACTTCGACCCTATCGCGCTCTCGCGAGCGGTAGCCCTGAACTTCGTAAGTGTAAGCGTGAACCATTTTGCCAACTTCTTGGCAAACGATGCCGGTTGAAACGCTGTCGATGCCGGCCGAAACGAGGAGCGCGACGGTATCTTCTCGGCTCTTTTCAGAGACTATTCTGCTCAACAACCCTCGGAGCTCACTCATCGGCCTGGCTCCAATTGGCCTCACCGATAACAGAGGTCCAGCCGTTACGCTTTTCAGAAGCAAAGAGATGCAGCTTACGTGTGGCGTTAGGCGCAAGCCGAGATGCCAGCAATGCCGCGTCTACGGACTCATCGTGTGGAAGCCACTCAAAGTCCTCCGTGCGAGCGTCCTCCCGCGGTCCTCGCTCAGCCAAGACTGCGATCTCAGCATGCGTAACGTCGGCATCGAGCGGATCGCGGATCAGCAAAACCCGTGACACGCCTTCGAAGCCGCACATTGGCAACAGCTTGTTCTCGATTAGCGGCAGATTTGCCAGCCGTGCGACAACAACGGCAGTCGCTTCCTTGGCGACGAGATCGTGAGCAAGCTGACAAAAGTATGGCCGATCGACGCAATCTTCATTCAGCCTACGAAACTCGCGCTGACAGTTTGGCGTCAGCAGAACCAGCTCGTGAGCGTGCTGGATATCGTCGATCGGCTCTACGCGGTGGCACCCGGCAGGCGGCGCCGATTCCAATACCTTATTCGCCTCCTTTGCGTCGGCAGTCCGCGCGATCAGGGCTTCTCGAGATACGGGACGCTCCTCTCGAAGAATGCGAACGAGTTGTTTGAATCGGTCGTCTTCACTTCCTCGAAGCGTGTTATAGAGGACCACGGCCTGATAAATGACGGAATACCCTGGCGCCAAATACTGGAAAACTTCCTCGCGGCTCAGTAACCCACAGTGAGCCCCGATCGTGCAAAGCTTGACAAGCTTCGGCGAAGCCTTGCCGAGCCTCGCCTCGTTTCGTGAAATAATGTTTCCGTCGACCAAAACGGCCAGGAAGGCGTCGATCGAGTCGGGATCGTCGCTGAACCGCTGAACGGTCTCGTTCGTCCGGACGCACGCGTCAATGACCGAGCGCACGCCAGACCGAAACCCGCTAACGACGAGGGCACCTTCGGCTGCCGCGTCATTTTTACCGAGTAAAAGAAGCGAGCCGCCTTGAACGAATAGGGCCCCATCTTGCCACGGCCCCGACATAACCGTTGCCTCGGGGCCAGTGAGTTGCTCTAGCTCAGACATTGCCGTTCTCCCTTGTTGACCGGGATTGGTCGAGAACGGCATGAATAACTACCCACATTCTTCGATGGGGCAACAGTGCAGTGTGGGGTTTAATCCAACGAACTGATCGAAATAATTCCCACACCCGTACTACGAGGCTGCTATAGCGCTCTTTTTGGAAAGTTGCGGTCGTGCTCGTCACGATCGGTGATGTAGTCCCTCAACACCGTATCTACGGTCCCCCGCGCAACTTGAAGGTTTGCGACCTTGATAACCGTCCAGACGTATTCGAGCGGTGTGTCCGTTGCACCACCGGCGGGTATTCGATTTTTCGATCTGGTTAGGCAAACGCCATGCGATGCGTACAAGATGAAGTCTAGGTGGTGGATCAGATCGTAAAGCGGTCCCTCATCTGGTTTGCCCCGATTTCGGGTCAGACGTTTCTCTGCATCGGACAAGATTATCAGGGCATGCGAAATACTCTCACACGTTTCCTCCAACTGTTCACGTTGCTGAAGAGGTGTACGTTGATGATAGGCTACTGGCCCTTTGAAGACGTCTTCATTGAAAATGAGTTCGACGAGCGACCCAAGAGCATCGTCCAGCTTCTTCCTAACTTCTGCGACTGCAGTTCGCGCATCCGGATCGATCATTGCTTTATCGCGCTCAAGCCAATAGCGTCTCAGTGCGATGTTTAATTCGAAGCGGGCACTCGGTCGCAAGTCAGCCTTCGATTGTATTTCCTTCCATTGCCCTTCCGTGAGGAAGGCATACGGCACACCGAAAGCGTTCTTGACCCTTTTGTTTAATTCCTTGCCAGATCCGACCCCACTGTGGATCTCGGCACGGATCAGTTCCGCCGCACTTGTGGTTACAGGGGTACGAGGAGGCGGCTTAGGTCTTCTTGATTTTTTCACTGTCACGAAGACGGACTCAAATTACCAGCAGAAAAAATTTACTCGGCATTTACTTGCACCAACAACTCATCATTGCCCAATTGGACCGGGATCTTGAGATGGATCACTTCCTTAGGAAACCGCCGCTCTATCCAGCTGAGCTACGGGACCGCGTGATATTGCTCGCCGATTTTTCGGAGCATCCTGATTTTGCTCCGATTTTACCTTGCTTCGCAAGCCTTGCAGCACCCCTACTACAGGAAATCAGAGCGTCAATTCAAGCGGCTGAAGCGGAACGGGAATAGATCGGAACAACAGGCATTTCGGTTGCGCGATGCCACAGGCGGCTCCGGCGGGGGTGGTTGATTGGGTTTGCCACTCCGTGCAGATGAAACCGGTGGCGCGACACGGTCGCGCCATCGTTTTCATTCCGCGCCGACCGATACTTTCCTACCCTCGGTTCACCACATGCGCTGTGAGGTCGACCGAAATCGGATCGTATGCCTCCGCATGCCCGCCATCGGAAAGCGGCCAAAACTCGAATTTCAGGACTTTTGGCGACGCCGTGACATAGAGATAGCCGTAGCTAGCCATTGCTGCGTCATAGGTGGTTTCGTGGCTGTTGTCGGCTGGCTGACCGGCCGCATCGGGCACCTTCTGCGGAGCAATGCCACCCGTCCCAACGACAAGATAAGGAATCTGCTTACCTGCAACACGGCGCGTATACCGCTGGTAATTATGCGCGTGACCCGAGAGGAATGCGTCCGGCCAAATCCCCGCTTTCTCGCAGACCGCGTCAATGCTCTGGCTCATTTCCGTGCTGCCGCTATGACCAGCGCGAGAGGTCGCTTATTGACCCTAGGCTGACTGGCAAAAATGGTTACGCGCCAGCTTTGAGGGGCAGACTGAACACTCCTCACCGCGAATCGACCGACTCAGTACTCCATTTTTCATTGCGCCCACCTTCTCGAGATAGCCCTCGTAGGCGGTAGCTGCCATTATCTGCGAAGCCACAGTTGAAATGGTGGACCCGCCATGCGCCGTTTTCCAGCTCCGACAATCCTGATAGCCCTCATTGGCCTCACATTCGGGCTAACCTACCGTTATCTCGTGGACGATCCGAACGAGAGCGACGCCGCCAATTATCTGCGCAGCGGCCTACACGGCATCGGAGTCGCTGCCACTGGCTGGGGCGTTCATCTCTTTTTTAATTCGCGCGGCAGTGCTTGGTTGAGAAGATGGCCGTTTGCGGCCGAAATCATATTACGAGCGATCGCGATGGCGTTGGCCGTCTCGGCTGCCACAACAGTTTTGCAGGTGATGCTGTACAGCCGACGGCTCCAATGGGTTTGGTTGACTGATGAACTGCCCCGAATTGTCGCGATCGCCCTTATCGTCTCGGTGATCTTTGGCTCTGTCTTTGAACTGGTGCGACTCATCGGTGGTCGGGCGCTTCTTAGTATCATTCTCGGGCGGTACCGTCATCCCGCGCGGGAGGAACGCGTATTGATGTTTCTGGATCTTGCCGGATCCACATCGCTGGCTGAGGCGCTTGGCGAAATACGCATGCAGGAATTGCTTACCCGCTTCTTCTTTGACATCGATGCCCCAATCGTCGCGCATGCGGGCGAGGTGCATGCTTACGTTGGGGACGAGGTTATTGTGACCTGGCCTCTCACTCCCGAGGTTTCGGCACAGCGCTGTATTGACTGCTTCTTTGCGATTGAAGACCGGATCGCGGATATCGCGGATTCCTATCAAATGGAGTTTGGTTCAGTCCCGCGGTTCCGGGCCGGGCTCCATGCAGGCCCGGTGGTTATTAGCGAATGCGGAGATTCGCGTCGCCAGATTGCCTATTTCGGTGACACGATGAACGTGACCCAGCGAATACAAGAGCACTGCAAGGCAGTTGGTCGGAGTCTCCTCGTCTCAGCAGACCTGATGAGTCATTTAAGCTTCAGCACTGCCGCGCACATAGAGGCGCTCGGAAATGTGACCCTGCGTGGGCGCTTGGCGGCGGTGGAAGTATTTGCTGTCGGACGTCGCAGGATTGGCGTTACATCGTTTTCTGATCAATCATCGATTTGACGTCTGCTCGTAGAGTGAAGCGGAAACAGGTCAACGTGAATCCGAGGGCGCCTTCTAACCCAGACCAGCCATCCGGCTACTTGGGAGAATGAAAATAGAGCACCCAAAAAATTCGGGCCCGACCCTGTCCATTCCCTTTTCCTCAATTTACTCCGGATTTACTTGAACCCAAATCCGGTCGGGCCACTTGCCCCGGTCCCATTCCCACTACAAGGATTACCTTGACCTCAGGGGTGACGGCAGGATCGTGCTTTACAAAAGGGCGGACCACCAAAACCCCAAGTGGACTGCCAGGCTCAAGATCCCCTCTATCGAAGGATACGTGGTCAAGTCCACAAAGACGACTGATGCCTTTGAGGCGAGGCGCTTCGCTGAGGACCTGTACTATCGCTTGGAAGGCAAAGCCCGGCGGGGTGAGCCGATCAATTCGCCGACATTCAGGAGGGTTTTCTCCGAGTGGGCCAAGGTGCCCGTCGCTGAGCAAGCAGTGCGGACAGCGAAGTACGTGAACGGCAACGTCCGTCGTGTGGAGATATGGGCTCTCCAGTACTTTGCCGAACTCACGATCGACCGAGTGACGGACGCCAGGCTCGCCGACTACCTCGACTGGCGACTCTCCCAGCCGCGCCGACCGGCGATCGTGACCCTCAAGAACGAACGAACGGCCATACGCCAGCTCCTGAAATTCGCAAAGCGAAAGGGCTATATCTCGGAGGTTCCGGAATTCGCAATCAAGTCGGGCCGGATCAACGCCCGCCCCGACATCCCGGAGCGGGAATGGCATCGGCTCACGCGCTTCCTTCCCTCGTACGTCGATCGGGCACAGGACAAGCGCCGCCAGCGGGAGCGGTTCTACCTAGCACTCTACGTCCTGATCATGGGCAACACGGGCCTCCGGGTCGGCGAAGCGCGCCGCCTTCGGTGGAGGGACGTCTCATCCACCAAAACCCTGACTGATGAGGTTAGGGCAGTATTGTCGGTTCGGGGCAAGACGGGACACCGGGAAGTGGTCTGCAACATGGGCGTGGAGCGCTATTTGGATGAGCTCCGGTCCTTCCGGGCAGAGGAGTTGGGGCATCCCCCTCCTGACCAGGAAGGCGTGTTCTGCCATCCCTCAGGATCACCGGTTGGATCCTTCAAGGGCGGCTTCCAGCGGGTCTTGAGGGAGGCCGGGGTCCTGTTTGCCTCTGACGGAAAGAAGCGGGTCCCCTACTCGCTCCGGCATACCTACGCGACGATGCGGATCGCCGAGGGAGTGAACGTCTTCCAGCTGGCCGCCAACATGGGGACCTCGGTCGAGATGCTGGAAGACTTTTATGGGAAGAAGCGAATGCGCGACCCGAAGATGGCAACCGAGCTGACGCGAGAGCGCCGGCGAGAGCAAGTCCCTTAGAAGTCTGCCTATGGTACGGGGAAAAAATAATCCGCGATGTGGCGGTCGTGCGGTGCTCTCGAAATCTAAATACTAGGCAGACCACGCATCTTGATGGATAGGCCACCCGACCGTGCCTGCGATCATCGGAGCTTCGCAATGTCCGGTCTTTGCCGCGGCAATTGGTCAACTACATCCAATTCAAGCCAATCCAACCAATCCAACTCCAGCCAGTACCAATCCGAGATTGATCAAACGGGTCAATCGATCAAATCCAATCAGGGAGTCGACGAGTACGATCGGATCTTCAGAGTTGATCCCACTAACCGGCAACTCGTAAATGGCTACACCCAAGTGGTCATCGACCGAGTGGATAGCGGTTGGAGCTGCCATCTAATGACGTTCCCGTTCGCTCAACTTCCCGGTCCACGTGGCGCCGTCATCCAGGCAATGAAGGATGAACTCCAAAGGGTCTATTCGACGTTGGTGACCAGGATCCATCGGAAACCTCGGACCGCATCTCCCGACGAGCTTCCGATCCTTATCGGGGCTGCGGACCTGCCGGTCTATAAACGGGATCGGGACTCGTCTCCCCTCGTTCGCTGCAACGACGGCCTTCACTTTCATGCCCCGTTGCTAGTTCCGCCAGCGACTCGGCTCGGAATACCGGTCGAGGAACACTTCCGCGCTAACGAAGCCATGTACCTCGGCAAGCGCCGCTTGATCCAAAAGCTGGACGTTCGGCCGGTTACGGACTCTTACGAGCGAGTGGTCGACTACGTGTTCAAGACGATCCTGCGGGGCCGCGTCTTGTACGACGAGGGGATCCTGCTCCTGCCGAGAGCGCGTAAGGAACTCGCATCGACTCGATCGGCTTGTTCGATGCGACCGATCGATTGAAAGAGTCCAATTTTTACTCGGTAAAACCCATTCACGCTTCGAGTGATCGACCGTTGGCCGTTCCCATCGGAACGACCGGAAAAGCCCCTTACTCAAAACGCAACGCTGTAGCGATTCCATCGAGACAACCCGAATGAGCTATATCCGAATTCGAGAACTCCACGTCAGAACATCCGTACTGTTTCCAACACAGCCGTCCACGTCGCACCCGTGGGCGCGCGAAGTAAAAGGAGTATTGTCATGAGCAAAATGAACCATCATCGACCACGCTTTCGAAATCCCAGCAAGACGTACGAGAGCATCGACGGGTCCGACATCCCGGCGGAGTTCAGGAATACTCCTCGACTCAGGAAGTCGAAGGCCGAGCTGCGTATTGAAGCTGAAGAAGCAGTGCGAAAATTCCATCTCCAAGGTCGTTCTTCAAAATAACGACGTTTCGAAAGTATCGACTTGAGGACTACGACCAGTCTCCCTCAGCAATAGCAGCTTCGTCGCGTTGGACCTTAATTTCTGCGTTGCTGGCAAATACTAGAGCTATCGGGGATCGCGTTTGCAGTTCTGGACGATCGGCCCTGGGTTCACTCTCACATCCAGGCACACTGATCAAACTCCATGCGCGCTGGAATATGACGCCAAGCACCTGTTCTGGTGATGCGGCTACCAGAGACCGGTCCCGCTGGTCAGCTCCGGAGCGGAGAGTGTGCCTCTCGCGTGCTGTGCGGTCCCGATGCGTGGCGACCAGATGGTAGCCATCAAGAACACCAGCAAGCTAGCACTACCTTGGCAGATTTTTCAGTTTGAAGAGCCTATCAGGATTCCCGAATCGATTTTTCAGTGATTCATAGGGGGTCGGCTTGTGGAGGGCCGACCATGGGGAACGCGACGTCGGATTGGGAAGACGAGCTCGAGCGTTGGCTGAAGCCATTCCTGGATCGCTTGGGTCATAAGGCCCGGCGGCGGATGTGTCCGCTTTACATTGCAGGGCTGATCGGCCCTGGTGAACGCAAAAGCGTTCAACCGATGGCAGAGCGCTTTGCGGCAGGCGAATACGATCAGCTGCATCATTTCATCGCCGATGGCGTCTGGGATGCGGCTCCGCTGGAGACTGAGCTGCTCAATGAGGCCGACCGGCTCGTCGGCGGCGATGATGCGGTGCTGGTTATCGACGACACCGCGGTGCCGAAGAAGGGCGAACACTCAGTCGGTGTCGCGGCTCAATATGCCTCGGCCCTGGGCAAAACGGCGAATTGCCAAACATTAGTGTCGCTGACGCTCGCGCGTGGTGAAGTGCCGGCAATGATCGCATTGCGTCTCTTCCTACCCGAGAGCTGGACAAGCGATGCCGCACGTTTGAAGCGCGCCGGCGTACCTGTCGAATACCGAACACCACGATCCAAGCCAGAGATCGCCTTGGCCGAGATTGATCGCGCGATGGCAGCCGGCATGCGCTTCGGTTGTGTGCTGGCGGATGCAGGATACGGCCTCAGTGCGCCGTTTCGACAAGGGCTCACGGCACGCGGGCTGGCCTGGGCCGTCGGCATCCCTCGTCACCTGAAGGTGTACCCGGTCGACGTCAAGCTGATCTGGCCGATTGCTGGGCGCGGGCGTCCCCGCAAGCGGTACATTCCGAACATCCTGTCGAGGGCAGCCGAAGACATGCTCGCCGATGCCAAGTGGCAAAATGTGAGTTGGCGAAACGGGACCAAAGGCCGATTGAAGGCGCGTTTTGCCGCCGTTCGGGTGCGGATCGCCGATGGGCCTCCCCAGCGGATCAAGGATAAGGGCCAGCAGCATCTTCCCGGCGAGGAGGCTTGGCTGATCGGCGAACACAGGACCTCGGGGGAAAAGAAATACTATCTTGCCAACCTGCCTGCCACGACAGATCTGCGCACACTAGCCGCCACCATCAAGGCACGATGGATTTGCGAACAGGCGCATCAGCAGTTGAAAGAGGAACTCGGGCTTGATCACTTCGAGGGGCGATCATGGCAAGGTCTTCATCGTCACGCGCTGATGACCATGATCGCCTACGCCTTCTTGCAACACCGTCGCCTCGCACAAGCGGGGCGGAAAAAAAAGAATCAACGGACCTCCGCCTCAGCCAAGCCTGCCAGCGGTGCGCCACGCCATCGTCAATCTCATACTTCGACCGCCATCTCAGCGATGCCCATACTGCAGAAGACGAAGCCGTGAAAAGCCGCAGTAATAAATCTGCCAAAGTAGTGCTAGGGCGTGGACTCATTAACGGCAGCCAGCCATAGCCGGATCGATGCAAGCTGGGCGGAGGCAAGGTAGTTGGCTGCAACCTTGTCGTAACGCGTCGTGACCCGACGACATTGCTTGATCCGATTGAAGAACCGTTCGACCCTGTTGCGAGCACGGTAGAGATAAAGTTTGAATCACAGGAGTCCGGCCAAACGCAACGCTATTGGTCCGGCCAAGCTTCGACGCTTTCGGGGCATAGCGGACATCGACCAGCCGACAACCGCCGCCGAATCCGTCGAAAATGACCCAAACCGGTCATGGGAACGTTTCTGCGCCTGAGGTGTCAGCTGTCACAGAGCACACGATTGAAAGTGTGATACCGTCGCTCCGTCGCCTGGGCAGCCCCCGGGAGGAA
>Ga0210405_10001971_pt1 | contig 22044 bp, 21 predicted proteins | sample IncBWH11MmetaG_FD_155492 | JGI IMG/M metagenome (GOLD analysis project Ga0210405, IMG submission 155492) | Forest soil microbial communities from Barre Woods Harvard Forest LTER site, Petersham, Massachusetts, United States - Inc-BW-H-11-M | ecosystem: Environmental > Terrestrial > Soil >... | reverse complement strand
TTTGGCGCATAGCCGACGCGGCCGCGCAGCGTGCCGGAAAATTCCACCTGCTCGGCATAGCTGGCCTGACCGATCGACGCCGAGGAGAGCGTGCTCATGCCGCTGATCAAATGCGGCGTCGGCTCGGTGAAGCTCGGGAACGACACGTCGGCCTCGATGCCCAAGAGCCAGCGCGAGGGGAACATATGATTGTAACCGGCCTGGAAGCCGGCGAAGTCGCTGCCGGTATCGCGGAACATGTCGTAGGCGTTGAACAGATCGAGCGAGCCGGTGACGGCCGGCGCTCCAGGCTGCGCCGCCGACCAGTGCGACGATCCGGTCGCGTAGCCGAAATGGCCGCCAAGATAGAACCCGCTCCAATCATAGGCGGCCAAAGCCGGCGAAGGCGGCGCTTTCACCGGCAGATCGGCGGCCGCGGCGCTTCCCGTCAGCGCCATCAAGCCCAAGAGCCCCAAGAGCCCCAAGGGCCCCAAGGGCCCCAAGGGCCCCAAGGGCCCTATGACAACGCGCAGTCCCCTCATCGGTGCCCCAAACCTCCGATGCTCACCCCTAACTCTGGCGCCTTTGCTGCCATTTCGATCGCGACAGGACCATGACAGCGGCGCACTGAGAACCCCTCGGCCCCACAACGCCGACTGTCGTCCCTGAATATTATTCAGTCCATCCCGAACATTGTTGCATCCCCGTGCAGCCATGACTGTAGTTTATAACCTTGGCTACATTTTGCAATACTGACTACGTCCAACCGCGGCATTGCCGGCTCTCCGGCCCGCACTCGACATCCCGGCTGCCAGCCTATACCATACCCCCTACCCTATATGACGGGATCCGCCGTGTCGCACACCAAGATCGAGAAGGTCAAGCTGCTCAACCGGGTCCGCAGGGTGCGCGGCCAGATCGAAGCGGTCGAGCGCGCGCTCGAAGGCGAGAAGGGCTGCGCCACGGTGCTGCACCTGATCGTCGCGGCGCGCGGCGCCATGAACAGCCTGATGACGGAAGTGATCGAGGACCATATCCGCCTCCACGTCGTCGATCCGGCGAAAGACGCCGACCGCTCACGCGGCGCCGAGGAATTGATCGAGGCCGTGCAGGCCTATCTGAAGTGAAGGCGGCGAGCGTCATGTCCACAACCAGCCATAGCCACGTTTTTCTCGGCGAAGGCCACGACAAGAACGAACGCCGCACCTGGGCGGTCATCGTGCTGTGCGCCGTCATGATGGTGGCCGAGATCGTCGGCGGCCTATTGTTCGGCTCGATCGCGCTGGTCGCCGACGGCTTGCACATGTCGACCCACGCCAGTGCGCTCCTGCTCGCGGCGCTGGCCTACCGCTATGCGCGGCGTCACGCCGAGGACCCGCGCTTTTCCTTCGGCACCGGCAAGCTCGGCGACCTCGCCGGCTTCTCCAGCGCCATCGTGCTTTTGATGATTGCGGTCCTGATCGGTTACGAAGCGATCGCGCGCCTCATCGCGCCGGTGCCGATCAGCTTCAACGAGGCGATCCCGATCGCCGTGCTTGGATTGATCGTCAATGTCGTCAGCGCGCTCCTGCTCAGCGGCGGAAGCCACGATCATGCTCATTCCGACGATCACAGCCACTCCTACGAGCACTCGCACGAGCACTCCCATGACCATTCCCACGCGCATGCGCATGGCAAGGCGCATCGCGACAACAACATGCGCGCCGCCATCATCCATGTGCTGGCCGACGCAGTCGTCTCGGTACTGGTGATCGCCGGCCTTCTGCTGGGACGTACTTTCGGCTGGCTGTTCATGGATCCGCTGGCGGGCCTTGCCGGCGCTGCCGTGATCGCCAGCTGGTCATACGGGCTCATCCGCGATACCGGCGCCATCCTGCTCGATATGAACCCCGACCGCGGCATGGCGGAAAGGGTGCGCGCGACCATCGAGCGCGACGGCGACCGGCTCGAAGACCTGCATCTGTGGCGCCTCGGTCCCGGCCATCTCGGCGCGATCCTCTCGGTCGTCACCACCAAGCCGCGCGACGCCGGCCATTACCGGCGCCTGCTCCGTCATTTCCGCAATCTGTCGCACGTCACGGTCGAAGTGCAGCAGACCTGACAAGGCGACGCGCATCGCGCTAATGGTCCGTCGATGAATTGACGTCGCGCCGACTGCCCTACCAAGCAACCGGCAACCGATAGTTCACGCCGACCCGCACAAGATTGTCTTGCAGCCGGCCGGTGACCGTAACGAACGGTGGACCGACTTGCGCCACATTGAAATTTGCGGTTTCGAGATAAAGGTATTCAACGCGGGCGCTGAGATTTTTGGTAACGGCAGCCTCCAGGCCCCCGCCCGCCGTCCACGCACCATGCATAAAGCTGGTACTGGCGGAGCCTATGGTACCGACATTCACGTTGGAAACGAGCTGCGTGGCTGCGCCGCCCGCGGTTGCGTAGAGCAAAAACCGGTCGAACGCATATCCGACCCGCCCGCGTAATGTTCCGATCCATGGGATTTGAGCTGTGCCGGACAAAATTCCATTTCCGATCACCGATTTAGTCGCCATGTTACCGTCGAAATCGGCTTCAAAGCCCAACACAACGGCGCCGATTTGGCCATTGGCCCCGATCTGAAAACCCCCGATGCCGCCCGGCAGGGTCGCGCTGGCTGTTCCGCCTCCGCCGGAGACCGTCTCAGTGAGCCTGGCAGATGCATAGCCGACATTGAGGCCAACGTAGAGGCCGGTCCAATTGTACGGTGCCGGGGCGACAGGCGGCGGCGACAAGTCGGCAGCCCACGCCAGCTCGGTGACGGCCAGAAGGCCGGCGGCTGCCGCGACTGCGCGCATGCCGCAATTGCCCAGACGCGTTACGTGAAGGCGAGTCGAGGCTGACCGTCCAGTCACCATCTCACTCGCGTTGGCGTTGATCGTCATCATAGTCATCCCCTTATGCAACATTCACACGACTCGATTGGCTGTGTTGCGGCCTCAAATCTTCTTCGAAATCCCGACGAAATAGCCGCGCCGCGGGCCGTATTGCGGCGCGAACACGCCGATGCCGGTGCCGCTTCTGAGCTGATAGATGGTGTCAAACAGATTGACGATGTCGAAGCGCACCGTCAGCGGCTTACCGTCCGGCATGGCGAATTCGTGCGCGATGCCGGTGTTGAACTGCGCATAGGGCGGTTCGGTACCGATATTGGCGTCACCGGTGCGCAGCCCTGAGCCGTAGATCATGTCGGCTGAGACTTTTGTTCCGCACAATGAATTCCACCACGTCTCGCCGGGGGTCGAAGCCCGGCCGCAAAATTGATAGACCGCGCCAGCCGAGCCGGTCACGATCTGGGTGTGATCGGTGAAGATCCAGTGTGTCGAGAGGTATTGGAACCGGGTCAAGCCGCCGAGATCGGCAAGCGGCACGGTGTTGTCGATCAGGTATTGGTTCGACACCGGGTCGATAGCCCGCTCTTGGCCGACCGCGATGTTGCCGTAGATCTGGAAATCACCGCTGGTGTATTTCGCGCTGAGCTCGATGCCTTCGGCGACGCCCTTGGCGTAATTGAATGCGCTGAGCACCAGCGCCTGGCCGAAAGTGCCGTTATCGATGAGGTCCTTCGCCATCTTGTAATAGGCGTCGACGCCGAGCTCGAGAACGGAGCAGTCGCGCGGCGACGGCCCGTAGCATCCCAACCGGACTTTCTGTGTCGCCCCGGCATCGAAATAGTTCGACCGCTCCGGCAGCACCGGGCTCGCCGGGCCGGGCGTCGTTCCCGTCGTGTTGTTGAACAAGTTGTTGTTGAATGGCGCCGCCTCGACCAGCACGGGCGGCGTGAAATAGCGCGCATAGCCGGCGTGCAAGGTCGTGTCCTGGAACGGCTTGTAAGTGAAGCTCAACCGCGGGCTGAGCTGATTGGCGTCGACGAATTGCCACATCTGATCAAAGCGCAAGCCGGCATTCATGGTCAGCTTGTCGGTGATCTTCCACTCGTCCTGGGCATAGACGCCGGCCAGCCAGGCGAGCTTTGACACGTCATTGGTGATCGTCTCGGGCGGTCCGCTGTCGGTGCCGTCGCACGCCGTGCAGGGCTGGACGATCGACGAATTGTCGACCCAGGCCTGTTCGGCGCTGACGGTGAAACCGGCGCGAACCGTATGCGCCGCGTTGATCACATACGAGCCGTCGCCCTGGATGCCGTTGGTATAGGATTGCCGGCTGACGTCCGAGGCGATGCCGTTCAACAACAGGTCGCCAGCCGGGTCCGGCACGAAGTGCAACTGGTTGTAGCGGGTGAAATAGGACAATTGTCCATCGAAGCCGTTCACCGATCTTTGCAGCGCCAGCACGTCGTATTGAGTCTGCTCGAATTGGTTCTCGTTTAGCAGCGCTGAATTGAAAGTGGAGGCTCCGAACGCGGCGGGGGTAACCGCGGCATTCAGGGGCGCGCCGTTGACGTTGGGAATCTGGTAATTATTGACGGCGGATCCAGCGATCAGGCTCAGGCGCGTATAGGGGTCGACGAAGGTCGACATATAGGCGAAGCCTTTTTCCTGCGACGAGAAATCGTGGATGGCGTTGAGCGTCGGCAGCGGATTTTCGATGCCTTCGGTGTTCTGCAGATAACGGCCGGTGAAGTAGTATTGGACGCCGGGGAAGCAGTCCTTGTTGGCCGACGACGCCGGCGCCTTCGTCACGGTCGACGATGACGTTGCGGGACAGTTACCGCCGAACGTGCCGCCATATTCGACGCTCGGCGTGATCGTGCCTCGGCTGCCCCCATAAAGGCTGATGCTGCCGGAATTGTTGAAGACGTCGGTGCGGGTGGTGATGTCGACGAGACCCACCGTGCGCAGCCCGAATTCCGCCGGCAGCGCGCCGGTGACCAGCGCGATGGTGCCGATCAAGCCGGTATCCAGAATGCTGCTGAAGCCGGAGACGCCGTCGGGCAACATGACGCCGTTGATGCGGAACTGCACATTGGCGTGATCGTTGCGGACATGGAGGCCGCCGTTCACCGCCGTATCCTGCGAGACGCCGGGCGCCTGCAGCAGCACCTTCTCGACCGTCTGGTTGGTGCCCTGCGGCAGCGCGTCGATGGTGGCGTGGCTCTGTGTGCTCGATGTGGTGCCGATGGTCGTGTACAGATTGCTGCGGCTCTGGTCGAAGGCATTGTTTTTCGCCGCCACCTGTTCTGCCGGTGATAGCGGCGCCACTGTCGCGGGCGCGGCCGGACGCGCAACCGTCGCCGGGCGCGGCTTCGGTTTGTTTCTGTTTCCGGTGACCTCGACCTCGGGAAGCTTGGCCTGCGCGAGAGCCGCTTCGCTGAACCCGATCAAGACGAGCAGCGCGGAACTGCCGAGCAAATACGTGCGACGAACTGAGCGAACAGGCATGACACTTCGACCCCAATTGCTTGCATGATTGGCCAAACGACTCAGTGGTCGTGCTGTCGCGGCAAATAGGAAACGAAGAAGCGCTGCCGCATTCACGCTTACGGCCATCGCGACGCTAAGAATCAGAATAGCGCAGCGATGCGAAGCGCAGCACCAACCAGCGGTCAGGCCGCGGGCGGCGCGCGGGATTGGAACGCCGCGCGGCGCGGCGCGATGAAAATAACCGCCACGCGATCGAATTGCTCGATCGCGTGCGAGGCGGGCGGCAGCGGCAAAGCCGGCGCCATGGCGACGAACGAATTGCCAAGCAACGACATGGTCGCGCAGATGGCGCAGTAATCGTCGCCGTGCTTTGCCGGATGATTGGCCGGCAGCGGCTGGCTGCCGTCCGGTACCGAAGCGGCGACGGCCGCAGCCGGACGTACGGAGCCGTAAATATCGTCGCGATGGATGTGCCCGAAGGCGACGACGAACTGCACCGCCAGCGCGAACAGCGCCAGCCGGCTGCCGAAAGTCTTGTTCGCCCTGAACCACCGCATCACGCGAACTCAGGTTTGATTGCGCATTCCCGGCGACGCCGTTCAGTCTATGACGCCGCTGCCGGTGCGCAACGCCATAACAACTTTCCGCAAGCCGGGCCGGAGCGATTGATGCGCGCTGTGGCATTGATGCGACAGTCGCAAGGGAACAAACGCAACCGTTGCGCCGGGCCGATGCCCGGCACCAACGCGACGCCAGTCCACTACGCCAATCTCCCCTTCCCGATCTGCCCAGTAATCGTAATGTTATAACATAACAAAACGCAAGAGCTTTTTGCTGCTTGGGGACAGCAACCTGGGGACCGCAAAATGTGCGGCCTTGCGGCGACCATCCGGCCGATCGCGGGCAATCTAAAAAATCTTCGCCAAAGTCAGCCGCACCGCGAGCGGCTCCATCGGATGCAGCGCATAGTCCATCACGCCGTTCTGGCAGACGGCGGCCGGTACCGCCGATACGCCGCTCGCTGGAAAGCACAAGGCGAACAGGCTGTCGTTCTTGAGCAGCGAGCCGTAGGCATATTCGGCCTGGGCCGATCGTGTGTTGAACAGATTGAGGCCGTCGAGCTGGATGCGCCAGCCGTCGGCGAAGCGATAGCCGAGGCGGCCGTTGAAGACGCTGAGCGGCGCAGAGCGGAATGCGCCGTCCTCGGTCAATGGCCGCGAGCTGATATAGCGCCAGCGCAACGCGCCGAACCAGCCGGTGTCCTCGCCAAGCGTGATGCCGGCCGACGCCACCAGCCATGGCGCGTTGAAAACGAAATTGCCCGGCGCATTGCCGATCTGGGCCTGCGGGAAACCGGTGAGCGATCGATAAATTTGCTCCTGCGCCGCATCGAAGCCGAGAAAGCGGGCGCGGGTAAGCGCGAGATCGGCGTCGAGATGCAGCCACGACACCGGCCGGTAATCGTTGGTGAACTCGATGCCGGTGCGCCGGCTCGGCCGGCCCGGCGTGGTGTCGCCGGTATCGCCGTCGAAGAACAGTTCCGAGGCCTGATCGAGCACGAACAGGCTCACCGAGCTGTCGAGGCCGGCAATGGCACGGGTGCGGACACCGACCTCGGCGCCGCGGGAGCGCACCAATAACGGCACCGCAGTTTGCTGCTGCGTCGGATCGCCAGGCACTTCGGTCGCCGTCACGCCGCGCGCGTCATTGCTGTGATAGCCCATGCCGGCACCGAGGAAGAATTCGGTCTTGTCGAACGGACCAAAGACGACGCGCAATTTCGGACTGCCGATCGCGACTTTGTCGCTGCCGGAGTTCGCCTGTTGCAGGATCGAATCCACCGAAGCCGCATAATAGTCACCGCGCCAGCCGGCGGTGGTCTTGAGCCAATCGGTCCAGTGCACCGTGTTCTCGACATAGACGCCGGCATTGCCTTCGCTGACGTGGTCGAAGAGCGTGTTCGACAGGAACTGGCGCTGCGCCGTATTGGTCAGCGCCAGCGTGATGTCGTCGTAACGCGATTGCACGCCGAACACGGTTTCGCTCGGCCGTCCCAACAGCGAGCCCTGGATGGTGCGCGAGACGCCACCGCCGCCGTAAGTGCGATCGTCGTGCTGATGAAACTGGTCGCCGTTGGCCGGATCGGTCAGAAACCAGGTGAAATTGTTGTAGAGATCAAGCCCGTATTTCACCACATAGCCGTTGGCCTTCCACTGTCCGCCGTCGTCAGTTTGCGCAAGCCGCGCCGACAGCGAGAAACGGCTGGTGATGCCGCCGTCGGTGGGATCGATCTCGCCATCGAGGCCGATCAAGCCCGACGCGATGGCGCGCAGTGGAATCTGGTCGGTGGAATTCCAGGTGTTCGAATAGGCCATGGCGGTCGCCGAAAAACCGTCGGTCGCGGTGCCTTGGCTGAAACGCAACAAGCCGGAGAGCTTGTGCATGTGATCGGGCGTGTCCCACGGACCGTTATAGGTGTTCACCTCGCCGGCGTAGAGCAGCGTGCCGCCGCCGAGTTTTGTCGCGCCCATGCCGAAATAGCGCAGATAGTCGAAGCTGCCGACGGTGGCTTCGGCGATGGTCTTGTCGACGCTGTCGCGCAGATTGATGAACAGCGAGCCGGCGGTGGCGAAATCGCCGACATCGGCGAAGTAAGGTCCCTTGCGGATATTCAGGCTGGCGACGGTCTGCGGCATCAGCCAATTGAGGTCGGCATAGCCCTGCCCGTGGGCGTGGGTCGGCAAATTGATCGGCATGTCGTCGACGAAGATCGCCAGATCGGTGCCGTGGTCGAGATTGTAGCCGCGCAAATAATATTGATTGGCCTTGCCGCCATCGGCATGCATGACCACGGCGAGGCCAGGTACAACTTCGAGAATCTCGCCCGGTCGCGCCACCGGGAGTGCGTTGAGCTCCTGCCCGGTCACCGTCATCTGGCTCGCCATGGTCGGCGGCACCATGGCGCCGCCGCCAATGTTCGGCGCGCCGGTGACGTAAGGCGGCGGCGGTGAAGCTTGCGCATTCGCCGCCGCTGCCGGAGCCGAAGCCGGCTTCGCGGGCGCGGTATGCGGCTTGTTGTGTTTGGCGGTCACCCGGATCGATGGTAGCTGCGCGCCGTGCGATGGCTCGACCGGTGTCGTCGGCATCGGCGGCGTCTGCGCTTGGGCGTTCACGCACAAAAGCGACAGCACCACTGCCATCGATGCGAAAAAAAACGATAGCATCGCAGCCCCTGAGCCGGACGACGGCTCACCCACCGATCATCCGCACCATGAGGTGGCAAGTATGATGTTGTCAATAAAAGTGCATACTAGGGAGCGGCGGTAAGCTGGCCGGCGCTGCACGTATACGCCGCGTGGCGGGATACTGACGTGCCGGGCGGAGTGCTGCTGCCGCGCGCTCCGACGCGCCACCGCGACCCGCTGCATCCGCCCCTTAGCGGGCCAGCCGCAGGCCGTCGCCATTCATCGTAAATATTTGATTTCATTTCGGTAAAATCGCCGTTTGAGTGTCCCTGACGGCACCGGCGGGATCGGAAAAAGCGCCGCCGGCATTAACGGCCCGGGCCGATCTTCGTCGAATTGTAGGGTTTGCCGTGCTAAAGGGCCGCGCAACAAAGCAGGGATTGCGCGGGCGGCCGGGACAAAACCGGCGCCGCTATAGAGCGACATGTCGAGTACGACCAGCAACGGACCGGACGCGCGGGCGCAGGCGCTCGTCGCCTCCTATGCGCGCGCCGGCTACGCGCAGACCGAGCCGCCGGTGTTGCAGCCGGCGGAGCCGTTCCTCGATCTGTCCGGCGAGGACATCCGCCGCCGCATGTTCCTGACCAGCGATCCGGAAGGGCGCGAACTGTGCCTGCGCCCCGACCTCACCATCCCGGTATCGCGCGACTATCTCGCGTCGCCCGAGGCCGGCAAGGCGGCGGGCTTTTGCTATCTCGGCGCCGTGTTCCGCCACCGCGAAGCTGCGGCGGCTGAGTTCGTGCAAGCCGGCATCGAATCCTTCGGCCGTTCCGACAAGGCGGCGGCCGATGCCGAAATGCTGGCGCTCGGGCTCGAGGCGACGACGCTGTATGGTTTGCACACACCTGAAATCCGCATGGGCGACGTCGGCTTGTTTTCCGCCTTCGTCGCCGCGCTCGATCTGGCGCCGGTATGGAAGCGCCGCCTGGTCAAGGATTTCAACCGCAAGACCTCGCTGGCGCACGATCTCGACCAGATCACCCTCAGTTCGGCCAACGGCGCGCCGGAATATCAAGGCGTGCTTGCGGCGCTGTCCAATTCCGATCCGAAGGCGGCGCATCACCTGGTCACGGACCTGTTGTCGATCGCCGGCATCGCCGCGGTCGGCGGCCGCTCCGTCGCCGAAATCGCCGACCGCTTTCTCGAACAGGCGGCGCTCAACGCGCCGATGCGGCTGCCGCGCGACACGCGTGCCCTGATCGAGCGCTTCCTTTCGGTGGCCGGCGATCCCGACGAGGCGGCCGGCGAGCTGCGCACGCTCGCGGCCGACGCCAAGATCGCGCTTGGGCCGGCGCTCGATCTGTTCGAGACCCGCACCGGTTTCCTCGCCGCGCGCGGCGTCGATGTGCGCGCCATAAAATTCTCGACCGGCTTCGGCCGCGGTTTCGACTATTACACCGGCTTCGTGTTCGAGCTGCACGACCCGCGCGGCAAGAGCGCGCTGGTCGCCGGCGGCCGCTACGACGGATTATTGTCGCGGCTCGGCGCCCGCGCGCCGATCCCGGCGGTCGGCTTTGCCGCTTCGATCGAAGAGCTGACGGCATGCGGAGGTGCGTCATGAACGCTGCCGCCCCGCTTCTTCTCGCCGTGCCGTCGAAGGGCCGGCTGCAACAGAACGCCGAAAGCTTTTTCGCCCGCGCCGGCCTCGAACTGGTCAAGCCGCGCGGCGCCCGCGATTATCGCGGCGCCATTTCCGGCTTCAACGGCGTCGAAGTGGCCTATCTGTCCGCGGCCGAGATCACCCAGCAGCTCGGCCAGGGCGCCGCGCATCTCGGCGTCACCGGCGAGGATCTGGTGCGGGAGATGATCCCGCAGTCCGACCGGCGCGTCGTCATGGTGACGGGGCTCGGCTTCGGTTTCGCCAATGTGGTCGTCGCCGTGCCGCAGGCCTGGATCGACGTGCGCAACATGGCCGATCTCGATGATGTCGCCACCGCATTCCGGCTGCGCAACGAGCGCAAAATGCGGCTTGCCACCAAATACGCCAACCTGACGCGCGGCTTTTTTGCCGAGCACGGCGTCGTCGACTATCGCATCGTCGAATCGACCGGCGCCACCGAGGGCGCCCCGGCCGCCGGCACCGCGGAAATGATCGTCGACATCACCACCACCGGCGCCACGCTCGCCGCCAACGCGCTCAAGGTGATCGACGACGGCGTGATCCTGCGCTCGCAGGCCAACCTCGTTGCCGCGCGTGGCGCAATGTGGGGCGCGGCGCAGCGCGAAACCGCCCGCCTGCTGCTCGACCGCATCGCCGCGCAAAAGCGGGCCGCCTCGTTCCGCGAGGTGCGTTCGCGCTTTGCCGGCTTGAACGACGCGCTGCTCGCCACGGCGCGGCAAAAATTCGGCGTCGCAGCGCCGTTCGGCGGCCCGACCTCCTCGGGCATGCTGACCTTGCACTGCCCGCCCGAATACGTGCACGCGCTGGCAAGTTTTTTGCGCGAGCACGGCGCCGAGGCGGTTTCCGTCGGCGCGCTGGACTATGTCTATACCCGCGACAACCCGCTCTACGCCAAGCTCGCAGCCGAGCTCGACAGGCCCGCGCAGCCATAGCGCTGCCGCGCAATCGTTGTTAAATAACCAAAAGCAACGGAGTAACGGCCATGGTTGATGATAAAATGGCGGATGAGCAAGGCGACGACGAAGAGCGGCCGTGCCTGCATTGTCTGATCGTCGAAGTGGTCGATGGTTTCTTTGCCGAATATCCGGTGTCGGCGGACGCGCCCGACGTCATCGATACCGACGAGGTCATCACGGCGCTGGCAAAAACGGTGGCCGAGCTGACCTGCGGCCAGGATGCCGCGACGCGTCAAACCATCATCGACCAATTGACCCGCGGCGTCATGGAATACGACGCCGAATACCGCCAGCAGGATCAATTGGGCCAAGCCGGCTCGCACGCCCGGCATTAGAGCATGATCCCGAAAAGTCGATACCGGTTTTCGGATAAGATCATGCTCAAACAAAGATTCTAGACCGCCGCCGGCAAAGAGTGACCTGAATGGGCAAAGATCGTCTTGCTGCGTTCAGCGACGGCGTCATTGCCATCATCATCACCATCATGGTGTTGGAGCTCAAAGTCCCGCACGGCGCCGATTGGGCGGCGCTGCGCGGGGTCGCGCCCAACTTCGTCGCCTATGTGTTGAGCTTCGTCTATCTCGCCATTTACTGGAACAACCATCACCATCTGCTGCATACCGTGACGCGGGTCGACGGGCTGATCCTGTGGGCCAATTCGCACCTGTTGTTCTGGCTGTCGCTGGTCCCTGCGGCGACCGCCTGGATGGGCGAGAATTTTTTGGCGCCGCTGCCGACCGCGGTCTATGGCGTCTCGCTCCTGATGCCGGCCATCGCCTATCAGCTGCTACAGAGGGCGATCGTGCATCAGCAAGGCAAGCACTCCGTGCTGGCGAGTGCGCTCGGCAACGATTTCAAAGGCAAGCTATCGCCGCTGCTCTATGCCGCGGCCGTCGCGCTTGCCTTTGTCGACGCTTGGCTGTCGATTGCGATCTACGCGCTGGTGGCGGTGATGTGGTTCATTCCCGACCGCCGGATCGAAAAGGTGTTGCGCGAGGGCTGAGGAGATAATCGCAAATGCAAAGTATTGTGCGCCGCGTGCTGGCGGCCGCCGCCGTGTTGCTTGTTTTTGCAGGCTCCCAAGCCGGCGCGCAGACTTATCCGGCCAATAAGATCACCTTGATCGTCGCCTTTGCGCCCGGCGGCATCGCCGACACGTTGGCGCGGCTGATCGGCCAAGGCTTGAGCGACCGTTTGCATCAGGCCGTGGTGGTCGAGAACCGCGGCGGCGCCGGCGGCAATATCGCCGCCGCCAACGTGGCGCGCGCGGAGCCCGACGGCTACACGCTCCTTGCCACCACCACGGCGCTCGCCATCAACGAGACGCTGTTCACCAACAAGGAATTTTCAACAAACGACTTCAAGACCGTCGCCATTGCCGCCAGCAGTCCGGAAGCGCTGGTGACCGGCGCCAGCGATCCAGCCAACAATCTCACCGAATTTCTCAAAACCATGGACGGCAAGACAATAAATTTCGCCGTGCCCGGCGTCGGCACCGGCTCGCATATCGAGGCGGAATATTTCTTCAAATTTCTCGCTAAAGCGCCGGCGCAGATGATTCCGTTTCAGGGCGGCGCGCCGGCGATCAACGCGGCAATCGGCAACCAGGTCGATCTGATGGCGACCACGCTCGGCGGCGGCGCCGCGGCACAGATCGAAGGCGGCAAGCTCAAAGGCCTCGGCATCGCCGCCGACAAGCGCGCCGCCGTCACGCCGAACGTGCCGACTTATGCCGAACAGGGTTTTCCAGGTTTCACCGCCGCGTCCTGGGTCGGCTTCTTCGCGCCGGCCAAGACCGATCCGCAAGTGCTCGCCACGCTCAACGGCGCCATCAACGCCATCGTGCAAACGCCCGAGGTGCAGAAAAAACTGACCGACATGGGTTTTGATCCGATCGCAGGATCGGCGGCGCAAGCCGACGCCATGTTCAAGGCCGAAGTGGACAAGTGGGGCAAGATGGTCAAGGCGCTGAACCTCTCGATCAAATAGTCGCCCGTCGTCACCGCGCCGCCACTTGGAACTTTCGCCCTCCGGATGCGTTGAATCGACCTAGAGTCGCATCTTCGGATGGAGGAACACCATGCCGGCACTCTTCGGCTTCATTCTTGGAGTGGTGGTGACGATTACCGGCGCGTATCTTTACGATGCTTCGACCGGCCGCGCCGCCAACGGCATGTCGTCGACCGCCACGGCACCGATGGTCAACTGGAACGTGGTCTCCGACGATTGGCATGCGTTCGCGACAGGCGTGCAGAACACCACGACCGATCTGGAAAATAGATTGAAACGGCACACCGGCTGATGCCTTCAGGCGGCCGGCGTTTCGCCGCGCAGAACCTGCGCGAAGAGCGGCATATCGATATTGCCGCCCGACAGAATGAGGCCCGCGCGCTTGCCGGCGTAGCGGGCCTTTTCCTTGAGCAGTGCCGCAAGCGGCGCCGCACCGGCGCCCTCGGTCAGATTGTGCGTCGTGGTGTAGTAGATGCGGATCGCTTCGGCGATTTCGTCCTCGCTGACGGTGACGACGCGTGCCGCGCCGGTCTTGATGACCGCAAACGGATCGGCCTGCGGATCGCGGCACGCCACCCCATCGGCAAATGTGCGCGCCGAGTTCGTCGGCACCGGCTGTCCGGCGGCGAACGATAGTGCGAAGGCCGGCGCGTTTTCCGCAACGACGCCGACGATCTCGGTCTTGAGCCCGAGCAGATCGCGCACTGTGATCAGGCCGCAAATGCCCGAGCCCATGCCGATCGGCACATAGACCACGTCGAGATCAGCGCAACTCTTGAACAGTTCCAACGCATAGGTGGCGACGCCCTTGACCAGATCGCGGTGGAACGACGGCACGAAGTGATAGCCGCGCTCGTTCTGGATCTGCGCCGCGACGACACGGCTTTCATCAAAATCCTTGCCGCCGGTCACCAGCTCGCCGCCGAAGGCCTGCATCGCCGCGTTCTTCTCGCGCGAATTGCCTTCGGGCACGACGATCACCACCGGCACGCCGTTGCGCGAGGCGGCAAGCGCGACCGACTGGCCGTGATTGCCGCGCGTCGCCGTGACCAGTCCCTTGAGGCTGCGATCCGTGCGGCACAGCGCATCCACATAAACGAGGCCGCCGCGGGCTTTGAACGATCCGGTCGGCGTGTGGTTCTCATGCTTGACGACGACCGTGGCGCCGACCCGTTCGGCGAGCAGCGGCCAGGCATAAGCGGGCGTCGCCGGCACGTAGGTGCGAACGGTCGCGGTGGCGGCGGCAAGCTCGTCGAGCGTGAACAGCGACATCGTTGTTAATTCCGCGACCGGAAGACGACAAAGTGCGACATCGAGAAGTTGACCAAAAAACTTGCCAGAATTGCGACCGCTTTCGCCAGCCACACCGGCAACAGCAGAATTTCTGCGGCGAACAACAGCGTCGCCGTGTTGACGAGCAATCCGGCGACGCCGGAGGCCACGAAGGTCAGATAGGCGCTCAAGCGCAATCGCCGTCCGGACTCGGCGGCAAAAGTGATCGACGAGTTCATGATATAGGAGCCGGTGACGGCGATGCTCCAGGAGATCAGGTTGGCGACCACCAAGGTCGTGGTCGTGGCGTCGCTGCACTGGCAGAAATCGTTGAGCGAGCCGATCGCGAAGAGCCCCGCCGACGATCCGCTCAACACGGCGCGCGCCAGCAGGAACACGCCATAGTCGACCAGCGTATTGACGACGCCGATCATGGCAAAGCTCACCGCCTTGACGCTGACGCCGCGGTTGCGCCAGGCGTCCAACAGCATGGTGCGAGCCGAATCGAAGCGGGAAGCGCGGGTCATTGCCGTCACCGCATACCACGTTCAAGGCGTTCCGGCAGCCCGAACCGGAGCTAGTGGCCGCGACAGCACGGTACGATTAAGCTATAGATTAGCCTTTGAAGAATCGAAGAAATGAGCCCCGACCAAAGAAACGCCCCGCGCGACCGCAGCGCCGCCCCGTCCGGCGCCGCCGCGGGCCTGTCGATCGTGGTTCCGGCCTTCAACGAAGCCGCCTCGCTCAATCGCGTGCACACGCGCCTGACCGAAGTGGCGCAAAAGCTCGCCTCGACGCGCGCGCTCGCCTGCGAAGTCATCTATGTCGACGACGGCAGCGCCGACGACACGCTTGGCATCGCGCGCGCGCTGCCGGCGAACGCGCTCGACGTCCAGGTGGTGTCGCTGTCGCGCAATTTCGGCAAGGAGGCGGCGCTGCTCGCCGGCCTCGATCACGCCCGCCTCGGCGCTGTGCTGTTCATCGACGGCGACGGCCAGCATCCGCCGGAGCTGATCGAGACCCTGGTCGGCCATTGGCTCGATGACGACTACGACGTGGTCTATACCGCCAAGGCGCATCGCGACGAGGAATCGTTTGTTCGGCGTGTCGCGATCAAGGCGTTTTATGCGCTGCTCAATTCCGACAGCCACGTGCGAATTCCGGAGAACGCCGGCGACTTCCGCCTGCTGTCGCCGCGCGCCGCCAAGGCGCTGCGCCAGATGCCGGAGCGCAATCGCTTCTTCAAAGGACTGGCGAGCTGGATCGGATTTCGCCAAAAACGCATCGACTACGAGCCGGGGCAACGCGCGCAAGGGCGCAGCAGTTGGGGGCTACGCTCGCTGATCGGGCTATCGCTCAACGGACTGACGGCGTTTTCGGTGGCGCCGCTGCGCATGGCCACCGTATTCGGTTTGCTGCTGGCGCTGATCGCTCTGATCTATGGCGGCAAGATCATCTACGAGACGGTGGTCTATGGCGCCAGCGTCCCCGGTTATCCGTCTTTGTTTGTCGGCGTCATGGTGCTCGGCGCCGTGCAACTCGTCATGCTCGGCGTCGTCGGCGAATATATCGGCAAGATCCTCTACGAGATCAAAGGCCGCCCGGTCTATTTTGTCGCCGAGCATGACATGAAGCTGCGCGAGGAAGCGGTGCAGTCTCCCCCTCCCTTCCCTCCCCCGCTTGCGGGGGAGGATAAGGTGGGGGCCGCCGCCGAATGAACGCGCGGCATATATTTATCTGCGCCGACGATTATGGCATCTCGCCCTCAGTCAGCGCCGCGATCCGCGATCTCATCGCGCGTGGGCGCATCAATGCTACCTCGGTGATGGTGGCGGCGCCAAAATTCGACCACGACGCGGCGGCAAAGCTCCGGGACGTTGCCGCAAAGCACGCTTCAGTCGGCTTGCATGTGACCTTGACGGGGCCGTTCGCGCCGCTCTCGCCAGATTTTGAACCGCTCCATGATGGCGCGTTCTTGTCGCTCGCAACGACGCTGCGCCGCGCGCATTTGCGGGCGTTGCGGCCGAAACTTCTGATTGGCGAGATTTCGCGCCAGTTCGCGGCGTTCGCCGCCGCATTCGGTCGGCCGCCGGATTTTGTCGACGGCCACCACCACGTGCATTTGTTTCCGCAAATCCGCGATGCGGTGCTGCGCGTCACCAAAGACCTGGCGCCCGACGCCTGGGTACGGCAATGCGGCCAACTGTCGGCGCGCCGGCGCCTCACCGATCACAAGGCGCTGTTGCTGGACGGACTGAGCCGCCGCTTCCGCAGGCTTGCCGCCGATTACGGCTTGCGCACCAATCCAGCCTTTGCCGGAACTTATTCGTTCCGTTCGGACGCCGCCTATGCGCGGCACTTCGCCACGTTCCTCGATCGCCTGCCCGACGGCGGCGTCATCATGTGCCATCCGGGAAAAGTCGATGCCGAGCTGAAACGGCTCGACCATGTGACCGACGCGCGCGAGCACGAATATGCATTCTTCGGCAGCGAGGCGTTTGCGCACCTGCTCGCCGCGCATGGCGTGACGCTGTAACCGGCTCTGCCCGGGCGTTGCCGCACCCGTGACGGTCGTATAACGTTATACTGCAACTTCCTACGCCTCGCGCGACCGCGATCCAAACGGACGACAGTCATGCCAGCAACCAAAATCATGCTGATCCGCCACGCCGAAAAGCCGGACGACAAGGACGGCGGCGTCGACCAGAAAGGCAATCCCGACAAACACGACCTGATCGTGCGCGGCTGGCAGCGTGCCGGAGCGTTGGTTCAGTTCTTTGCCAATCCGCGCGACCCGAATTCGCCGATCATGAAGCCAGCGACGATTTTCGCGACCGAGCCCTCATCGCAAACCGCCAGCAAACGCCCGCTGCACACGGTGACGCCGCTGGCGAAATTCCTCGGCATCGCTATCAACAGCGCCATTAGCGAGGGTTCGGAGCAAGAGTTGGTCAACACGGCGGTCGACAGCACTGGCGTGGTGCTGATCGCTTGGCACCATGAAGCGATCCCGGCGATCGCCAATCTGATCCTGCAAAATCAGAGCGCGCCGCAGAAGTGGCCCGGCGAGCGCTTCGACATGGTATGGATTTTCACTCGAGCGGCAGCCAACGCCCCTTGGGCCTTTTCGCAAGCGCCGCAGCTCCTGCTGTCCGGCGATTCCCCGAACGTGATCAAGTAGACCGGATTTTTCCTAACGCGGACTGTGGCGCTGCCGATAAATGCCAAACGCGATGAGCGTCACGGCAACCAGAACAATGCCTGCCTCCGCACCCCAATAGGCGAAAGGTTCGTGCTGGCGCGCAACGACGGTTTTTCTACCACCGAGATCGACATTGAATCGATCCTGCGTGGGTAAGATGGCAGCGATCAATAAAAAGACCACTCCCCAGATGGTGAGCGCGCGTCCGCGGTTTATTAAGCTCCAATATCGTTTGAAACTGAACATCGCCAAAATTGCCGTCGCTCAGATCACCACAACCGTTTACATCACCACGACTTTGGTGCCGACCTGGACCCGGCCATAAAGGTCGATGACGTCGGCGTTGCGCAGCCGGATGCAGCCCGACGACACGTTGGAGCCGATGGTCCAGGGCTCGTTGGAGCCGTGGATGCGATAGACCGTCGAGCCGAGATACATGGCGCGCGCGCCGAGCGGATTTTCCGGGCCGCCGGCCATATAGCGCGGCAGGTCGGGCCGGCGCTGAATCATCTCGGGCGGCGGCCGCCAATCCGGCCATTCCTTCTTGGCCGAAATCGTCTTGACGCCTTCCCAGGTGAAGCCGGGGCGGCCGACGCCGATGCCGTAGCGCATCGCCTTGCCGTTGTCCTGCACCAGGAACAGGAAATGGTGCGGGGTGTCGATGACGATGGTACCGGGCTTTTCCTCGCTTCTGTAGTCGACGAGCTGGCGGTCGTATTTCGGGTCGACCGGCGGATGCGCCATGTCGCCTTGGTGCATTAAGTCGCCTTGGCTCGACGGCACGAAAGTCGCCGGGTCGTTACTCGACAGCTGCGTCAGCGCCGCCTGCTGCGCCTCGTCGTCGGGCTGCCCGGGCTGATAGCCGCGCGGATTGGGTTCGGGCAATGGCTGGAACGGACGCTGGATCAGCGGCTCGCGCGCTGCGCCGCCGAACAAGAACTGGATGAAGCCGCCGCCGAGATTGGATTGCGGCTGCGCGACACGCTGCTGCGGTTGCGGCTGCGGGTCCACGGGGCCGCTCTGATCCATGGGCGGCGGATGATCGAGAGTGAGTTGCAGGGGACCGGCCGAAGCCGCTTCGTAAGAGGCCGGGACCGAGAGCGCGCTCAGAACGAGCGCGGACACGAAAGCACGCCGCATTGCTGTACTCTGTACTGTTACGCCGTTGCACACCGGGCGCAGCGCATAGCCACATCGCCACGCCACGCCCGTGCGACGAGTTGAGACCCAAACCTCGACTGTTTGGTAAATTTCGCAGACACCATGACCGGCGGCGGCGGTCTTCGTACATTGTTCATCAAGTTACAGTTTATTTTGCATGAATGGCGCCCCTGCATGGTTAACAATGTGTGCGCGGCGGAGCGACAGGCCGTGAACGCGGTATTAAGCCGACAACACGTAATCTGGCAGTGGAATTTGGTCAGTGACGTAATGCCCGAGCCGCGCAAGATCTTCCGCATCGAAGAGAGGACTGTTTCGCGCCTCGGCGCGCAGTCGACCAACGCGCAGGCGCCGCTGCGCCACGCCGAGCTGATGCAGGAGATCTCAGCGCTGCGGGCCATGCTGGCGGCGATGGCGCAGCCGTCATCGGACGGCTCCGGCACGCCGCGCAACGGCTCCACCGCACGCCTCACCTCGGAGCTCAATCTGATCGCCGGCGCCATCGGCGGCGAGACTATGCGCGCCGACCCCGCCGGGCCGGGCACGGCGATGCCGCCGATGACGCGCATCGCCCACGAGCTCGAAGAAGTGGTCGACAGCACCGAACGCGCGACGCAAAAGGTGCTGGCGGCGGCCGAAGAGATCGATCAGGTGGCCAACAATCTCGTGGCCGCGCTTGGCGGCAAGTTCGAGCAAGGCCTCGCGAGAGACATCCAGGATCTTGTGATCAAAATCTTCGAGGCCTGCAATTTCCAGGATCTGACCGGCCAGCGCATCGCCAAAGTTCTGGCGACGCTGAACTTCGTCGAGGACCACGTCACGCGCGTGCTCGAGGAGATCAAGAACCCGACCGCTGCGCGGCGCGACGGCGCGCAATATTTGCACGGCCCGCGGCTCGAGATCGACAGCGGCCATGTCTCGCAGGCCGAGATCGACGAAATGTTCAGCGGCAATAATTAGATTTCTTTTGCCGGCCTGATCGCGGCAAAGCACGCGAGCGCGACCACCGCGAAGGCCGCAACCACCATCAAGCCTGCGTCGTCCGACGCCCGCTCGACGACATAAGCGAGCACCACCGGCGCCACCGCTTGCACCACCAGGAACGGCCCGCCGATCCGCCCGACCAGAAGCCCATAGCCGCCGGCGCCGAACAGCGACAGCGGCACGGTGCCGCGCGCGATGGTCATGAGCCCGTTGGCCATGCCGTACATCACCGCAAAGGCTGCGGCGACGAGCGCGGAAAATGGCGTCAGCGCGATCAGCGCGAAGGCCGCGACCAGAAGGCCGAGCGAGAAACGCGCGGTCCACAGTGGATTGAGATTGCGCGCGAAAGTCAGTTCGCAGATGCGCGCCAAGACCTGCGCCGGCCCGAACAGCATGCCGATCGCCACCACGGTGTCCGGCTCGAGCCCAAAACGCTTGAAAATCGCCAGCAGGTGCGCGGACAGCGCCGAGGGCACGAAGGCGTAAGCCGCAAAGGCCGTGGCGACCAGCGCGAAGACGAGCCCATATGGCGAATGCACGGCGGCTGGCGCTTTTTGCTCGGGCCTGACGGCGGCAGGCGCCGGGATTTGCGCGCGCTGGCGCGGCAGCGCGAAGGCGTGCAACGGCGCGGCGACGACGGCGAGCAGCGCCGCATAGACGAGATAGGTGCCACGCCAGCCTATTCTGTCGATGAGGAATTGCGTCGCCGGCCAGCCCACGGTCGAGGCAAAGCCGCCGGCCAGCGTCAGCGCCGTGATCGGCGCGCGCGCGCCTGAGCCAAAGATCCGCCCGAGCGTGGCGAAGGCCGGATCGTAGAGCGAGGCTGCCATGGCGACGCCCAACACCATCCACACCGCGAAATAGGCAGCCGCGCTTTGCGCGACGACAAGGCCGGCAAGCCCGAGCGCGCCGATCAGCGAGCCGCACGGCATGACGACGTGGCCGCCGTAGCGGTCGATGGCGCCACCGACATAGCGCGACACTAGGCCACCGACGAACAGGCCGACGGAAAAGCCGCCCATGGCGAATGCTTTCGACCAGCCATGATCGGCCGCGATCAGCGGCACGGTGAGCACCGGCGGATAGAAGATCGCGCCCCACGACAGGATTTCCGTCACGCCGAGCACGGTGACGGCGCGCCACGGGCCGACGAAGAAATCGCGCGGAGCGGGCAAGAATCAGCGCTGTGGCGCCGGCTGCATCGGCGGCCGGCCGGCGGAGCGGGGCGCGGCGCCTTCGGCGGCGCAGCGCACATAGACGCCGGTGCCGTAGCGGCCGCCGACTTCCGGATCTATCCAGCGCAGCACCATGGTGCGGCCGTCGAATTGGACGATCTCGCGGTCCTGCGGGCCGCCGGCATCGCCGGGCGGGCCGATATAGTTCTTGCCGTTCTGGCTGCCCTTGAGCTGCAATTCCTGCAACTCGGCGCTGTCGGCGAGATACATCATGACGCCGCCGCCCGGGCCGCGATTGATCACCACCGGCTGGCCGCATTGGGAGCGCGCCGCGGCGGTGGTGCGGGTGAGGTCGGCATCATTGTGGTAGGCGCCATAGCCCCAGCGGCCGACCAGTTCCTCCGGGCGATACTTGGACGGGATGGCGGGCTGCGCCACCGGCGCGGGTGCCGTTTGCTCGACCGGCGGCGAGCTGGTGGTGCAGGCCGAGAGCGCCAGCACGGCCAAAACGGCCACGCTTGCCAGCAACCGGAGATCGCGGAGCGACGCGCCCATGGAAGGTCTCCTCAAAGCTCTGGTTGAGCCGGCCCGAAATGACGCGCCCGGCCCCCACGAATGACCCTGTTCTACCGCGGGGTTCTTTCGACTTTGTTTCAAATTTTCCTCTCCCGAGCCAGCAGATACGGCCATTAAGGCCCGGATTTGGCGGTTTGCGGACCGGACCGGTTGCGCGCGCCGTTGCGGCCGGCCGCCATGGCCCGCGCCGGCTTGCCGCTCGACCGCGCCGGCTTGCGCGGGTCCTTCAGCGGCGCCGATTTATGGATGCTCAACGCCCGCATCTGCTCGGGGTCGTGGAAGAAATCGCTGTCGGCGCGCAGGCCCACGGCATGGATGCCGGCGATGGCGCAGATATCGTCCATCTCGTTGGCGTCGCCGGTGACGCCGATGGCGCCCATCACCTCGCCGTCTTGGTCACGGATCAGCTGGCCGCCGCCTTCGAGAAACAGCGGATAATCGGCGAGGTTGTCGATCGATTGCATGAACAGCGGCTTTTCGTTGGCCTTCTGCAATACGAGCTT
>Ga0210405_10001970_pt1 | contig 22047 bp, 18 predicted proteins | sample IncBWH11MmetaG_FD_155492 | JGI IMG/M metagenome (GOLD analysis project Ga0210405, IMG submission 155492) | Forest soil microbial communities from Barre Woods Harvard Forest LTER site, Petersham, Massachusetts, United States - Inc-BW-H-11-M | ecosystem: Environmental > Terrestrial > Soil >... | reverse complement strand
CAAACACGTGATTGTGCCCCGCCCAGAAGAGCAGGCAGCGAACCCGAGATCGCGAAGCGCGAAGCTCAGGTGCGCGGAGAAGGTGTGAGATGGCGACAGCGTTTCAATGGCAGGAAGTACCGGGCGGCGAAGGGTTCCTTCGGGAACCGAGAGTGGTTCGCGGTCAAGGCGGAGTTCCACAACAACTGAAGCCGGTGGCCGGCAGGCTGGCCCCGCGACTGCACAGGGGATTTTCCGCGCGCAAGCCGGCGATGGTGGAATTCCACACCGTGAAGCGGATCGATAATTCGCGGCTGGTGCGCCACGTGGAGCCGGTGAAGCTGAAGAATTATTACAAGACCGCGGCGCTGGGCGGAATTGTGGCCATGTTTTTCATGCTGTACATCTACCAGCATTTCCGCTGCATTGACTTGAGCTTCCAATTGGAAGACCTGAAGGCCAAGCAGACGCAGTCGATGGCGCTGAACGGCCAGTTGAAACTGAAGATCGAGACGTGGCGGAATCCGCACCGGATCGACGCCATTGCGCACCAATTGGGCCTGCACCAGCCGGACCCTTCGCAGGTGCTGGAATATTCGAATTTCGACGCCTCCCAGGTCGAAGCCGCGCGCCTGGTGCGGCCAAACCACGCTCCCTAGGCCGGGGGATTGAGGGCGAGCGCGGAAATCCAACGAGTTTCGATTTAGTTTTCCAACCGTCCGGAGCGCGAGCCGAGTCCCAGGAATCATGGAGCAAGAAAAAGTCCACGTCCGATTGTTGATCCTGGCTGGCGTGGCGTTTCTTTGGATGACCGCGGTTTTCGGCCGGCTGACCTACCTGCAACTGATCCGTCATTCCGAATATATTTCGCGCGCGATGAGGCAGCAGCGGCGCACGATTGAAATCGACCCGAAGCGCGGAACGATTTACGACCGGAACATGCGGCCGCTGGCGATGAGCGTACCGGTGGAATCGGCGTTCGCGATTCCGACTGAGATCAAAGATACGACGATGGCGGCACGCCTGCTTGCGGGAGTATTGCGTGCTCCGGCTGAGAGCCTGCGGGAAAAACTGGAATCGGGCAGCACGTTCGTGTGGATCAAGCGGAAGATGACGCAGGAGGAAGAGGAAGCGGTCCGCTCTTTGAATTTGAAAGGAATCTATTTTCAGGAAGAGAACAAGAGATATTACCCGAAGCTGGAGATGGCGGCGCACGTCCTGGGATTTGTGGACGTGGACGAGCACGGGCTGGGAGGGATGGAGTACGAGTACGACAACTTGATTCGCGGCAAGGGCGAAAAGATTGTGGCGATGGCCGACGCGCGCCAACAGAAGTTTGATGGCAGCGAATCGCGGCAGGACCCCGGCGAAAGCGTGGTGCTGACGCTGGATGAAAAGATCCAGTACATCGCGGAGCGGGAGCTTGCGGCGGTGATTCAGAAAGTACACGCGCCGGCCGGCAGCGTGATTGTACAGGATCCGAATACGGGAGCAATCTTGGCGCTGGCGAACTGGCCGAAGTACAACCCAAATTCGGCGACGTCTGTCCCGACGGAAGCGCGGATGGACCGGGCGGTGAGCGCGATCTACGAGCCGGGGTCGACGTTCAAGCTGATTACGCTGGCGGCGGCGTTCGATCAGAACCTGATTCGCCCGGAGGAAGTGTTCAACTGCGAAAACGGGTCGATCGTGGTCGCCGGGCACCGGATTCACGACCACAAGAAGTATGGCGATCTGACGGTGGCGGAAATTCTGGCGAATTCGAGCGACGTTGGCGCGATCAAGATCGCGCTGAAACTGGGACCGCCGAGATTCAACGAGTACATTCACGCGTTTGGATTCGGTTCGCCGACGGGAGTGGACTTGCCGGGAGAAAGCCGCGGGCTGGTGCAGCGGCTGGAGCATTGGGGATCGTTTTCGATCGGCTCGATTTCGATGGGGCAGGAAGTGGGCGTGACGCCGCTGCAGATGATCAATGCGGTTTCGGCCGTTGCGAACGGCGGGCTGTTGAACAAACCGCGGGTGGTCGTGGAGATGCGGCGCGGGGAACAAGTTTTGCCGCTGGAGGGGCCCTCCGCGCCGGCGGAACCGAAGCGGGTGATTCGACCGGAAACGGCCGCGATTATGCGTCGGCTGATGGAAGGCGTAATTCTGAACGGTACCGGCAAGGCGGCGCGACTGGATGGCTGGACGGCGGGCGGAAAAACGGGCACCGCGCAGAAGATTGATCCGGCGACGGGGCGTTATTCACGGACAAAAGTGATTGCGTCATTTACCGGATTTGCCCCTATTAACAATCCGGCGGTTACGATCCTGGTTTCGATTGATTCGCCGGAAGGCTGGCCGCACGATGGAGCAGCGGTGTCTGCGCCCGTGTTCAAACGAATTGCGGAACAGGTCTTGCCGTACCTGGATGTGCCGCGCGACGTGCCGTTGAATCCGCGGCTGGTGCAAACGGCGTATCGCCAGAATCGCGAAAGCGAAGCTGTGGCGATGGAAGACGACATGCCGGTGGATTTTTCGGCGCCCATGGAGATGACGGAACAGGCGGTGAAATCGCAGGAGGCAACTCCTGTGCAAGCGCAACCGCAAACGCCCAATGTAACGGTAACGATGGATGAGGGCGGCGATATCGCGGTGCCGGATTTTAAGGGCAAGACGATGAGGGAAGTGGCGGACACCTGCATGCGGCTGGGATTGAATCCGGTACTGGTTGGCAGCAGCCTTGCAGTGCAACAAGTGCCGGCGGCGGGCAGCAAGGTGCGCCGGGGAGCGAAGATTCGAGTGGAGTTCGGCATGCCGGCCGCACATGCGGGTAAGACTCACTGAGAAAACGGTTTACTGGGAGCCCATGAGCAAAGGATTGGAGATTACGGCGGAAGAAGAACGGACCACTGGCAGACCCAGAGAGGGTGCGGGAAGACAGACTGTGGCTGAACAGAGACACACCCCGGGCGGAAGCCTGAAGTCCTTATTGGAGGGGGTGGAGGTGCGCACGCAGGCGCCCAAGAAAGATCTTGCGATCCTTCAGGTAACGCACGATTCGAGGAAAGTGCGGCCGGGGGCGCTGTTTGTGGCGATTAGCGGGGTGGCCACGGATGGAACACTGTTCGCGAGAGAGGCGGTTTCGCGCGGGGCGATTGCGGTGGCTAGCGAAGCGCCGGTGCCGGCGGATTGGCCGGCTGAGGTCGTTTGGGTCCAGGTGGCGGAAGCGCGGAAAGCGCTGGCCGTCACCGCGGCAAATTTCTTTGGGCGGCCCGCGACGGCGTTGAAGCTGACCGGGGTGACGGGGACGAACGGAAAGACCACGACGACTTCATTGATCGATTCGATTTTGCGTGCGTCGGGCGCGAAGACCGGATTGTTCGGCACGATCAGCTATCACACGCCGAGCGGCGAGTATCCCGCGCCAAATACGACGCCGGAATCGGTGGACTTGCAGAATTTCTTTACGGAGATTCGCGACGCCGGTGGAACCTACGCAACTATGGAGGCGAGTTCCCACGCGCTGGCGATGGACCGGCTGTGGGGCTGCCATTTTGCCGCGGCGGTGTTTACCAACCTGACGCGCGACCACATCGATTTTCACAAGAATTTTGAGAATTATTTCGCGGCCAAGCGGCGGCTGTTTGAGGGAACCGGCGCGGGCGAGCCGGATTTTTCGATCATCAATACCGATGACGAGTGGGGAAAGAAACTTGTCGGTATGGGGAAGAAAACCCTGACCTACGGACTGCAAAACGGGTCGGACCTGAAGGCCAAGAAATTTCAGTTGAGCTTTAGCGGATTGAATTTCACCGCGCAAACTCCGAAGGGACCGATTCAGGTGGAATCGGCGCTCGTTGGGCGCATCAATGTGTATAACATTCTGGCGGCGATTGGCGCGGGGATTGGCTTGGGAATTCCAAATGACATTATTGAAACCGGAATCCGGAATCTGCAGGCGGTGGCGGGAAGGTTTCAGCGTATCGATTTGGGCCAGCCGTTTCTGGTGGTGGTGGATTACGCGCACACGGATGATGCTCTTCAGAATCTGATTCGCACGGCGCGGGAATTGATCACCAAGGGCCGCATCATCACGGTCTTTGGCTGCGGCGGTTCGCGGGACCGCACCAAGCGGCCGATCATGGGCGAGACGTCGGGCAAATTGAGCGACCTATCCATCCTGACAAGCGACAATCCGCGGCAGGAAGATCCGCTGAAGATCATCAGCGACGTGGTGGTGGGGATGCAGAGGTCCGGCGGGAAATATCTGATCGAGCCGGATCGCGCGAAAGCGATTTCGCTAGCCGTTGAGGAAGCGCGGCCGGGGGACATTGTGCTGCTGGCCGGGAAGGGACACGAGGACTACCAGATTTTTGCGGATCGGACGATTCATTTTGACGATCGAGAAGTGGCGCGGAAGGCGCTGGGCGATCGCGGGTACAGAACAGAAATTGAAAAATAGAAGATGGAAAATGGGAAGAAGAGGTGGCGAGGATCGGTGAGTGCTCGTTGGTTGAGAGATTTTTGAGGCGGGATTAGCGGCCCTTCCGCCGCGGCGGACGGGCCCTAGGGGAGGGTCACTCTGAAAACGCGCCGAGAAGTGCCGTGTGGAAGAAGTGAACGCTTCGTTCGAACCTTGGAGAAAGCCAACCTGTTGAGGCAACTATGCGGTGGACGCTTAAACAAGTGGTTGACGCGGTGGCAGGCAAGCCGGGACATGGCGTGGATGCCGTGGCCCGGGTGGCCGGTGTCTCGATTGATTCTCGCACGATACGTCGGGGAGAACTGTTCATCGCGATACATGGTCCGCGTAACGACGGACACGACTACGTTGCCGACGTTGTGGAAAGCGGAGCGCTGGCGGCAGTGGTGGCAGGTCCGGTGGTCTCGCGGTATCCGGGCTGGATCCAGGACCGCTGCATCACCGTGCCCGACACGCTCACCGCGCTGCACGAACTGGCACGAGCCGTGCGCAAGGAGTGGGGCAAGAAAATTTGCGGGATCACCGGGTCGGTCGGAAAGACCACCACGAAAGAGATCCTGGCGGCATTGCTGGGCGCGAAGCTCCGGGTCCTGAAGACAGAAGGAAATTTCAATAATGAGTACGGGCTGCCGCTGACGATTTTCCGGCTGGAAGAGGAAGACGATGCGGCGGTGCTTGAGATGGGAATGTCGTTTCCCGGCGAGCTGAAGCGACTGGCGGCGATTGCGCGGCCGGACGTGGCGATCCTGACGCGGGTGGCGCCGGCGCACCTGATGAATTTTTCTTCGGTGGAGGAAATTGCCCTGGCGAAACGCGAACTGGTGGAGGGGTTGACCGGGCCCGACTCGCTGGCGGTGTTGAATTCGGATGACTTGCGCGTCGCCGCGATGGCCAAGGTGGCTCCGGGCAGAGTGATTTTCTACGGCGTGGAAACTCCGGCGGAGTACCGGGCAGAAGGGATTGAGGACCGGGGAGCGCTGGGTTCGGCGTTCACCTTGATTCACAAGGGGCAGCGGATGCGGCTGGAGACGTCGTTGCCGGGTCGGCACGTGGTGTGGAACGCGCTGGCGGCGATTGCGGCGGCGAGCGAATGGAATGTCGGGGTGGAAGTGGCGCGCGCGGTGCTGCCGAATCTGCGGACGCCTTCGATGCGCGGGGAACTGATCCGGTTCACGAATGGATTTGCGCTGATAAACGATGCGTACAACTCGAGTCCCGCGGCGCTGCAGGCGATGAGCAGCCTGCTGGCGGCGACGCCGGGATTTCAGCGACGGATACTGGCGGCGGGGGAGATGCGCGAGCTTGGGCCGATGTCTGCGCAACTGCATCGCGAGGGCGGCGAATTTGCGGCGCGGACGGGAAAGATCGATTTTGTGATTGGAGTGCAGGGAGACGCTTTGCAGATTGTGGAAGGCGCGATTGCCGGGGGAGTTCCACGCGAGCGCGCGAAATTTTTCACGACGCCGGAAAATGCCGCGGAATTTCTGGCGGGCTTCGTGAAGCCGGGCGACCTGCTGCTGGTGAAAGGTTCACGCAGCGTGAAGATGGAGCGGATCGTGGAGGCCATGCTGGGCCGGTTTGCGCCGGTGGATGCGGTGCGGAAGCCGGAGGCGGGCCACTAGGATGCTTTACTACCTCCTCTATCACGTGCTGCAAAAATATTTCAGCCCGCTGAACGTTTTTCGCTACATCACGGTGCGGACGGCGTACGCGAGCCTGACGGCGATGTTTCTGGCGCTGGTGTTCGGGCCGTGGCTGATCCGCAAGCTGCGCGAGCTGCAGATCGGACAATACATCCGCGAAGAGGGGCCGCAGGAGCACAAGAAAAAAGCGGGCACGCCGACGATGGGCGGCGTGCTGATCGTGCTTTCGACCGCGGTGCCGGTGCTGCTGTGGGCCGATTTGTCGAACCCGTTTATCCTGCTGGCGCTTTTTGCGCTGTTTGCGTTCGCGGCGATCGGGTTCGTGGATGATTACGCAAAAGTGGCGAAGCGAAGGAATCTTGGATTAACGGGAAAGAAAAAACTGATCCTGCAGTTCAGTGTCAGCTTTGCCGTGGGGATCACGCTGCTGGTGCTTTCCACGCACAGCGCGTATTCGACGCAATTGATTGTGCCCTTCCTTAAGCGCTACCGGCCGGACCTGGTGATTCATTCGCTGGTGCACTCGGGAACTTTCTGGCCGCTGGCGTTTTTGCCGTTTCTGGCTTTCATTGCACTGGTGATCACAGGAAGCTCGAACGCGGTGAATCTTACCGACGGGCTGGACGGGCTGGCGATTGGCTGCACTGTGATCGCGGCGGGAGCGATGACGATATTGACGTACGTGAGCAGCAACTACCGCTGGGCGACTTATCTGGAAATTCAGTACATCCCGCGCGTGGGAGAGCTGACGGTGTTTTGCGGCGCGCTGGTTGGCGCTTCGCTTGGATTTCTTTGGTATAACGCGCATCCCGCGGAAGTGTTCATGGGCGATGTGGGGTCGCTGGCGCTGGGCGGAACGCTGGGAACCGTCGCGGTGATCATCAAGCAGGAAGTGCTGCTGGTGTTTGTCGGGGGTGTGTTCGTGCTGGAAGCGCTTTCGGTGATTCTGCAGGTGGGGTCGTTCAAGCTGCGCGGGAAACGAATTTTTCGCATGGCGCCGATTCACCACCATTTCGAATTGCTGGGATGGAGCGAGAGCAAGGTGATCGTGCGGTTCTGGATTGCGGCGCTGGTGTTTGCGCTGTTCGCGCTGACGACTTTGAAATTGCGGTGAGGACGGAAGAGAAGATTTCACCACAGAGGTAACAGAGGAGAACGGAGAGAGCGGAGAGCGGGGAGTGACGGAGCGGTGGGTGGTGAAGACTGGCTGTAGAAGCGGGGCCACCTGAAGGTGGCCGCTACGGGAAGTGCGGATGCCGGGTTCGATGGAGTTGCGGAAGAAGCGGGTGCTGGTGGTGGGGCTGGCGCGAACGGGCGTGGCGACGGCGTTATTTTGCGCGGGGCACAACGCGATCGTGACGGCCACGGAAACGCGCGGGGAAAACGAATTGGGAGATGTCCCGGCCAAGTTGAGAGCGGTTGGCGTCACCTTGGAGTTTGGCGGGCACACGGAAAAAACATTTCTGGCACAGGACCTGATTGTTCCGAGTCCCGGCGTGCCGGCGGACGATGCGTTTTTGCTGCTGGCGCGTTCGAAGGGGATCACGGTCTGGAGCGAAATCGAACTGGCGTACCGGTTTATGGAGGGGAAACTGATCGGCATCACGGGATCGAACGGGAAAACCACGACGACCACGCTGGTGCATCACATTCTGAAAACCGGGGCGATGCGAGCTTATCTTGCGGGCAACGTGGGAACGCCGCTGATTTCGGAAGTGGAAAAGATGGATGCGGGGTCGGTAGCCGTGGCGGAGTTGAGCAGCTTTCAACTAGAGCTGATTGAAAAGTTCCGGCCGAATATCGGGGCGTTGCTGAATCTGACGCCGGACCATCTGGACCGGCACAAGACGATGGAGGCGTACGCGGCTGCGAAAGCGCGGATCTTTGAAAATCAAACCGAATTGGATGCGGCGATCCTGAATGCGGACGATGCCGCTTCGGCGAAATACGCACCGAAAAAGCCGCAGGTGTTCTGGTTCAGCCGGAAGAAAGCCGTGACGCGCGGCGCTTGCCTGCGAGGGGAGGGAATTGTAGTTGTACACGACGGGAAGGAAGAACCGGTGATGAACTCGGCGGAGATTCCGCTGGCCGGCGCGCACAACCTGGAGAACGTGCTGGCGGCGGTGATTATCGCGCGGTTGGCGGGAGTGGACTCGGCTACGATTGCGACGGCGGTAAAGAGTTTTGCAGGCGTGGAGCACCGGCTGGAGTTCGTGGCGGATGTGCGCGGGGTGCGCTACTACAACGATTCGAAGGCGACGAACGTGGATGCGACGCTAAAAGCGCTGGACGCGTTTCCGGGGAGAATCCTGGTGATTCTTGGAGGCAAGGACAAAGGGAGCGACTACACCGTGCTGCAAAAGCCGCTGCGGGAAAAGGCGATTCTTGCGTTGCTGATTGGGGCGGCGGCGGACAAGATCGAGATCCAGATTGCGGGCAGCGTGGCGATCGAACGAGCGGGAACGATGGAACGCGCGGTGGAGGCCGCAGCGATGGCGGCGCGGCCGGGCGATGTGGTGGTGCTGGCGCCGGCGTGCGCGAGTTTCGATCAGTTTGAAAATTACGAGCAGCGCGGGCGGGTGTTTAAGCAACTGGTGAGGTCGTTGAAGAAGGATTAGTGGTTGCTTGAAGAGCACAGGCAAGAATGCCTGTGCCACAAAAGGAAAGAGGCGGGATGGCGAGACGTTCGGAGATGGACCGCTGGTTATTTGTGGTGACGCTGGCATTGTGCCTGCTTGGGGCGGTGATGATTTTCAGCGCTTCGGCGGTGACCGCGCAGCAGATGTACGGGCACTCGTATGTGTTCGTGTTGCGCCAGGTGGTGTGGCTGCTGGCGGGGCTGGCGGGAATGTTCGGGCTAATGAAGCTGGACTATCACCACTTGCGAGAGCCGGCGGTGGTGTACACGGCGCTTTGCGTTGTGGCGGTGCTGCTCGTTGGAACTTTTTTTCTGGATAAGTCTCACGCGACGCATCGCTGGATCAAGGTCGGCCCCATCAATCTGCAACCTTCGGAAATGACCAAGTTGGTGGTGATTTTATATCTGGCGTGGTTTTTGGACATGAAGCGGCGCGCGGCCACGCGGATGGAATTCAACAAAGAGGATTTGCTGCAAACGATTTTGCCGGCGGTGGCGCCGGTGCTGGTGTGTGTGGGGCTGATCGTGCTGCAGCCGGACCTGGGCACGTCGGTGGACATATTGCTGATCATGACCGCGATTCTGTTTGTGGCGGGGCTTTCCTGGAAGTGGCTGGCGGTGGGAATGGGAGCGGCGTTGCCGGTGTTGATCGCCTTGATCGCATTCGTTTCTTACCGGTCCGCGCGCGTCACGGCGTTTCTGCATCCGGACTCCGACCCGCAGGGCGCGGGCTTTCAACTGGTGCAATCGCTGATCGCGGTGGGATCGGGGGGATTCAGTGGAGTGGGGCTGATGGAAGGCAAGCAAAAGCTTTTTTACTTGCCGGAGGCGCACACGGATTTTATTTACGCGGTGATCTGCGAGGAACTCGGATTCCTGGGCGCGGTCTTTGTGATCACGCTGTTTGCGGTTTACGGATGGCGTGGGATGCGCGCGGCGTTCAATGCGCCGGACCGGTTCGGAAGCATGCTGGCGCTGGGAGTGACCGCGATGGTGATTTTTCAGTCGTTGATTAATTTTGCGGTGGTGCTGGGGATGATGCCGACAAAGGGGATTCCGCTGCCATTTGTGAGCTACGGAGGGTCGAGTCTACTGGTGATGCTGCTGGCAACCGGCGTGCTGCTGAATATTTCGCAGCAGGCGGGGTTCGAAAATAGAAAGTAGAAAATTGAGAATGGGGAAAATCTTGGTGGAACGGCAGAGGATGGGCTTGGTGAGATCGCAGGTGGCTCGGCCGCACAGGCTAAAGCCCGTGCCACAGGGCATGCCGGGGAACATGGCGTGAAGTTGTTGATTGCAGGGGGCGGAACCGGCGGGCACGTTTTCCCGGCGATTGCGATTGCGCGGGAGTGGCTGTCGAGGGGAGCGGACAGGGAAGTGGTGCTGGTGGGAACGCAACGCGGGATTGAAATGAAGCTGGTGCCGCAGGCGGGGCTACCGCTGGAAACGATTCGCGTGGCGGGGCTGAAAGGAAAGGGCGGGACGACGCTGTTGAAGAATTTGATGATGCTCCGAAGCGGATTGGCGGACTCGTTTGGTGTGCTGAAACGGCACAAGCCGGATGTGGCGTTTGGTGTGGGGGGCTATGCCGCGGGGCCGGTGCTGCTTGCGAGTTGGCTGCGAGGGATACCCAGCGTGATTTTCGAGCCCAATGCGGAACCTGGCTTCACCAACAGGGTGGTGTCGCGGTTTGCGAAGCGGATCGCCACGGGCTACGAAGTTACCGCGAAGGCGTGGGGAGCAAAGGCGAAGCTGACGGGGTGCCCGGTGCGGCCGGAGTTTTTTGCGATTGCGCCGCCGAAGCCGGAAAAGCCGCTGCACCTGCTGATTACGGGCGGAAGCCAGGGTGCGCTGCCGGTGAATCGCGCGTTTGTGGATGCGATGGATTTACTGGCCACGCGAAAAAATGAGATGCAGATTGTTCACCAGACCGGCGAACGCGATTATAATGCGGTAAGGACCGCGTACGCGCGGCGCGAAATTCTTGCGGAGGTGGTTCCTTTCCTGACGAACATGGCGGAACGCTTCGCCTGGGCCGACCTGCTGGTTTGCCGGGCCGGAGCGATCACCGCCGCGGAGGTAGCCGCGGCGGGCCGCGCGGCGATTTTCATCCCGTTCGGGCGAGCCACAGACAGCCACCAGTTGCGCAACGCGCAAGCCATGGCGAACGCGCGAGCGGGGCGGCTGATCACGGAAACGGAACTGACCGGAGAACGATTGGCGCGCGAGATTTTCTCACTCCTCGACCAGCCCCGGGAGATTGAAACGCTTTCCACGAACGCGCGGAGCCTTGCCTACCCGCATGCGGCGAGGGACATTGTGAATTTGATTGAGGAAGCGGCAGAGTCAAAGACGGAAATTAGAAAATAAAGAAGAAGAAAAGGGAGAGATAGGAAAAGGCGCCCGCCTCAGAAGGCGGCCGCTACAAAGGCAAGAGGGGCCACCTGAAGGTGGCCGCTACGAGGGCGACGGCGATGGTATCGTTTCGAAATTTTCAGCGCATTCACCTGGTGGGGATTGGCGGCATCGGGATGAGCGGGATTGCCGAAGTGCTGTTGACGCTGGGGTATTCGGTTTCCGGTTCCGACCTGAAGCCTTCGACGATTACCGAACGGCTGCAGAATCTGGGTGCCACGATTTTTGAAGGGCATCAAGCGGGGAATGTGGAAGGCGCACACGTGGTGGTGATCTCTTCCGCAGTCAAGACCGACAATCCAGAGGTGATGGAAGCGCACAAACGCAAAATTCCGGTGATCCCGCGCGCGGAAATGCTGGCGGAGCTGATGAGGCTGAAATACGGGATTGCGGTGGCGGGGGCGCACGGGAAAACGACTACGACTTCGATGGTCGCCTCGATTCTTGCGGCGGCGCAGCTTGATCCCACGTTTGTAGTCGGCGGCAAAGTGAATCAGGCGGGAACCACCGCGCGCGTGGGACGCGGCGAATATTTTGTGGTGGAGGCGGATGAAAGCGACCGGAGTTTCCTGATGTTTGCTCCGGTGGTGGCGGTGGTGACGACAATCGACCGTGAGCATCTGGACCAGTATTCCTCACTCGGAGACATTCAGGACGCGTTCACCCAGTTTGTGAACCGCGTGCCGTTCTATGGGGCAGCCGTTTTGTGCCTCGACGAGCCCAACGTGCAGGCGATTATTCCGGACGTGAAGCGGCCGATCATTACGTATGGGACTTCTCCGCAGGCCGACCTGGTGATCAGCGATGTGGAGATTCGTGGATTGGGCAGCGAGTTCCGGCTCACGTATAAGGGCGAGGATCTGGGAGTGTTCCTGCTGCCTCACCCGCCGGGAATTCACAATGTGCGGAATGCCGCAGCCGCGGCGGCGGTGGCGCTTTATTTGAATGTTGCCAGCGACCTGATTCGCGAAGGCCTGGCTAAATTTGCGGGGGTCGGGCGCAGGTTCGATATCAAGGGCGTGGTGAACGACATCACGGTGGTGGATGATTACGGGCACCACCCGGCGGAGATTCGCGCGACGCTGAAGGCCGCGCGAGGTTGCCAGTTCAACCGCCTGCTGGCGCTTTTTCAGCCGCACCGCTACACGCGCACGCAGCATTTGTGGGATGAATTCGTACAGGCCTTCAACGATGCCGACATATTGGCGCTGGTGGATGTGTATCCGGCGGGAGAAGCGCCGGTCGCTGGTATCACGAGCGAGGCGCTGGCCACGGCCATTCGCGAGGCGGGCCACAAAAATGTGCACTATTTCCGGTCGATGCAGGACGCGATCGAGTTTTTGTTGCGCGAAGCGCGCTCGGGTGATGCGATTCTGACGATTGGAGCGGGAAACGTGAGCCGGGCGAGCAATGAGTTGATGGTGCTGCTCGGAACGGAATTGCGGGTGGAGGACCGGACTCGGCATGCGGATTGAGGAACCAAAAATCCTGGCGGCGCTGCCGGAGTTGGGCACGGAACTCCGTCGCGGCGTTTCGCTGGCCGAACTTACTTCGCTCGGAATCGGCGGCACAACGGACCTGCTGCGAATCCTCCGACACGAGGCGATCCCAGGCTTGCTGAGACTGCTCGACGAGCATGGGGTTCCGCACAAATTCCTGGGCGGCGGATCGAATTTGTTGGTGGTGGATGGTGAATTGCCGTTTGTCGTGCTTCAGCTTGTGAAAGGCGAACCGGAGATCTCCTTGGACGGGAACATCGCTTCCGTGGACGCAGCCGCCGACTTGGGACGTACGGTGACGTTCTGCGCGAAAAATAATTTGGGAGGGATGGAAGGGCTGATCGGCGTGCCCGGAACCGTGGGCGGGGCACTGCGCATGAACGCAGGCGCTTACGGCATCCAGATCGGCTCGTACGTGCGGGAAGTGAAAGTCTACCGGGCGGCGGAACGCAAAATCGAGATTCTTCGCGGCGAACAGATTTCGTTCGAATACCGGCACACTTCTTTTGCGCCCGATGATATGATGCTGGCAGTGAAGCTGGAACTACCCTCCAAACCGTACCCTGAAATTCTCCAAGGCATTCGCATCTGCAACGAAAAGCGGCGTTCGAGCCAGCCGCTCGGGCAGAAGAGCGCGGGCTGCATTTTCAAGAATCCGCCGGGAGGTTCCGCGGGACGGATGATTGACGAGCTTGGGCTGAAAGGTTTTTCGCATGGCGACGCGCGGGTCAGCGAGCGCCACGCGAATTTCTTCGTAAACGCGGGGCAAGCTTCGGCGGCCGACATGCTGGCGCTGATCGCGGAAGTGCGCGAGCGCGTCGAGCAGGCGTACGGGGTAACCCTGGAAAACGAGGTGGTGGTTTGGAACGCGTGAAACCCATCCAACGCAACGCCTCTGCCGGGGCAGCAGAGCAGGAATCGTACCGGCCGGACCTGGTGACCGACGAAGAGCCGAAATACCTGCGCCGGCAGAAGCCCGTGGAGATCCGCAGGAAGAAGCTTGGCGGCAAGACCTGGCCGTTTTACCGGCGCGTGTTTGTCTGGACGATGACGGGCGCGGCGCTGATTACGGCGGGCTATTTTGGCGCGCGATACGCGCTTTATTCGCCGCAGATGCTGCTGGTGAAGCCGGAGCAGATTGACGTCAACGGGAACCACATCGTGGCGCGCGAGGAGATTCAAAAGCTGTTCATCCACGACCGCGACCGCAGTGTGCTGCGCATTCCGCTGGAGGCGCGGCGGACGCAGATCCAGGAACTTCCCTGGGTGGAAGAGGCCAGCGTGCAGCGAATTCTGCCGAACCGCCTGCGCGTGGAAATCACCGAGCGGACGCCCGTGGCGTTTTTCCGCAACGGGAACGAACTGACGCTGATTGACGCGCACGGAGTGCTGCTGGAGCGGCCGGAAGGCGAAGACTTTCATTTTCCGATCGTCACCGGCATGTCCGAAAGCCTGGCGCGGGAGGAACGCGAGAAGCGGATGCAGGTCTATCAGGAATTCATGAGGAACATTGACCTGGTGAAGCCGGGTTCGTCGGAGCGAGTGAGCGAAGCCGACCTGGGCAATCCGCGCGATTTGTGCGCCGTGCTGACCGGATTCGGCAATGATGGAAATGCTCCGGCGATTACGGTGCACTTTGGGCAGGGCGATTTCACCCAAAAATACCGGACGCTGGTGGAGAACTTCACGCAATGGCAGGCGAACGCCGGGCCGGTGCACGCGATCGATCTTCGTTATTCGAGGCAGGTGGTGGTGAACCCCGACACCAGCGCACCTGTGGCAAGGGCAAAGTAGGTAGCGCAGGCTTCAGCCTGCGTGGCACGGTTAGGCGGTCAGGAGTGACAGGCTGAAGCCTGTGCTACTGGCTGCAGGAGAGCGTCTTGGCAAAGAAAGACAAGTACCTCGTCGGGCTGGATATTGGCAGCACAAAAACGTGCGTATTGCTGGCGGAAGTCGAAAACGAGCAGGTGCGCTTCCTGGCGCTGGGTGCGGCGGAATCGAAGGGGTTGCGCAAGGGATTGATCGTCAATCTGGATTCGACGGTGAGCTCGATTCGCCGCGCGGTGGAAGAAGCCGAAGGCGTGGCTAACGTTCCGGTGGAATCGGCGGTGATTGGCGTGGCCGGCGGCCATGTGCGCGGCGTCAACAGCCGCGGCGGCATTTCGCTGGGAAACCGGGCGCGGGACGTGGAACGCGACGACGTGCGGCGAGCGATTGATGCGGCGCGAAACATCGCCATGCCGGAAGACCGTGAAGTTTTGCACGTGCTGCCGCATGAATTTCTGGTGGACGCGCAGGACGGCATTCGCGATCCCATCGGCATGATCGGGCAGCGACTGGAAGCGAATGTACACGTGGTGACGTCTTCGATGGCCGCGACGCAAAACCTGATCACTGCCGCGAACAAGGCGGGGATTCTGGTCAACGACACGGTTCTGGAGCCGCTGGCTTCGGCGGAAGCCTGCCTGACGCCGGATGAAAAAGAGATGGGCTGCTGCATTTTGGATGTTGGCGGGGGCACGACAGACCTGGCGGTATTTGGCGGCGGAGTGGTACGCCATACCGGAACGGTCGCGATTGGCGGCGACCATTTCACGAACGACCTTGCGGTCGGGCTGCGAACACCAATTCCCGAAGCGGAAAAGATCAAGCATCGCCACGGGTGCGCCTGGGTAGAGATGCTACACAACGATGGCGCGATCGAGATTGCCAGCGTGGGCGACCGCCCACCCCGCACCATTTTTGCGCGCAACCTGACGGAAATCATCGAGCCGCGCGCGCAAGAATTGTTGACCATGATTCGGGACGATCTGCGCCGCGCCGGAATGGAACGCCAGGTTCCGGCGGGGTTCGTGCTGACGGGCGGCGGCGCTCAGTTGAACGGATTCGGGGAACTTGCGGAGCACGTTTTCCAACTGCCGGTGCGACTTGGCGAGCCGCGCGGGATTCTGGATATGCCGGAGTCGGTGGCACGGCCCGAGTACGCGACCGTCGTGGGGCTGGTGCTGCACGCGGCAAAGACGCGGCGCAATAACGCGCACAAGGGCAATACTCTGGTATCAAAATTGAAAGCGATGTTTGCCGGGGCTTAAGCGGAACTGGCCAAAACGGGATTAGAGGCAGCTAAGGGCGCGAGGGTAAGCGAAGTGCAGGGGTAAAGGGATGGACCTGAGGGCCTGTTTTCCACAGGGCTCCAAAAGTCTATGTGGAATCAGGGGAATACGAGTTCTATAAAGGATTTGACCAGCCGGACGGGGGGAGAGGCATGACAGCGAAAGACGCAGGTATCCGGATGAGCTTCAGCGAGGAATTGCAGCCCGCAAAGATCAAGGTGATTGGTGTGGGCGGAGGCGGCTGCAACGCGGTGAATCGCATGATCCGCGCCAAGGTCGAGGGCGTGGAATTCATCACGGCCAATACGGACCTTCAGGCGCTGAAGATGTCGCAGGCTCCCGTGAAGCTGCAACTGGGGGCGAAACTGACCAAGGGATTGGGCGCGGGCGCGAACCCGGAGATTGGCCGAAAAGCGGCGCTCGAAGACACCGACAAGATTATTGAGGCGCTGGAAGGCGCGGACATGATTTTCATCACGTCCGGCCTCGGCGGAGGAACGGGAAGCGGCGCGGCGCCCGTGGTGGCTTCACTTGCGAGCGAGTTGGGCGCGTTGAGCGTTGCCGTGGTGACGAAGCCGTTTGCGTTTGAAGGGAAGCGCCGGATGCTTCAGGCGGAGCAGGCGCTGCAGGACCTGATCGGCGTGGTGGACACCGTCATCGTGATTCCGAACGAGCGGCTGATGGAAACGGTGGAGCGTGGCACAAGCTTCTTCGACGCGTTTCGCATTGCCGACGACATTCTGCGACAGGCGGTGCAGGGCATTTCAGATATTATCACCGTGCCCGGCATCATCAATCGCGACTTTGCCGACGTGAAGGCCATCATGCATGGGCAAGGCTACGCGGTGATGGGCACGGCCGTGGCGACTGGCGCAAGCCGCGCGGTGGATGCGGCGAATCGCGCGATTGCCAGTCCGTTGCTGGAAGACAATTCGATTCAGGGCGCGCAAGGCATTCTCATCAACATTTGCGGAAGCTCTTCGCTTTCGCTGCATGAGGTGCATGAGGCTTCGAGCGTGATCCAGAAAGCGGCGCACGAGAATGCGAACATTATTTTCGGCGCGGTGATGGACGATAACATGAAGGACGCGGTGAAGATCACCGTGATCGCGGCGGGATTCAAGGACGCGGGGAAGAAGCAGGCGCCGGGGAAGCAATCGGTGCTGCCGAAATCCTGGAAGGCCGGGAGGGAACTGCCGGCGCAGCAGGAACTGCCGCAGGCGCCGAACGTGGTGCACCAGGTGGCGCAGAACGTGCGGGAAGTGTCGCCCGAGGTTTCGAAAGACGATCTGGATGTGCCGACGTTTCTTCGGCGGCAGGCGCAGAAGGCCTGAGACTGTGAACAATTTGAGGTTTTGCGGGGCACGCGCTAACGCGTGCCCTTTTTTTTCGGGGATTAGCCCAGTAGTTATGTAAGATAATGTGTATGTTTGGATACCGTGTAGAGGCAGACTTCGACCTGGCCAAGGAACAGAGACGGGACCGCTTGTGGTGGGTAGTCTTTGGCGGGATTGGCTTGTGGAGTTTATATCTGTGGTCGGGGGCTTTCTATCACTGGACGTATCGGCCCTATTTGACCGAGAGTATACAAGCTTGGATCGCGAGCAGTATGTTCTACGGCGATAGCTTCTACGTCCGGCGAAGAGATGACCTGGGAAAGGCCTGGCTGTGGAAAGCGCTCATTGCAACTATACCTTTTCATCTTATTTATTTGGTGGCCATATTTTGGTCCGACCGTGTGCTTCCCCAAGTAATGTCAACAGTCGTGATTTCCCTCCCTGTTCTGACCTTGGGCCTCGCGATTGAATCCATTCAACTGGATAAGGTCATAGAGCACTTCAAGCCCTCTCGACCCGAGCGCGAAAGCGCCCAGCCAGTGGTTCAACCGTGAGTTTCGCGAAGGATGGATGCGCACCAGTTTGACGTTCGCGTTCCCGCCCGCCGCGAAGGGTGCCTGTGATTAGCCCGAAATCATGCCGGCATGCTTGCCGCCAGGATGGTGGCGCTACCCTTGCAGACTTGCTGCGCAATCTCTGACTGCTGATTCGAATGCCGCGACGTCCTTGCTGGGGTAGGGAATCACGCCGCCGAGGCCGGTGTGGAGTTCGCTTGCGCCGGTCGCATGGGCCACTTCTGCGAGATTGCCTGGATGAAGTCCGCCGCCGGGAAGAATAATGATGCGGTCGCCAGCCTGCTGGATGAGGGAGCGAAGAACAGGTGCGCCACATTGAGCATCGGCAGCGCCGCCGGAGGTGAGGACGCGATGCGCGCCGGTACGGACGATGGCTTCGAGGGCGGCGGGGAGATCTTTTGTTTCGTCGAAGGCGCGGTGAAACGTCACTTGCATGGGCGAGGCGAGGGCGACGAGTTCGCGGGTCCGTTGTGTGTCCACCGAGCCATCAGGGCGAAGGACGCCCGTGACGATGCCCTGCACATTCTCGCCGTGAAGCGCCGTAATTTGTTCCTTCATCCGCGCAAATTCGTCTCTGCTATAGACGAAGTTACCGGCGCGTGGCCTGACTAGCACGTGAATGGGCAACTTGACAGTCGAGCGCACGCCGCGAATCAGTTCTACTTTTGGGGTAAGACCGCCAACCTCGAGATTTGCGCACAGCTCCAGGCGGTGCGCGCCGGCTCGCTCGGCGGCGCGGACGCGTTCCACGGAAGCTACGGCGATTTCCAGAAGGCAGCTAGTCCGCATGGCAGAACGGGAGGGCCAGCGGGCCAGATGCGAGGGATTCCACGAAAGAATGCATCCCGGCAGTTTAGCGCATGCGAGGCCAGAAGATGCGAGAGGCCGAAAGGCCGCGCTAGGCTAAGCCGTAGGAGGCGAAGACGACGATGGCGGTGATGCCCAGACCGGAGCCAAGAACCGCACCGGCAAGAACGTCGCTGAGGAAATGCATGCCGAGGATCACGCGGGAGACTGCGATGCTGGCGGCAAGAAAATAAAGGGCGCCTTCGAGGCCCGGATAGAAGTAGCTGATCACCAGGGCAATCGAGAATGCGGTCATGGTGTGCCCGGAAGGGAAAGAAAACTGGTCGGGAGGCAGCACGCGCGACCAGCAATGCGGTTCCAGGTGGCAGGGGCGCCGGCGATGGCTGATTTTCTTCAGCACTTTGAAGACAAGCACTCCGGCGAGAGCAGCGGCACCCGCGGCGCTCACTGCGGCATATCGATTTGGGCCGCCGGCGATCAAGAGGATGAAACCCAGGCTATACCACAGCCAGCCGTCCCCGATTCGCGTGGCCGCGATCATCCAGAAGCGAATCCAGCGAGGCGCCTTCCAGCGATTGACGCGGCGCATGACGCGGTGGTCGCGGTTTTGGATGAAACCCCAAACGGTCTTTGCCATAGCCATGGCCTCACCTCAACTCGCCCAGTTTGCCTCGAAGCTTGAATCCACATCCCACAGCATGCGTGGGGTCGTTTCCTTGCCTTGCAGGTTGGCCGCCCACTGTTTGCAGAAGCGCATTTCGTTCAGCCAGTGGAACGCCGTGATCGCCGGGATAAAGAGAGTCAGCGGCAAAAGTGCGGCAGCCGCAGGCCTTTCCTTCAGCACGCAGCCGATAAAGTTGAAAATGTCCGCAGTGAGTTTTGCGTAGCCGCCATCCTGGCCGTGGATGACGCCGCGCCCGGCGCGCAAGCCGGCGAAATATTCGGCGACGGTGCGCGCGCCCGGAACCTCCGTGAACGTCCGCGCAACACCGGAAAGGGTATGGGAATCGCTGCCGGCCACGCCGGACTTGCCCAGTTTCGCGGCAAGCTGGTTCGCCTCCAGATTTGCCTGCTTCCACATTTGGCCGTTGCGCACTTCGAACGCCGGCACGTACGAGGCGAACCAGTTGAAATCCTCGAGCTTGCGGCGGCCCGTGAGGCTGGAAAACACGTGGTTCAGGCTGAAGAAAATCTTACGCTCGGTCAGGTACATCAGCAGCGCAATAAAATCGCTGCGGCGGCGCGAAATTTCCGCGTGGTCTTTCTCGGTGATTCCGTAAACTCCCAGATGGATTTGCGTGCCCGTCGGCATGCGCACGGTGACTTCTTCGCTGAGGAAAAAGTCGGGATATTTGCGGAGGGCTTCCGCGGCGTCGATGGAATGGTGATCCGTGAGGGTGACGATGGACATGCCGAGGTGCTTGCAACGACGGTAGACCTCGGCGGGCTGGTTATAGGACTCCTTGGCGATCCGAGTGAGGCCCGGGGTGTCGCACATCCCCGAAGCGATCGAATGGACGTGAAGGTCGCAGCGCATGTTACGAGAGTAGAAGGGGGATATGAACAGGACATAAAACGGGCGCGAATTGAATATGAAAAGCAGGGTGGAACTTATTGAACACAAAAGGCTTGAAACGTTTTCCACATGGCATGGAGCGTGCTTCGTGGATGTTTACGGAACATTCATATTTGTATGGAACAATACCCCGCGATGAAGAAAATACAGGTGTTGTTCCATGACGCGGGCGGCGGGCATCGGAACGCTGCCGTTGCCCTCCAAACCGTAATTTCCCAACAAAATCGAGGCTGGCAGGTGGAGTTGGTGCAGTTCCAGGAGCTGACGGACCACCTTGATGTGCTGCGGAAGTTCACTGGAATTCGCATTCAGGAGCAGTACAACACACTGCTGCGGAACGGCTGGACACTGGGCGCGACTCAGTTGCTGCGGGTTTTGCAGGCGACGATTCGGCTGTTCCACGGGCCGCTGGTGAAATTGCTGGCGGACTATTTTCGGAAGAGCGATGCCGAACTGCTGGTTTCCGTGATTCCGCATTTCAACCGGGAGATCGCCGAAGCCTGGAAGCTGGTGCACCCGGAAAGACCGTTCGTTACCCTGATTACCGACATCGCGGATTTTCCGCCACATTTCTGGATCGAGGCGGCTGAAAACCAGTACGTGATCTGTGGTTCAGCAAAGGCAGCGGAGCAGGCGCGGGCCATCGGGAAGGATTCGGCCCATATCTTCGAAACATCCGGAATGATCTTGCGGCCGGATTTTTATTTTCCCGATGAAACGGACCGGCTGGGGCTGCGCGGCGAATTAGGCCTGCAAACGGATCTGACCACCGGAATGCTGCTATTCGGCGGATTCGGATCGAAAGTGATGCTGGAAATTGTCGAACAACTGGACGATGCGAAGCTGCCCCTGCAATTGATTGTGATCTGCGGACGCAATGAGAAATTGGCGGGAGCCCTGCGGGCGCGGAAATGGGATATGCCGCTGCACATCGTCGGATTCACCAAGGAAGTGCACCGGTTGATGCGGGCCGCAGATTTTCTGATAGGAAAACCGGGCCCTGGAAGCGTGGCCGAGGCGATGATGCGCAAGCTTCCGGTGATTCTGGAATGCAATGCCTGGACGCTGCCGCAGGAGCGCTACAACACCGAGTGGGTGAAGGAAAAGAGAGTCGGGATCGTGCTGCGGAATTTCCGGGAAATCGTTGACGGTGTAAAGCAGCTCCTTGAGCCTGCCACGCTGGAGGAATTTCGCGGGAATGTTGCGGCGCACCGGAACCGGGCTATTTTTGAAGTGCCTGAAATCTTTGCGAAGTTGTTGGGCGAAACGCCGCGGGGAAATTAGTTGCTGGCTCGTTCGGCGCGGGGCTTGTGAGGGTAGTGAGGACCCGCTCCGGGAGTATCCGGGGGCGGTTGTACGCGCGGCTTGGAGCAAGCGACCGCCCACGAGCGCGAGGCATACTTTGGCAATTCACACATCCTGGTGCAACCGGCGGAAGTTTTCGAGTGCGCGCACCCGCAGTAGCAACCTTCAACGTTTGTTTTGCTGAGCTGGCCGCGGGTGTCTGCGGAAGTCGAAAGAGCGAGCGCTCCGGCGAACAGGGCCAGATCGAGAGAGGCCCAGATGGCGAGACGGCGCAGACGGCGAAGGAGAGGTGACGTCATAGGAAGAGAGTGTCCGCCGGAATCGAAAAAAAACCGATAGCGCTGGGTAGCTAAGAGTTTTGTTACCGGGGTTATGGTACGAGTCCAGGATGATTGCGGGAGCATCGGGGATCTGCGGAACCAATGCGGAGTTCCGATTTGACTCGTGAGGCCAATTTTGGTTCAAGGTGTAGTCCTCACCGGAACAGCTAACCATAAATTTTTGAGCAGTTTATGAGAATGCTATAGGGGAAGCGGCTTGGTGTTCCTCGTGCAATAGAGGGACACGTGGGCGCGTTTCAGAAACGAGGCGCACATTATGGCAAGTGAGGGGGAAGGGGCTTACTTGCTGTTTTGGCGAATCGTTACCACCTGCCTCTGAGAGGGAAGCTAGGATGGATGACCCCACGCGCC